>Ga0070690_100000007_pt1 | contig 119072 bp, 240 predicted proteins | sample KBSS33HmetaG_FD_64671 | JGI IMG/M metagenome (GOLD analysis project Ga0070690, IMG submission 64671) | Switchgrass rhizosphere microbial communities from Kellogg Biological Station, Michigan, USA - KBS S3-3H metaG | ecosystem: Host-associated > Plants > Roots > Rhizosphere ... | reverse complement strand
CACGCGTTCATCACGTTCACGATCGCAGCGGAGATCGTCACATGGCCTACCTGCTTGGCAGCACGCTCCCACGCCTGCCACTCGATATCGGTGACGCGCACTGCCCGGGGCCGGCCCGGCGAGCCGGCGCGGGGCTTGCGGCTCATGGGCACGCCGTCCTGGCAAGCTCGACCAGCCACGCAGCGAACGCCGGTGGGGTTCGGCGGCGCTGCTGCGCGCTGCATACCTTGATACCGGGCGGGACCGGAGAGCCCCGACGTGACGATGGACGAGCATGGTTTACTCGTGATCCACTCGCCCAATGCGTCGGAGTTCCGCCGGTGCGGATTGTGGAATCTATGATCGCTCGGTCTATCCCGACGAAGTACAAACGCGTCCGCTTCCGCGCAACGTGACCCCATGAGCACTGGTCAACCTCGACGGTGAACCCACCGAATTGGTCTAGCGGATCACCAGGTTCAGGGAGTCGCGCATGCGACCAAAGTAGCGAACGCGCTGGATGCTCAAGCACGCCGCCCCATTGCCGCACGGCCGCGACAGCCGCTGGCGCGCAGTCGTGCTCGTTCCCGCGGTAGAGGTGGCGCAAGCGACCCCATGGCCCACACGGCGGGTGAGCCACGATCGGATGCGGTCCGCGGTACCGGCGCGCGTCGCGGTCCTCGTCCCAGCAGTCCACGCCTGGCATGGTCGGATACGGGCCGCCCAGATCGATGTAGAGCGCAGCTACCGTCATGGTCCCGGCTCGAATCTGTGCGTCGGTTATTTTCACGACTCACCAGCCCATCGCGTCGTTATAGCCGTCGGCACCAAACGCCATCCCTGCTTGCATCGCCTGTTCTCGGCGCCAATTAGAATCGCGACGCTCGCGCCGGTGACGCGCTTGGGTCCGCCGATCGGGGTTCGCGGTGACCGCATGGATATCCGGGCCGTCGATCATGACGCACTCCCAGTCGTAACCGCATACTTTGGCGAGCTGGCTTTGGGTTGGGCATGCGAGCAGCGTGCGATAGCAGGCGATCGCCTCGTCGCGCGTGGCGAACTCGTCGCCAGTCCAGCAGTCGTCATTGTCGATGATGTCGGGGTTTGATCCCCACAGCGTGACGCTATACGGCTTGGTTGCCGTGGTCGGGTTGAACTCGACGCGCTTGGTGCTGGTCATGTTCGGCATGCTTCCAATATGGGCATGCGTTATACGAATTGCAAGCGGTACCTGAACGATTCGTATAACGCTGCGAAAACATATGCGCGCTCAGGCGGATCTAGCCCCATGAGCCCGTGGCGTCGAAGCTGTGGGCATGACAGTGAACGTAGGCAAGGCCGAGGGCATCGGCGTACGCGTCGTCACCGAGACCTCCCCGGGCGTTCCGCCCACGACCGGCTGGCTCACGCTACAGCCCGATCAGGCCGGCGTGGTCGACTTCTACGGCCAGACCTCGGTGGTGCAACCGAGCCCGGCCTCAGTGCTGCGCCAGATGGAAGCGCCCGAGCTCGTCGACATCGACGCGGCCCCGAAGTTCACCGGCGACCTGACGATGGACCATCTGTACGCGTTCCGCGAGCCCATCATGCTCGTCAAGACCGCGCACAGCGGTGGCACTGGGCAGTCGCGGTTCTCGGTGACCGCGGTGAGCTCGACGGTCTTCACGGTCGCCGCGCTCGGCAACCTGCCACAGGGCACGCTCATCTCGTGCAAGGGGTTCGTCAACGCAGCGAACAATGGCCTCAAAGTCGTGGGCGCTGGCTCGACCGGCACGACGATCCCGACGTCCGGCCTCGTGGCCGAGGTCATCTCCGGGTACGTACCCTACGTCGAGGTCGCCGGGTTCCGCGGCGCGAGCGGGGACATCACCGTCGACTCGAGCGGCAACATCCTTAGCACTGTGCTCGACTTCACGACGCTCGGGCTCAACGTCGGCCAGGTCATCTACCTTGGCGGCCTTGTCGGCAGCGCGTTCTCGCCGCCGCTCGGATATGTCGGGTTCGTCAAGCTCACGGCGATCGCCGCGCACCAGCTCACCACCAGCGTGATCACGCGACAGTGGACGCAGGGCACCGCGGACCCGTGCGCCGGCAAGACCATCGATATCCGCTACAATAGCTGGCTCCGCGAGGTCGCTATCGACGACACCTCGAACTATATCGAGCCGACGCAGCAGATGGAGGTCTCCATCCCGAGCATCGCCGCGGGTTCGACCGCGTTTTGCTATGGCACGGGCCTGATGGTGGACCAGCTCGAGCTCACCGCTGCGGCCAAAGCGCTGATCAAGATGACGCTCAGTTTCATCGGGCTTACCATCAGCAACCCGACGACATCGCGCCTGACGGGGCCATCCACGGCGCAGGCCACGCTCGAGCGCGAGCGCTTCACGGCGGTCAACAAGACCGCGTACCTTCGCCTCGTGAATGGCACGACCGGCGCCATTGTCAGCAACCGGTTCGAGAACTGGAAGATCACGAAGAAGAACGGGATCACGCCGGAGAAGCAGGGCGGCACGTTCGGCACAGCGTTCACGATCGTCGGCAAGACCGAAGTCGCACTCGACGCGGAGCTCTACGTCGACCAGACCGATGCGCTCATCGCGGCGCAGCTGAACACGACGTGCTCGTTTGGATGGGGTCTGCGCAACGGTGACGGTGGCGTGTTCTGGGAGATCCCGAGCCTGAAGATCACCAAGACCCCGGTAACGTTTCCGGCCAACGGTCCGGTGATGCTCTCGTCCACGAGCGCTGGCTTTCGCGATGCGACCGGGAACTACACGCTGGGCGTGAGCATGTTCTCGGATCTGCCGATTAGCGGCTCGGCGCCATAGCGCCATAGCGTCATCGGGCATCGTGGCTACCATGGGATCCCGTCACCTGCGGTGGCGACCGCCGGTAGCGCGCACCATGCTGGGCTCAGGAGCGCGATCTCCGCCTCGTTGAGTCGGCGGCGTGCATGCATCACGAAGTCGCTGCGGTCTCGCCGCGTGTTGCCAGCTCCGACGAGCCTCAGCATGTCCAGGACAGTTTCACGCACGATTACGCGCGTCTTGAGGCCGCACCGCTCCCACGGCGTCATCTGACCAGCGTAGCCACGCACCGCAACGCTCGCGTGCCACACGGGCACGCCATCGAATGCGTCCAGTCACTTGTTGACGGTGAGGATCGTAGAGAGCGTCAACGAGCCGACGCGTAGCGCTCGGTAGAAGTCCGGCGCCAACGTATCTTCGGGCGTGGCGCATGGGTTAGCGAGCGCGATTTGTTGACGTGCGGTCATTCGATAATTGTTCATCGACGTCTCCTTGGACACTGGTGGACGCGTTGCGCAAACGTGGTCGTGTATCCCACGCATCCGGGAATCTGGATCGCGACGTAGACCGACTTCCCACTGACGAGCACACGCTCATCGGTGTCGTCGATATGGAGGACGCGAACCGGTCGCCCGCATGATGGGCAGCGCTCGCGTGGTGCGCTCTCATGAGCGCGGCGTCTTGTTTTCGTCATGGTCGATGATCGCTCGCACCATCGGCGCGCTGAACAGGATAGGCCTCTCGCGTGGCGCGCTCACGGCAGCGCCTCGAGTCTGAGAAGAAGCTCGCGCACCACGTCTTGCGATAGCAAGCCCGCGACCGGCCGACACCCGTGCGGGCATTCGAGGCCATCAGCGGCGCCGTACAGCCGGCAGATCATCGGCCTGACATAGTAGATCGCGCACCGCGACTTCTTCAGGTAGCGGCATGTGAGACCGTCGTCCGCCGGCCGCATCACGGCTTGCTTCATGCCGGGCATGGTCTTCACGCGGTGGCCGGTGTGGTCCGAGATGGCCCGGCGCTCGGCCTTGGCGATCGGGATGATGGTGCACTGGTCGTGGCAGAGCCCCTTGCACGTTACCGAAGGGACGGCGGCGTAGATGGCGCGTAGCCCTGGGGTGATCATCGGCGTCTCCCTTCGAGGCCGAGCGCGCGGCCGAACAGATACGGGACCCAGCTGGCCGGTAGCGGCACGCGCTCGCCACCGCCCCACATCAACCATCGAGCGACTACCTGCGGAACGATGCATACAGCCCACCAGGCGAGACGTTCTCGCGACCACCTATAGCTTGTGCGCCCCATCGAGTCGCGCAACTTCAGGCGCGCGATCACGAGCAGGTCGTCTACGATCGCGACCAGCAGGGCGACCAGCCCGCGGACCAGCAACCACACCAGGATCAGCATGGCGGCTCCGCAAGCGTAACGCCGGTGACGCGGTCGACCCGTACACGAACGCCGCCGCGGCGATCGCTTCCTCCGATCGGGCGCTGGCGGGCAAGGGATGCGTACCCATCATCGTCGCACGACCCGTCTCCACCGGGACGCATCGCGATCCCGATGGTGGCGAGGACCGCATGCACGCTCGGTATCAGCCAGTGCCCTCTCTGCAACCAGCCCCATCCGCCGTCCACATTGCGCTCGTAGCGCGGACTATCGCGCAGGTAGATGTGCCACCCGTTAAACAGGTCGTGGCCGCAAAACTCGGCGATTAACCACGCTTCCCGGCCATCAGGAGGGATCAGCATGGCGCAACCTCGATATCGCGCGACTCCCAGTACCCGCAGGCGTCCGAGTAGAACACGCTCGGCCATCTTCCGCTGATTAGTAGCGCTGGTCGTGGTGGGTGCATGCACAGCAAACGAAGCGCGTTGCCGGTGAGCATCGCGTGGCAGCACGTGCTGCAGCGCTTTGCTGTGGTCAGCATCGCATCGATATCGGCACGCGCCGTGTTCGACGCCATGTTGATCTCGCATCTGGTCACGGCACCACCACGCCATTATCTAGTACGGCTCGAATCCGATCGCGTTGCGCTGGCCTTAGTGAGATCGCGTCAACAGCGTCTCTGAGCGTAGCTTCAAGCGCAGTAATGCGCTCCACCATCGCTGCGACTACCACCGGTTGCGCGGCTACCGCAAATTCGGCGTCAACTAGGAGCGCGCGGTCGAAGACGTCCGCGCCGCTGGATTCGACCACTACATCGACCGCACCGTCGCGCCGAGGCGACAAGGTCCAGCGCTCGACGCCGACCCCGGCGTTATGGTTATCCCCGCGCTCTCTAGCAGATTCTTGGGCCACGAGCGCATGGGCGAGCACAGAATCGAGGTCGACTCGCATCACCGACCTCCTAGGATATCGAGCACAGCCTGGTCTTCGACCGATTCGAAGTCCTGATGCTGCGCAGCAGCGCCCATTCTAGCCATTGTGGCCGCTAACCACATCGCCTCGCGCACGATGGCGCGGATTCTTACGCGCTCATCGTCGCCAACTCGTGGCATAGCAACAGTATTGTCATCGGTCTCCCACTTCCTGAGCAGCTCGGGCGTCGCTTCGATCTTCGTGATCGCGTTCTCAATCACCCACCGCAGCTTCTTGATCTGCTCCGCGCGCCTGCTATCGTGGCGACGTGCCGTGCGAATGGTGAGTAACTCTGTTGCTGCAGAGCGGACGCGTTGGTCTAAGTTGTTCGATGCGATCTCTCGCAGCTCATCGTCTGTGCAGCGTTCATTCACCGTAATCTCCTGGAATTTAGCGCATCTGGCTCGTTCATCATGGCCGGACATCAGTGCTCGGAAACAACCGGGTCGCTAGCGCTGCCCACTCGTCGTACCACTCCGACGGGATCGGTCCGTGTTCGCACTCGTGCGTCCATTGCGTCAAGTTCATCATGGAATCGTCTGAGCGTGGGGTAGGTGCCGGATATCCATGATGGTGAGATATGTCGCCTTCGACCAATGACGCATCGCCGTTAGTCACAATAATAGTGACGACCGGGATAGCGCTATCACACGACTCTCCGTCCATAAGCGTCGATGCGAGACGTAGGAATGGGAACGCTTGCGCGATCTCAACCCACTCGGTGAATACTTCTTCTACCGAGGGCCACTTTCCGACGTTGTCAACGAAGGCGATCGTCCCATCGGGATGACACCATCCATGCGGTCCGTAAATGAAGCTTGTGCTAAGCCAATTATTTGACACGTACTCGGTTGACACACATCCCCATGCCTCACGCCAGGCGACCGCTGCACGCTCACGCTCTTCCCACGGTATATTCGATATACCCACCCCGTCACGCACATGAGGTATGTGAACTGCGCTCAAATGCGGCATGCGAAGCCGGCTGGCCATGGCTCGACACCATGCGTGATCGTTTCCTCCCATGCCGCCGATTAGAAATTCGTCAGTTCGCCGAATGATCTCCTTGGCCTGATCCAGTGTCACGGAGTGACCTGACGTGAACATTTGTGGCCACTTCGGAAGCGGTCGGTTGAGGAGTTCGAGATTAGCGGAGCGTATCGATGGTTCGTTCATTGCGAGACCTTTGCGTTTCCGCGCATCGCTTCGCGATACGCCGCTACTGCGGCTCCGATGCCTGCGTTGACCGGACCGTTATCGTACCAGCTCTCCGCAGCCGCGATCACTGCAGCGATGGCAGCATCAGCAGCACGGCGCTGGCGAAGCTCCGACGTGGCGCGAACAATCCCGTTACGAACGAGTTGAGGGGTTGATGTTCCGCTCGAACACCCGTGGTATTCGAGAGCGTCGAGTTCGACATCAGAAAGCCGCACACTCACATCAAGCGCGGAGTCGCTCGTGGGTGCTGGTTGGTCTCGGTCTTTCATGTACCAGGTCATCGTATCGCGAACGTTGACGATGTCAATCCAAAAAATGTTAGCGCGCCATGTCGATTAGAGAATAACCCCGAGCAGCGCCTTCTCCGGTACACGTTCGCATGTACCGGAGAAAGCACGCTCGCGGCCCGGGGTATCAGATCTCCTGCCTATCGCCGGGGCGCTCCATGCTCTGGCCATGCGTGCCGTCGGGCAGTGTGATTACGGGCGGCTCGCCGTTCAGGCCGGGCTGTCCGGCCGCAGCGTCTATAATCTCGTTCGCGTACTCCACCCACGCCCGTTCGGTGTCGCCCTCTGTGCCTGCGGTGAATTCAATGGTCTCCTCTCTGACGGTGACGATGTCGGTAACGGCGAGCCTGGCTCGCGCGGCGTCGATGTCGGCTGCGGCGTCTCTTCCTGCCCATGCAGCCACGTCGTACGCGTTGGCGCTCAGCTCGAGTTTGTATCCGTTCGTGGTCGTGAGACCCACCGCTCCATTGACATCGCGCTGTGAACTTTTTGCAATTCCACCGAGGATCAACATGCTGGTCTCCATCTGGACGTGAAGTCCGGTGAGGGTAGCGGCGAGCGCGGCACCCAACGGACCTCGCGGCCTAGCTCACCAGCGTCAGGGCGGGACGGCTTTGAGACTTCGGAGATTTCTGGATTGTCGTCGCCGACTTTGTACGATACGAACGCGCACTGCTCACGGAGTGGTACATAGTGCGTGACCCGACGGCAGCAGCGGCTTGCTCGGCTTGACGTTCAAGCGTCGTCATCCTGCCACGTGCCACGGTGCACCCTGTGGTGACCGCCTCGATCGCGATCAGGAGCACGGTGGCGAGATGCGGATGCGCTTGGTTACGGAGCGAGGCGTTTGTGCGTGAGCGGTCATGGGGAGATTGTAGCCACAAGCCGCGCCGATGACAACGTCAGACTTGCGACGCGTTTGGCGCGTCGCCCTCTGCCTTAGCCTCTATGTAGCGCGCATGGCTCCATAGAAGCGCGCTACCGATGCGCAGGACGGATTCCGTGATGTTCTCGTCGGTTGGCACGCGACGGATGAGGATGTCGGCAAGCGCCTCACTATGCGCATCGAGGATGGACATGTTGGCACGATCGGGGCCGCGGGCAACGGCCGCCATCTTGGCTCCCGCCAGTTCTGCGCTTGCATTCTGGCCGTCAAACGTGAAGGCGATCGTTGGTAAGCCGGCGATGCTTTCTTGAGGGATGACAAAACTGCTCGCAGTTGGAGGAGGTGAAGGTTCAGGCTCTAGTGGCAGTTCAATGGGATCGGTCATTGGTTGACGCTACCACGTCTAGCCCCGGCTTCGCGCCTATGTTGACAATGTCCACCATGTTCGACGTCCAGCAACAGCTAGAGGTCCCCGCCGAGGCGACCGCGACCTACACCTTTCCGTTCCCCCGCAAGCCGGTGACGCTCGTGACGCGCCACGTCGGAGATGGTAACCCCGCATACAAGTCGGCACACTTTCACGCCTCTAACTCTCCGACGATGCTTCGCAAGCGTGACCCGGGCCGTTGGACGAGTGAGGAGGAGCGTGATGCGTATTGGCGTGACGACGCGCGCCTCATCGCAGATACGTGCGTCGTGTCATGGGACGCCGTCGAGGTGGGCTGCACCGAAGTTGCACCGTGTACGCCTGACAAGGTATACGAGTTTCTGTGCGCGGTGCTGGCTGCCGTCGATGGGTTCACGTACTACCTGGCATTTCGCAACTATGCAGCCGATGCCAACAACTATCGGCGCAAGCCTATCAACACCGACGCGGGCGCCCTGGGAAAAAAGTAGCCGCGTGGCTGGCCTGGCAGGAGGAACACGCGGTCAACCTGCGTGAGCTCCACGCGGTGATCGGCAACCCCGACGAGCCCGAGCACAGGCGTGTGTTCGCTCAACGTGACCTCGACGCCATCTACGCGACCGAGCCGGAGCACAGCTACGCGGTGGCTGCATGCATCCGGGCATGGCGTGAGCTTGGCACGTGCCGGCCGATCGGCATGGCGGTTGGCTGGATCCCCATCGACAAGGTCTGGCAGTGGTGCGACCGGCACGGATTCGACCGGGCGGCGGCTGACATGGTGGAATCGGTCATCATGCAGCTCGACCAGGACCGGGCGGAACGCGAAGCGGCGAAGCGCGCGCTAGACCAGATCACGGGTGGCAAATGAGCTTCCTAGTTGAGATCGGCATGGCCGGCGATCAGGATGCGGTGAACCGCGTCGCGAAGGTGGAGGGCGGCCTCGATAAGATTGATACCGCAGCAAGCAAGGCAAGCACGTCCATGACCAAGCTTGCCAAGGCCGGCGCTGATGCCGGCGAGGCTGCGGCACAGGGCCTCGGCAAGACCACGGCGGCTGCCGAACGTGCAGTGGGCGGGATCGAAGACCTCAACGCCGCGGTCGCCAAGCTAGGCGCCACGAATGCCGCAGCGACTAGCGCAGGCGTGGGCGGATTCAGCGCGCGAGAAATCGCCATCCTCGAGCAGATCAAGGGGCCGTTACGGGAACACACTGCTGACATCGAGGCGCTAAACCGGCTCAACTCGCTGGGCCAGGTCTCGACCAAGCAATATGAGGACCAGCTTATCCGGCTGGAGCATCAGTACGGCGCGTCCGGCCGGGCTGAGTCGATACTCGCTCAGCAGCTCGAGCAGGAGGCGAAGACGCTCGAGCGGTTGCGTGGCCCGATGAAGGCATACGAGCAGGAGGTGGCCACGCTCGAGCGCCTCATGAAGCAGGGCTCGATCACTGCCGATGAGTACCAAGCCGAGCTCGACAAGCAAGCCAAGAAGGCGGGCGTGTGGCAGGGGCCAACGGCTGGTGGCCCAGCTTCACCATCCAAGGAGGCCGACTTACAAGGCGGCCTAGCCGGTGCACTCGGCACGGCGGGCTCACTCCTGTCCGGTGGCGCCATCGCTGGCGGGGTGATGGCGCTCGGTCAAGGCGTAGAGCACCTCGTGCAGCAGTATCGCGACCTCCAAGACGTTTACATTGACGCCACGAATTCGGCGATGAAGTTCGCGGATTCGTCGCATTCGGTAACCGTGGTCATAGACGAGCAGATCCGTCTCGCGCACGACCTGCACTCGAACTATAGCAAGACCATCGAGGTCTACGATGCGGTTCGCGATGGCACAGATGAGCTAGCGATCTCGCATGCCGACCAGATCCGGCTGACGCAATCCCTGTCCGAGGAAGTGCAGATCGCTGGCAAGTCGATGGAGGCTGCTGGCGGTATCGCTACCAAGTTTGGGTATGCGCTGGCCTCGGGATCGATCAGTTCGCGCGAGCTCAAGTCGATCATGCGTGAGATCCCGGACATCGCCGACACTTGGACCAAGCACTTCGATACGACGCGCGCTGGCATTATGTCGATGGTGAAGGCTGGCACGATCGGCACCGAAGATCTCATGCGCGCGCTCATCGACGAAGGAGCGGCGATCGATGCGAACTTCGCCAAGCGCGAGAGAACCAACGCGCAGAAGAGAGAGGAATGGGCTCTCAACGAGAAGATCTACTCGCAGCGGTACGATGTAAGTGCAGGCCAGGGACACCAGGCACAACAAGCAGTGGACGCGCTCAAGCAGATGGCGTCTACAGCAGAGGGACGCGAGCGCGTTTCGGCGATCGCTGAACACGGCGGAGCAATGGCGTGGGCAAGTGGAGTCACAGGAGCCACGCCGGATCTCGCCAAGGCCGCGTTAGATCAGCTACAGCAGGAGACGCAGGCGGCGTTAGGCAACATGTACGATTCGGTGGTCAACCTGACCGGTCCGTTCCAGGAGCTTGGCGACAAGCTACGCGCTGCCGAGGGCGATACGGCTGCGGTCCGCGCTGAGGTCGCGAAGCTCCATGACCCGATCGATGCGGCCCGGCACCAGATGGACGTGCTCAACCAAGCGTTCAACGCTGGGAAAATCGAGTTTGATGAGTACGCTGAGGCGTTCGACAAGGCGCGCACTGTGCTACAGCGTGGCCTTCCGGACCCCGCGTTCGCGATGAACAAGTCCATCTCTGACGCGCGCAAGTCGCTAGAACTGCTTAAGGCCGACATGCGAGCCGGAACCATCGACGGTGGGCTTGAAGCCTATAAGAAGCAAGAGCTTAGCCTCATAGCGCAGGCCAACAACGGCCGGCTACCGGAGAACCTACGCATCACCGCACCGATCGCCCAGGCGAAGATCGAACTCCAAGAGCTCGAGGCACAGATGAAGTCGCTGGGTGGCAACAGCTATGCGGTTCGCAAGCGCTACGACGAGCTGATGACGACCATCAACGATGGACGTTTGCCAGAGGCGATTAAGTTCTGGGAGGCGCTGCACGATCCCATCTCGCAGACCACGCGTGACATCGCGGCATTGAACGCGCTCTACGCGCGAGGGCGCATCGACGCCGCTGCGTACCAGGTTGAGCTCAGCAAGGCGACCGAGGCGCACATCAAGTTCCTGCAGAGCAACAACCCCGCGCTCGAGAGAAAGCTGCCGGACCTTGCAACAGACACCGCGATCTACGCGAAGGAACGCGATCCGCTGGGCCTTGAGAAGGACAGCCTAGATCCGGTTGGTGCCCTTCAGGAGAAACACGTCAAGCTGATTCAGGCCGAGCGCGATGAGCTCAGCAAGATCAAGACGCCGCTCGAGCAGTACCAGAACCAGATCAAGGCGCTTGGAGACTTGTTCGAGGCTCAGCACATTTCGCCAGCGCGCTATGAAGCGCAGGTGGATGCGGCCCGTGCCGCCTTCCTTGCCGCGCAGCCCGAAGCGCTAACGTTCGGCGAGCGCGTTGAGCAGGCGTTCCTCAAAGCTAAGGAGGCGGCGCGGCAGGCCGGCGTCGAGGTGAAGTCATACCAACGCGTGCTCGAGGAGCAGCAGGTTGCTCGCATCGAGGCTACGCCAGGCACGCGCACCCCAGACGACCGGATCGCGGTTGCACTGCTCAAGGACAAGCAAGCGGCCGAAGAGGCTGGCGTAGCTGCATCCTCGTACCACGATGTGCTCTTGAAGGTCCGCGCCGCTGAGCTCGCAGCTGGCGATGAGGGGAAGACGTTTCTGGGTGGGCTCGAGGCTGGGTGGATCAAGCTCAAACAGGAGGCAGACGCATTCGACGCGACCATTGCGAACAACCTACTCGCGGATATTGACAAGCTGAACCAGAGCATCGTGACGGCTGCGAACGGCGGTCAGGTCGCTTGGGGTCAGATGGTCGATTCGATGATCCAGGACCTCGAGCGTTTGGTCGTCAAACAGCTCGAGGTCGTCGCCGTTAACGCCCTCATCAATGCGGTAACCGGCGGAGAAGCTGGAGCTATTGGCGCTGTCACTGGAGCGGTCACATCGCCGAATCAGGTCCCCGGCACTGGCTCGCTGGCTAGCCAGTTCCCACATGGTGCGACCGGCGGCACATGGCAGATCGGGGGTACGGGAGGCACCGACAGCCGGATCGCTCAGGCGGCCATCAGCCCCGGTGAGTACCTCCGGATCCAGACACCAGACCAGTACCGCGCAGACACACAGCGTAACCAGACGTCGACACAACAGCAGCGCGCGCCCGAAGTGCACATCCATAACCACATGGATACCTCAGCGGTCACAGCCGCGCTCACGTCGCGCGAGGGGCAGAGAGTGGTCGCGAATGTAATCCGGAATCTCAACACTGGGATGCGAAGATAATGCGCGCCCAAGCGCACTTCATTGTGTCAACCTCGCCCGTTGACGATGTCCAACGAATGGTGCATTTCATACGGCATGCGACGAACAACAATCATGGTGTGGGCTATAGTAATAACTATCTCGATGTGCGCCTGCCAATCGAGCACGATAGATATCGACACCTACGATCGAATTATATTACCGCCGGACGCTGGAACGACGTGTCCCGTGTGCACGGAGGATCCTGACTTGGCGCTCGAATTCTTCGGTAACGGGACTGCTGACTTTGTAGTTCCGCTTGCCACGACTACGGTGCTTGCCGCTGACCTGACCGTGCGAAACCTAATCTTCCAGGATGGGGGTGGTGGTCCGTCCATCATCGATCCGAACGGCTTCGTGATACGTGTTGCTGGGACGACGATCGTTCCGGGGCTGGATATTCATGGCAACCCTCAAGCGTTTATCGCTCGTGATGGTAAGCCTGCTAACTTTACGAGCGGAGGCCCGGGAATCCCTGCATCTGGAACCATCGGCGGAGCCAGTGGAGCCGGCGGGCTCGGCCAGACCGGTAACGGAAGCGGCGGAGGTGCGCCCGATCTATGGCCGTCGTCGTTTCATCCCGGGGCAGGAGGTACCGGAGGTGCTGGGTTCACTACAACGGGCGGTGCTGGAGGCATCGGATCTTTGATTCCTGAGTCTAGTGGATCCTTGGATATTTTTGCCGCGTTGCGTATGCGCATACAGACCGGCAGTGCCCCGCTTGGGGGTGGGGCGGGCGGAGGTGGCGGCGGTGGAGACAATGGTTCAGGTACTGATTTCTCTATCGGAGGTGGTGGTGGTGGCGGTGCAGGAAACATCGTGTTTATCAGTCGTCAAATCGACAACGCATCTAATCTGGTGATTTCTTCACGCGGTGGCGCAGGTGGGTCAGCGATATTCTTCGGAGCGGCCGGTGCCGCAGGTGGTGGTGGCGGTGGTGGCGGTGGCGATGTGACAGTTCTAGTGTATCGAAAGCCATTTCCAGTGATCCGGGTAAGCGGCGGAAATGGTGGAGCTGGCTTTGGTGGCGGCGCCGCTGGCGCAACCGGAAGCTCTGGCACGGCCATCCCCTTCAGCTTCGTGCTTTGAGGAGATGAACGTGAACATCATGCGACCAAGCATTATAGCTATCGCTGTATTACTTGGATGCGGCTCAACTGATTCAGTTCAACGTCAGTCGATTCAGTGTCCGGCTCCATTTCCGAACGCGCCATCGAAAGACGCGCTGGGCTTCACCGGACCCATCGATGAATGTCCTGACGCAGGGGTTCCGCTACCATCATTGGCATGCGATATAGATCCTGGAGACGCGATGGCCCTAGAAGTGTTCGGCGATGGAAGTGACGGAGACCTGACGATCCCACCTGGCGGTGCGCCCATCGTCCTCACTCGCGACATGAACTGGCGCAATGTGTTCGCCCCTCCGGGAACGAGCCTGATCGATCCAAGGGGGTTCGTAGTGAGAATCAAGGGGACGCTATCGGCGCCAACCATCGCCGCCGATAGCGGGCCACCACTAGTGATATTCCAGCGTGTCGTAGACAACATCGGGGTGTTACCCGAGGGAACGATAGGCGGTCCGGTAGGCCATGGTGGTAGCGGCGGGCTTGGCAGCGGATTCTCAGGTACGTTCCTCCCCGGTGCATGGCCGAGCATATTTGGACCTGGGTCCGGCGGGGCAGGCGGCGATGGCGGTGCACTTGGTGCTGTCGGTGGGGCTGGCACTGCTGGCTCTATTCTACCGGCGTCCGCCGGGTCTATGGACCTATTCTCTGCTATTCGCATGCGGCTGCAAATCGGCGATGCGGCTCTAGGTGGAGGTGGAGGTGGAGGTGGAGGTGGTGGCGATAATCATAATATCGGAGCCTTCGGCGGAACCGGTGGTGGAAACATCGTCGTGATCGTGCATGACATCTCGAATGCGCAGAACGTCAAGGTGTCCGCGCGCGGCAACAATGGAAGGGATGCATTCAATTCGCTGACCCCAACGGCGGACACTGGAGGTGGCGGAGGTGGCGGAGGCGGCATCGCTACGGTGGTGATATTTCGACCTCCGTTCCCGGTGGTTGATGTATCAGGGGGGATCGGTGGAGCGCCGATGAATACCGGCGACCGCGGAACCGATGGCGCGCCAGGAACCTTCCTGCCGTTCTGTTTTTTAATTAGTCAGTGATGAGCATAGGCAATATCATGAACAAGCTTCCATCCATCCGCCCGCTATGGGCAACAGTGATTGTATTGGCCGCTCTAATCGGCGCTTGCCGCCCCATGGGAGATATCAACGACTTCGAGGCTAGCGGCATCATTTTACCTCCGGACACAGGCCCTGCGCCGACGTGTCCATCATGCGTGGATGATCCGAGCCTGCCGTTTGCATTCTTCGGCCCTGGAAGTGACGGCGACTTTCAGGTGAATACCGGAACCACGTTGGTGCTCACGCATGACACCTTCTTCGCCAGACTGTTCATGCAGGATGGCGCAACGCTTGTCACCAATGGGTTCGCGTTGCGGGTCTCGCAGGCACTGATCGGTCCATCTTCTGGGACCGCGCTGATTTCGATGGACGGACACGATGCGATCGGTAGCATCGGCGGAGGAGGGCTAGCGCGATCGGGCTCGTTCGCTGGAAGCGCAACAGGCGGCACCTCGTCATCGCCAGACATCGGCAAGCATGGGCATCCAGACCCGGGCGGTGATGCTGCCGCGCTCGGTCCGTGGCCTTCGCCGCTTCATGCCGGGAACGGCGGCAACGGCGGTCAGGGTATCGCAACGCTAGCGGGGCTGGGCGGTGTTGGTAGCCTTGTGCCCGACACCGCTGGAGCCTTCGACGTCTTCACGGCGCTTCGCATGCGATACCCTGACCCATCGATCTCAGCGCTTGCCGGCGGTGCGGGCGGTGCCGCGGGCGGCGGCAACGGCATCAACGCCCCTGGCGGAGGTGGTGGCGGCGGGGCAGGGAACCTTTCCGTTGCAGTTCGGCAGATCGTCAACGCCGGAAACGTCACCGTATCCGCGCGCGGCGGGAACGGTGGCCCAGCATTCGGCCCAAATGCTGGTGGAGGTGGCGGAGGTGGTGGCGGGTTGGCGATCGTCGTCGTGTATCGCTTGCCCCTCCCTGTCGTTGTCGTCGCTGGCGGTCGCGGCGGCGCAGGATTTGGCGGCCCGTTTGATTCACCCGGTCTTCCAGGCGGCGACGGTGCCGCGATTACATTCAGCTTCGTACCGTGAGATCGCTAGCGTCGCTGGTAATCCGCCGGGCTATGATCGGTGAATGGCCGATGCGCGGACCAGCAAACCACCGAACGCCCATGATCCCGACACGATCGCCACGGCCAAGTCGTTGCCCCTCAGGCTGAGGTGCGAGGATTGCGCGGCCGACATCGGCGAGTGTACGTTGTGCCGGGCATGCTCGGAGACGCGTCGCTTGCTACCGCGTTACCTAAGCTTGGTTCGTGGTCGGGCGCTCGTGCGTAAGATGCTCTCCGAGCTGGATGAACTCGATGCGCTCGCAGACTCGGCGCGGTAGCCGTCGAATCCGGATTGCATTGCGTCCCAGTTTCGTCTCGGACGATTCCGCACGGTGAGGCGTACTCGCTCGCGATTCATCCGGAGTGAGCACCGCAGCATCGCGTGATCTACTAGTCGATGCTGGCCTACGATGAGCATGGTGCGTCACCTGCGGCGAATGCCGCGAGATGAGGGAAGTCATGGAACCAGCTCTAGATTTTTCCGCGGATCCATCGGATGTTTACCAACCACTACCGGCACCCAACATCATCCCGTACCTCCAGCGACTGATCGGATGGTCGGAGGAGCGCAAGCTCGATGTCGTCAGAGCGGCCGACGCTGCTGAGCTTGCCCGACAGCGTCGATCCCACCTAGCCCTGGTGGGGTCCGGCGATCTCGCTCCGGTCGCTTGGTCGCTGCATCGACGGCTCATGGGGCCTGAGTCCCCGTTCGTCGTGGTAGATGCGCGACGCGTGGTGCTGGCACCGACGGTTCGTTCCCCTCCAAGTCGTCCTACGCTAGCCGAGGGTATCGATGCCGCGCACGGCGGAACGGTCTGCCTACGGCGGGTTCCAGGCAAGCGAGGAACGCCGGTCGATTGGCCCGCGCATCGTGCGCGCTTGGTACGCGAGGACGTGCGGCTAATGATCTGTTACAGCCCAGAGCATGCGAGCGACATCGAGTTCGCGATGCACGTTCCCGTTGCAATTCCTGACCTCGCTACGCGTCCGGACGAACTCGGGCGAATCCTAGACGAATACATTGCAGAGGCCCAAGCTGACTTCGGTGTTACGTGCGATCTATCGCCGCTTCAACGTGCCTGGGTCGCCGAGCATGCTACCGACCACCCATCACTAGACAAGATCTTACGCAGAATTCTAGCTCTGCGAACCAATAAGAGGCCAGCGGCTGCGGCACGGCAGCTTGGGATGGCGCAGGTGTCGTTGTTTAGATGGATGCGACGACATGGCCTGACACGTCAGCTCATGGAATCCTAAGATAGCGTAATCACCGCCCTCGCTGCTCGTCCAGTGAGTCATCCGAGACGCGGTACACCGCTGAGCTCTGGCGGTTAAGGAACACGTCGAACCGTGCGCGCATCTTATCGATGGCATGCGTGTTCGCTGCGATGGCCTCTGCGTATGCTTTAGCCTCCTTGGATCGCGCTTCGAGCTCATCACGCCGACCCCTAGCGATAAGTCTCACGACCTTCCACGTGAACCCAAGCAACGCAGCAAGTGCGGCGCCTGCTGCACCAATGTAGGTAGCCACTTCGTGATCACCCATGAGCTCACATTACAAGGGGTCGGCATTGGGCGCCATTCGCCCCGAGGTGTCTCACGGGCGACCGTAAGACATGGGAACAACCCGCTGGCTCGAGCCGTACTCGAGCGCTCAGAGCAACGGTCCAGTGATCACGGCCGCGACAGCTACGAGCTGCCTGCCGGGAAACGCCAAGTTTACGTTGTCGCCTCAGTTCTTTGACGCACCCGGCAAGACGCTCCGCATCAAGGCTGGCGGCAAGATATCGTGCGTGGCTACCACGCCAGGTACGGCGCGCTACGATGTGCGGTTTGTTTCGAGCGCCGGAACGATCATCGTGTTCGACGGCCTAGCTATGCCCTTGAACGTCGTCGCGAAGACCGATGAGGGCTGGCGACTCGAGATTGAGCTTACGGCGCGCAGCGTTGGGACCGGAACTCAGGCGTCCGTTGCTGGGACGGGCGAATTCAAGTCTCAGGCGCTTATCGGTGGGCCCGGCAATGCGGTCGCCGGATGCGGGTCGTTCGTGCTCCCCTACAACGTGGCGCCGAATCTTGGGAACGGATTCGATTCGACGCTGCAGCAAACGGTAGACCTGTTTTTCACGCAGACCGTCGGAACCGGTAGCATGACGCTGACCAGCTTTTTCCTGGACGGGTAGTCATGCCCCCAGTGCCTGGCTCTGGACCTGGACCTAGGCCAGGCGACTTTCAACGCCGGCTGACGTACGGGGATATTAGGGTCGCGGCTCAGGCTGTCGTGCCGGCATTCGGCGCGGCGGGTGCCGGGACGTTCGTCTTGCTGCTCGATCAGGGGGCAAAGCTTAGCTACGCGTGGGTCACAGAGATCATCGCCCACTATGATGGCACAGAGCAGCGCATCTCTTGGCAGGCGTTGCCTGCCATGCGCATCGACGGCTCGGCGTTCTTGCTGGATGTCGACGATCGACTCGCGCGTGCAACCCTCATGCGCGGGGCTGCGTCAGGCGCGACGTTCCTGGTGGCGCTGCCCATGGAAGAGGTTAGCTCGACCGGCGACATCGCTGGCGGAATCGTGCCGGTTTCTAGCGCAGCCGCGCTCGATTGGGCGCTGCCTGGTCAGCGTGTGATCGTTGTCGGGCGTGACGGCTCAAACGGCTCAGCGGTGGTGCAGAGCGCGACAGGGACCTCGTTGGTGCTCGATGCGCTACCGGCCGGTGTGCCTGCGCGCGGCGCCAGAGTGATGCCGCTCGTGCCAGTCGTGCTCGATATGCAGCAGGGGTTCACGCGGCACCCGGTGAACGTGCAGGTGTGGGATATCCGCGCCCAAGCAACTGCATTCGGTTGGTGTGGTCAGGATTCGATGGGACGTGATGTTGATGTGCTAACCGCCGATGCGGGGCTCGTGGCATCATCAGATCTAACGGATGACAACCTGATCGTCTGGGATCGCATCAACGGCATCGATGGGACGGCTTCCGATACAATGGCGTCGCGAGCCGAGGTTGTTGACCTTGGAGGGGTGCCGTTCGCGCTCGGCGGCAACCTCGTATCTGAATGGCTGCGTCCCATCAAGCTGCGCTCGTCACGCCGGGTAGACTTCCAGTGGCTCAAGGCGGTGACGCGACATCTTCGCGGTGCACAGGGGGTGTTCATCCTGCCCACGCACCGTTCGGACTTCGCGTTTGTGTCGGCGCCTGCGTTTGGTCAGTTACTGGTGAGCGGCGACTACGCGAGCTGGTTTACGTCACTTGCACATCGCAATCTCGCGATTATCGCGACCAGTGGGCCCGTGCAATACGTTGGCGTTATCGATGTTGTTGACAACAACGACGGCACGAACACGCTTACGCTAACGGACAACCCGTTCGGGCCGATCGCGCACATCTCGTTCGCAGAGACGGTTCGGCTCGAAACCGATAACGTCGAGCCGAGCTGGGACGGTCCGGTGATGACCGTCGATCTAGTCGCTCACGTCGTGCAGGACACGCTTGCAACGGGGGACCTCTTGACTTCAGCATGGGCTGGCCACGGCCTCGATGGCAACTTTACATTCCCCGTCGGTATCACGACGATGACGCGCGATATGTACTGGGAAACCGGACAGTTCCAAAGCGGTTCGATCCTTGATACCGCGGGATTCGTGCCGCATTTTCGCACTGCATGTGTCGGTCCTGCTACGGGCACAGCGATCATTAGGCGCAACGGCCAAAACGCGACCGGTTCAACTGGTGGCATTGGCTTTGTGTTTGGGAGCGGCACGCTTCCTGGCGGAAGTGGTGACGGATCTATAGGGAGCAACGGTGCTGGATTGCCATCGGATCCTCAAGCGTCAGGGTCATGGCCGTCGCATGGCGCGCCAGGACTCGGAGGGGCTGGCGGATCGGGTACAGCGGCGGGTGGGGTAGCCGGAACATTGCCCGATGATATCGAACCGGATAGCGCCGGCAGTTTGGACGTATTCGGCGCTATACGAATGAGCCTGATCGGTAGCTTCATTGTACCGCTAGCTGGTGGCGCAGGGGGGAGTTCCGGCGGCGGATCGGGAACCCAGCCCGGAGGGGGAGGAGGGGCTGGCGGTGGCAATCTCGTCGTCTGCGCCGGACAGTTCGTCAATCCCAACAATATTATCGTGGAGGCGCGTGGCGGCGCGGGAGGCAACGGGGCAGGCACGAACTGCGGCGGAGGTGGCGGCGGAGGTGGCGGCCTCGTGGCCATCGTCGTTGGTCGTCTTCCGTCGATTCCGCTCGCCAACATCAACAACTCAGGTGGTGCTGGCGGTGTTGGCGGTGGCGGAACTGGGGTGTCTGGCGCAGCGGGATTATCCGGCGCTGCGCCGTTGCTATTCGTCGGGTGATTCAGGTTAGCGGATTTTCCTCTACCTCGGCGATCCAAGCAGCGTTCTGCTTAGCTATATTCTGACCGTCGTCAACGGACTGATTCGCGATAGAACCTGCGAGGTCACCAGCGGCCTTGCGTGGGTCGCCATTATTGGCCGTACTAGTGAATACTGCCCGTACTTTGTCGCCGAGCATCAAGACGAAAGATGTTGCCATGCGTCGATATCACTACATGTTAGCCAGCCGGGACCAGATCGCCCCGCATACGACTCCGAGGCATCGTAGCAGCCATGGCGACATTCGATGACGCTGTCAGAAGCCAGGCGCGCAGCCGGCCGATCATCCTATATTCGATCACTAGCGCCGGGCAGACGTTCAACCTGACGCTCAACGGAACGGCCGTCAAGTTCGGCGGCGTGACTTACACGGCCATCACCACCGCGCACGAAGACGAAGACATCTCGCAGGATGCGAGCGGCAACGAGCTCATCCTGCACCTGCCGATCACGCACCCTATCGTCCAGCGCTACGCCGCGACCGGCATCCCAGACCAATCCGTTCGTGTCACTGTGTACGAGCTACAGTCGGACGCGAGCGCCGCAGCGCTTGCTTGGAGCGGGGTCGCCCAGTCGATGTCCATCGGCCTAAACATGGCCGACCTACGCGTGCCTACCGTGACCGCCGATGCACTGCGCATTCAGTTACCGGTGATCACGGCGCAACCCAACTGCAACCATGTGCTGTTCAACGCGCAGTGCTCGCCGAACCCCGGCGGTGACTGGCCAACCTTCTTCACGGGACAGGGACACGGTGGTCCGAGACGCTCAGCGTTCCAATTCAGCACTACTGTGATAACTATGTCAAACGACAAAACCATGACGATTAGCTTACCTGCCGCCGACCAGTTCTTCCGGTTCGGTAAGCTGTTCGGCATCGTAGCAGGAGAACTTCAGACACGGTCCATCGTTGATCAGAGCGGCACGTTGGTTACCATTGACGTGCCGTTCGTGGCGTCATTCGATGACGTGCTTGCTGCAACCTACACCATAGAGGCAGGCTGCGATCACTCGCCGTCGACATGCGCTAGCAAGTTTCTCAACATCGCGAACTATGGCGGCCACCCAACCATGAACAACCAGCACAACATCTGGGGCCCGGCCGGCCTCGGAGTTCTACAGCAGGTCTAGCCTCATGCTATTCGAGCTCGCCGTCGTCGGCTTCATGATCGGTGAGTACATCTACCACCGATATATCGAGAACCATCCGCCGGCCCCGGAACCATGGGGCGTGGTCGTACCACAAACGGCCGAGGGCAGCATACTGCCCTTGTTGTATGGCACCTGTCGCGTCCGCTCCCCAGTGCTTGCATGGCTCGGCAACGACATCAAGCCTGGGCAGTTCATCACGTCAACACAACCAACGGGTAACTATACCGCGGGCACCTATAGCGTAGACCTCTTATTGATCCTTGGCATCCCGTTCAACAACGGTTCCGCTACGATCTCCGTAATCTACGCTGGAGATGCCAAGGTCGCCCTGACCAAGTCGTCTTCGAGTGGTTTCGTGATCAATTTCAATGGAGGACCGATCCCGCCGCCGTCATTCAGCACGGGAACGTCACACGACGCCCAAGAGCTCACGTTGACAGGCGTCGTCTATACCGGTCGCAACGACCAAAACATTCTCGATAACGAGCCGAGCGGTGACCTGCATCTTGCCGTGTTCCCGTTCAACGACCGGAACCGCTTCTTCATCGACCGCGTCTATTACAACCTAATCCATGGCACGCCGAGCCAGCCGTCGCTTGACGTAGGAACCTCGATCCGCGCGGCGATGACCTTCAACGGCGACAACATGTCGCTGGTCCCGTTCTACCGCAACCAGATGGTCATGTTCGTCCATCTCGGCCTCGGGTTGTCATCGTCGATCCCAGGCATCGGCGCCGAGGTCACATCGACCAGCATCGGGACGTCGTCAGACATGGGCGTCGCAGGCTGGAGTGGTTCCGTTGAGGCAGACCCGATCGCGGTGTTCTACGATGTCTTGACGTCGACTTGGGGGAAACTCGGCCTCGATCCTGCGCTGATCGACCTGCCGAGCTTCGTCGCTGCCTCAACGGTGCTCGCGGCCGAGGGCAACGGCGTCTCGATGGCGGTCGAGCAACCGACCGATGCCGGCGAGTTCATCGCGCAGATCATGCGGCAGATCGACGGCGTGTACTATCAAGAGCCCACAACCGGGAAGATCGTGGTCAAGCTCATCCGCTCCGGCGATGCGCCGGTGGCCGACCTCAACCCCAGCAACGCGGTCGCTCCTGGCCCGAGCTGGTACGTGATCCAAGGGTGGGCTGAAGCGCCGAACCAGGTCAGAGTTAGCTACTCTGACCGCATAAATAACTACAATAACACCGTTGTAACCGCGCAGAGCCAGGCGGGGCTTTCCGCGAATCAGAACCGGCTGCGCAGCGTTGATGTGCAGTTCCCATGGTGCTGCACGGCTACGCTGGCGGGCAAGTTGGCTGCACGCGAGCTAGCAGCCGTTGCGCGCCCTATCGTCAAGGCCACGCTGAAGGTAGACCGCACACTTTACGGTGTGCGCATCGGCGACGTCGTCACACTTACGTGGCCGCAGCTCGGCATCAAGGCAATGCGAATGCGCGTTGCACGCGTAAACCGCGGGAAACCCGGGGCGTCAGCGATCACCATCGACATGATCCGAGACGTGTTCGATGTGTCCGTGGGGGCATTTCCTCCACCATGATGTCGTGGAGGTGCTCACATAGAGTCATCTATCGCACCATACGCTGGACCCATCTTGCCGTGGCGTCGCGCCCCCAGTGCAGTGCAAGTAACCTAGCTCCTCGCGATCGTCGCCGAAATTGCGTAGTGAGCGAGCGTCATCGATGTCATCCTCGGGACGACCGAGCACCGGGCGGCACCGGTAGATGCCCGCTTGGTTAACTCCATTTACGTACCAACCGGCGCGGCACGGGTTCGCGATGCGCTCGCATCGAACGCCAAACGCGATGAGCATCGCCAGCGAGAAAGCCTTGGCCATGTCAAGTACGACGTGGATCACGGTGGCACCATGGGATGACGAGCGTGGCACAACCATGTAAGCTATCGCAAGATGCGCACCCTTATCATCGCGGCCATCCTCGCTGGTTGCGTCACCAGCACAGAAGACACGCCGAAGACAGTGACGTGCTTCAATCTATGCGTGAGCAATCAAGAGTGCAACCCATTTCAAGTGCCAACAAACATGTGCAAATTCTGTTCATTCGGTCACTGTTCTACGTCGCTTCAGGCCGGCCCGGAACCAGCCGCAGACGCCGCAGTTGATACTGAATAATCACTTCGGAATCATAGCGCACGTCAATCCTCGCTGACCTAGTGTGGAAATCGATGAATATTTGTCCGGAATGAGACTTCTGGTGAACGGCTCAGCACTATCCCCGGGTATGACAGCATCGGCGCCTGTCACCTTGCGCAGCTCGCGCCTTAGATCGCGCACGTCCTCGCGCAGTTCGCTGATGCGAGCCTCCGCCTCTTGGCGGTAGCGCTCGATCCCGCGCTCTAGCTGAGCGACGTGCTCTCGTGCGGCTCCATTGTCTTCGGCTCGGTGCATGACGAAGATAATCGCTCCGCCAAGGTTCGTCGCCGCGAATGCTGCACCAGCGATCAACCAACGCCGCAGCTTGCGTTCGATCGCACGACGCGTGCCGGCCCAGATCGAAACCGAGTGGGTCCTTTCTGCGACACGGGCAAACATCCAGAAGGGGACCTGGGAGCCGGCGTGCAAACCGCACAGCTGTGCCAGCGTGGCTTCCTCTGGTGTGGGTTCTCCGCGCAAGTAGACGGCAGGCGGTTGCTGGTCGATCACGGTGCGATAATCACTGAGATCGCGTGTCGGGTCGAACAGCAAACTATGCTACCGTGCCAGCCATGAAACACGTCGTTCTCCCCATCTTCATCGTCGCAACCATGGCCATCACCACGTTGAATCACGCCGCGGCACGGTCTGTCGACCCGGCTCAGCAAGTGGAGCATGTTGTCGCCATGGCAGACGACCCAGGCGTCACTGGCGCCACCATCACCCAAGCACAAATCCTTCAGGTCCAGGCGTTCGAGCAGGCCCGCGCCGATGCGGACCAGACGCAGATCGACGCCGATCAGGCGATCATCGACAGCCCGGATAGCACGCCCGACCAGGTGACGGCTGCGCAGGCGGACCAGCAGACCGCCTTGCAGGACCAGGAGGAAGCGCTCGCGCTGGCGAACAACATCTGCGTCAAGGCCCTCAGCGGGAACCCCAAGGACAAGTCGAAGGTCGCGTTCCTTTACGATTCTCTCGTGGTCGCCGGTAGCATTCCCGGCGCGTGATGCTTCCGATCGTCAGGAGAGACTGCTCCGGCTGCGGCGCAGGTTGGGCCACTGACGAGAGCGATCGTGACGCCCTATGCCCGCGCTGCGGGCTATAAGCGGCCCCGATCTGGGGCCGGCCACAGCCTTGGCCGCTTCCTGTCGCGCGCGTTGTGCAGCATCGGCGATCGGCTTTCTCCGGTACACGGCGCTGATGTACCGGAGGATCACCGGCGGCGGCGCCGCATCAGGCCGGAGGCATGCGCGTTCAGCACAGCGCCACGGTGACCGGCTTGGCAACTGAGCCTGCTCGGGGCCGGCGGCTCATCGCTTATACATCTATTCGTCGTGCTCTGCTAGTTCACGAGGACGACTCAGCCACCAGCTACGGATCGATTGGAGTTCATCGATAAGCGAGCTGATATTGTCTGGGCTCAGTGCGATTGAAGTTGACACCTTGTCAAACTCATCGTGGCCCCACGGCTTCTCTAGCCGAGCAAATTTCGTTTTGGGCTTCTGCCTCAGCCAATCCAGGACCGATTTCTCGTTTTTTGAGAGTTTCTGACACGCGTACCCGTACTTGCCTCGCCGGATCTGCTGGACGTCGGAGACGTCGTCGAACTTAACGCTCAGCGTCCCTTTGCGGCTAACGTCGGTCACTAGGCCGTTAACCCAACGTCGGTGCCATTTGTCACCAGAAAGTTGCTTAACGCGGTCGCCGACTTTGAACTCTGGTGTTTCCTTCATGGAAGTCTCAAACGCCCGATCTGGCTATACGGCTTGGTTGCCGTGGTCGGGTTGAACCCGGCGCGCTTGGTGCTGGTCGTGGCCATCTTAGAACTGCGTCTTGGTAAAGGTTCCGTCGTCGTTACGAACGTACCAAGTGGTGGTTGCGCGGTAGCCTGCCATAACGATGTGTCCCCACATCGAAGGATGCTTGAGATTGCGCGTCATCGACGACCGACCGCCGCGCTTGCCCGCAAGCTCGATGATATTGGACGAAGCGGAGACGACCGTGAATGTCTGACTACCGAGGGCAACCGTTTGCGTTCCGTTCATGTGCCTACTGTACATCATGCGTTGACGGTGTCAATGATAAATCGTACGACGTAACCAAGATCTCGGATCCGCTTAGTCCGGAGCGGCCAGGACCAGGAGTCCTGCCGTAGCAAGTTCGTAGGCCAGCTGCTCGACCAGCAGCGCCGCGATCTCGGAACCGCGCTCGCCTGTGGCGCGGAGCTTGGCGGCGACCTCCAGGTAGATCGCGAGACGCTCGGCTAAGTTCATACAATCTCGATGCGTCGATGCGCGGTCGCCGCATAGGCGTGCCCGGAGCGCAGCACTACGATAGGACCGCCGAGCGCTCCAGGGCCGAGGTCGGCGTCGCTGCGGCACGTGCCGAACGCGTACCAGACCGCGCGCGGATCGTGCCGGTCAGCCTCGGACCGGACCGCATAGACGGCGGCGAGCGCCCCGCGGTGGTTGTTCACCCAGGGGCCCCTAACTAGCGCGCCGGCCGCTCGACTTGTCGATGACCGAGACGTAGTAGAAGCCGGGCTTGGTGTCGGGCGACATCACCGGCGGCACCCCGTGTAGTGCTCGGCCGGCAGGGCGATGATCAGGTCCTGCATGAGCGCGCCGCTCTCGAGGCGCACCGGATAGGTGCGGGTCTCGTACTTGCGACCGCGGCGGACCAGCACGCCGGGAACGTCGAGCTCACGGGCCATTCGGAGGGTGTCGGCAGCGTTCCGGGTGACGTTCGGGATCGCGTTCATGCCATCAATCTACCCACTCCCCGCCCGGTCATCGGGTACGGGTGGGGTAGCGATGGGGTAGCGGTTAGTAGTAGAGCATCACGACGCCACGCGCACCGGCGCCTGGAGTCCCGGCGATGAGAGTAGCGGCGCCACCGCCACCACCATTGATCGTACCTGCGCCGGATGACGCGCCGGCACCACCTCCGAACGGGCCAGCTGTGCCCGCCGTCGTACCGCTCGCGTCGCCACCATCGCCATCCTCGCCAGCTCCGCCGCCGCCCGCGCCTACGGCGAGCAGTGTGCCCGCGCTGCCGTCGCCACCAGACCAGGTGACATCGCCGATGCAGTGGGCGGCGTTGCCGCCGGCACCGCTTACACCGGGCGTAGCTAGCAGGGCAGCGTTTCCACCGTTCGCTCCGCACTTCGCGAGCACGGTGCTCGGCGAGCCGAACCACGTATCCGAGCCGGCCGAGCTCGGCACAGTCACGGTGTAGCTAGCGAAGGGCGTAACCGCGAGCGCGTTGAGCCGTGCATATGCCCCACCACCGCCTCCGCCACCACCGGCCGCGCTGAGCGAGGACCCGCCATCACCGCCGCGGCCGAAGCATTCGACCGCGATCTGTGTGACACCGTCGGGGCACACCCAGGTCGACGTCGAGGTGATCGTATCCTGTGGATCGGGCCAGAGGTCGTTGTATTTCGCGGCCACTTTGGTGCGATCCTTGTTGCGCAGGCCGGGATCAGCGTTGGGATCGAGGGCGACATTGCACCACGTCTCGACGAGCGTATCGCTGTTCGCGATCGCCCATGTCTTCACGCGGTTGATCTGTGCGTCGGTAATCGTTGTTCCATCCACCATGCATCTACGGTACCATGAGCGCCATGCCGGGTCCCGAGATCTTGCCAATCTGCACGACGCGCGAGGTTCGCGGGCGCGTGTTCAGGGAAGGGCGATGGATGATCCCGCTGTTCTGCGTCACGTGCGCTAAGCAGTTCGGGTTCCGCGACGAGCCGGGCCGGCGCTCGGGCTATGTGGGCTATATTTGCGAGGGCTGCGCACCGAAGTACGGCGAACAGGTCGGACTTTGCCTTGTGCCAGAAGAAGCCATCTCGCTCAAGGCGGCCGAGGCGATGTGCGAGGACTATGGGCGCGTGCTCACTGAGGCCGAACAGCTCACGGAGCTCTCGGATGTCAATAGCCCTCTGTCACGGTTCGCGCGCGGCGTTGGACTGTAATCATGCAACCCTGTTGAGGCTGCGGCATCCAATGACGTGGCCCGCGCTATCTCTCATCTGCTGCCCAGGGATCAGGAGGTCGCCCGTCCAACGCCCACGCGCGGCGGCGACCGGAGGTACCATCATCGACACCACGAGGTAGACGCCGGGCTGCGGTGCAGGCAGGTCTACGACGTCGGTGTAGCGCGTCGTCGTGGTCGGCACGGACCGACCGGATAGCGTCATGATGGACTCGGCCGATGTGCTCTCTTCGATGGCGCGCGCGATAATGCCGGACGGTTGGATCGTGATCTCACCGATGACGATTGCGTGCGGGGTGAGGTTTCGGATCTCGGCAGGTCCGCCGAGCGCAGGCAGCGGCCATTGTTCGCGCATAGTCACGAACGGGGTGCGCCAGTCGCGACCGCCATGCATCGTATAGCTCGGCACATCGTCGGTTAGCTCTGCCGCGATCAGGGGCGCCAGCCGCTCTCGCTCGGTCTCGTGGAGATCGGCGCGCAGGAACTGGCCGACGTAGAACGCGCGGGAACCCTCTGACGGGAATGCGAGCCGCCGCATCTCCGGGCTCTGAGCGAGCGCGAGCCAGGCGGCTACCTCGTCGAGGTTAACGACCGGGCGCAGTTGCGCGTCGTAGGTGTAGGTAAATGGGTAGTGCTGCGCATAGCAGCGACCCAAGGCGTCGATCCAGTGTGTGCGGTATTCGGCGGTGGTAAACATGTGGTTCCTTGGTCGCGGGGCCGTCCAGGCCATCGCGGCGTTCCGATGGTCCGTGCTGTTCTCGAGCGCTAACGTTGTCATCCACCACGATGACCGCTTGCGGCGTGCCATCGTAAGTTAATGTTTTTATGCGGTTGATGGCGTCAATGGTGCGCTACGTTGGCGCAGTGGTTGCATTTTCAAACGGGCTCACTCTCGATAGAGGGAGGAGGCTCATCCCCTACGAGCTGCCTGAGCTTCCCAGCCACGATCGCCGATGGGGTGTGACCACCTGACGTAACGGCCCATTGCACGAGCGTGGCTGCGCACTGCCGGATCCCGGCCCGGAGACGTTCAACCTCAGCATGCAAGGGAGACACCGGTGCGCTGGATCCATCGGCGCCACTTGGCGCCAAGTCCGCGAGTCGCCCAAGAAGGGCACGCGAGACCTGCGCCGTGAGCATCCCAAGATCGTAGCGCCTGAAATCGTGGCTATACACGGGCGAGTCTGGCGACAGCGTCGCGACTGTTAACTCGTAGCCATCCGTTGTACTGCACACGAGGTAGTCCACGAAGCCCAATCCGCCGAGCTTGTGCGTCTCGTATCGTAGCGGGCCGACACCGAGCGCAATCGCCAGTGCGGAGACGTGGTCCTGGTTGCGCTCATCGTACTCGCTCATCGCTTTCTCCTTGGCGGTTCGTAGCCACCGGTGATGATAACCTCGTTGACCTCGCCACGGCCGGCGCCGTTAGAGTTGATCGCGCGCGGGCACTTCACGCGGTAGATCCGGAGCCCCTTATAAAGCGACCGGATCAGCTTCGTATCGCTGTTCGACAGCATGACACTACAGCCGCGCGCGACGAGCTTCCGTAGTGTCTCGGCGAGCTCGCGCTGTTGTTCGGGGCCGAACGATCTTGCGGTGTAGCCCGTGAACGTCCGGTCGTACGGCGGATCAAAATAGACGAAGTCACCGCGGCGCGCATCGGCCACGGTGGCGCGGTAATCGCCGGTCCGCAAGGTGGCGCGAGCAAGCGCGGCGGACGCGGCGCGCAGTCCATCGACGTCAGGCGTATAGCGCTTATGCTTGCCCCAGCCCACATTGAACTTTCCGGCCCGGTTGACGCGCCAGAGCCCATTGAAGTTGGTCTTCAGCAAGTAGATGAGTGCTGCAGCGCGAGCCGGAGGATGCCATCCCTTGATTGAATCCGTGTTCCATGCGCGCCGGATGTCCAAATAGTGGTCGCGTGCATGACGAACCGCGTGCCACCGAAGCAGGTCAAGCACGGCGTCGCAATCAGTGCCGATGGTGCGGTAGCACGCGATCAAATCAGCGTTGGCATCGCCTAGCACGGCGCGTTTCGGTGCCACTCGCAAGAACAGCGCTGCGCCTCCCGCAAACGGCTCGTAGTAGCGCCCGAACTTATCAGGCATGCGCGCGAGTAGTTCGGGCAGGAGCTTGGTCTTCCCGCCGGCCCATTTTACGATCGGCCGGGCTTGTATGCCGGTCGCCGCGTCAGCCATCTGATGGCACCTTGTCTCCGATGAACAGCGAAAGACGCCGCTTCTTCGACTGCTCGAAATGTTCGCCTCGGTGCTCCGCTGTGCACTTCTGATAGCGACAAGGCTCGCCGTACGGATAGTCGCGACACATATGTGGCCGCGCCTCGTAGATCGAGCAGTTGCCGTCTGCTGCTAGGTTATTGCACGTATAATAGTGCCCGCTGGGCTCCTCGTTGCCGTCGGGTACGCGGGTACAGAACTTCGTCATGGCCTCAAGCGGTGTGAACTCTCCGAGGTAGACGATCATCGCGTAGATCTGCTCCTCGTCCCACAAACCTGACGAACCATCGACTTCCCCACGTGCTTTCTCGCCGGCACGGTCTTCGTCAAGGCGTGCGCGTAACGCTTGTGGCGAAAACGGTAAGCAGAACGCCTTGCAGCAGTGACCAGTGCACCGCGTCATGCGTCGCTCCATGGGTCGCCGGCCAGTTCTCTCGCCTGACCTATCGATGCGGCGTCAGCGAGCGCTTGCCGTTCCTCTATCGTCCATCCTTGCCATCTCGCAGAAGAGGCACGGCTAGATAGCTCGTACGTTGCGCGCGTGATCATCGCGCATGCGGCCTGGTAGCGCGATGATGTCGCGACTCCTTGGCTCGTTCCGGTCAGCGCGGCATCGAGAGCGTCACGAAGCTGGGTGGCCTGCTCTATGCTGAGCCACCATTCCTCATGGTCGCGAAGCGGGATGACGATCCGGGGCCCTGGTTCACAGGGTTCTAGTCGAACAGGATCGCGCGGCGGCCTAGCCTCATAGCTCATTGACAGGATCATACACGGTCACGCAGCGATCCGGTAGCATCAGCGTCGCCTATGCGCCACGATCTATCAGCCTCGCGGCAACAAGATGCAACTGCCCTCGTCCACCGACGACATAATCGCGACCTACGGTAGACGTCCATGTTCCGGTCGCCCAAACGGTCTCGCGCGTTAGCTTGATCGCTTCCTCAAGCGGCACAACCTCGCACAGCACGCGGATCGCGAGCGGGCGGTCGCCCATCTCGAGCGCGTCACCAGCCACCGCGGCCACCTCGGCGAAGCGACGCATCCACCGCTGCGAACTGTGGCGGTTGTGCTTGCCGGCGTGGTCGTCGTAGAGCATGGCCAAAGTCGCGAGCTCGTGCGGCGGCATGCGGCGCCGGTTGACTAGACGGATCGGGCGGATGCCGTCCGATGACGGCCACCATCGACACATGTCAGCGAACGGAACTCGACCTCGACGCCCATAGCGGTTGGTCACCGAGTCGGAGAGCGGGCCGTGCGATCCGCGTCGTTGGCCGTCGCTCCACGAGCGCACGTTGCTAGCCTTTATATAGAAGGTCTCCGTTTCGGTCGTCGTCGCAGTTGATGCGGTTCGCGGGTGATATCGGATCCTCGGATGAGGACCGTGCGCCTCGGCGTCTGATTCATCCGGTAGCCACGGCATGCCAACGTTGGTCATAGGGTCGGTTGGGCCATCGGACGCCCGCGGTTCGCTCATCGAGCCACAGTAGCACGTCGCTACTTATGGTCGGCCATGCGTTGACGTGATCATACATCGTCGTCGCGCCGCCCGCACATGTAAACGCGCAGCTTTCGCCCCACCTGGGCCGCAGCGCGACCGTTGGGCATGGCGAAACACAAGCACGGCGCACAGGTCAGCTACGCGCACGGCGGCAAGGTCCGTCGTGCCCAGATCACCGAGGTTCACCCAGAGACCGGCGAAGTCCAAGGACTTGCAGTCTACGCGCTGAACGAGCTCGGCGAGCATTCCGGCGCGATCGAGTTCGGCGTCCCGATGCCCAAGGAGGCAACGGAAGCCGCGCACCGGTCCATCGATGGCCACTTCTGGGTTCAGTAAGGAGCACTACCATGCCTTTCATCTACACCGACCAGCTTGCGACACCAGGCACGCTCACGACCAATGCGAGCGCCAACACCGAAACCGACACATTCTTCCTCAAGCCAGGTTCCACCCGCAGCGTGTACCTTAATGGGCTTTCGCTTATCGGCTCGAACGCGGCGCAGACCACGCTGTCCGCGATCAAGCTCCGCTCGGCAAAGTTCGGCACTGCGTCCACCGCGGGCACATCGCTGTCCTCGGTCGCGGCCGATGCGGGCCAGCCGTCCGCGACCATCACCAGCGGTAGCCGTCCCACGGCCGGCACTACGCGCACCAACGCCGGTCCCATCATGGGTGGCGGCGTGTCGAGCGGCGGCACGTGGTGGACGAACGACTACGACCAGATGGTCAGCCTGGCCGCGGGTAACGCCGGTTCCATCGACGTATTCGACGTCGGTGCCGCGGCGTCGCTTGTGTTCGAGTTCTCGGCGAACCACCGCGAGCTATAACCGCTGACGCTGGGGCGTGCCCATGGCGAACCCCGATTTTCAAGACGAATCAACGTTCGATCAGCAGGGCGCCGGTCCTACGACGGTGTTCATGCCGACGGCGTGGCAAGCTGACGACGTCGCCTTGTTATTCATCGCGACCGACGGCGGCGTGCCGACGCTCAGTACGCCCAATGGGTTCGTGCTCGCTACGGATGTGCACGGCAATACCGCGAGCGCTACCACTAATGGTGGCGTGAGCGGTGCGAACGATTGCGCGATCACCATCTTCGTGAAGCGCTTGATCGGTTCGACGACGGCGACCGATCCGGCGCCGGTGGTAGCTGCTGCAAGCACGTGGGGCGGCACGATCCAGACGCTGCATATCAACACGTATCGTGGCTGTCGGAACACAGGTAACCCCATCCATCTGCTTGCGACCGCGGTTGTCACCACGGCCACGACAACGATCGCACCGCCAGCTGTCACGCCGACGCTGAACGGCTGCACGCTCATAACATGCGTAGCGAGCGCCAACGACGACAGCGCGTTCAACGCGTGGACGTTCGCGGGCTCCGCGAATCCAACTGGCCAGCTCGATAACGGGTGGCATGGCTCGACCGGCAACGGCGCATCGTTCTGTGGCGGTCGTGCGGGTTATGCGACGGCGGGTGGTTCACGAAGCGGAACGTCGAGCTTCGGCGCAAGCACGAAGCAGGCGCAGATCACGCTCGTGCTGGCGTCACTGCCAGAGGTTGGTTCTCCTGACGACGCAGTGTCGATGGTCGGAGGACTTTCTGCGCCGGCCCCGCTGCTGATCGCAACGCCTGCGCAGGAGGAGATCCCGATCGCGGCGGCGACGATCAGGGATGACGTTGACTCCTTTGTCGGGTGGATGGCTTCACCTACCAGTGGGATAGTGTTCCAGTTCTGCGACGAGCTACCTATCGCGCTATCTGCGTCGATCGTTGATGACGATCAGGCGAACGCATCTCTCGGCTGGTCGAGCTCGGCGTGGGCTTCGAACGAAGCACACGACACGCTTCCAAGCGGCGTTGCAAGCGTCGTTGACGATGACCAGCGATCCTCCTCGCTTGAGGCGCCGCTGACATGGATCGCGGTCGGTGACTTACCCGATACGCTACCCAGTACCGGACCAATAGCTACGCAAGATGACGAGCCCGCGACGATGCTTGCGCTTGTGGCGCCATCGACCGTAGCTATCGCGGCATTCGGCGAGAGTGACGAGCCTAACGGATCGATCCCTCCAATCACGATGGACGACACGCCGTGGTTAGACGTCGCGCTACGCTTCAATCTCGCACAATTGCCGCTCACGGCACCGGTAGATGAGCTACCTATCGCCGCCGTTTCCGCCGCGGTAGGCGGCGCCAGCGACGTCCAGCGCTCTTTCGAGGCGCCGCCCCAGAGTGGGACACTGACCACCGTAGCGCCGATCCCGTCGTGGGCGCAGAGCACGGCCTACGTCGTGGACCCCACGGCCGGCGGCATCAACCGCGTCAAGAACGGCGGCATTCTCTACCAATGCGCGAGCGGCGGCACGAGCTCTAGCTCTGGCACCGGGCCTAATGCAACAACGCTGGGCTCCACGCAGACCGATGGTGGTGTGACCTGGTACGTGGTGGGGCCTGTCTCGGGTACCGACACGATCGCCGGCTCACAGATCATCGCGACGGTCATGCGTGGGAATCAGTCGCAGACCCCAGGCGGCGCGATCGATCCTACCGACAACGATGGCGGCACGTTCTCGGTCATCACCAACAACGCCTACGCGAGCTTCACGGCCTCGTTCGCTGGCGTATGGCGACGCACGACCGCGAGCAACGCTAAAACCAACTACACCATCTCGGCGCAGTTCGGTGGATCAAGCGGGGCCGGCGACGAGCTATCAGCCGCATGGATCGAACTCCGCGGTGTCGTGGTCGGCGCACCGCATGCGTTCTCCCATGTCGAGCGAGCCTCACCGTCCGGCGGCACCGTCACGGCCGCGCCCATTACGACGACGAAGCGTTGTCTGATCTTGTCGTTCTGGTACGGCAACGGAACGGTGGTGGCGGCCGGTTCACCCGATGCAGCGACGCCGGCTGGCGGTCTTACGTTGATCGCCAATGCGACCGCGCCGCTATCGCTGACGGTAAATGGATACATCCAGCATATGGTTGCGTTCCGGTTCGCCAACCCGGGTACGTTTGCCGAGGTCTGGACGTCCTCGCCGACCAATGAGGGAGCACAGCTCGTCACGGTCGCGTTTGAAGATCCAAGCGGCACCGGTTCGGCACTCGATGCTGAGCCTTACGCACCGGTCGTGATGTTCGCGCAACCGCCGATCTTTGCGACGACCGCAGCCAACGATGAGATAGTGACCTTGGAGTTCGATGCGGACCAGGCTCCGATACTGTTCACAGCACCCGCGACCGACAGCACGACATCTGCGAGTCAGGAAGAACTCCCAACGCATTCAGCACTCGACGACGAGAGCAATGGCTCAGCGACGCTTACCGTCGCCGCTACCGTGGCGGCTAGCGTATCGGATACCGATTTGGTAGCACTCGTTTCTGCTTCTGACGACGCGAACTCCACTGCGGAATTGCAGCTCGTGTCGGCTACCAGCTCGGCTAGCATCGCGCAAGACATTGAGCTTGCGGCACAAGCGGCGCCGGACGAAACATCCACCGCTCAAGTAATGTCATTGCCTGTCCCGACGCTACTCTCTGCGTTAGCGGACGCTGAATCTCCCACCGCCATTCCCGCGCCTGGCGATGATGAGCCGACGTTTGCATGGCAGCTCGCTCGCGTCACCGATCAGCCCGTTGCCCAGGCGCCCATCGACGAGTTCCCGGCTCAAGTGCTCGATGACGTCGCGTGGACGTTCGCGGTCAACTGGTCGGTTTCGATAGGGCAGGCGACCGGCTCAATCGATGACGAGGTTCCGACACCGCCGCCTCCGCCGCCGGCTGGACTACCCGATGACGAAGTCTCATGGTCGAGCGGCACATGGTCAGTGACCGACACAGTCTGGTCACCATCATGGGACGAGCTCGGGCGCTTCACAGCCGCCCCGCTACCGCTTCCGATCCGCGTGCGGGTCATCTCGACCGCAGCCACGGTAATCATCCTCCCTGCCCCAGGAGACCTCGTGCCAGAGCCCTTCCGCCAAGGTGCAACCCATCGCCCACTCGAAGCCAACGCGTTCAATGCCGCACGCCGCATCAACTTCCCTGAGGAGTTCCCAGGCGGCGTGGCGTTCTTGATGGTCCAGGGATCGACGCGCATCACTGGGCCGGCTATCGGAGACGAGGTTGGCAACCTCACGTACGCATGGGGAACGCACGACCTCGACGTGCCCGGGACGTATGCCGGATACTTCACAGCGGTCGACGGGTCCGGCGCGACGCAGACGTTCCCGGACGGCACGAACCTGCAGATCGTGGTGACGCCGACCCTGTGAGCTCGAGCTCGATATATAGCGAGCGCTCAGCATGCGTCAACCTTTGCGATGCAGCTCGCCCCAGCAGTCGTCACAGAGATTCGGCGCATCGTCCGCAGCCCCGAAGCACCACGGGACTTTGCGCTTGCATCCAGAGCATTTATACCGCCTGATAAGCACCTTGTCGCCAGCCGTGCCGCAGATGGCTCCTTCGCATGTGCATGGCACCGCGCTCATCGGCGAGCCTGCGCTCGCTGCACGATCGCTGTGCGTTCTGCCGCGATGCGTGCGCTCTGCAGAGCCTCGCCTACCGCTTCAGCGGCGCGCTGAGCGCCGATGGTAACCGCTAGCGCGTGCTCTGCTTGCTGTAATAAATCGATGGCGATCCTCAGCTGTTCGGCGGCCACGGTCGTTCGCTTAACGTCTGCGCTATCGCTCATCGAGGACACCACGTTCGAACTGGACAGAGCGTGTGCACGATGACCAGCGGTGGCGATGTGCGTCGCAAGATAATCGAAGCGTAGGCGAAGCCGTTGCCGACCCGTGACGCACGCGCGACGATCGAGTCAAGATTCTCTGGTGCGGTCACGCGTCGATCTCCAGGTCTGCGCGAAGCTCGCCAAGACGGCGTTGCTCAGCATCATCGGCGCATTCTTGCTCACGTTCCGCTGCCGCCTTAGCGTCGTAGTACCCGTTGACGATCCACGACCACGCGCGTTCGCCACCGCTCTCGCGCGCTTGCTGGTGCAGCGTGAATAACTCGTCTATGGTTACCCCTGCGAGGTAACAGGTTGCACCGGCAGCGGTGGCATCGGTCTGCTGCGGTAACAGCTTGGATACAGACCCCAGCGCGCTCGCTTTGGTCGATGTCTGTACCGGTCGCAAACGTTCGAACTCGGCGACAGCGCGCTCGGCCTCGCTGGCGCGCCTCTCGGCGGCTACTTTGGCGTGCTCGGCGGCGATCAGATCGGCGACGTCGCGCTCGTGCTGAGCGTCCGCCTCAACTCGCATGGTTAGCCGCACGCGTTCCGTCGCATTGAGCGTCGCCATGGCCGTGGCTTGCTGGTCAGCGACCAACCTGTCTGTGAGGTCGGCGATCCGTGCGATGTCTAGCTCCGCCTGGTCATTGGCCGAGGTGATTCGGAGCTCAAGATCGCCGACCTCCTCCCGACGATGCCGCAGCTCGAAGCTGAGATCGTCGACCAGAGAGCACAGCCGTGCGATCTGGTCCGTGGTATCGCGCGTGACCTGCGCGTGCGCCGCCTGCTCCGCTGCCCGCTGCCGGCGCTCCTCCTCGAGCTCGCTCGCGAGGACCTCGATGCCCTCGCCGAGCTGGAACGCCTCACGTCCGGTAAGCTGCGATTCAACCGCATCCGGTAGCGCCTTGGCACAGTCGGCGAGCTCGAGTAGGTCGTCGATCGCGAGCGGCTCCGGAAGCGGGTAGCGGGACGCCCCGCACTCTTGATCCGAGCCTTGCGCGCTTCGATGCGCCGGGCACGGTCCGGAAATCCCCTGATTATCGCGCCCCATGCATGCACCGCAGGTCGCCCGCGCGTTGATGTCGCTCTGGATCTCGTCGATGATGCGGCCCATGTCCTTCATTGCGCACCTGCTTTCGCCGTGGCTGCCTTCGATTCCTCTGGCGCTGGCGACTTGCAAACGCACTGGTCGATCGACCACTGACACCGCGCGCATCGACCCATGCCGCAGTTACCTCGCCCGATCAGGTGAGTCACCGAGTACGCCTTGCAGGCGCACAGCAAACGCGCCATCACCGCACCGCCTTCGCGCGGGCGTTGATGGCAGCGGCGATACGCTCGCGGGCCCCATCGCAGCGCAATGTTTGCGGTAGTCCGACATCCTGGCGTTTTTGAAACACCAACATCTCGTCGCAGTCCTTGACCAGGCCGATCAGGACCTCGATTTCATCCCGGAACGAGGACCGTGCGTCCCTGATCTGTTCATCGGTCAGGGTCTCCGCGGTCGCCGGGCGCTGGACAGCTCCGTCCTCCATCTGGCGGATGACCGACGCGATCTCGTCGGCCGACGACCGGCAGATCTGCTCTAGGGCGCCCGCCTGGTAGGCGTTTCGATGCTCGCGCTGCGGGCCGTCTGGGCAGCGTGCGGCCGCGCGCTCCGCAGTGTACTCGGGGGCACCGGCCAAACGCGCCTGCAGCGCGCGTAGTCGCACCATGGCAGCTTCGATCGCTGTCGTCATACGATCCTCCCTGCCGCGGGCGCTCGCCACGAATCTCGGTCGCAGAAGGCCGCGAACACCACCTTGTCAGTATCCTTCGGCGCTCCGTTACGGTTCACGGCAACGATGAACGGGCCGTTGATCTTGATCGTGCGCGGGCCCATGCTCCTAGTCACCGCGATCTCGGAAGCCGCGCTTGCTCGACCTCCGACCTCGTTGAGTTCGAAGCGGAACTGCTCGGCGGCTTGAGTTACGATGTTCGGACCCGAACGTAGCCCGATCATGTACGCGGCGTCGTCACGTGTTTGCAGATCGACCATCGGCACGTCGAGTCTGACAGATTCGTTGGCTGACCTCGTCGCAATATCATAGGCTATCGCAGCGAGGTGATCCGGGCTCGAGGGAGCAGCATTGGTCTGCTGAAAGCAAAACGTGAAGCCTAGGTGCTGCGTCTCCACCTCGACGACCGGATGCTCGGCACCCCGCTGCGCAGACGTGCACGCGCCGACCTTAACGATGGCGCGATCGACTATCCCGTCCTTATATGCGCGCCCGACTTCGCTCCACTTCGCGACGATGTTCAGGGTTGCAGCAAGGAAGATGTCTCGCGGGGTACCGCCGGTGATTTGTGCGTCCCAGCCCTCGGCCTTGAGCCATGCGACATGCTGCGCAGGATCGAACGTGGCGTTATGGTGGATCTCCGGCATCGTTAAGGCCAACGTGGCACGGCGACGAAACGACTCGAGCCACGCAACCTGCGCCGGATTGACGGTGTTGGCGATCCACGTCGGATCGCTAAGAATGGCGTCAGCCGCGGCAAGAGCAGCTGGCATGGTGAAGGGTGAGATCGCGAAGCTGGACATAGTCTCCTCTTATGCTCGTCGCGTGCCCACGTAAGATGGCGTTTCTACGTGGTAGATAGCGTCAAAAATCGCGCCACATTGGCGCAGTCGTTGAGAACTCAAACGTCCCACGACCACGGCACGTCAACGTGACCAACGACGACAGGCGGATGATCGCAGCCGTACCGGCCAACGTCGATGCGCTTCCATCCGTCAGGGCTAGGCTTCACAGCCAGCAGCGCCCGCTTGCATCGGCGTACGTCCTTCGTGTCTTCGACCGGCATGACGTCGTCGGCAGGAAATACCATCGCTGAGAGCCAAAGTAGCACAACGACACGCGACCGTTAGCGGGGCCGCCAACCACGACGTGCGGCTTGCCTTGTTTTGGGCCAAGCGTGACGATTACGATATCGCCGAGCTTCATCGTTCCACCGGATACTCGACCTTGATGTCGAGCCGCAGAGGTCGTTGGCGATGTGCTGTTTGCCACCATGCGAGAGCGCAGAGTGCTACGATAGCCACCGCGCACACGATAGCCACGGTGATATGCTGGCGGGCGGATCGCCGGCTAGCGACGGCAAGCACACTTGCATCCCAACCCGCGCGTGGTCGATGGTCTGCGCCGAGATTAGCCAGCGTCGCCTCGATGCGGGCGTTGCCGAGGCGAAGACGCTGGCACCATGGGCACAGCTCAGAGAGGTCGCGCGGAACGAATCCGGCCGGGCATGTGCATCTAATCATCACGGCGCCCTTTCGCTTGGTCCATAGACCGCGAGCTCCGCGCAGTAGAGCGCGAACTTCGAACTATAGTCGCTATGTCCTAGCGCCCAACCTTCGACGCGCTCGATATCCGCCAGTGTGACAGGCATCTGCATGCCGCGCTCTTCGTTTACGAGGCGTAGCATCACTGCGCGCTCGTATGCGACCCAGCCGAGTGGCTGACGCTCGTCGCGATGCTCCTGCGCGCGAGCTAGTGCTCGAGCAAGACGAATGCGCACGTCGAGCATGTGTCTGACTTGTTGTGCGTCGGTCATCTGCAAGCCTCCACGGTGGCATCTGGGTTATCACGGCATGCTTGCAGGAAGGCTAGGGCCGTTCGCAGGAGGCCATCATAGTCGTCGCGCCCGTTCTTCGGGCTGATCGCCTGGAAGCGGTTTGGCTCGCGCTTAAGCATCGCAACCCCCTCAACGAGTGCTGATACCAGATCGCCGGCTCGCGCACCATGGCTTCGCCACATCGCTTGATATAGCCCTGCCTCGCTGGCCATCTCGTTCAGGTTGTGCGTGATGTTGACGTCGAACAGCACCGGTCGATCAATGCGCATATGCTTGTGCCCGCATTGGCAAGTGCATGGCTCTTCAGCTGGAGCTCCGATAAGTGAAAGATCGAGACTCATAGGTGCACCTTATTACCCAGTGCGACTCCATCGGCGATCTGCTTGGCGCCGTCCGGCGTGCGCGGCCTACTATCGTCGAGGCTACACCCAGTCTCGCGATGCCAATCTAGCCAGCGTCCAGCGAACCAATGCGGTGCGAAGTAGGTGCATTCCTTGTGATGGTCATTATTCATGATCGCCTCGGTGAGCTCCTCGATCCTGCGCGCGGGCTTCATGGCTCCCATCCTGTCTTGAGAAGCGCCTCCGCTTCTGCGTGAGTCTCTCGCCAATGATACTCAGGATGGTCAGTCAATGTTTGGACTACCGCGGCGCAGGCCAGGTTATAGGAACCGCGACCCGTCATCTGGCGGGTCTCCCAGAACGTCGGGCCATAGTTGCTGGCCGCCACCTGGCACATCCACGCAGCCTGCTCGCGGATGATGGCGGAGATCATGGCGCCTCCGGGATGTCGGCGTGCCTCGCTGCGGTCAGGCCAGCGCTCGCGTCGCGCTCGCGCTCGCCTGCCTCCATGGCGCGGTAGGCCCTAAGCGCTACGGGATTGATGACGGTGGTCTTACGCGGCGCAGGCTCGTACGCCTTGGGGTCGGCGCGGCGGTCCACGATAAAGTACGCGTCCTGTTCACCGGCAATCTGCGTCCAGCTGGCGCTAAGCGCATCAAGGTCGCAGTGGCGCTGGTCCGCTTCACTGCCGCGCAAAAGCACGACCAGTGGCCGGCCTGACGCGTCGGTGTATTTGAGCGCGGACACGAGCCAGGCTTTGAAGTCGGCGAGCTCAGGCGTGCGCTGCCGCTGAAATAGCGGAGCTCGGTCGGCCGCCGTGGCCATGCATGGCACGTGTGCGCACGACCCGGATGCGACCATCGCATCCCACACGCGGTGGATGAACACGAGACGAGCAGATGCCCGCCATTCACCGTCAGGCGCGGCAAACGCGTCGATGTGGTCGTGAACCAGGTCGGTTAGCACGATGTCCGAGGTTGCGGCGATCATTGTCTTCATCTCGTTGTCCTTTATACGTCGTCCATGCGCCGCCTTGGGGTAGCGGTGGGTAGTGGTCAGCGCTCGCGGTTCGCTGCCTTCACTGCTTGCTGAATGATCCAGGGTCCTATCGCCTTTCCTTTCGCGATGGTGGCGCCTTCGATGGCGCTCCACTCATCATCTGTCATACGCAATTGGAATCGCCGGTCCTGCGCCGCACCACGGACGTAGGGACGATGCCCGGGACGTCCGTCGCACCATTTCTGCAATTTCTTAGAGTTGAACGTTACTTCGTGCGGGCCTCGCCTCGTATACGGAACCGTTCCGGCGCTCACCATCGAGCGCAGAGTCTCGACCTTGATGCCGAGGAAGTCGGCGGCCTGCTGGTATGTCATCGTCATGGTGTCCTCTTACGGTAGCAACGGGTGACTTCGGCGTCTTCGAGCCACTCGGCGTAGACGATCTCGTTGCGCGCTATGTCGCGCACGACACGCTCGAAGGTCATCGTCCCGAGTTGTGCCTCAGGATGCGAGAGTGCCCGATCGCAGGCGCCCTCGACGATCGGATCGCCGAGCTCCGCTGCCCTCACGGCGATATGCTCGATCTGCTCGGCGGTGAGCTCGGCTTCGGACGACTTCCTATGGTCACCCACGACGAACCTCGTCCTTCGAGACCTGCCGCAGCATCTTATGGTGGGAAAGTAGTCCGCGCGCGGTGACGCAGACGCGCTTTCCACACCGGCATTCCGATTTGTAATCTAGGCCAGTGTCACCAGGAGCGGTTGCTCCAAGGTACGGCCAAGGACACCAGCCTGTTTTCATGACGCCGATGGCCCGCTCGAGTTTGGTCTCTTCGTCGCTGATCAGCGGTTTCGTTGGCATGGCTACTTGGTCTCCTTGGCGCGTGGGACGGTCACATGCTCGGTCCCGACATTGGCGTGCAACACCAGCGAATACGACTCATTGCACGCGACGCAAGAGCGCTTGCCTTGATGATCAGCAACCTCCTGCGTCAGCCATCGGCCCGAGTCGTCACCAGGCGACGGCTGTTCTGCCTCGCAATGCGGGCACAGCACCACGATGTCACCCGCCAGCAATACCGACTGTCTTGCAGCAGCCACGGCTACTTCCCACCCTTCGCGCGGGCGGAACCTTCGATCCCGTAAATCCATAGCGCGTGGCGCGGCATGCATGCCGCACGTTCTCGTGTTCCGGGCAGCGCCGGAACCCATCCGTCGAATGACTTGACGAACAACGGACGGCCGGAGTCGATCGCTCGCCTGCCAGTTATGGTGATGCGTTTCATCACCGCACCGCCTTCGCGCGGGCGTTGATGGCGGCGGCGACGCGGGCGCGGGCAGCGAGGCGCTGTTGAATGGTGCTCGTCTCAAGATCCGGCTCGCATAGCGCGGTCTCGGTGTCGTGCCACAGGTTGGACAACTCGGTGTGCGCCATGCCGGCTGCCGGGAACACGCGGCCAGATATCTGAGCCTGCAGCGCTCGGATCTGCTTGTTGGTCAGATTGTCCGCGGTGACGGTGGTTTCGCTCATCATATCACTCCTGGCGTTGATGGCGTCGGCGAACTCCTGACGGGCACCAGAACGGAACTCTGGATCCGTGCTATGGATCGCGACCATGAGAAGGTCGAGCAGAGAAGGATCCCTCCGTCGCTCGGCGCGGATCTGTTCGTCGGTTATCGTCTTCCCGGTGACCGCAGGCGTGCTCATGGCTTCGCCATGTTGCGGGCGTTGATGAGCGCGGCGACTTCGCGTCGCGCGTTGTTGCGGCGGTTTCCCGGTGGATCGACGACCGCATCGATGGTCCACTGCAGCGCGTAATGACCACGTGGTAGCGACTCGCGAAACTCGTCGATCTGTGCGTTGGTCAGGTTATCGGCGGTGACCACGGCGCGGCTCACGACGCACGCTCCTGCGCCACCCACAGCCGGGCCTCGCGTACAGCATCGAGGCCGTTACTCTGGAGCCATCCGATTCCGTCGTGGGTGAGGTACCAGCGTGCGTCGCCGGGCACTTGCGCGACGAGATCCATATCGCGCAGGTTGCCCATGAGGTCGCGGGTCGAGCCGACGCTCGAATCGCCGATAGCGTGCCCGATCTGCACGGTCGTTTTTGGGCCCGTGCGTAGCGAGCACAGCGCGGCGATGGCGCGTGGCTTGAGCGATCCTGGCGTGCGGTCGATAGGGATAGCCATGGCGATCTCCTCGGGTTAGAGCGTGAACGAGCGCGCAACCGCGCCGTCCGGGCGCGTGGTGTCAGTGGCGCGGATGAAGCTCAGTTTGACCTCATCTCGGTAAGCCTTCGTGGTGTGATTTACTTCCGAGATTACGATAGCGACACGTTCGACCGCCCACGAATCACGCGCAAACACAGACTCTTCCCTAATCAGGGAGCACTCCGTGCAGTCACATCCGATGATATGACCGGTTACCTGCGCCGCATCCGAGCGCGCAATGCCCCACGTCTCATCGCTCTGGTGGAGCGCGGATGTGCAGAGGTGCGCGAACTCGACCTCGCTATGGGCTAGAGCGAAGGTGCGCAGTGATTCGATCTCAGTGCTCATCTCGTTCGTCATGTTTTTACTGTACATCGTGTTGTGGCATTGTCAACGAGGAATCGACATCGATCGCCTGTTGACGCAGTCAGCGCAACCACATCCCGCTCCGGATTGGCGCAAGCGCACGCCTTGGATCCATGCGTCATCCGCGACCAGATCGCCGACTTCACGGTCTACGAGTAGGCGCGCAAACGCAGCGGTGTCGCCATGATAACCGGCGAACTGCATCCAGGCGATCGCGTTTGAGGCGGTCACGCTGACACCGTGGCGGCGCGCTTGGCGCGAACCGGCTTGACGCTGGGCGGCGCGTTGGGCGTCACCGCGAAGTCATTGTTCGGGTGCGCAAGCACGAGCTCCACGACGTCGCAACGCGTCAACTCGGTCTGCTTCTCGCCATTGAACTCGGTGTGGCGCTTGATCGTGCCCTTGAGCCGGATTCGGTCTCCGGGATTCGCGCTGGCGGCGCCGGTCTTCCAGACCAGCAGGTTGTTGTTCTCGTCGCGCATCACGATGATGTGGAGCGGGCCCCACTCCGTGGACGTCTCAATGACGCGCTCGACCAGAAGGTCAAACCCGAGCCGCGCCTTGACCTCGCCAACATGCTGGCTCGGCTGCGCCGCGTTGCGTACCGCGCGCTGGCGGCGCTCCATTTCGCGTCCAAGGGCCCTGGTGTGGCCTGGGATTGCGCTGGCGAGGATGCCAGCGTGCTTGGGGCTCATCGCTTCCTGACGCGCCACAAGCGCGAGGTTGCGTTCATAGTCGCTGCTGCCCTCGAGCGAGCGCGCCCACTCGAGGGCAGCGGTAGCTCGCTCGACCTCGGCAGCGGTCGGCTCGCATCGAGCGCGCTCCTTGGCCCACGTGTCCGACGCGCCAAACGGCTTCGTGACCAGGTAAAGCGCCTGGTCCGCAGTGGGGCGGCGCATTGGGCGGGTGCCGAAGTCATCCGCATCATCGCGCGCGGCGGAGCGAGACAGCCAGCCGTCCTCGCGAATGACACCCGCCACCCACGACAGGAACTTGATCGGGTCGTGCACGACCTCGCCATGACCGTAGCCGCCTCCACCGCCCTCCTCGTCACTTCCGGCCTCACGCACCACATCGGGCCAGCCGAGCATCGCGATGATGTGGGCCGCGCTCTTGCCGCCCAGAAACGACTCCAGGCAGTTCCGGCCGACCTGCTTGTGGGTGCCGGCCGACACGGATGAGTCGCTTCCATCGGCGCGCACGATGAAGACCTCCTTGCGGTGCCGTGCTGACTTGCAGTGGTCGCAGGTCATTCCTGTCGTGCTCGAATCAGCCCACGGCGCGAGCTCACCCTCTGCGATTGTCGCGCCGGGCACCTGCCGGATCAGGTTGCCGCCCTGGAGCGGCTCGACCACCGCCAGGAACTCCCAGCCTGCGAGCGCTGGACGTTCAGCAACGAGCTCGAGATCGACGACCTGGTAAGACGCGATAAATCCTCCACATAATGGCGACATGCAGCGTCCGCCAGCGAAGCCATTGGTCGTGCCGTGGCACTCTGAGCAGAGTGACGTGACGCGCTGAGACACGACGCGAAGCGACGGCGCGGCTGGTGCCGCCTGGCCAGTCTTGGCTGCGGCTCGCGCGAGCCGCGCATACGACTTGGATAGCGCGTCACGCGCGGCTTCGAGCCGACTTGCCGGGAATCCTTCGATCTTAGTGGTGTTCACGACGCACCTCCCATCTCGCGGACTTCTGCGTACGAGCGGAGGCGATGCGTTCCGTTGTCGTCAAGCTGGTAAGCACGCTCGCCGTTCGCGAACGAACCATCAACACCCGGAACCCAGGTGCTACCGATGAACCTGATGCCGCGCTTGTTCAGCGCGGCAACGATCGTACGGCTGAAGTCCTTCGATGAGAAGTGGTTCGTCTTGTTCATGAGTATAACTGTACATCGTGTTGTTGACGTTGTCAACTGGCAATCTGTCTACCCGTGTAACGTCGCATCTTCCCAGCGTTTACCTGATCTTACGCAAGCTACGCACATGCTCTTGTCCTTATAGTGGCGCCAGCCTGGGATCCCGATGCGCTTGAACTCGCGCATGGGCATGTCGGCCTCGGACCAAAACGGGCTCGCCGCAGACGTCGCACGTGATCTCGATGTACCGCTCGATCATGCTCGCGCCTTCCTGGCTCGCCATTCGCTCGTGCGCCGGCCGCAGCTCGAGCATGGGCGTTCCTTGCCGCACTGCTGGCACCTACCAGCCGCTGCCCGTTTGGCCCGGACGCGCTGGATGGGCGTGCCAGCGCGCGGCACGGGAAGAAACCGGCCGTGCGCGTCACGTGGACGGTGCCAAACCGGAAGCATCGGGGCCGGCGGACGACGCGCTGGCATGACGGTGCGGATGGTTAGCATGCGGATTGGCGTGCAGCGCGCTTCGCAGCACGTCTCCCGCGATCGACGTACGCGCTTGCCAGCTCGCCGTCGACGTAAACGCCGTGAGCATCGGCGGTGATCTGGTGCCCTGCGTCCATTAGCTCCACGAGCCAACGATAGTTTGCTGCATACTCGCGAGATCGCTCTGATGATTCGTAGCCGCGCGATGCCTCAATCTCCCACCAACGGGCGATCCAACGAAAGTGCGCGCGTGTCCGCGGCACCACGACGCACCCGTGATATTCGCGGAGTTGACGGATGAATCGCTGTCCCTGCGTGGCGCGATCTTGAATATCCCATGACGCCGCATGCTTACATCCAGCTGCTAAGCATGGGCAACCACACGACTTCATGTGCGCCCCAATCGGACCGTCCCAGCACGTGCTGACGCAGCGATCGCATCCGACACGTGGCCTGTCCTCCCAGCATCCGCCAGCCACGAACGGCATCACGCCACCACCGCTGAACCGCCATGATTTGCGCCCTTGCATTTGCATTCGCAGGAGGGCCCAGTCGATGTCATGCACTTCGCGTTGCACTCATGGCGCGGCTTGCCTGGCTTAGAACTATCGTAGATACGCTCGAGCTTAACGCGCGTGCCACAGCACGGGATGAACAGCGCGTTCGGTCCGCTCAGAGCAGTGCGATAGCAACGTGTACCTGACACCACGACATCGTCATAGTGACCGCGGCTGCGTCCACGTGCGACCGCGCCATCAACGCGGTGTGCCGTGCGACAAGTCTTGCAACGTCCGACCCAGCGGCCCGGCTTGGAGCATCCGAGATCGAGCAGGATGGCGTCATAGGTGACCGACGAGTTGACCGCAGCGTGGCCAACCAGCGCGGTTAGGATCGCGTGGCCAAGGCTCCATGCCAGACAGAGGACCCAATCGGTGTTCACGTTCGTCACGAAATCACCTCCAAAAGTGCCGTGATGCGCTCCTCAAGTTCGACCTTGCGGATCGCCACGCTAATCTGCAACCAACCGTCAGTCCCCATGTGCACCCAGCCATAGCCGCATTCGGCGCGGAGGCGCAGGCCGCGAGCGTCAGTCGGGCCTCCGATGTGGATGGCCGATTCGTCGGTGGTCTGAAAGCGCCATGCGGTGTTCGTGTTCGTCATGGTTATAACTGTACATCGTAAATTGACGTTGTCAACACGGAATCGACCGGCGCAGCGAGTGTCATTGATTGCCGCGCAAGATCGAGTAGTTGCGAAAGTATCCCGCCATGGTCTGCGTAACGGCAACGGCTTTTCCGGAAGCCCGCAGGCGGGGCCGCGAACACTTCATCGGGCACAGACGCGACCAGCACATCGCGACCGCAAGCACCACAGAACGAGCAGCACCCGGTATCATGACCGGTTTCGAGGTTGACGCGGTGCGCGTACACATCCACGCCCGAACATTCCAGGCTATCTACGCAGATGCAGCACACAGCTCGCCACGCGCGCCCATGACGCGGTACCAGCGCTTCAAGCGCCACGGCGCACCACCATGCATCGTAGCGGTCACGTTGTGCTAGGATGGCCACGAAGCGGACCGCGCTCACGGCTGTACTCCGCGGACAATCACAGCGCCGCTCCAAGCCGCTCGAGCGCCTCTGGCATCGCCGCAATCGCGGCAAGACGCGCGCGCTCGAAGCGCTCCACGTCACGAAGGACACTGCACCAGCTCGTCCACCCGCAAAGGCGGAACAGCGCCTCATCGCGCGTTAGCGTGCGCCACGTGGGCGCTTCGCTCGCGAACTTCGCTGGCACCTCGATGATCGCCGCGCATGAGGCAAGTGCCTCGGTGCAGAACCGCGCCAGCGCGCGGCGCGTGGCATAGAAATCACCTTCGCCCGTGAGGGCAGCGGCGAGGATGATGCGGTCCGTGTCGGTCATGTTCGTCTTGCTCATGTTTATACTGTACATCATGTTTACGAAACGTCAACGCGTTCATGGGGTAGCGATGGGGTAGCCGCGACATTGACGCGTGCAGTCATGCCTAAGTTTCGCCCCGAACGCTAGCGATCGGCGATGGTTATGGCATGACACAAGACGAAACCGTTCAGCCGACAACGTCAATCGCTCACGAGGACATCGTGACCACATTCGCGCCCGTTCCAGTCAAGCCGGGCTGGCAGACCTCCGAATTCTGGCTCAAGATCGCAGCGATCGCGCTCTCGGCCCTGTTCGCTTCGGGCGCGCTGACGAACAACACCGCGCTTGCCATCGCCGGCATGGCCGCGAGCATCCTCGGGGCGCTCGGCTACACGGTCAGCCGGACGCTGGTGAAGACCGCGGCGCCGCTAGTGCTCGTGATACTCATGGCTGCGCACACTACCGCGTGCTCGTCGCCGGCCGTCAAGACCGCGGGACGCATCGCGTGGGACTGCACCTCAAGCGAGCGCCGGCAAGGTGTTACCCTTCTCACCCCGCTTGCGACGCAGGTCGCGCTCAATGGCGTGAGCGCGGATGGCAAGGCGATCGACCTTGCACCGCTGAAGGCGGCGACCTCGAAGGCGTCGCTGCTGACCGACCTCGGGGTAACGCTTTGGTGCGCCGCGAGCGAGGCGGTTGCCGCGATCATCCATCCGACGGCGGCGCCGGCTGGCTCCCCGCAGTCCGCGCCGCTAGTGGCCGACCCAGCAGCTGTGCTCAAGGCGTGGGCACAGGTGAAACCTGATGCCGCGTTCGTGACGAGCGTGCACGATGCGAGCGGAACCCAGGTGGTGATGTGATGGACTGGTCGAGCCCAGGCAATCAACCGGCGGCATTCGGTAACACTTGTGGTGGCGCAATTACCACGGCATGCATCATCGGCCCGTTCAACCCATGGCCTGGGTACCAACCGACGTACGCGCCTCCGACTTACGTGCCTCTTGTGCCGGTCCAGACGAAGCTAGCCGATGATGACGTGGAACGCATCGCGAGGCGAGTCGCGCAGCTCCTACGTGAGGTCAAGCCATGAGCGAACGATGCCAAGTCATCCATAATGAACTCGTTATATGGTATTTGTATGGACGCTCACTAATATCGGGTCTACCTAATGTCAGACCAGAGGATGACGCGCTTGCCGCGTCCATCATGGCAAGGCGGGCCACTATATCGACTCGTAAGATCACGCAACACGCGTATAGGACAAGACCGTGAATGCCGGATGGATCTTCGCCGGAGTGCTCGGCGCTATCATTGTACTTCTACTAGTCTGTATAGCCAGGATGTGGGAGCGATGAGCGCCGAACTACCCGTGCTCACTGACAAGGAGCTACTCTACGCAGCGACCGTGCGCTGCAAGTGCGGTGCTGGCATGGCTTACCCGCTCGACCATGGGCTAGCGCAGACGTTTCGCGCGTGGGGATGCTCGCGTGTGCTCAAAGGCGAAGGCACAGACGGTGGACACGATAATCTGCCGTTCATGTTCTGGAAGGTCCGCGAGGAGACCTCGATCAACAACATCGGCGGTTTCACGACGCGACCATCGGGCACGGTCATGCGCACGGTCGGCAAGGCGACCTGTCCGAAGTGTCATCACGCCTGGCAGTCTGAACCGTACGTGGCTTGCGGCGCCGGTCACCACTGGTTCTCGGGACCGTGCCCCTCATGTGGGTACGCGGTCGGCGGCGCCGGCTCATGGTCGACTAGCGAAGGAACCCCGATCGAGAAGCGATACACCGATGTCGTGCTGGAGGATCCGCAATGAGTGGCGGTTTACTCGTTAACGGCATGCTGGTACCGATCGCCGGCCTAAAGGTCGAGCCGCCCGTCTCGCATGGCGGCCCAGAGCGATGCCAGCTAGGCCCAGAGGATTACCGGCAACGGCCGACGACCTGGGTTCGGATGGTGATCGCGCATACAACGGGTGGATTATGGCCTCAGCCAGTGATCGCAGGTGCCGGCCCGGCCGGTCACGCGCTCGACATCCTCGATATGTGGCGCGGTCGCGACCGTGGAGGCGGTGAGCACATTTCCAGCGCTGCGCACATCGTCGTCGACTTTGACGGCGTCGTGTACTGCGCCGCTGACCTCGCACGCGTCGAGACCTACCATGCGCAGGCGATCAATCCTACCAGCATTGGGATTGAGATGTGTACGACACCATACGGCGCGATCTATCAGGCCACGCTCGAAGCGACGGTCACATTGATCGCCGCGATCACAATGAGTGGCCGACCCGGCGCGGGGTTGTTCCCGATCCCGTTTCAGCACCGGCGCGCGTACAACGGTCAGCCGATGCGCAGGCTCGAGGTCGCCGGAGTCCAGTCGCCCGGCGCAGATATTGCTGGGGTGCTTGGGCATCGCGATCAGACCGGCCGACGTGGGCGCGGTGACCCCGGCGACGAGCTATTCCGCCTGCTTGAGCTCGCCGGATCGGAGCCGCTCGACTTCGACGCCGGGCAAGATCTCGAGCTGGGCAAGCAGCGCCAGGGGCGGCTAAACGCGCTCGATGCGAAAGCAGGAAACACGTTCCGCCCGCTCGTAGTTGACGGCGTATGCGGTCCCGCAAGCGTCGCCGCGATGCTCAGGCACGGGTTTCCGCGATGGCGTGACGTCACCTAGAGCGATAGCTCGCGCTCGATCAACCACGTGAGCCACGCGCTCACGGTCATCCGACGATTAGTAGCCTCGGCCTCGATGCTTGCCTTGAGCGCGGAGGTCGCGCGCATCTTGATCTCGTCAGTCTTCGGCTCGGCCCCGCGAGGTTGCGCGAGGCCGGTTATCTTGCGACGTTTTATCATGGCTACTCGGCCTCCTCGTTGCAAGCGACGCATGGGCGCACGACGGTGATATCACCACCGGTGATTCCCGCGTCGTGGTGCCACGTCCATCGGTAGGCAACCCAACGCTTCGGGTGTTGGGCACAGCGTTGTCGCTCGACTGGCCCAATCATGCGCGAAGCGCCGGCTACTGCAAGGCGGACTCGATCTTCGTCGTTCATTTTGCACCCGTGCGCTTCGTCGCGCGGTAACAGATTCGGCAGTCGGGATCGAGATTGTTGCCGTCTGGTTCGACCGTTTCAGCGTCGGATACCAGCCGGCCACAAAGTGTGCGCACACCGTCAATAGTCTCGTGTGAGATATTGGGCGCTGATTCGTAGCGGAACGAGGAGCGGAATAGAACGTACGTTCGCGTCACGATTTCGCTTCCTTCGCGCGGGCGTTGATGGCGGCTGCGATGCGAGTACGCGCCTCGATCTTGCGCCCATTGCGGCCACCGTACCATGAGCCTCCGGTACGGCCGGCCATGGAATGGGTTACGCGCCGACGACGGCTCACCTAGCACTACCTATCGCGCGGGTGTTAATGGCAGAGTGGATACGGGCGCGGCCGACTGTAGTCAAAATTACCTGCCCGGCTGCGGGGCGTTTCAACCATCCACGTTCGATCAGCTTTCGTACCGTCTGCGGCGATGCATGAGGCGCAGCGTAATATAACTCAGCCAAACTATCTGAAATTACACGTTTATGATCCGGCTCGCGAAGGCGCTCCATCACGTCGAACCTTGCGAGCACGAGAGTTAGATGCTCGTCAGTCATGACGGTGTCATCGTTGACTAGGTTCACGATTGTCATGTCCACAACTGTAGCCACGAAGTTTGACGGTGTCAAGTGCATAGCGCTCGCGCCACCTAGGCGGTGCTGTCACTTGATGGCACCAGCTACCCGCAGGCGCTTAGCCCATGGCTCTTGCCAACCTTCGGCGCTAGCATGACGACGCTCCAAAATCGTCTCGTACCGGATGACGTCGTGGTTCACCCATTGTCGCGTCATGCCGGCGGCGCGCGCCACGGCCAGCTGTGTACCGTTGGCCTCGACCAGCATCCACAGCATCGCGGATCGGCGCGCGGAGTCGATATGTCGCGTAGGAGCATCGACGTTATCAAGGTTGAGCGGGCGCGTCCTGCGTTCCTTCGCTAGTCGCACGATCACTCGCGCTCGTTCATCACGCCAGCCAGCCGGCCGAACGTCGTGATGCTCCGGACACAGATACGAGCGTCGCGATGCACCAGGCGAATCAGCGCGGACACGCCACGGCAGGATGAGCCAGCCGAGTCTGAGAAGTTCGCTCCGACAAGCCTGGGTACGGTTCGCGGCAAAGAACACGCTGGCCTCGCAACCGGGCGCATCGCACGTCGCGCGGTAACATGGAAGGAGCGTCATGGAATCGCACGGGCGGCTCGCAATCGGCGAGCCCACGGCTCGTTCCAGTTCCGAGCGTCGACCTCGCGCCACGCGATGCGCCGTTCGTAGCCCTTCGCGAGCACGGCAGCACGGCTTCGCGAGATCCCCATGCCGCGCGAGATGTCCGCATACGTTGCGCCGGCCGTGCGTAGCATCCAGACCATGGCGCGGCGGCGGCTCCGGTCGATCCTAGTTTGCCGCTGGTCGATCATGTGACGATCTTCGCATTACGCGCCACGCAACTCGGACACCGACACATGCCGGTAGCCTTGTCCCAACGCCACCCGGCGCGGCGCGCGGCCTTTCGGCAGGCCGATCCAAGCTCGAGGTTCCACTCTCCGGTTGCCCGCATGCCGTAAGCTCCAGCCGCGCAACCTTCACCATCGCATTCTAGCCGCAGGTCGTAGCAGCCAGCCATCATGCACGTTCTCCACATGACGTCGTGCCGAGCTTAGTGAGGATCTCTGCTAGCACCGTCCGATGACAGTGTCGCGCGTCCATGCAGTAGCAGACCAGCGTGACCTCGTCGCGCTCGAGTAGCGCATCCCATCGCGCGCGTTGACCACGATACGAGTCGCGCATCTCGGCGGTGTACGCGTCGGCGTACGCCAGCCATTCGGCCTCGGTCACGTAGTCTTCGCGCCTCCGCTGCAGCATCGGGCGCAGGATCGACCACGACGGAGCGAATGCTAGACCTTCTGGTCCGGCGCTCATGCGCGTAACGTCAAGCCGGTCGGGACCGGCGTAGGTGACGCGCGCGGTATAGACCTTCGTCATCGGCTAGCCCTCGCGCGCGGAATAGTTGCGCGCTGTAGCTCTCCGAGCCGCGTCCACCGACGACACGAAGATGTGACAACGACCGACCTATCGTCTAGCCATTCGAACACTGCGCCGCCTCCGCAGGTGCACGCCACCTCGATGTTGCCATTAGCAAGCTGTGTTAATATACTACTGTATCGCACGCCATGCAGCCAGAATCGCAGGCGGTCATAATACGAAGCGAAGACACGAAACTCTGCGTGCATCGTCTCGGTCATGTGCGCTCGACCTCGATCGCGTGCGTGATGTGCCATCCGCCGGTGGCGCGACGAACCTCAGACGTGAGGCGCGGAACAACTCGAGACCTCCACCACGCGAGCGGAGCCCACCCATCACCATTGAGCGGCGGTCCTAGTTGATTAACATCCCAGATGCAGACATTCGGCGCGCTCACTGTACCGTCTTGCAGGATCAGCCGAGAGACGCCGACCCAGTGCGTGCGCTGATACCGCGCTACAGCTGGTACGTTCCGGGCCATCCATGGCCCATCCCACTGAATGCGGCACAAGCCCCAGTGTGGCCATAGTTGCTCACTAGCGCTAGTGCGTCTAAGTTCGTGGTGTGTCGCGCCCGATGCGCGTAGTGCAGCAAACATCGCCGTCGGGTTCGTATACCCTGGCCAGTTTGGCCCAAACAGCGCACGCACCTCGTCGAGCGTTAGCCCACATATCGCAGCAAGTGCCGCCGGTCCACAGTTGCAACGCCACTCAGCATTGGCGCACTCAACGTCCGCGAGCGAGAACCGCAGCAACCACTTACCGCGCTCCGTCATCGGCGCAACGGTGCGACCGTCGGAAAGCTCGACAGTGGTGCGTCGTTCGCGTTTATCGATCAACATCGTTTATCCTCTACGAGCCGCAGCAGTGCATCGGTCAGGTGCGAGATCGCCCATTCGAGCGCAGACAGTTTTCGTCGCATGAATGAGAGCGTAGTGTTACCTTGTTTTTCGCCGAGCGGGATCGCCGTGTCACGCAGATACGTGGCACGGCGCTCTAGAGCGCGCACGTGGTCCCACTTTGATCTTCGACTCATCGCCTCGTCGCCTCTTGAAGCAACAACGCGCGCACGCGTTCGATCTCCGATGCCGGATGTGGCGTACCCCCTGCGTTCATGGCGAGGTAATAGCGTAGAACGTCAGCGCGCGTGGGTAGCTCGTAAACGCGCCACTTGAACCCCGCGTACATTCGCAGATTGTCAACGAATTCGCTGCGCACATGGCCGAACGCTGGAATCTCATCTCGCAGGAACATGCGAGCCGTCGTGAGCCGCTGCAGACCATCAATGATCTGGTAAGGACCGTCGGGTCCGTTGCCGAGCCAACCGCTACGGTTGAACGAGAGGAGCTTGCCTCCCTCGCCGCCGCGCAGGATATATTCGACGTACGCGGTCCGTTGTTCCATCGTCCAGACGTGGCCGCGCTGGAAGTCGGGCGACAAGTCCAGCCGCGCGTCGTCGACGTGATGCGCGATTGTCCACTCGAGTTCGGTCCACGCCACGTCAACCTCGTAGTGATGACGCGGAAACATCTCGATATCGGCGAGCCTCATACATTATCCATATCAGCGACGACCGTAAGATCGTCGGCATCGAGGTCGCGCCATGTCGATCGCTCATCCGGTTCGTCAGGCTCGTTTGCGCGCCCACATAACGGCAGGCCGGCCGCGGCACGCGCCTTGTCGCGAAGCTCAAGGTCGGAGATGGCCGGCTTGGGATCGCCGAGCTGCGCAACTCGTACGCCGGTCGGTAACGGTTTAGGCACATCCGCACGGCGCTTAGCCCATTCACAAAGCTGGCGCAGCTCAAGTGGCACCAGAGGATTCGCGAGTATGTCATCCGCGATAGCGATCGCCTGAGCATCGCCGATCATCGCGAACTTGTACGGTGGCGACACATACGGCAGCGTTGCACGTACCGTTCGCCCGCCGACTGTTACGGGAGTCTTGGTGTCGTCGTTCATGGCGCGTCGATGTTGGCATGGCGGGCCGCCGCCTCGGCGACGTACGTTCGTTTCAGCGCATCGCTCAGCATACGGCGGTACGAATCGCGTGCCATCACCCCTCGCTCGGTTATGGTGATCGTTCGACCTGTCGGCTTAGAGCGCTGGCCTTTGCTTGGACGTTGTTTACCGTGCGTGCGGATGAGCTCTAGCTCGACCATCCTAATGCGCCTCATCTTCTCGATGCGCGCCCGCGGATCCGCGGTCACAGCCTCAAGAGCGTCGTACCTACCCTTGTCAATGCGCGAATTATGGCTAGCGCCGCACCCTGGACAGTTCGCAGATGCAGCGATCATACCGAGCCATGAGCACGAGCAGACGGCCATGCCGATATTTGTCGTCATGGCTCGACCGCCTTGCAGAGAGAAACCCAGTAACTTGCTTCGCTAGGATCATTTCTCGCACGCCAAGCAAACCGAATGAGCCGTTCGTCGCACACCATCGCATCGATCACGAGATCGGCCAGCGCCACAAGGGCCACGGCGAACGGGTGCTCGAGTCCATTCCACGTGGGTCCCTTACGTGCTATGCGAATACGGTCGGCGATCTGATCTGGCGCCATACCGCTCGCGATAGGCGTCGCAACACGTCTAGGCGTTCGGTCATGGTTTATGGCGTCGCCGATGAGCCACTCGATTCGAGCATAGGCCTCGCGGAGTGCGGCGTTGGTGCGCCCCTCTCTCTCGAGGGCCGCGCTCGCCTCGGTAGAGGACTTCGCTGCGACGTCAGTCATTGCAACGAGGCGACCGCTGACGTCGTTTGTGTGCGCGCTCAGCTTCGCGAGGTCTGATTCCAGCTCGGCGTTGCGTTCCCGTAGCGTGGCGATCTCGTCAGTTGTTGGGCTCATCCGTATGCGCTGCGCGGCGTCGGCCTCTAGCTTCGCATTGATAGCGAGAAGCGCATGTAGCTGCCGACGAAGATCCTCCACTTCCCGTCCGCTATGCATGCTCCGCGTCGCCGCAAGCTGCGAGGTCAGAGAAAGCTTCTCAGCGGCAAGGCGTTCACACTGGGCGTCGGCTTCGCGCCAACTACGATCGGATTGCTCGATTCGATCCAACGCTCTTGCGACCTCTCCCATGAGGGCCGAATTCTGCAAAGCGAGCTCATCGCGCTTGGTAGTTACTTCCTCGAGCTCGCGCGTACGAGCACCAAGCTCCACCGTAGTCTCCTTTGCGCCGGCAACGTAAGCTTCGCGGATGCGACGGTCCATGCTTTGCGCCACGCCTTCGCGTTCAGCATACGCTAGCGCGCGCTCGCGGATCGGATGTGTAGCTAGCAGTACGCCGTCGCCGGACAGGTGCATCACCGCAAGCCGATGCTCGAGCGTGAGCTTTGCGGAAGCATCGCCAGCTCGCACGTCACGCACGAGCGCGAGCAAGGCTGGGTCGCCTGTGCCGTCTGCGCTACGCGCGTAAGCTTCGATCTTATCGAGGTCGATGTTCATTTATTTCTCCGGCCTTCTTTTCTTGTGCGCGCTAAGTCGACTGGTCACGGAGCACTACCCGGGCCTTGGAGGCAGAGCGCGGCCACGATCGTGTTCAACTGTTCGCACACGCGGACGACATGGCCATGATGAACTTCAAGATCTTCTGGCGCGGTGAACCCGGCGTTCTGGCAGATCTTCACAATCTCGGAAGCTGCATTCTGCGCAGCTTCCCAATCGAGCTGCTTTGGGTCGGTGAGCTTGATCTTGGTTGTCATGGCGCTTCCTCAGTGCTCGACACAGCAGACGTTGACGTGATAGCGATGATCATCCGATCTCCACGGCGTCGCTGGGCTGCAGCTTGTCGATGTCCCAGTGAGCAATGACGTCCTCGATCATCGCGACGCATTCTGCATACGGCGCGCCCGGTGCGTTCGGCCCCGAGCGGTTACCATACATGTCACTCGCGTCGGCGACGTAAGTGATCTGACCCGAGTCTCGCTGAAATGTGAACATCACGCGGCCGGCGCAGTCGAAGGTCATCAGTTTGGTGGTGCCGAACATGCCGGCGTTGCCGTGGTGGCGCTCGGCCTTGATGCGCGGCATCAACTTGCGATAGGCGACACGCACGAAGCGGCGCCACGCGTGGTCGATCACCGCCATCTGTGCGCCCAGCGTCGACTCCAGCATGGCTTTGAGCCAGGGTGCCTTAGCGAGCAGCGGAAGCAGTCGGCATACGCTGTGCGCGACCAGCGTGCGATGGAGGCCACCCGCGTGCGCATCGACGAGATCCGGGATATCACACCCCGTCTCCGTGCGGTAAGCGAGCCGCTCGGCTTCCAATTTTGGATCGGCGGAGAAGTCGGCGTATGCCTCAACGACGTACTTCGGAACGTCGAGCACCCACTGTCGGTAGTCATCCCCGTCCGGAACGGATCCATCGAGCCACGTCGCGAACATTGCGGCGAGAGTTGTCTCGCCTCGTGATGGCGCGTAGTCTGGATGCCCATATTCGTCTTCGAGCCCGCCACCCTGGTTATAGGCAAACCACCGCAGCCTCGCAATAAACTCGCGTTTATTCATGACGCACCTATCATATCGCACGCGTTGACGGTGTCAACGCAATTCGTCGCCTACTTCACGAGTCGCAACGTCTGCTGCATCCTCGTCGGATCGGAACGTCCATGGTCCACGGTGATGACGATGCAGAGCTCTCGCACCGCGTCGGTCACATCCGACGCGCGCCGGTAGAACAGCGCGTGGGGGTGCGGATCGTGAAACTCGGGATCCGACACGTCAGGCGGCGGCATTAACCCAATGCGCTCGAGCGGATGGCACACGACCTCGCAGAGCGGCCATAGGCGCTCGAACCACTCGGCATAGGGCGCCCAGGGAAGCACGGCGACGAACCGGGTATGGCCGTAATGCGCGACAGCATCGAGCACCAGGTTGCTCGGTGGGCGCAAGAAGACCAAGGTCTCCTTGGTGGCCAAGCCGCGCTCGGCCTCGCAGCCAAGGCTCGTGCCGACGAGGTACGAGCCGGGGATCATGCCAGGCTGCCCACCACCGAACCCGTCACCGTCATTCTCGCGCATGCACTTGATCGCCGCAGCGATCATCGAGTAAGGGCCGCAGAACGGATCGAGGTCGATAGGCCCAATGGCTTGTGCCCACTTGTCGCTCGTGCACCAGCCGTCGCGTTTCTTGTCGCCGTCATCAAGCATCTTGATTTTTGTAGCGCGGATGACGCGCGCACGGATTTGTGGTGTGGCGATGGACAGCGCGTCTAGTAGCTCGGTCTCGGACATCGGTATAGCGCGTGATGTCGCGGCCGTCGTCGAGCGTTCGGGCTTCTCCTCGTCCTGGTCGTCGCGCTTGTCTTCGCGCGTACGTTCGCTAGCACGTGGTCGCGAGTCGAGGCCGGCTTCGCGCAGCGTGGGTAGGCGTCGTTCTTCCGGTGCATCCTCGGATGTACCGGAGAAAGCCGGGTCGTCGTCGATGTGCGCGGCGTACTTCATCGCCACGTCGGCCACGTCGGGATCCATGCCGATCTCGGCCAGGAACTCGGTCCAGCCCTTCGCGTTGACGCCAGAGCGAGGGAACATCTTCCTCGCAGCGGCGAGCGCTCGGCCAAGCTCCATGCGCGCATGCGCGGTCTTCTGCCGTGCGTCGTCGAGGCTCTCGCGGGCCTTGTTGTGCTGCTCCGATGCCTTGGCTTCCTGCTGTTGCGATGCGGTCAGGGAACGCTGGGCGGCGCGCACTGTGCGGGCGTGATGGTCGCGCTGGTCTTCTACGATGGCGGCTGGTTGCTTCATATTCGTCTCCAGAGGTGTTCTTTGTTGTCGGTCGCTCGCTGGATCAGGCCCAGCCGTTGGAGGTCGGTCAAGCGGTTAAGAAGTGCTGTTCCACGTGGACGGTTCTACCAGGGATCGCCCGCAATACATCCGCGGTCGTCCTCCACGTCAGCCGCACGGCGTCTAACGCTGTCTGCTCAAGAGCCGTTAGAGCGCGCCGGCCTCGGCAATTGCAGTGCTCGCAAGTGGCTAGCGTCATATCGCTCGCCCTTCTGAGTTCGGTCGCCACGCATCGGTGGTCTGGTCTTCGTCGTTGGCCATGTCCCATCCGTACGCGTCACCAAGGCGAAACGCGAGCACGAGAGCTGCGGTGGTCGCGATGCCGTGAAGAACGGGATTGAGGTCGACATATCCGCCTGCACGCTCGCCATCAAAACACTCGCCGCACCATTCGGAGGTGCGACGGCAGAGACATTGTTCGTTGACGATGAATATGTTGTCAGCGACTAGCGAAAGGCTTGAGTAATTAGTCACGGTAAAATCTCGCGATCCTGTGCGACGTGCATGAAGTCCTCGGCGTACGCGTTCTCGCCATGCGCCCGAGCGATGCCAGCGGCGCGAGCGAGCTCCTCTTCGAGGCGGCGAATGCGTGCGATGAGCGCAAGCGTCACCGGCGGACTATTCGCCGCGATGTGCGACGCGGTCACTGGCGTGCAATCGTCGCATACTTCGTACATATCTCCGGTGTTGTCGTCGTAGAGGACTGCGCAGTAATCCGATGGATTCGAGTTTGCAGCGGTCCATGGCCCAGTAAATGCAGCACGTGCCTTGCGTTCGAGGTCTTCGAGATCCAACTGGATGTTCGTCATGGCGTAACTTTCTTGCGGATCGAAAAACGTAACGTGGTCAGGTCGTAACCGCGCGCGTCAAGTTCCTGTGCAAGCGTGCGCTCGTCGCTAGCGTTCTTATAATGCAGCTTTGCAGCCAGGCCATCGCGCAAGCCGTACGCATCGATGAGCTTCACGCCTTCAAGAAAATGCGAGAGCATGCCGCCGGTCGCCTTGCAGCCAGCGTAAAGTAGTGCACGTTCGCGCTTACTCCACCGAATCTCGAGATCTAACGTTGTCACTTTAGCACTGCACCATCGAATGACAAAACGCACTGTCCGAGTCGACGCGCTGCGATCTCGCAGTACTTCTCCTCGCGTTCGATGCCAACGCACCGGATCCCGAGGTCTTTGCAAGCACGTAAAGTAGTGCCCGAGCCCATGAACGGATCGAACACGGATGACGGCTTCTCCGGGCACAGTCCGATCACCCAAGACATCACGGCAAGCGGTTTCTGGGTGGGATGGACACGCTCCTCCTTACGAGCCATATCGGCCTGTAAATAGCCAGACCAGCGGTGTCGCTTTAGCCGTACGGCCGCGTCGTAATTAGTCCAAGCAAGCTCAGCGTCGGCGAAATCGCTGACACCGTTCTCCTTGTCCCAAACTAGCCAGCAACTGGACGGCGGTAGAGCGAAGTAATTTCCGCCGAAAATGCATTGCCGTGTTGCGTGCGATCGAAGGTCAGCTAGAAGCGCGTCGCTTGGCGGAGCGTCATCCCACTCGGATGGCTCGTAATTGAACGCGACAACCCCAACCCCCTTGCGGACTCGCCCGCGGTTCGCTGCCTTGCGGGTAGCCCCGATCCCATACGGCGGGTCCGTGCAGAGCAGGTCAAAGTGGCCGAGCGTTGGTGCGATCTCGGCGCAGTCACCGAGGTAGATCTTAGCGATCCCGTCGTCGTAATATGTCTTCATTACTAATCCGCTAGAATGGGCACGGCCTGTTGGCCTCTAGGTTCGCAGCCATCACCGCTACAATGGTGACACCAACCAGTACCGCCGCAGCTCTTGCACATCGCGGAGAGCCATGGGCATTCCGGTTGATGGTCGATGTTGATCGCCGCCTGGTGGTTCGGCGCGAAGCCGAGGCAGAGGCATAGCGAGGATGGGTGGCTAGATTCGATCGGCGCGTGGAGCACGACGGTCTTGCGTCGGATCGCGAACAGCCGACGCCAGCTGCGAACCTGATACCACCAGAAGGATTGGAAGCGGTTCATCGTCCATCGTCCTCATCACCGGTAGTGGCCTCGCTGCCATCTGTCGCGCGTACCGCTCGCGGTCCAATGCGACAAGCCGCTCGATGCGTTCCCGCGATTCAGCCTCGGCTAGCGATCGATAAAACGGGTCAGCTGGAAGGAACCGGCTCATCGCGAGCCCTCAAGCGCCTTAATCAAGAGGCGCTCGACCAATTCTCCGTCGGCACTTGCATTATCGAGCTCTCCTCGCACGCATCGAAGCAGAACCGTCAGTGTATCCGGACAGATATCCAGGAGTATGCGGCGCTTACGCTTCGGGATCTCGATGCCGTCGGTCACGTAGACGGGCGGCGCCGTCCCAAGCGATCTGCGCTTTGGGTTGAGACGAACAACGACCGCGCGCGCAGCGGTCTCGCGACTCGACGTGACGAGCGAGCGTCGTGTCATCGCGGCAACCTCGGCTCGCCCTCGAGCTCGGAGAGCGCGATCATAACGGCCTCAAGTCGAGCCTCGAATTGCTCTCCGGTGAGCTCGAACGTCTCGTACGTGCGGAGATCGCGCGACGCCATGATGTCGTCAAGCTTGCTCATTCTACCGAGCTCATACATGGAATACACCCATTGACGTCCGAGGGCTGAACGCCGTTACATTCGATGCACCATGCATAGCGCGGGGGAGGTCGATACATTTCGGCATCCTGCAGGCTCGGACATGACATTGTCAACCATTCTAGGTCGTCATCGGGTGCGCCTTGCGCGCGAAGGATCTTCCTCACGAGATCTCGGTCAACCGGAAGCTCCAACTCTTCATGCACGACATGATGGGCCAGCTCGTTGATAGGTGCATCGAGCACGATGCCAGCGTTGCGCGCGAGCTCGGCGTGCATGAACTCGGTCAAGTCACGCGTCACGGCTCACCGCCGGGGCCGGATATGCGTTTCATCAAGTTCGCTGAGACCTCGGCGAATGATATCGCCTTGCCGGTAGAGAGAGATTGCCGGGCCTGCGCAGCACGGAGTTCCTTGACGGCCGGTAGTCCCTCGCTGAGCTGCGATCGTCGTCGTGTCGCGGCGAGGTGGTCGTAGAGCTCGGTAAACCGCGCGCGATCGGCGACCTGGTTTTCTGACGAGCAGAGATCGAGCCACACCATGGCCGACACAGTTTCTGCGACCAGTGGATCATCGAACGTGAAGTCAACGCCAGGCGTTCGCATATATCCGTAACGCTTGATCGCCTTAACGGCATCGCCCCACGCCGATCCTCCAGCTCGCGTCTCGCCGATTACCAACGCAAGTGCAGCTTCGCGAATCTCCGCCGGCGTCGGCGGCCACTTGTTGGTCGCAACATGCCGGTCGATGGCCGCGCCGACGAGCGTGTAGTCGAGATCGCCGATGACGCGCTCCCAAAGCTCGTCGGTAAACGGCGAGTTTGGGAAAGCAGCCATCAAGACGGCTTGGATTTTCTTTCGTTCGCTTGGCGTCATGGACCTGCGGCGGCCTTTCGTGCTTCTTCGGCTTCGAGTGCCTCCAGCCGCTTGATCTCGGCAAGCGTCTCCTGGAGGCGAGGGTGTTCGTGAACTCGTGGAGCGCGCCCCGCGCTGCCGGTCGGGCCGGCACGAGGCGAGCTCGGGCGAGGCGCGGCAGCTTGCTCGGGCGACATATCGACGGCGTGATCGAAGCTCTCGCGACGCCACATCGCCGAGGGGGTCATGTATCGCGCACTCGGAGGATCGAATGCGCGAGCTTCGGCCTCAGCGACGGCGATCCGGTTCGCAATTCTTGCTTCTGCTCGCTCGAAATTGGGGTGCTCTCCAACGAGTTCCCCGTCGATGATCGCCCATAAATTTTGGACCGGCGTCGATGTCGGATTGGGTGTTCCAGCCCAGCCGTTCTGGGTTTTGGGAGCGATTCCGATCGCTTGGGCACGGGAGTATGCCTCTCCGGCAAGCTGCCAGCAGCGTGAGAACAAAGCTCTCCGGCGATTTGCGAGGTCTTTTGTAGCCGGCGTGCATGGTACGGGCGGTACGGTCTGCTGCTGGTGTGGTACCGGTACTGCGGGATCGCGCGCGCACGCGGGAGAGAGCATCCCTTCTGGATCTTTTCTTACGTGTTCGTGTTCGTGTTCGTGTTCGTGTTCGTGTATCGAACTGGTTAGAGATGGCTCCTGGTAGGTATCTCGAACCAGGTATGGTAGGGGTTTGGGGAACAGCTTGCCAAATAGCACCAACCACCTTTTGCAAGCAATTCTCAAGGCTTCCCATAGTTCACCCTTTAGAACTCCCTCCGGTACGTCGTCCCATTTTTTCCCCCAGCAGGTGATCGCATTGGGACCGGCAGGAGGCTGGTACTTGAGCGAGTTTGGTAGCCACAACATCCGGCCTTCGCGGCGCACTTGAAGGCCGTGCTTCGATAGCTCAGCGAACCCCTCCCTTAGCCGTTCGGTTGGCCACCCGATCATGTCAGCAAGAGCACCATCACCACCTACAACGACACCTGGTATAGGGAGGGACGGACATGTTAGTAGGAACAACCACAGCATCTTCCCATTGTCATTGCAGGCGAGGAACTTGCGGTCGTTCCATAGTCGGGTGTCAACAGGTCGATAGTTAGCCACGTTGCCCCTCGGCGAGGTCGGCGAGCCATATTTCTATCTGCGTCTGCCACCAGCGAAAGCTCGTGCTGCGCTCGGCCATCATGCGAGAGCATTCGCTCTCGATCTGAGCAATGCTGACGCCAGCGACGAGCACGCGGCGGAGTAAGGTGATGCAGATCCCATCGTGTACGTAATTCCAGGTTCGGCGGATGCGTGCGCGTAGTCGGTATAGTCTCTGAACGTCGTCGGGCTCAGCCATGATGAATACGAGGCCAAAAATGCCCTCGACGACGTCGGCGTCTATTACGCCCGATGACAGCCGGAGTTTGTATGCCGCAGCTCCATCGAGTGCCTCGAGAACGCGAGCGATGCCATGCTTCTTGATGAGACGAACGACATCGGGCTTCCCGGACTCATTGATGGTCCATCCTGGAACGACCTTCTTCCATTGCTCGCAAAATGCTTCGACCTGCTGTGAGACGAGGTCAGCGTTGCCATCTCGCCATTTCAGAAGCATATCAAGCTGGGCTCGCCGTTCTTGCAACTCGGCTAGTTGCGCGTGCTGTCTAACCAATACGGCATCATCGGAGAGTAGGCGATCGCCCTTGCCACTATTGCACTGCCAGCACGACGTTATGAGATTCAGGAGCTCGTCGCTACCACCCTTGCTGACTGGGTTGATGTGCTCGAGCTCAAGCACGACATCAGGCGCACGCCGTCCGCAGTATTGGCAAGTGAATGAGTCGCGCTTGAAAACTTCGAACCGGAGCGAAACCGGAAGGCTCTTGCGTTTGCGCGCCATTTACGTGACGTCCGCCGTCGTAGTTGCAACTGCCCCGACCGCGTCGCGATACATCCCGTCGAGCTTGGCCAAGAGCTTGAATAGGCCGGTGTGCGTAGCTGAAAACGTCGCGCGCTCATCGCGTACCGTCGTGACGAGTACTCCGCTCCATGTCTTGCTCGCCGCGTCGTAGCTCGTTTCGTAGTGTGAGCCATGCGGCAGCCGAGAAAGTACTTCGTCCCTGGCCTCGCGTGCAGCCTGCTTTTTGCGCGCCCGCTTCTCGGCCTCGCGCGCCTTGCGAACCTTCTTCTGCTCCTTGAGCTGCCGCTGCCATTGCATGCAGCAGTTCTTAGGCTCGAACGCTGTGCTTTGATTCGCGTTGGTCGCGATCTTCTTGGCCGGCGCTGGAGGTGGTCTAACCTGTACCTCGACACGTCGCAGAACCGATGGGGGATCGGGTTGCTTGAAGCTCAAGCGTCTGGGCTGAGCGCTCATGGAGAGCCCTCGCTGCCGGTGTCAACGGCACACATCGTGCGTGCCTGGGGTGTCAACTGTCTTAGGGATGTGGTATGGATGGACATCTCTGGTGCGCCCTCATCTCCGCGCCGGGAAGATGGATCCAGTGGGCCTGCTGCCTGCTGGATTTTTATATCTTGCACGACCGTGCTCCCGAGATCCAGCATGATCGCGCGCCCACGCACGACCTCCGGTGATCGTCGACGGTGTTGCGAATCCGGATTGGCGAGGCATCGGCGGTGGTGATCAGGCATCGTGGGCCGTCTATGGCGATAGATCTTCGATAAGTACGCGAACCGAGCGGATGGCTCCTGGCTCCTGCGCGTGATGGAGCTCAAGCCAAGCCGGGCCGTCGTCGTGGATGAGCCTTTCGCGCACGATCGCATCGACCAAACCTTTCATCCCACCAGAAAGATTGTCCTTATCGATTGCGCGTTGACCGTTCGCGTAGATGCGCGTCAACGTCATGCGGCGCTTGCCGTGAGCCGGCGGGATCCGTTGCTCAAGTCGAGCCGCGCGGATGAGCCATGACCACGCGTCGCGGTCCTTTGCGTAGCGCCAGCGGCTCGCGCCCACGTTTACGACGCGCGCGTTGAGTGACTTGGGCTCGCGTTCGAGCACGAACGACCATGACGCGGTCACGAACTGATTAGCGTCGTAGCCGCACTTGATGCACTTCACAAAACAAGCTCCAGTGGCTGCGTGTGGTGCGAGATCCCGGCACGAGCCAGCACGTCAGCGGCCAGCTTGCGGATGGTGTCGGTCTGCGAACCAGCAAGCATCGGAGCCGCAGCGGCATCCGGATCGACGATGCCGGTCGATTGCGCGTCCTTGATACCGAGCACATCAGCGATGACGGGATCGGAGCCCTCATCGGCGACGCAGTAGTAGGCGGTCACAGTCTCGGTCTGGCCGTCCCTGTACGGGCGTCCGATGAACTGCTCGTGTACCTTAGGTGACCAGTCGAGCTCTCCAATCACCACGGTGTGGCATACCGACTGTAGACCGTCGAGACCTGCACCAGAGCGCAGGGACATGATCAACACAGAGGCATCGCCGGCCAAGAAGCGCCGCACGCTCTCGGTCTTATCTGCGTCGGATTCCTCGCCTGTGTACTTCGCCCACGTCACCCCATGACGATCGAACGCCGAGCACCAGAGCGAATACACTTCGTGATGCCACCCTCCAAGCAGGACGCGCTCACCAGCCTCAACTAGCAACCTGACGTGGTCAACGACCGCAGCGGCCTTGCCGATGCCGGTTGCCTGCCGCATGCGCCAGTCGATCTCGCCGGACCACTTCATGAGCTCGAAGTTGGTGCCGGTGCGCGCGAGCACGCGGCTAGCCAGCTCGGCGACTGATCGAACGGCCTCGTTGATGCGACCAGGATCGACCTCGACTGGTAGACGGACGACGGTAAGTCCGGGAAGTTCGCGGCCGACCTCCTTGCGCGTCCTGCGAATCATCACGCCAGTCGATCGAAGATAGGTACCAAGCGCGGCCGGCTCGCGCACGCGGTGTTTCTGGCCGTCGACGACGCACCATTCGCGAAGAAATTCTTCCTTCCCACCGAGGATGTCCGGTGCAACTACGTTGAGGATCGGCCAGATCTCGTCGCCCAGGTTATACACAGGCGTCGCGGATAATGCGATGCGTAGATCGCAGGCGTCCGCTAGCGCCTTTGCGGCGTTGTACTTATTAGTTCCGTCGTGACGCAATTCTTGTACCTCGTCAAACACGATAGACCGAACGAAGCCAGCCAGCTGATCGCACCAACCGACGAGCTTGTGGTAGTTCAAGATCACTACATCAGGTACATAGGAAACCTTACGGCGCTTGCCGTCGACAAGCTCGAAGCGCGGCTTGTCGAATCGGTACGCCTGCCCCGTCTTGATGATGTGGACACGCAGCGCGGGCGCGAACCGATTGAGCTGCGCTTTCCACTGGCCTGGCAGGTGAGTCATTGTGACTATAACTGCGGGCAGTGATCCGGCGTCTGTCAATGTACAGATCGCGGTGTAGGTCTTTCCAGTTCCAACATCATCCGCGACTAGGAGCCCTCGAGTTCTGAGAGCGAGGTCGGCTGCCACGCGCTGGTACTCCCGGGCCGGCTCAGCAAGCACGAACTGTCGCGGCTCGTAGCCTTCGCGTCCGACCTCTGCGATTGTTGCTTGCCGGCGCTCCTCATGCGCCACGAGGTTGTGGTAGTCGCGCATGACAGACGAATCGACGTCGAGCGGGTAGCGTTTCCGGAACCACTCGAGTTCGTGAGCAGCGGCAGCCGTCGCCTTGACGGCGAACTTGCCAGCCCCGATGCGGTGCGATCCCGCGAAGACGCGTTGGAGCTTAATGGCGACGTGAGGCGCGCACGTGACGCGAAACATACCGCCTTCGATGGTGATCGTTCCGGCTGACATCAGAACGATCTCAAGGCAAAAACCACGAATGGCTTGTCGCCGAGCTGGTCGGAGCCGGCGCGCCGAAGCTCGTTGGCGAGCCGCTGTGAAGTGGTAACGACCATTACGGCGGAGACGTCGGTAGATGCGGCGTACCGCGACGCTTGGCGCTCGACGGCAGGCGCCGACGCGGACAGCTTGAGCTCGAGCACGATGTTAAGCGGAGCTCTACCGGTGTCGATCGTAACGAGGATGTCGTAACGCCCGCCTGGGGTTGCTACTTCGCGCGTGATTGTCAGGTTATTGGTCGCGAGATCATGAGTGAGGATGTCCGCGACCTGGGCTTGTAGTGCATGCTCGGTAGCAGGCCGGAAGACGTAGCGACCCAGTGTCAACGCGATCGAGTCCATGATCGGATACGCCACGTTCTGCTCTTCTGGCGTCACACGTCCTCGAGCAGCTCAGCTTCGAGCTCGGCAACCGGCATCTCGTCGTCGAGATATTCGTCAGATGTCGCGACGGGAAGCCCTACTAAGTCGGCATCGACGATGATCTCCGGCCGCTCCTCGTGAAGCGGAGCATCGGCGTACCACGGCCAGGTCTCGATCTCGTCTTCGAGCACAGCCTCGTGAGCAAGTTGTTCCTCGTGGTCGCGGTCTTCATCGCGCTCCCACTGCTCCATTTCGCGTTCTTGCTGCGCGCAGATGGACGCGACCCACGCCGCTTCCATGTCGTTGCAGACGAACATCGTAAGCGTCATGCGTGCCTCACTGTACCGGTCGAATACTTTACGACGCCGCACATATCAAGTAGAGCCCTCACCGAGAAGTAGCAAGAGTTCTCGCGTTTGAAGCACGGAAGCTAAGACGTCGATAGTCCCGGCGGTCCGACTAGCTGGGCACAGGAAGATGCCGTGCCAACACGAAGCGCATCGACAGGACAAGCATACGGTTACGTAGTAGTCGGTCATTAGGCGTCTTCCCAGATCTTTATGACGCGTTCGACCTGACGCACCTTGGTTGCATGCATTGGGCCATATAGACTCAGACCATCGGAGTGATGGACGTCCACCCAGGACGCCCAGTGCTCGCCTTCGAACTCGAAGACAAACCTGACGCGCCGACCATGGCGCCACGGCTGCGAGGCGATCTCCTTGGCGTCTTCCAAGAGTTCAAGCGCTTGGTCTTGTGGAAACTCTCGCGTCACGATCGCTCCTTCTTGAGAAGGTCGACAGCGTTTTGTAGAGCTTCGATCAGGAGTTCCGCGCCAACGATGCCGCACGAAAAGCCGCTAAGATCAGGAATGTATCCCTCGATGAGCTGGCTAGCCGACGGTGAGCCGATGATGATCAGCCCGCGCTCTGGGTAGTTCGGCCCCTCGTTGAGGTGAGCTCTAACGGAAAGTACGCCCTCGTTCTCGCCGTCGTCGCCATAGACGCCGCGGAGGTGGATGTGGAGGTTGCGCTCATCGTGTTCTAGCGTCACCGTCTGCGGTCCGAGGTCGCTCACTGGCGCGACCTCGAATATCCCGGGATCGGACCAAGGAAAGTGACCAGGTCAACCTTGAAGGCGCGCGTGCAGACCGCGTTGACCTTGCAGATCCCGAGGTCGTCCTGATCGCCAAGTTCGACGTAACTTAGCGTTTGCTTGGAAAGTCCGGAGGCATCGGCGACCTGCTGGAGGGTCATCCCGAGGTGCGCCCGCCACGCGGCCATTCTCTTGGGCAGCTGGAGATCGTTCGTCATCGATGTTATCTTGGCATGACAACGCTAAGCGTGTCAACGGCGCACATATCTGTTGACGTCGGCGCACGATCTGGGAGATAAGGGGAGCCTATGCAAGATGAGACCAACGATTCCTCCGGTACAAGGCCGGATGTACCGGAGAAGCGTTTGTGAGCGCGGCGGATGACGAGCGCCGCGCCGCCAAGCTCAAAGAGCTTGCGCTGGCAATGAGCGAAGACATCGCCGATGCAGTGGCGATCGGTGTGGGAATGCTGGTCATGCTCGCCGAAGATACGCGGCACTCGCAGCAGGTTTTGCGCGTCGCCGTCGAGTCGCTGGCTATCGCGCTCACTAAGTATGAGGACCCGTCAACGCTTGAAGCGGAGCCTCCATCGTGATCAGCGATGCCACCAAGAACAAGATCTCGGCGCTGGTTCGGCGGTACGCTGATGCGCGCGTACAGGGTGAGCTTGCGTACGATAAGGACGCTGGCCGAGCGACGCTTCGCAGGCACGACGAGCACGCGAAGAAGGCGTTGGATGATCTCGACGTTGTTCTAGCCGGTCTTTGCGACGTCTCCTCGTTGGATGAGAGCCTGAAGCTTCAGTCGCACTACGCCAAGCTGCTGAACATGCATGACGGCGGCGAACGGATGACGTTCGCATCGTCTCGCGAGTGGTTCGCGCGGCTCGGGGAGGTCTCGTGATAACTGCTCCAGACCAGTACTTGATCGACACGGCGCTCGAACTGGCTCGGCGGTCACCGTGCAGATCGAAGCGCGGCGTTGTGCTGTGGGATCCGGCGAACGGAGCGCACCGAGGTGGCGGGTTCAACGGGCCGCCGACCGGGTTCTCGTGCCCAGGACCTGAACTATGTCGACGACGCGCGGTACAGCAGGAAACGCACATCATTCAGGGCACGTGCGGTCTACGCAGTATCCACGCCGAGATGCGTGCGATCGACGAAGCGCGCGGATACATCGCCCGGCATCACCCGCCCGGGCCGTACGATCTGCTGCACGTCGAGCTCGCACCCGATGGCGGCGTGGTCGCGTGCGACGGTCCCGCATGCGCCCAGTGCTCAAAGCACATCGTCGAGTGCGGGTTCGTAGCCCGCGTGTGGCTGTACGTTGCCAACCCGCTGCGGGACGAGCGCATGCCCGACGCGTTTCGTCCGGCGTGGCTGTCGTACGATATCGCCGAGTTCCACCGGCTGTCGCTGATCGCGAACGGGGCCGCGCAATGAGAGAGCCACGCTGCAAGGCGTGTCTCGCAGACGATCGCGCGGCTGCGCTAATGGCGGCATTGCACCTGGAGTCGCGCGTGGGCTCTCCGCAAGCGGCGTACGCGCATCTGCTTAACCTCATGACGCGTGTCATCGACGGCGCTAAGGAAGGAGACGCGTGATGGATCTGGTCTACGCCGTGATCGAGCGCGACCGGAGGTTCGGGATTCACGTCGTTGTCTGCGCCTCACGCGAGGCCGCCGATGCGGAGATCGCGGATTTCAAGACGCGCTACGATGACGATGACACCTGGGAGGAGCGTTCGCATGGAGCTCCACTCTGGCTGCGCTACGTGGAATGCATCAGCAAGGAAGACGTGGTCGCGTACATCCAGCTATGCGAGGTGAAGCGATGAAGGCGACCGAAGCACAGAAGAGGCGCCACGCCGAGGCGCGGGCTATCGTGGATGCTGCATTGGTCGGCGATGTCGAGGGCGAGGCGCTCGTCGCGCTGTATCGAATCTCGGCGCACAGCGGACGGGTCAGCGATCCAGAAGATCTGATCGCGGTGCATGTCGCCGGTCGCGTCGCGAAGGGAAAGCCGGTCACGGATGAGGCTTTGCGTGACCTTGGTGCGCGATATCTCGCGCTGGTCGTGGAGATGTACAAGCAGGTTGATGCGTGCATGGCAGCAGAGCGCGATCTCTCCGAGGAACGTGTAGCTAGGGCGACATGCGAGTGCTTTCGTAGGCTCGGTGAGTGCCGAGCGTGCTACCAGAGGCGTACGATATGATCTGCACATGCGGACGTCCGAAGTGCACTGGCTACGATCTCGAGCGCTGGTTTCTTGAGCTTGCTACGTTTGAGTCCAATTGCGGTGCCTCTAGGATGTTCAATCCAGAGTGGGCTCGCGCGATCTGCTGGATACGAAGCGATGCGCAGTATCCGACGTGCCCGATGCGGAAGCTGGAGCCGACGACGTGAGCCTCACGCCTGACCAGCTTATGCAGCGCCGAATCGGTGTGTCGGCATCCGAGGTCGCCGCGATCGTCGGTAAGCATCCCGATCGCTCGATCATCGACGTGTGGCGCGAGAAACGCGGCGATGCCCCTTCGTTCAGCGGCAACTCGCGCACCAAGTGGGGAACGCTTCTGGAGCCCGTGATCCGCGCCGACTACGAGGAGCGAACCGGGCTACGAGTGGAGATCCCTGGCACACTTTCTCATCCGGTTGACGAGTGGATGCTGTGCTCACCCGATGGAGTAGGGTGGCGAATGTCGAGCCCGGAGCGAGGGCTCGAGATAAAGTGTCACACCGTTCGTCTAGCTCACAAGTACGGCGAGCCAGGCACGGACGATATTCCGGTGTATGTTCTGACACAGGCTATGTGGTGCCTTGCTGTGACCGGGCTGCGCTGGTGGGATGTGGTCGCTTTCATCGATAACCAGCCGCGCGACTACGTTATCGAGCGAGACGAGGAAGCTATCGGCATGCTCAAAGAGCGATGTCATCGCTTTCTCGTGGACAATGTGCGTGGCGGCGCGATCCCGGAGCCTGATGGCTCAGATAGCTTCGATACGTGGCTCACGTCACGACACAAGACCAATGGCGACGTGCTCATCGACATCGACGACGATCGCGAACTGCTCGCTATGATCCAGCGCGGACGGTCTATGCGCTCCGATGCGGCGACTCTCGAAACCGAGTTGGCGAAGCTCGGGCAAGCGCTCAAGCTTCGCATCGGCGACAACGCTGGACTCACATGGCGTGGCGACGACGGCAAGCAGCTCAAGCTAACCTGGAAGCGAAACAAACCTAGCACGGTGGTCGACTACGTTGGGATCGCCAATGATGCGCGGACCGATGCTAGGCTGATGCTGTCCGCGCGTGGTGACGAGGTTCGGAAAGCGCTTGCCGGCGGCCTTGAGCGCGCCGAAATGCTCCTGCTTATCGAAGGGATGAACATCACGCTCGAGGAAATCGCTGCACGTACCGATGCGGCGTATTCGTCGCAAATTGACGGTGATCGCCCGATGCGGTGGCCGTACGCATGGAACGCTACCAAGAAACAGGAAGGCAAAGCAGATGGAAGGTTATGATCAAGAACCGGTGGGCGCGCTCACTGTGCCGCGCGCTGACAACCAAGTCGTGCGGCAGGATTTCGGTGGCACGAGTATCGCGACGCAAAATGGCGTGGTTGAGGCCATGGTGGCCAAGAGCCAGGCTGAGGTGCAAGCTGCGTGCATCATGGCAAAGCGCTTCCCGCGCAATCTTGATCAGGTTCGACAAGACCTCATTGCCGAGTGCAAGCGGCCTGGTTTCGCTGCGGTGGCGATCTATAGCTTGCCGCGCGGAGACAAGAAGATTGAAGGGCTTTCGATCCGGTTTGCTGAAGTCGCCATGCGGTGCATGGGTAATATGGAGGCGTCTAGCGAGACCGTATACGACGATGACAGGGTGCGATGCATCCGCGTTCGCGTCATCGATTTCGAGCGAAATAGCACGTGGAAGACGGACATCACCGTGAATAAGACGGTCGAGCGCAAGCAGCTCAAGCGTGGCCAGACGCCGCTCGGTGAGCGGACTAACTCGTATGGAGATCGTGTGTTCATCGTTGAAGCCTCCGATGATGACGTGCGCACGAAGCAGAACGCTGAGATTAGCAAGGCGAGCCGAACCGGCATCTTGCGCATCATCCCAGGGCACCTGCAGGACGAGGCTAAGAAGCTCTGTAAGGAGGTAAGCAGAAACGCTGATGCGGCTGACCCGGCAGCAGCGCGCAACAAGCTGTTTGATGCGTTCGCCAATATTGGTGTGAAGCCTGCGGCGCTTGCCGAGTGGCTCGGGCACAGCACAGACACGCTCAGCCCCGCCGAGCTCGATGATCTGCGCGGGCTCTATGCAGCGATTCGTGATGGAGAGACGTCATGGGCCGATGCGCTCAAGGAAGCCATGGCGGAGCGCGAGGCTGGCAAGCCGACCGATAAGCCGACGCAGCGCACTGGAGTGGGTAACGGCAAGGGCGTTGCTGGGCTCAAGGCTGACCTGAAGGGCGCCAAGCCCGAGACCGGAGGTGAGCCTTCCGAAGAAGAGAAGCGTCTCATCTCTGCTGAAGAGTCTAAGCTCAAATGAGCGATGGAGCGCCTATAACGTTCACGTCGGACGATCGCTTTGCGCGTAGCGTGCTCGGTGTCTGCGAAACGCTCCACGGCTCCCTCACTGGTTCGCTGGAGGGTCTGCCAGACGATGAGATCGACGCGCAGGCAGAGTGGCTCGCGTGGCGCATCACTGCTGGATGGACGCAGACGCCGGAGTCGTTTCCGCTTGGCCACCACCGATACGATCGGGCCGTTCGCATGTTGGCGCGTGCAACTCTTGCCATGGCGATGACACGATGAACAACCCGCAGCTCTACGCCATCTATGAAGATCTCATCGAGGTAACCGATGCAGGTGTCGGGATCCCGCGGCGTAGGCCGCGGCTCACTGCGCAGCAATGCGCGCTCGTCCGGCATCAGCTCGAGCATGGCGCCTGTCTGTCATCGTTCGATGCCGGAATCAATGGCGACGCCGATCCAGGATTGCGACCATTCTCACACTGGATAGACGGCGCGGCATGGGAGGCTCATGCGCTCGCTCGCAAGGCGGTGCCGCCTACGGTGATGGGGAGGCTGCGCCGGTGACCATTGGTGAAGCGCATCACCACCTCGCTGGGCTTAACCGCCTTAGCGAGATCATATTCGACGTCGCGCTGCGGAAGGCGTGCGCACCGATGGGGTCGCTTAACTTGGCAGACGCATTCGTTCTCGTGGCTCTACGTGGGTATCGCATGGAGCTTGCGCTTGACATCTGCGCTGCGGTACAAGGCTACCTATGAACGGTCGTCTGTGGATAAGAAGTCCACACCCGAAAATCCGGCATAAGCCGACCGGCACATCTTGGCCCGTAAGGGCAACGTCTACGCCCCTCGGCATCGTTCGAAGACCGGCTGTAAACCGGCAACGCGAACGGAGCCCGTAGAGACCGTCAACCCGGCCCGCTGCAGCGACGACCGGGCGGTAAGAGGGGAACTTTCTGCTGTCCCTAACGGTCGACCCGGGGAACCCGGGCATCTCACGCGGTCGAGTCCAAAGGATCGTGACACGGCCGATCACGGCCGCACCGAGATGGACCGTTGGGGCGGCGCCTTGTTCGCGTGCGGGTCGATGGAATCCGTACTGCGCTTGCGACTAGCGCGACCGCGCTTGCATCTGCGATCGCGGCAAATACGCCGGCCGCGTCCCCTCCGACGGCCTAGGCTTGTACTGACTGCGTCAACGCGCTATGTTAGGGTGTGAGCAAAACGTGCGCGCACCCCGATGACGAAGCGCTGGAACACCTCGACTGCGAAGGATGTCGCACGTGGGTTCGGGACGTACTCGACAGTCGTGTGTCGTGGGCGCCGCCATGGGTATGGCATGGACAACGTCTAGAATTTTACCAGCACCCATCGGCTCAGCTCTCTAGTAATCGTGCAGAGATAATCATCGTTGATGACGCGAATCTGTCGAGGCCACTGCTCGCCGTCGATGTCGATCTGAGCGACATTCTCGCGACCCGTATTGTGCTCGAAGACCACCGCGAGCAGTGGGGCTCGGAGCAACCCGAGGTCCGCGCTCGGCTGGAGGCGATGCTGGTGGATGAGGTCCTGGTGCTAGCACGGACGGACGAGGAACGAGCGGCTGTGCGCGAGGTAGCGCGGCCGGGCACCTGGTTCGGAGACGAGAACGCAGATGGGCGGTCGTTGACGCAGGGCGACACCGACATGCTTGTCAGGTGCGAGCTATGGATGAGCCGTCCAGCGAGCAAAATCTTCGATGTCGGTGAGTTCGACAGCGTGCCAGCCAACCGCAACATCAGGCTTGCGTTGGGCACATGCGGACGCCGGATGTACGGAGAGCGCTACGCCTTGAAACAACGCGGTGGCATCGATAGCGATCCACTCGTGCGTTTGCTTGCGTGGCGTGCGTGGGGTGAGCGGGATCGCGATTGGGGTGACGTGCAACTCGATCGCGATGGTGACGTCGTTGGTGGTCGTGGTATATGGTCACATTCGACGCCGTATTGCGAAGGCGACTTGCTACGCTCGTATGTTCAAGGACGAGAAGAGACCGTCAGGGTTGTTGCCGTTGAGCCGAGTAACGCGATGTATGTGGCGTCAAACGGCGCACGGAGCCCGCCCCAACGTGACCCTCCACCGGTGCCGAAGTGGGCCAAGGCGAAGCGAGCACGGGAGAGACCACCGGGCAGGTAATGTGCTCATGATGTGCCCAAGTTGTCGTCGATAACGTCGACACCGACGTCGACACTGGATATCATGGCTGTTTCGGGCGATGCTGGCCATCAAGGTGGACGCAAACGAGTACCTGAACCGTAAGCTTGCGCAGAAGTGCTTGGAGTCGGGGTGCGATGCCCCATTGCTTGAGGGGTCGGCTCGATGTGAGCGCCATGACGCAGCGTGTAAAGCGCGCCAGCGGGCCTCAATAGCGCGACGGCGTAAGCGATTTGGTCGGCGCGAGGGCGGCGCCCGTTGCAAGCGCTGTGGTGCGCCACGTGAGCGCTATAAGCCGTGCCGGAAGTGCGCTATTGAGCGGGCCGAACTGGCCAAGCTCAATCTCCCTCCTGAAATCACGGATACCGAGAAGGCTGCCCGCATTGCGGCAGCGACCTGGATTGATCCGGACGGTCGCGTCCGCTACCGCGGCCAAATGAAGCGCGGCCAGCAACCGCATAGCGAGCTTAACAAGCAGGACTTCCAATGGACCGACGAGTGCTTGCGAGCCTTCAAGGCCGGCGTTCGGTTGCTCGACGATCCCCTGTCGAAGGATTGGGATCGCGAGGAGCGGGCGCGAGTGAAGGCGGCGACGGCGAATCAGGGCGAAAGGGCGGCGCGGCACATCGGTGACGTGGTACAACGACTCAAGCCGGCCAAGCGAGGCCGGAGAGATGAGGATGAGTGAACCGTAAATACAACGATGTTGTTGAGCATGATGCTCGCACGGTCGAGCCGGGTCGTGCTGTGGTCTATCACTGCGGTGCGCCGAGACCGCGAGCCCAGACGTGCGAGCCGTTTCCGGTCGCCGTCGCTATTCGTTTGATTGACATCCTCGATGATGCGCGTGCGCGTGGAGTGATCGAAAATGGCGAGTGCCGGCGCCTGCGCGTCGCGATCGAACGGCGAATGGCAGGGCAGCGATGAGCGCGGCGATCGTTCTATGGGCGATCGGCGCGCTGGCCTGGGTCCTTGTCGATGCGATTCGCGAGCAGAACCGGATTGTGAGTGATGTCAGACGACGCTCGTCGTTCGAGGCTAGCAAGGCCGAAAGCGCGGCAATGCACGAGAAAGTGCGAGCTGCGATGGATCGCACAGTAGGTGGCGAGTGATGTTGGCGATATCTGTGATTGTGCTCGTCGTAGCGGCGGGTGTCCTTCTGCGTGCACGTTCGGCACAGGCGGCGGTTCGAGCGGATATTGCGAGTGTTCGTGTCGTCGATGAGGTAGAGCTTGAGCGCCACCACGACCATGCGCAGACGCTTGCAGTGGCCCTCGATGACGCAGTCTTTGATGCTTGCAAGGCGGCTGGTGTGCCGGCGTGCAATGGTCGGGCTGATGCGGTCGATGAACGATGCATCATCGCGCACAGAGGCCTGCAGATGCCCTGGAGCGCGTGGAAAACCTTCGTGCTCGGAACGGTCCATAGGCGCACGGTGCAGACAGCTCACCTCATCGCGGACATGGTGCGCGACATGGGTGACGGCGCGGACATCGCGGCAAAGCAAGTGGCGCTACTTGGCGATGCCCTGCGCGAGGTCGTTCGGCCTGGCGACCCAAATCGTGGGGCCGACAGTGTTGTTGAGCCATCCGGAGATTCCGCGTTCAGCGTAGCGATGACCGGGCCTCCGCTCGTCGATATTCGGCCGGGCCTGTACGAGCTCGAGATGCGTGATGGGACGCGACAGCTCGCAGCGGTGGGCCGGACCTCGCAAGGTGACACGTGGTGGGCGGCATGCGGAGGCAAGCGATGCTGGATGATGTGGGATTGGTCGGAGGTTGCTGGCGCGACGTGTATAAGGATGGCAGGTGAGCCGTGATCCTTCGCCGCATCATCTCGGGCGGTCAGACGGGCGTGGATCGTGGCGGACTACTCGCGGCCCATGCGTTGAAGCTGGAACGTGGTGGCACGGCACCAAAGGGTTGGCGCGCGGAGGACGGTGTCATCCCGGAGTGGTTCCGCGCCGGCATGGTCGAGTGCACGATTGCTGGATGGCCTGCACGCACCGAGGCGAACATCTGCACCTCCGATGCGACGCTGATCATGGTATGGAACAAGCGGCTGTCTGGCGGGACCAAGCTCACCTATGAGTTGTGCCAACGCCTTCGTAAGCCGTATCGCGTCGAGCACCTGGGCGTGGCAACTAATCAGGCACGGCGGAGCCTGCTGGACTGGCTGGAGAGCTATGAGGTCGTCACGGTGAACGTCGCCGGGCCGCGCGAAAGCAAGGAGCCTGGAATCCAGGCGTTGACGTCGTCATTTCTGCATGCGATGCTTGCTGAATGAGTGACGAGATCGAAGCGAACGATGAACCGCGCGCGATGACTGTCGAGGAGATGCGTTCGTGCGTGCTAGGCTACGTACGATCGTTGGTCAACTACTGGTGCACCACCGACCTGACGATGCCGGAGTTCGCGTCCGAGATCAGGCGGGTTGGGGAGATACGGTGGCGCATGGAGGGGTTGATTCACAGCGTGTTTGTCATGCTCGATGGCGGATCTGGGTTGCCAGCGTTCAGCATCGCGCCGGATCCTCACCCGAGCGACGAGGAGTTTCACCATAGTGAGGGCGATAACTGGTGGCCTCGCGGTATTGTCCTCAACGAGTGCCAGCTACATGAGATCTGGGCAAGGATGACGCGATGAGCCTTCGCGATGCTAAGCGCGTCCTGCAATGGCAGGTCGTAAGCGATGCCCTTGTTGAGGCTGGCGTCGATGCGGAGACGATCGCGCTGGTCGAGCACGCGCGGGCCGTAGATGACACGGTGCATGCGATGGCGCAGACACTTCTGGGCTTGGCTGACGCGAAGCAAGCCAAGAACTACGTAAAGGTCGAACTCGTCGGTCTAGTGCCGCCGTTCGAGCGTGCCTACGTCGAACTTGTTAGGCCCGGCGGTAAGACGAGTCACGAGCTTCGGGAGATGCTGCGCGATCGACTGATGCATGTTCGCAAGATGGTGGAGCCTGGCGATCTCGATCATCGTGACTGCGTGACCATCGTGAACGGTATCGATGAGGATTTGCAAAAGGAGGCACCGTGATTGGCGACGCCCATCGTCCTGTAGAGCAAGCTGTGAACCCGCGACATGGAATCGAGTACGCCGAGGCCAACGCGGAGCTCTGGCCGTCGTATTGGGTGCCTATACTGCTTGAGGTGGCGCGCACGGCTGTGGCCGCCGATGAGGCGTTAATTGCCTTTGAGCAATGGAAGCCGCGCTGTGATGGGCTGGTCGACGATAGTTTCATGCCGTTGCTCGAGGCGGCACGGGCAACGAGGGCGGCGCATCGCGCAGCGTTGGGGAAGTTGAAGCCATGAGCAGGCAGTCAAACGTCGAGGAGAGGGTAATCGGAGCGCTGCGCGCTGTTGGCATACGGTTCAACGCCGTGGCAATCGTGGCGCGTGACAATGAAGACGGACCTAATGATGATGCGTACGTAGAGATGCACGGCGAGTCGGCTGCGTCACTGACATACGACAAGCTTGCGGCGTTGACCGTGCTACTTGGCACGACCGATATTAGCTTCCAGTGGGAGCGAGGATTTTGCGGATCTGAATGCACGCCGTCAGATCCGGATGAATTCACGATGGTCATCAGGTGGAAGCCATGACGGCGTCCGGCGATCGTGTTCGATGGACGCGCGAACAAGCAGGTCTGAGTCGAGGTCAAGCGGCGCGCTTGCTAGGTGTAACCGTCGAATGGGTGACCGGCATCGAGCATGGCACGGTGACACCGAAACGAGGAACAGCTCCAGGTGATGGCGGTCACGTTCGGTTGCTCGGTGGCTTGGCTGCAAGGCGTGAGACCACAGCTGAGCGCCGAGAACGAGGCGTTGCTTCGTTCGGTAACGCATGACGGTGACCGCGCCACGTTGCGCGAGTTTATGGAGATGCTTTCGGTGCGCGACCCCGGCTCTCCGGTGCCCGGAGCGGCGGCTGAACGGCTCGCGGCTGTCCGCGCGCGGCACGGTTCCGGCCTTGGCGCTGAGACCAAGGCGGCCGTGGTCCACGTGCCGACCTCGGAAAAGCGTGCCTACGTCAAGCGATAGCGCCAAACGCGGGCGCATCACTGTCACTGGCCGGGCTGTGAAACGCAGGTTCCGCCTGCGATGTGGGGATGTCGTCTACACTGGGGGAGGCTTCCCAAGGCGCTGCGTGACCGGATCTGGGCCGCCTATATGCCGGGCCAGGAACGTGACATGTCACCGAGTGCCGAGTATCTGCAGGTGGCGGATGATGTGCAACGCTGGATCCGAGAGCACGGAGTCAGGCCATGACCGCTGACGATATCAAGGAACTCACCGCGCGCATCCACAGCGCGATCGAGCATGGCGATAACTGGAACGCGGTCTGGTTCGTGGTGTTCCGCGATCAGATGTTCAACGAGCTACCTGTGGTTGAACGTCAACGGTACATCGAGTGGGCGATGGCCAAGATCAGAGAGTCCGGAGCGGATCCCTGGTGCGTACCTAACCTGTGGATGAGCGAGGAGCATAGGGCGGCAATCGAGCAGGAAGCGACCAGGCGAGCGCGCAAGGCCAACTGAACGCTGCAGTGGCTCGTGAGCACAAGATGTGCTCATCATGTGCACGAGTTGTCGTCGGTAACGTCGACACCGACGTCGACACTACGAATGTGGGAGGTTATGACGTTACCCGAACGTATTCGGCACGGTTACGAGCGATGCGCATCGCGAGGACGCCCGACTGGGCTGGCAGGCTACCAACGTGACCTGCTTGGCCTAGACCTGCGTCTACTCCCGCGTGTCATACACGAGCAACCTGGTCCGCACGAGCGAGGTGACAGCGTCAAGCAGATGTGCCATCATGTCTCAGTGAACGATCCGGCAGAGGTATATGCTTCGATTTTCGAAGCCATGATCCGCGACATGCGGGATCGATGCTCCGGACATGACCGGTGACGTATGGCGTCAAAGCGCGTAACTGTCCTCAGTGCCAAGGGTAATCGGCTAACCCGTGATCCGGCGAGAATCGAGTTCGCGGCCAAGTGCCTTCGCAAGTGGACCTACTCGAAGACGGAGAGGGCCATCGTCAACCGGTTCGGGGTGCACTTCTCGACGGCCCAGCAGGACATCGCTGCGGCACGCAAGCTCATTGGGCTAGAGTTCACCGACCTGGTTGCCGTGCGTGAGCAGGAGGCGATCCGGCTGGCTCGTGTGGCCGACCAGACCGAGGAGCTGGCGCGCGATGCGGCAAAGAACAAGGACTACCAGGGCACCGCCGCGCTTCGTGGACGCGTGATCCAAGCTAGCAAGGAGATCGCGCGCCTAACCGGAGCAGCGGCGCCTCGCGAGCTCAAGGTCACGCACACCGGCTCCATCGGCATCGACGTCGAGCTCAAGGTTGACCTCGTGCTTGCGAAGCTCGAAACCGTGCTGCCGCCTGATATTCTGGCAGCCTTCCTGAAGGGCATGGAGCTCCTTGCCGAGGCCGAGGAGCGCGGCGTATTTAAGGAGCTCGAGGCACCGTTAGGAGTGAACGTGCCTGACGAGGAGCTGGAGAGCGCGATCGACGATGCTGACAAGAACTAGGAGCCACAATGAACGAAGAGACCCATGGGCAGCTCTGCGAGGAAATATTAGAGTATCTGGCTCTTGAGCATCCAAATCAGCTACTACGGCTGATGCTTTCACCTGGGATACCTATTTCGGATTTGACTTTTGCTGCCGAAATCGCCGGTCGTATCAGCGACTCCAAGGAAGTCATGCCGATCCTTCTCGGATTGCTACAGCACCCAGATCCAGTCGTCCGCGAAGGCGCTATCTATGGACTAGCGCACCACGTTGATGCCGCAGTTATTGCTGAGCTTCAACGATTGGTCACTACTGACCTGAGTCCAGCGGTGCGCACGGCTGCTTATGACCTTGCGCACCCGGCTGCCGATCACCGGCTTGTAGCTACCGATGGCGAAGTTCCATTGCAGCCGTAGCCGTCGGCATGGATTGCCAGCCTTGGCGCCGCAGAAATCGCACGCCTCGGTGGCGACGTTGCGCCGGTGGCGGGGGTTGCTGAGCGGTCCTCGCTTGCTGGATGAGCTCATTGCACGGTCCTCGGTTTGGTCGTGACCTCTGCGCTGCGCGCCCAACGTTCTGCTTCGCTTCGCGACGCGGCATCCGGACCGACGAAGCGCTGCATCACCACGCATCCATCGTGCGGGTCGGTACCGCGGCAGTTCGAGTGGCGCTCGACCACCGGGCGCCATTTACCGGCGTGCTCCTCGAGTATGAGAACGGTAACGGATGCCGCCGGGCGGCGTAAACGTTTCGTTTGCCATGGGGTGCGGAGCTTCGCGCTCATGTCGTCGGTCCTTTCTCGCCTGGTTGCTGCGGATACGGGTCGTCGGTCATGCGGTTCAGCTCGGCCCTGATCGTGTCGAGGTGACGCCGAAGCGTCGCCACGACCTGGTCGAGCTCGGCGTCGATGCCGAGCCGCGCGGCCAGCCGCGGATCGATCCGCATCCCGACGCTCAGCTCGGAGAGCGCCACGCTGATGCGGGTGTCGAGCGCTACCGCGCGGTGGAACGCGGAGCTCATCGGTTGTCGTACCTGGTGATGATCGACGACAACCGAACGAGCGCCGGCTCAAGCGCAACACGGATAACCGCATCCAGATCGGCGTCTGCGATGGTGTCGTCGGTTCCACTTGTGATGGTGAGAAGCGAGTAGATGCCATCGCAGATTGAGACACCGCCGGGGGAGCAAAGCAGGGTTAGGTCACTGCGATGAGCGATGGCTTCGAGCTGTGACCACGACTTTGCAACGTCTCTCACGTCAGCTCCTTGGGGCGCCCGGCGAGCGCCCCAACCGATTGCGCCCATGCGCGCACCGCGTCAGCGTGTTCTGGCTTCCACAGCGCCGCGTAGCTTCTGCCGCTGCCGCCAAATGAGCGTTCAAAGTCAGGGCACTTGCCAGCGATAATTGCCGATAGCAGTTGCGATCGGAACGTCTCATCGTCGGACGAGAAGTTGAACAGGACGAGCGTGTTCTCGGTGCAGAAGGTCACGGTCGGTTCTCTCCTAGCGCCGCCGGGATAGCTCTCGACGCCCGCGGATGCCATGGGCATGCTCGCCATTCGGCGAGCGTCACCGTGACCAGCATGCGGATCGTCTCATCGTAGATCCCGTGCAGCGCCGTGATCGGCGCGTGTTTCGCCCACCCGTCAAGCCTTCGCTGCAGATAGACCTCCAGTCGAAGGCTATCACTATCCGGCATGCCGTCAGCGCTGACGGTGGCCAACATGTGGAGGTCCTGGCAGGCGCCGAGGATGCCAGGTTCGCGGTCAGCATCCCCGGCTTCAACATCGGAGTCCTTGGCCGGCAAGAGCATCAGCTTGCGGAGCGCAGCCTGCTCCGCTGCCCTGGTCTGCGCTTCTTCCCCCTCGTTGCACCGCAGCGCGGCTTCCTCGCTCGCCTCGAGTTCGTTGCACAGGTTAGTCAGGTGGCGGCGCTCATCTTCGGTCAGGAAGATCCCAACAGTGGCGATGGTCTTGCTCATGGCGCTGGCTCCGTTTGCTGCGACGGCTCAACCGACTTCGCGCTCGTCGAGCGCGGAAAGACAAACTCGCCAGAGAACGACACCTCGATCTGCACGTCGACGACGACATCCCACTCGCGCACCAGGTCAGCCTTGGTGGCTCGCACGCGGACCTCGTAGCACTCGCGCTGCGTGCCCTGCTCGTAGTACACGAGCTCTGCGTGCTGCTCGGCTACTTCGCCGGGCGTCGTTCCGACGTACTCGCGAGCCGTGCTCTCATCGCCATCTTCGGGGCACCACGCGATGCACTTCATGGCTTCGGCGGTTGGTGCGGCAACCTGCGCCTGTTCTGCGCCCATGATCCGATCGATCTGCTCGCGCGAGAACACCTTTACGCCGTCCACGGCAGCGTCCTCGAGAATGCAGCGCCCTAGCCGTTTGCGCTCGGCCTCCAGTGCGTCGTACTCGGCGAGCAGTTCAGTCAGCGCGCTTCCGAGCGTGCTCGGGGTGATGCCGGCGAGCGTGTTGGCCGTCGCGGGATGGCCCAGCGCTGCCATCGCGCGGATTTCCTGTAGGCGATCCGGCGACATCGGCGCGCGCGGCTCAGTAGCCGGCGGGTCGAACCTGTGGCCTCCGCGCCCGGAGTCCTTGTACGGCTCGCGGCCGGCGTCAGGCGACGGGCAATCGCGCACGGGCCCGTGAAAAGAGTCTCCGCAGTGGCGGCAGATGAGGATGGGCGTGTCGTTCATCGTTTGCTCTGCAGGATGTCGTCGACCTCGGCTAGGTACGACGTCACCGTGATGGTGACCCCACGCTCGATCGCTTTGGCGACATGTACCCGCGCGTACTCGTCGGAGAACGAGCGCATCTCGTCGTGGGACCGAGGTCTATGGCTAGCCCACGCAGCCCCAGCGATGAACGCAATGGCAAGTTCGGTTTCTGGGCTCATCATCGTCCTTTCATGCCGCGCGCTTCCGCCGCGGATTTCCGCTCAGCCCTGTCGTTCGCCGCGAGCGCCTTGCCGAGCGCCGACGTGACGGGCACGGCCAGCTTGACGAACCGAACCGGGGTCAGCGTCTTCCCACCGATCAGGTCCTTACCGCGCTCGGTCAGCTCGAAGCGCAGCCACCGTCCCGGCGCGTGAATCAGACCACGGCGCTCCAGCGTCCTAGTCGTGCTAGAGATCCCGCCGCGCACGTCGATGCCGCTCGCGCCTTGGGAGATACAGACCAGCACATGCCACATGGCAGAGGTCAGGTCATCTTTCATCGGCTTCTCCAGCGCAGGTTGTTTGCATCGACACGGCGCCGCACCTTGTCGCCTCGCCGTGTGGTGACCTCAATTGTCACGAACGTACGTGGGCTGCGACTATGTGATATCACCTTGGCATCAACCGGTATCGTGTAGCCGTAGCCTCCGCGCGGCATGTGAAGCCACGTTAGGCTCGCGCCGGGAAACACATCATCCGGGCCTCCGGTATCCACTGTGACCGGTCTGGTCATCGTCCTTTGCCTCGCCGCGCACGCGCCATGGTCTCGAAGATGGTCGGGTCGCCGCCGTCGATCGTATCGGCGTGCTTCATCAACGATGCAGCGAGCTGGCGTGCCTCGCTCGGTGGAAGACCGAGCCAGGCGACCGGCGTTCCGAAGTCCAGCACGACAACGCCGTCCCTGGAGCCGACCGCCATCCGGATCCCGCCTTCATCGGTGGGCGTCAGCCGACCGCGCGGATACTGGCCTGTTTTTCCGATAGGTTGGCCGATATCCTCCAGCATCTTGTGGAGGAGCGGATCTGGCGCCGGGTCTGAATCGCTGCTGTGATTGCTCATATAGGGGTTCCTTTGCTTCAAGAATGTCGGATGTGGCAGTGCGTGTGACGGACAAAGTTCGAGGAATACGCTGTACATGTGGAAGGCGTGACGTTGAGCGGGCGATGGTCATGACCGTGCTCCGATCTGCGCTGGGTCGTGCGGGATCAGCAGCACGACGTCATCGCGCGATAACAGACCGGACCGGCTCGGATGTGGGTCGTGGACGATTGCGTTTCCGCGCGCCACCACGCTGTGCAGTGCATCTGGGTTTTCTGGATCGCGCGGGCTCTTTCCGGACAGGATGTGTAACCCATCAGGCAGCCAGTCGCCGTCGAGCTTGAAGCACACCGCCCAGAATCCCCGCTGCTCAAGCCAGCGCTTGAATTTCTCGAACCATCGGTCATCGGCCATGAAATATGGAACGTCGGCAAGCGGGATTTCTAGCATCGACGCTACGCACGCTGAGAAGCAGTTTCCGCCGGGAAAACCAAAAGTGCTTTGATCGACTGGCTTCATTGGATCCTCCGAAAAGTGATCGCAAACACCCACGGATTGCTATCCCACGACTTCGGCGCGTGACCACCATTACCAAGTTCAAATCTGGGTGGCTCCTCTGGAAATCATTTGTGAATCTTCGGATGCTGCGCAGGTGGGAGGTGAACCGAGGACACTTGCGGGACACCTTCCGCGCGGTTCTGGGCAAGCTCGCACGCTCCGGTCCCGCAGGCTTTGGCGAGCCGCATCTCGAACGGTCGCTCTCCGCGCCGGTAGTCGCAATCGGTGATCCGCGTTATAGTTACGCAGCCGCACTCGTACTCCTGCGGAGCGACTTGCGGTTCGTCGTGGGTGCTCACGAGCGGAAGCGCTGCGATGCGATCGTCCGGCAGCGTGTAGCACCAGTTGATCTCGTGGTCGGTCAGGTGTGCGGTCACCACTGCTCGCTCCATCGCTTCTCGTCCACAACATCGTCGATCGGTACACCTTCAGCTCCGCACTGCGGGCATGCGACATCGGGACACCCGGCGCAGACGTACGTTGCTCGCCACTCGTTCGCGTACTCGACGCAGGCTCGATCGTATGCGCGGTCGTTGGTGTACTCCTCGCGCTGCGGGGCGATCTCCGGAAAGCTCGCTGTCGGTTGCAGGTTGAAGCGGGAAACTTTATTTCTGTCGTCGCTCATCGTTCCTTGCCTCCTTGCGCCTTGTTGCGAGCGTCGATCTCCGGCCTGAGCACGCCCAGCAGGTTCTCGTGCCGCACCACGACCACGCGGCCGGCGTCGATCAGCTGCGCCAGAGCTCGCAGGTCGCGTGCGGTCATGGCGGTCATCACGGGATCCTCCATACGCGCCACGCTGCGCGCGAGCACATCACGCACCGCGTGCTCTCGGGTGGTAGCGCTTCGCCGTGCTTGTTCAGACGTGAACCGCTCGGCCGGCGCAGCTCTCGGCTGGTGTCGCCTTGGCTGGGCAGGTGCCATCGACCGGACGATGCGTCGCGTCTATGCCACAGCACGAGCGGCGGCGCCGGTTTCCATTCAGCGACAGGGAATGGTGTCCCCCACGCGCATCCTATGCCCCAGTTGGTAACCGGGAAGTCGCGCGTCTCGTTGCCGTCGCTGTCGCGTTCATCCTCGTCGCCATGGTAGCCGTACTCCTCTTCGGCGGCGCACATCACACGTTCAATGAACGAGACCTGCGAGTTATCCGGCCACGGATCGCCTGGGTATCTGAGCATGGAGTCGACACGGACCACGAAGTAGTTTGGCCGCGTTGCCATCGGCTCCACGCACAAGAGGCACTTGCCGTCTCCGAACCTCTCGGCGATCAACCGCGGGGTGATGACGTACGAGCTGCCCCAAAACGTGCAGCGCACCGGGCGCTCGACAAGGGCGCGTAGCCGTGCCGTTTCGCGATCGTCGGTCACGGCAGCGCTCCCAGTCCGCACTCCAGCGCGACAACAACCACCGCGGGTCGCGCTTCAAACCAGTCCGCGAGCGCGCTGAGGTCATCGGCTGCCTGGCGCATCTCGGCGGGCGTCTTCGCGCGCAACGCTGCTTCGTGCTCGCGCTTGGCGACATCATCAGGTGTCTCAATGCGGATGTTGTTCAGAAAAACGCGCTCGTCATTATTTCCGCCGTCCCAGCGGACCATTACGGATACGCCGCGTCCAGCGCGCGAAACGGTACCTGCCGTCCGGCGGCTCCAGCTAGCGATGCTGACCACGCGATCGCCTCGCTCGTACTTGGACGCCGTCTTCATCGCGATCCCCTCGGCTTCGCCGGCCGACGCCGCGACAGCCCGAACCGCTTGGCCATATCGTTGGCGAGCTGCAGCCTATTGCAGATCTGCGCGATTCGCTTGCCACGATCAGCGGTCGACGGGGTCCGCATCTCGGCGTCGATATCCGCGAGCGCACGCGTGACTACTGAGGTCAGGTTGCGCAGGTGGGCGCGCAGCTCGCGGCGCTCGCGCTTCACGGCGCGCAGCGCATTCGCTTCTGACTGGTCGGAGTTCATCGTCCCTTGCCTCCTAGCAGCACCCGCCGCGCCCACGCATTCATCACCGCGACGACCGCGGCGCTGATCGTCGGGTGCCCGAACTTGTCTGCTGCTCGCTTCCAGTCGGTGCGCTCGGCAGCGGTCACCCGGATCGTGACCTTTCCGGCGGCCTCGCCGCCGCGGGGAAGGCGGCTCATCGGTCCTGCCAACCGGGCTCGGCGATCCCGCCGTGGTCGGCCATCACCAGCCCGGACACCGAGACGGAAAGGAGGAGGTCGCGGCGAGTGGTGCCAAGACAGTTGTGCACGAAGATGAGCGCATCCTCCTCATGTCCGGCGTACAGGCTCGGGTACTGGCGCACTCTGTGGTTAGCGAGGAGCGCCTCGAGTTCCGACTTCTTGGCCTTCAGCGCCTGCGTGACCGTCATCGTCTTCATGCCTACAATCTACCCATTCGTCAGACGAATGCAAGAACAATCGCCAGACGAATCGCAACCACCTGATCTAGTTCACCTGCTCCGGCCCCTTCCTCGCCGCGCCCTCCATCGCCCCGATCCGCTCCGCTACCGCCCGGCTCATAGCCGCATTCTGCTAGGGCCATGGCATGTAGCGTTGTAATGTTGACGTTGTCAAGCGAATCCGTTATCGTACGGCGGCATGGCCAAGAAAGAACCCAAGCGTACGATGTGGCAGCCTCGCCCGTACGAGACGCGTGCGGTCAAGGAGTTGCGGATCCTGCTGACCGCTCACGAGTGCGTGCTAGCGGTTGGCCCGACTGGGTGCGGCAAGACCGTCATCGCGTCGATGTTGTTGACGTTGATGAAGTCGTGGCGCGTTCTGTTCGTCGTGCACCGTTACGAGCTCGCCGACCAGGCGTACAAGGCGCTTCGCGCGAGCGGCGTCGACGCCGGGATCATCATGGCGCAGGAGGAGCGCATGCATGGGTCGCATCGTGCCGACACTACGGCACGCGTCCAGGTCGCGAGCGTGCAGACGCTCGTGCATAGGCCGTTCGATGGCAACGTTGACCTGATCGTAGTTGACGAGGCGCACCGCGTCATGGCCGAGTCATATCAGGCGATATTGCGACAGTATCCACGTGCGCGCGTGCTTGGGCTGACCGCGACGCCCGAGCGCGCCGATGGCAAGGGTCTTAGCGACGTGTTCCGGCATCTGTTCGTTATCGCGCTACCCAGCGAGCTCCAGCGCGACGACTACCTCGCCGACCCGCGCTGGTTCGGCGCGCGCGCCGATGTCGTGGCCAAGCTGGCAGAGCGGCTCAAGGGTACACGTGTCTCGAACGGCGACTACGCGCCGGCCGACCTGGCGCGTGCGGTCGATAGCAAGTTCTTGCTCGGCTCGGTTGTGAGCGAAACGCTTCGCATCGCGCCTGGCGTGCGCAAGGCGGTCTTTGCCGGCAGCGTGGCGCACAGCCGCAAGCTCGCCGCAGCGTTCAAGCGCAAGGGCGTGAAGGCCGCGCATCTCGATGCCGAGGTGCCGCCGCTCGAACGCGAAGCGATGCTCGAGGAGTTCGCGAAGGGCGACATCGAGGTCATCTGCAACTTCGACGTCCTGAGCGAGGGATGGGACTTGCCCGCGCTCGGCGCGGTCGTGCTTGCACGTCCGTTCCGCAGCCGTACGCGGTACCTGCAGGTGGTCGGCCGCGGTATGCGCCCGCGCGTTGGTTCACGTCCCATCGTCATCGACCACGGCAACAACGCGCCGCGGTTCGGCATCTGGCCGGGCGACGACATCGAGTGGTCCTTGACTGAGACGAAGCGCGCTGGTTCGGGTGAGCCACCGTGGACGATGTGCGATGCGTGCCTGACGAAGATCCCCGCTGCGTCGCTGTCGTGTCCGGAGTGCGGCGCTGAATGTCGTGAGGCCAAGGCGAGACGAGAACGCGATGAGGCCGAGGCGCAGCTAGAGGAAGCCACGCGGGCGCAGTACCTCGCGTTGCGGGCGCGAGTGGAGAAGGTGGCAGCAGAGAAGGGTGCGCCCCAAGGGTGGGTCGACAAGGTGATGCGTGAAATCGCTGCCTAGGGTTTTAAGAAAGTGGCTTAGACGTGGTTTTGTGGACGTGTGGAACGGCGCGACCTCAACTAAGCAGTTGGCTATTCGATACAAGATCTCTCGCGAAAAGGCGAACGCCATTGCGTCACATTTTAGGCTATATGGATATGAATTACGTAGTTTAAGGCAACCAAATAATAGCACAATGAGACTCAACGTTTATGGTGTCCTCCTGACGGTTGCGGAAATATCAGAAATGACCGGATACTCTAAGGACTGCATACGTAGCTGGCGCCTCCAGAATAGGAGTATTATTTCAGGTAATCCACTCCAGGGTAACGCGAAAATACCACGCGCGACAGTCGGAGGTAGGACTACCATTGCAAGGCAGCACCTGGTATCAAGTGGCAGATATACAGGTAGCTAAGTACATGAGCAACGGTCCGCCCATACTACTGCCGCCGCGCTTCGCCGAGACCTGGAACGCCTCTCCGAATGCTGTGGTTTGCGCGACCACGCTTGGGATCTCGCTTGAGAACGCGTGGTGCCTGCAGCAACGACTGAAGAAGCAAGGCGTCAAGCTCAAGGCGATGCCGCACAACCGGCCGAAGTTCGATCATGACGAGTTCGTCGCGGCATGGAACTCGGCCGGCACGGTGCAGGAGGTAGCGTATAGGCTCGGGATTAGCGTAGACCTTGCACGTGATCGCGCCAGACGCGTGCGCAAGGCCGGGAGCAAGCTGGAGCGCATGGTGAAACGTGTCGACGTGTATGGCGTTATGTTGACGGTCAGGGAGCTGTGCATGCTGACGGGACGTAGCAAGAGTATGGTGGCCGCGTGCGTGGCTGCTGGCGCGTCGCCGTTCGGAGCGAGACGCTAGTAGCGTTGCTAGCTAGTTGTGTGGCATCATCTCAACGATGAGCTTCGCGGACCGCGCGTTTTACAAGCACCTTAACAAGGTGCCCAAGGCAACAATGTCAACGCTCGGTGCCTCGGCTGCGGAGGGCGTCTTCGTTGCGAAGGAAGAGTTCGATGCGAGCGTCGACGAGCGGATCAAGCTTAGGCACAAGCTCATCGACCACGTTGCTGTTACCGCGCCGGACCTCTCTGTGTTCGTCGGAGAGCTCATCATGCTTGATAGCCCACGTGGCCGCAATGCGTGGCTGAAACAGCAAGCTGCGGGGCGACAAAAGGCCGAGGAGCGTCTTGCCGAGGCGACAAGGGAAATTGAGCGGATGAAAGCCGAGTTACGCACGGCAGCTCGCACGACCGCGCCAGAGCGCGATGCCGCCGTGACACGAAACGCGGTAGACCGCGCCGTCGCGTCGGCATGCGGAGAGCGCGACGCGGTCATCGCTCAGCAACAGGCTACGATTGCTGCACAGCGCTCGGAGATCGACGAGCTAAAGGCGAACAAGCGCAAGCTTCGCGAGGCGATCGATCGTCTCAAGGATGGTAGGTAGTCTTCATCGTGTCATTCTGCGCATCCGCGCGAGCGCCACGCTGACTGCTGGCGGAGAACAGCGCATGCGGCGCGCGGCATCGGCGACCGAGATGCCATCCGTAAGCACCAACCCGGCAGCTGCCACCGCGCGTCCGTTGCGCCCCTTTGACGTGGCCGTGGCGGCGACGCCGAGTTCCCGGCACCGCTCAGATAACCGCCCCCATGAGACGCCGTGGTCGGCAGCGGCCTCGCCTATACTTGCTCCTGCCTTCACTGCTGCGATCGCCGACTGGAATGCTCGAGCTCTGCTCGGGTCGGTGCTTGCTGCAAGGCCATTGTCGCGGGCGAGCTTATATACGGTCGCGTCAACGTACCCGGTCGCTTCTGCGATATTAGCGAGCGGAGTGCCTAACCGAACCATTTCCACCACGGTCGCGTGAGCTACATGGTCTGCCCTGGTACCACGTCCTCGTAGTTCGTTCGGGAACATCTTTCGCCAGATCTGCGACACAGCTTGGTGCGTGATCCCGAACCGATCCGCGGCCTCATGCAGTGAGATATGCTCAGCATGCGCGAGCCGAGCCGCCTGTTCGGATCGGGATGGCTTGGCGTTAGCCTGAGACGGCGGGATTTTCGGACAGAACTTCGTCCGATGCGGACCGTCGCAATGCAAGCAGAGGTGAGACGCCCCTGTTTCAACGCGGATACGGGCGCGTCTAAGTTGTCGTTGAAGAAGCGCGGCGGTCTTCTCGCTGCGGGCCACACGACGTTCCATACGCTCAATCTCTCGTAGGCGATCGCTCGCAGTCCTTTTTGGTCGTTGCTTAGGCACGACATAAGTCGTAGCAATTACCGTTGACATCGTCAATGGTACGCGTACGATTCGAGCATGAAACGATGCGACGGCTACCGGTAGTACCGGTAGCGTGGGTGGACCCTCATCAGTTCACATTCGAATCGTTGTGGAACGGGCACAGAAACGTCGTCCATCTGAGCGGTGCATCGCGACGGATATCGACGATCCTCCATCCCTCTCGATGTGCCACCACGGCATCGAACAACGTAACTCGGTCGCGTGCGCCAACGAACCGCGCGGTGCAGCCCGGCGATGAGCATGCGAAGCCCGTCATCCGACCGTGCCGTTTGACATCGTCAACGCAAACATGCATCATACTAGCATGCCATCAAAGCACAAGTACAGCGTGTCGGTGTCCGGCGAGGTCTACGAGCGCATGGTTGCTGCTTCGTACGATCGAGGCGTTAGCATGGCCGCGTTGGTCGAAGCTGCGTGCGTTGAGCTGGTCGTGCCGCGTCCGCGTATGACCTTCGAGGACGCGTTGGTCATCGTGCGCGCTAGGTATCCGACGGCGACCTGTCGGCCAAAGTGCGTTCGCCAGACGCAAACCTTTCACATCACTCGGGGCGCGAACAGGATGACCAACGAGGTCCCGCTGGGATCGGGTAAGACGCGCGCCGAGGCATGGAAGGCCGCGGCTATGACCGTTATAGCGGAGCGTGCGTCGTGAGCATGAGCATGCATATCTACGCCGTGAAGCCGGCGGACGAGAACTATAAGCGAAAGGCGCAGACATGGAAGGCGTGCGAGACAGCTGGCATTCCTGTGCCAAAAGAATTGCGCGACTTCTTCGGTGGCGAAGCGCCGGATCCGACCGGGACACTCATCGATCTCGGTAATGATTACGACGGGTCGGATCATGAAAGCTGCATGCAACTGGATGACGATAACGGCTGGACGTTCGAGATCGACATCACGAAGTTGCCGGAGGGGGCGCGGTACGTCCGCGTTCTGGTAGGCGGATGACGTCCGGCTATACCGCGCGTGAGATGCGGTTGATCGCCGAGCGCGACGCCGCCTTGGCGCGCGCAGAAGCCGCTGAGCAGGCCATCGTGGACCGCTATCTAGTCGTCGTCGACCATGTCTTCGCATTTCACGCTACGCCGGAAGAACGAAAACGCGCGATGCAGGCACTTAATGTCGAGCACACAGGACGAACAGCAGTGCCTTACGATAGCAAGGCGACGCCGCAGCACGCTGATTCTCACTACCGCTGTGCCGCAACGCACGAGCTAACTATTGTCATGGGGCTGCTGCCGGATGGGCGTTGGGAGGTCGCATCGCCGATGATGGTTGAGGCGCCCGTTGTAAAAAACGAGCGGTCGGCGCGATGAAGTTCACTGTTCCGCATCCAAGCGACGTTTCGCCAGTCGAAGGTGATGAGGTCGCGTGGAGGCGCGAGCTCAAGCAGCTGCGTATCCGTGTCATGCAGCTAGAGGTCGAAAACAAAGGTCGCCAGGAGCCTTCCTTGAAGATCAAGAAGGGTGAGCATGGTCCGGGATGCGGGCATCCTAACGCGGTGTATGTATTCGACGACGAGCCGCGTGTCGAGTGCCAGGCGTGCGGAACCAAGCTCGACCCGATCGTCGTGTTGCGCCAGTACGCGCATCACGAGCGCCACTTCTGCTATTCGCTAGAGCACCTCCGCAAGGAGCAACGCGACCTTGCTGCTGAAATAAAGAAGCTGAAAGCGCTTCGGTCGCGACTACGCGGCGATGCCCGCGCGAAACTGCCGCCACCGAGCGGGCGCTATGGATCGCGTCCATATGATTTGCGCGCTGAGGCCGATGTAGCGCTTGATCGCGTGCTGGCAGGAGAGAAGGGAGACGATCATGCTTGAACCGCCGACCTGCATCACGATGTGGTACGCGATGTGCCTTGCAAACTTTGACGATGGTCTCCTCGTGCTCGGTCCGAAGTGCCAAACGGTATTCTGCTTGCAGTCGGCGACTCATCGCGTGCATTGGGTGACCGGTCAGCTCCTGGCTTGCGACTGGTGTGTCGCAAGCTGGCAACGCATCGCTGATGGACTTGGGATGGCACTGCACATTGAACGCATATGGTACGAGCGGGGAGGGAATGACGAAGCGGAGCAGCGGTTCGCGGCCATGGAGTTGACGTGACCGAAGTTCCGACGATGACGCCAGGCATCCTCGCGACGCGTGCGGTGCTTCACGACCATCGCGAGGAGCGTGGCGATACGGAGCCCGAGGTCCGCGCTCGGTTGGAGGCGATGCTGGTGGATGAGGTTATGGTGCTGGCACGGACGGATGAGGAGCGGGCGGCTGTGCGCGAAGCAACACGGCCGGGCACATGGTGGGGCGACCAGTGTGGCGACGGGCGGCGGTTGACGCAACGCGAAACCGACATTCTCATCCGTTGTGAGCTGTCGTCGTCGCTACGCTATATGCTGGGAGATGTCGTCGACGTCAGCGCGCGAGCCGTTTTGGGTGAACACAGGATGCTCAAGTTCGTCGTCAAGTCCGAACGGAAGTGGCGCATGCCGGTCGCGGAGTCAGCGTCGAGCCCGGACGAGCGGGCCAGCTGGCGCAAGGTACTCGCCACCATGCAGCGCGGCGGCATCGATAGCGACCCACTCGTGCGCCTGTTGGCGTGGCGCGTGTGGGGTGAGCGAGACGTTAGCTGGTTCAAGGATCGCGGACTACGCGTTGGTGATCGTGTCACGGTGCTCGCAAACAATACGGTGGCATGCGCATGGGACCACGAGGCAGCGTTCGCAGGGCGCGCGCTCAAGGATGCGTGGCCTGGGCAGCGTCCCACGATTGATGGGGCCGAGCTGAACGGCCAGGGGTGGCGCAACGGTACGCCAAGGGATCCGCAACGTCTCGAGTATCTGAGCGTTAGCCAGCGTCTGCGACCTTTGGAGGACGGCCGGTTGGGTTCAGGCGTAACTTACGCGCAGCGCGTCGCTCAGCGTGAGTTCGAGCGAGCGAATAGGCTAGATGACCCATCTCGCATAATTCTGACGCGCTGGGATGATGTTGAAGCGATTCCGGATTCGCCAGACGATCGCGTTGACGCGCTTGCATACGGCTACGGCTGGCGCGACCCCAGGTAGACCCGCACGTGTCAACGCGCGACGATTAGTCGTGTCGTTAGCTCAGTACAACGTCAACGCACCTAAACACGCCGCGCTGGCGCTGGTAGTGGCCATGCTCGGCGCCACGGCGTCCGCGGCCGGCGTGCCGGTTGAGCCGCGCGCGATCTTTGACCAGACCTGCCACACCGTCTCGTTGCCCACCGCGTTCCTACTAGCACGGCCCAAGGTCGTGGTCATCCGCAACGCGAAGCGGCGGGCCGAGGCGCACCTCATTGATTTCGTCGAGCTCATGTGGCCAGTGCTCGATCCGGGCACGCCATTCGTGCGGACGTGGGTACAGGAGGCGATCTGCGAGCACCTGGAGGCCGTGAGCGATGGCCGGCTAACCAAGCTCCTGATCAACGTTCCGCCTGGCTCTACGAAGTCGCGCATCGCCAATGTCTGCTGGCCGATCTGGGAATGGGGACCGCGTAACCGTCCTGACCTCCGATTCATGTCGTGGTCATATAGCGATGAGCTAGTCGAGACGCAGAACGAAGAGTCACGGACGCTCATCGCGAGTGAGATTTTTCAGCGTTACTGGGGCGACCGATTCCGCATCGATCGGCGCAGCGATGCCAAGAGCTTTTTCAAGAATAACCATGCCGGGTGGCGCCGCAGCTCATCGATCCAAGGCAAGGGGACGGGGTTCCGCGCTGACCGACTGATTTTTGACGACCCCCACCCTGTCAAGGATGCTGATTCGGAAGCTGCGCTCACGAAAGCGATGCGATGGTTTACGCGGACGCTGCCGACGCGCATTCGCTCCGGCGGGCTCGAGCACAAGGTCAAGGTACCGTACTGGGTTCGCGCGGTGCACGGCATGGGGCTCGATCCGGACCCGCAGGATCCCCGCCCGGTCATCGCGAGCGCGACGGTCGGGATCATGCAGCGCGTGCACAAGCACGACATCTCGGGCGTGATCATCAAGAACCCCATCCTCGGCTACGAGCACCTGCTCATCGAGATGCGTTACAAGGGCGCGGAGCATCCAGCACGAAAGAGCGAGCACTGGCGCGGCTCGAGCATTGGCTACAAAGATCCACGCACGGAGTTCGGCCAGCTCGCGGATCCCATACGGATGCACGAGAAGATGGTCGCTGACCTCGAAGCGACGATGACGCTCGAGGGTGGCACTGATGCGGTAGCAGCACAGCTCGATCAGTGGCCCATCGATGTGTCAGGCGCCTGGTTCAAGGCCGAGTGGTTCACACCGGAGCTAGGCACGCTGATCGATCCACATGACGTGCCGGCTGACGTGCCACGCGGCAAGCGCGGTTGGGACTTCGGGGGCGGCGGCAAGTCGCGCAAGAGCGACCCCAGTGCGAGCGCGCGAGTGGCCCGAGGCACGAACGCGCCGCGCAAGTTCTACTTGTGGCACACGGCGACCAAGCGAGGCTCGCCTGGCGACCTCGAACAGTTCATCCGCGACCAGCATTCAAAGGACGAGCGCGACATCGACTGGTCTATCCCAGAGGACCCCGGAACTGGCAAGAACTACGCGGACTACATCCGGCGCGAGTGCACCGCCGGCCGGTTCGTGACGTCGTCGCCCGAGGTCAAAGATAAGGTCGTGCGCGCAAAACCGGTCAGCGGGCAGGCGCAGAGCCACAACTTCGTCATCGTGCGTCACCCAGGGTGGGAGGAAGCGCTGAACGAGCTCGTGGACTTCCCGTACGGTGAGCACGATGACATCGTTGACGCGATCAGTAGGGCGTTCGCCGCGGTTGTTGCGGAGCCGACGCACACGCCATCGTTCGGCGGGTTCGTGATGGATCTGAGCTAGCGTTGACGACGTCAAGACGGTCTGCCATCATGCGGCGATGATGGCGACGCCACCGCCTCCGCTCGCAAGCTACGGCTTCTCGGCTGGCGTGCTCGTGTCGGTGGTAAAGTGATACGGTGTCGTCGATGAGCCGAACCTACGTTGTGCTAGAGGTATCGCCGGCCGCATACGCCGAGATCCGCGATAAGTTGCTTGCCGCCGGATATGGCCACGCTTTGCATCACGAGGACGGAGCTGAGGTCGTCGACATGCACGGCATCGCGCTCGCGTCGGATACGGCTTTCTCCGGCACATTCGGCGGTGTATCGGATAAACAGGCCGAGCGCAACGCGGAGGTCCGAGCCATGCTGGCCGACGCGCCCGAGATGACCTCTGAGCAACGCGAGCGCCAACGGGAGAGCTTCGCTCGCGGCAACGTCATGGCCGGCGAGCCGGTTACTTAGCCCGAGCGCGGAACTGGTCGTTGTAATCTCGTGCCGCCCGCGTCGTGGCGCGTTTGGCATTCTCTTCGGCGTCGGTGATGGTGATCGTTAACTTCATGGTGCGCTCAACGGTCGAATCTCGACGATCTCGCTGTATGGATACGGACCGCTCGGGTCGTCGCTTCGAGCCGAACAAAGCCATGGCGTCGGTGAATTGAAGCCGAGCCATACAAGCCGGTACCAGCGGGAGTCGTCGCGCATCCTCGCCTCGAACGTCTCGCCAACTTGAGGCATCCACGGCTGAGGTAATATGGGAAGATTAGATGAGCTGCTCAATGCTTAACCTCCGGTCAACTAACCAGCGCGCGATCGCCCGCTATGTTTTCGTGTCATCTTCGCTTCTATATGCTCAACCTCACGCTTGAGAACCAGGTAGGCCCAGTCGGCGACGCGACGATCGGATGAGCTCGCGAGCGCCGCTACTCGCTGAAGCATAGACGGAGATACGCGCACAACGATGCGCTCGGTTCGTTTTGCACCATCGTTCACGTTGGCCTCGGTTGCTTAGTGAATGTACGCGTGCAACGTGGCCGCCCGTTCGCATCGATGAGGCCTAGCTCAGTGCTTCGCGCAATACTCGAGGAGATAATGCTACGCAGTTGGTTAGGCGATGCCCGGTTCCATTCGATGTCGGTGTCGCCATATGGGACGATGTAATCATTATTTTGCAGCGCCCAAGCGCGGTAGCATCTGTTCTGCCGCGCCATGACGATTTCCCAGCCAAGCCAATCGGGTTCAGAGGTCGATGAAGGGTGACCTTCCTTTAGAAAGACGTGCCCCATCTCGTGAATCACGGTGCCAGCGTTGGCATGCTCGGCGTCAGCTAAGATGAGCCCAGCCTTGATATCGATGGCGTGGAACCAGTCCGGGTGCGTGGAGCGTCCTGGTAGCCGTCTCTGTTCGGAGAATTCTTCCGACGTGAGCATGCGAAGTTCGCCGCCCCACCGCCGACAAAGCCGTGCCAGTCGCTCGAGCGGCCTCATCGCACGCCTAGCTTTCTAGCCGACCGCGGCAAGGTGTCTTCGAATCGCTGATGCTGCGGTCCGACCGTCTGAACGTTAGCATCGATGTCGCCAATGATCGCGCGCAACCGGAGCGCGAGATTATTACCGGGCCCGAGCTGATTGGCTAGCCATCCAACGCAATGTAGCGGTTTCTTGTCGGTGGTCTCGTGGCACGTCATAACCTCCATACCACCGCATGATGGTCGAAGGTCACCGGGTTCTGCGATTGTCTTCGCTAGGTCAACGTGAGCCCTGACGTCGTACCACGGAATGTCATGCGGGTTTGTGCTCACCTTCCATGGGCACTTCGCACACTGCCTGCGAGGTTTCATGTCCACTTCTCCTGTTTGCCGTCCCAACTAGCAGCAACCAGCGCGTCGGCCTCACGGCATAACGTCGGTGCAGGCTTTAGCACGCGAACGCGGGAAGCCGTCATCGGCGTCTCCTGTTCGTGTGCCGCATGATCACCCGGTTCCACGCGTATGCCGCGGACCTTCGCGACCACTGACCTTCTTGGCGGCCCTCGAAGACCTCGGGTCCCTTCGTGCAGATCTGCAAGCCGAACCACTTGCGGCACTCGAACCACGAGAGATGCGCGGTCTCGTGCAGCTCTGGAATGCGACCGCAGCGCGGGCAGCGCAATGGAGCGTCGTCTGGTGGAAGGATGGCGGTGAGGCTGGCCTCAATGTTGGAGGTGGTTTTCATTTGGTCTGGCTCCGATATGCCGAGATCTACTGAAGGTCACGCGTCAGACGACCGGCTTATTCTCGAACCATGCCGCGAACGCAAGCAGCTCGGCGGATGCCTCGCGCATCTCATCGGCGGTCTTCGCGTCGACTGAGACGCCGTTGATCTTGCCAAGCCAGTCAGTTTTGACAGTGATATGGTGACGCTCTGGCCTAGCGTCGCACCATGCCTTTATCGCTACTTTGGCATCGCGTTCGCGGACGTCGTCAATAGTTTCAGGTTCTACCTGTGCCAGATTTACGCGTTCATCGCCCCCGTTATCGAACGCGATGATAACGCTGACTTTGGCAAGCCGTTTGATCACGCCATGCCGCGAGCGACCAAATGCTCGATAAACAACGCGGTCACCGTTCGATAACTTGTCGGGCATGCAGCTATTATGCGGCATCACGTTGACGTTGTCAACAATAGTCTGACGGTCCAATGTTGCCAGGCGAGTCTGCCGCACTCCTGCCGGCGGCAACGGTCACAGTTCGGATCGCGGCGTTGGCCATGCGCTACGCCATGATGAGCTGATGACGACCTTTGCGCCGGTAGCATCCGTGAGCGTGTTGAGACGCTGCATGCATTCCGGAGCGATGGGAACACGGATGATTCTGTCAAGCTCACCACGCCAAGGTGCAGTTGGTGCGTACGTGCCTGGGTTGTTGAGCACGCCGTCGATGTCTAGGAAGATGATGCGAAGGTCGCTCATGGCCGTGGACACTTCCGGCATCGATAACCTCCGTCGGGATGGCGCCAGACCGCGATGCTATCGCAGAGGTCGCACGCGACTGGCGAGAAGCGCTCCCACGGCTTCACGATGACGTTGAATATGTGGCCACCGCGCCCGCAGTCCTTGAGCCAGCGGTCGAGTGGCGCCGCCGGCCTTGGGCAAGGCCGTTCTTTCGCATCGAACCGGTCGCCACAGTTACGGCAGAACGTGACCGGTTTGACGTCGGTCTTGCGGAGCTTGAGCTTGGCGCGATCGATCATCGTGGCTTCACCTCGAACCATGAGGCTAGCGTATGGAGCTCGCGAGCCGCGGCTCGCATCTCTTCTGGCGTCTCTCCGCCTCCGATAGCACCGGTTTCGTCGCCATGGTCCATCCCAAGCGAATGTCTATCGTAGATCACTCTGCAGTGTTCTATATCTGGTTGCGTATTGCGCCACGCACGAAGACGGTCATCTAGCGATCCTTCACATAGCCGTGCGCATGGCATGGCGTTTTCGATGATCGGACCGGCGATGTCTACGGTAGTCTCGAAACCTGCCATCTCCAATAACTTCGCAAGCATCGCCTTGACGCGATCGCCTGGGTCGGTGGTTGAGTCACAACCACGGATGGCGCCTCGGCACAAGCTAGCGAGCATGGTGCCGGCACGCGCGGTAGCGAACAACGCGTCGCTGCTGCTTTGCAGACTCGCGATATCCTCGACGTCGAGCGTCACCGCGCGCCTCCCGTCAGGCGAACGCCGTTACCGGTCACGGGGAACACGGCGAGGTCGGTTCCCAGCTTCTCGTCGTGCTCCTCGAGACGGACGGAAAGACCTTCACCCTCTTCGCGAAGCTCGAAGCGGTCCTTGCCGCATACGAGACGGAAGCGGTCGCATACCACCTCGACGACTTCGCCATTAGGTCGCCTGAACAGGATCCTCATCCGTCCATCTTGCTCACGTCTCGGTGGAAGTCAAGCGTGTTGACATGGTCAACGCGATGTCGTATGGTCGTGGCGTGGGATATATTTCCATCGACAACCTGTACAGGAACCAGACGGTCCTGATGTTCCGCCGGTGCTTCGCGCTCGAGAAGGTGCACGGAACCAGCGCGCACGTCTCGTTTCGCGCCGACCGCAACCCTCAGCTCATCTTCTTCGCGGGCGGAGAAAACCATGAGCGGTTCGTCTCGCTGTTCGATGCCGACACGCTCAAAGAGCGACTCGCGGCCCTTGGCCATGCGAAGGTCACGGTCTACGGCGAGGCATACGGCGGCAAGCAGCAAGGCATGCGCGCGGTCTATGGTGACGAACTGCGCTTCATCGCCTTTGACGTCAAGATCGGCGACCACTGGCTATCGGTTCGTGATGCGGAACAGGTTGCCACTGGGCTTGGTATCGAGTTTGTGCCGTACGTCGAGACGTCAACCGATATAATGGAGCTCGACCGAGAGCGCGATGCACCTAGCATTGTCGCAATGCGTCGTGGATGCGGCGATGATAAGGTGCGCGAAGGCGTTGTGCTTCGACCGCTGATCGAGGTCACGCTCAATAACGGTGACCGTATCATCGCCAAGCACAAGTGCGACGCTTTCTCCGAGCGCGCCACACCGCAGAAGGTGGTGGATCCCGAAAAGCTCGCGGTGCTTGCAGAGGCGCAGGCAATAGCGCAAGAGTGGGTCACGCCGATGCGGCTCGCTCACATCATGGATAAGCTGCTGCCTTCGCTTGATCCATCAGGGATGCACGTCGGGTTCATCAAGCTCGACATGAAGCATACGCCGCACGTCATCAAGGCGATGGTTGTCGACGTCTACCGTGAGGCGGCCGGCGAGGTGGTAGAAAGCCGGGATGCCACCGCTGCCATCGGCAAGCGAACTGCGGCGCTGTTCAAGGAATGGCTGCGCGCCCAGATCGGACGTACGTCGTGACCGAACTTGAGCTTGCAGCGCTCGCTAACGCTCCCCTCACACAGCGAGAAATCGCCATGCTCGAACTGCAGGCCGTGCGCGTGCTGATCGACCGCGTTGTGGACGACATGCCGCACGCGCGTCAGGTGCTGCGCATGACCGCCGAGATTCGCAAGGCGCGCGGGACATGGGACGACCTCGTGCTGACGACGCAAGAAATCGACGAAGAGATCGCTCATCTCAGGAGGCTGTCATGACCAAGGAGGCACTCACCGCACGTCGCCTTGAACTGATCGCCGCGCTTAACACCATCGGCCAGGCGCCACTCGACACGCCGGCCGGCAAGCGGCGCGAAGGAGTTGTCGCCGAGTTGCGCAACGTAAATGAGTGGATCAAGCGGCTCAACATCGACGAGGCGCGGAAGGCGAAGTCCGATGCGGACCGGCGTAAGGCACGTGGCATGGCCGAGCACGTCGCTAACTTGCAACGCTCCGGTGCGCTACCGATCCAACCACTGTATCCAGCGCCACCGGTCAAGCTGCTCGCGCATCAAATGCCCGGCGAGTTCGTGCTCTCGTTAGCCAAGCGCCTACGCAAGCAGTTGCGTCAGTTCAAGACGCCGGCCCCGCATACGGGCGCTTTCCTTCCGCAGCTGAAGGCTTTCATCGACGCTCAGGAGGCGTTCCTTGTCGCCGAGGCCTCCGCACGAGCTGCGAGCGCGCCTGATGAGTGGGAGAAGATTTGGCAGGATCATCACGGTCAGCATGAGCTCGCGTGCGCGGCATGCGGCACTGACTCGTCGGTCGGCTGCGTTGCGGGACGCTAGCTATGCGGCGACGAAAGCGTAAACGGAATTCGAGCTGGGCGCTTCGCCGTGCTCTGATCCGACGCTATGGGTTGACGTGCGCCATCTGCTGTTACCCCATGAAGAGAAGCGCCGATCCAGGCACCGATCCGGATGCGGTGACCATCGACCACAGGGTCCCAAAATCGCGAGGCGGCACCGACCATATCGACAACCTTCAGCTTGCGCATCGACGGTGCAACCAAGCACGCAACACCGAGCCATGGTCTGGCGGGCCAGAGGCGCCGTAACCATGAGTTGACACGGTCATCATAATCGGCCATCGTGCAGGCATGAAACGTACCAGCATGAGGACTAAGAGGGCACGGCAGCCGCGCCTGCCGAATCCGAAGGCACAGCAGATGAGAGTAACGAAACAACCCAAGTCAACTGCGTCAGCGGAGCCTCGCCAGACGGTGCAGTTCCGCGCCTCCGAGCATGACCTTGCGGTCATCAAGTCCGGCGTCGCCGCTGAGTATAAGGCAACGGGCGTCAAGTGGACGGTGTCCGATTTCACGCGCCGCGCCATAACCATGTATCCCGAGCATGCGCGACTCATGGGCGAGGCCAACGCGCGCATCGCCGAGCTCACGGCCGAGCGCGATGCTCTCCGCGCGCGACTTCTCAGGCTCGAAGGTGGCGGTGGTGGAGGAAGTGGTGTCACGTTAATAGCGCGCGCGGATGCCTCGACAGGCCGCGATACCGGCCATACTCACGTTGTGGTTAACGATGTTGCTCAGGCAACGGCAGAGGAAGCTGCCGGGTTCGATCTGCAGGCGGGCTCTCAGCTCACCTGCGACGACGGAAGACATGCACTCATGTTCGATGGTCCGTGCGAGGACTGCTCGGCGGAGCAAACCCCTGACAACGATGGGGCATCGGCGTAGATAGACAGGCGTGGCATGGTCTTCATTGGGGTGTTCGCGGCCGGCTACGCAGTTAGCGCGCTGCCTAACACGGTCGCGGGGTGGGTCTGCGGAATGTGTGCGGCGTTCCTTGTTGGCGTGGTTGGTGTGCGGTTGCTCGACCGAGCGTGCGATGCCGACGAAGGAGAGCAAGATGAGTAAGGCGAAGGTTCATAAGGTAGTGTTATTCGCGGTTGATCACGACGATCTTGGCGCCAATGGCGTCAAGTCTGTGCTTGAAGGCCAGCGCTACCCGAACCGTTGTCTGATGCCGCAGGTATTCTCGACGGAGACGCGTGAGGTTGATTGGAACGACGAGCACCCATTGAATCGAGCAGATACGCAGCATCAGGTGTTCGAGCAGATGTTTGAGCTGGATACTAAGCTACTCGCGCGCACTGAAGGCTGGCGGGCGGGCGTGGCCGCGTGCATCCGGCATGTCAAAGCGCTGCAGGGCACGATGGGGTTCGCATACGAGGCCGCGCTCAAGGATGTCATCGATCGTCTCGAGCCGACGATGGATTTCAGGGCATCGCAACCCAAGCCGGATGGCGTCTAGATGGGCCGGAAAATCCACTATGAGCCGAGCGAATCTATGAACACTATAGACAGGGCGCTTACAGCGCTCCTAAATACGGTCACGCGCCTTGCGGACGTGAGCGACGACCGCGCGCTAAAGTTCGCGGAAATGTACTTGGCGCTCGCGGCATCCTCCGGTCCATCCGCGCATGTACCGGAGAAGCATAATACGACTGGGGTATCGCAGCGACGGTTACACAGAATTTGTGAGCACCCAGATTTCGAATACGTCACCACGTACGGGGAAGATACCCCGGAGCCATACGGCCATGGCTGGGTGATTAACCAAGATCGCGGCAATGATGGACATCAGCGACTTGCTAGTGAAGACCGCACCGCGACGTACTGGCGTCGCCTTAAGGTCCGCAGGCCATGACGTGGTGCAGAGAGGGCGTTCGTTGCCTGGCGTCTGTGGTCCGCCGGGGCAGCTACTCCGGGCTGCGGCAAACAACGAGCGCCTTCCCTGGACGACGTCATGCTCTGTGATGGTGACAAGCATCCATGTCGACGCGCACCATCTTCGGTCCAAGCGCTACCGTGCCAATGCGGCGCGGTCTGGCACTACATCGAGTATGATGGGAGCCTAGGCGTGACGCGGATGACTACGGCCAGACGCGATAAGCTCGTGGCCATCGCCAAGCACACGGGCCGAGCGTTTCACGATGTGCTCGAGCTATTCATCGAGCGGGCTGCGATGCGCGAGTTCGATGGCGGCATGAAACGAGGCGAAGCTGAGGCTAGCGCTCTGCTTGAGGTTGCTGGTATGGTGAAGACGAGATGAGAGAATACGGATGCGCGTGTCACCAAGAGGTAGGCGATTCCGCGTGCCCCGTGCATGGCGAGGAAGAGCGAGACTATGAGCGACGATAAGTTCAGCATCTCAGAACTGCAGCAAGTCGAGCGCGATCTGACGGTTGGTCCGTGGCGCTATGAATCGCGTGGTTGGATCGATAGTACGGACAACAGCCTCGATGAGGTCGAGGTGTTGTTGCTCGGTGCACGCAACCGTCCAGAGGATGGGCATGGTGTTGTTGATCTTCGGAACGCGGCACCTATTCTCCTGGAGATCGCCGCGGCAGCGCTGGCCGAGCAGTCGACGGCATGTGACTGCGATGGCGAGTCGCGCTGCGACGATAACTGTTCAGCGCTGCGCGCGGCGCTCGCCTACCATGCTGCGCTGGCCAAGGTGCGCCCGTGAGCGACGCGCTAAGCTTAACCGCGCTGACGCGCATGACGATTGCTCCTTCGCGCGATGAACTAGTCGATGACGGTCCAGTGTGCGCGTGTTGTCGCGAGCCGTTCGTAATTCCGATAGGCATGGAGCCGACTGCGCTATGTAATCCATGTGCACAGACGTTCGTCCATGAGTGGGCTCCGGGGCTGCTTGAGATTGCGGTAGCTGCCATCGCGTATCACGACACCGACAAGGCGCTCACGAAACTGATCGCGAAGCCGCGTGAACATCGCGACTATAATGCGATCACTAAGGCTGACAAGGCGCATAGTGCGGCATGCCGGCGGTATCTTAAGGCCCTCAAGTGTGTGCGTCGATGAGCGACGATACGCGCCGGCAGATAGCAGCGGTGCAGGTTGACATCGCAAAGGTGGCAGCCGTTCGGCCGGCCGCGGTCATCATCGCGGCGATCGATGTGCTTATCGAGGTAGCGGCGGCGACAGCGGCAGGCGACTTTATCGAGCTGCGCGAGTACATGAAGCTCCAGCTATACCGTGGAATCAAATCAACTCTAGCCAATAGGGGATCATGTGAGCCACCGAGACATCAAACCTAGCGACTTCGAGGGCAAGACCGTGGCCCGTGTCGATGCGCGTGCCGTTAACATGGTGCTGTTCTGGTTCACCGACGGATCGACGCTCGCGCTCGAGCATGAGCGTGATGGAATCACAGTGTGCGACGAGTGTGCGCCCGCTCCGATGACGCGCGGGAAAGCGTGGTGGAAAGGGTTTCGCGACGGGATGTCCGCGGGCCCGCTATGGCGGTGGCTGGGCGGTGTGCGCAAGCCATTGAGGCTCCCGTGAGTGTTGCCATCGACGACCTACTCGAAGACGTTGACGTATATGGATGATGGATGGGAGGCGTTCGTTACCACGTGGCGTCTTATTGGACAGGCCGCGCATCGGCATCTATCCGATCCCGGGCCTTCTGAGGATGTGCTCGCGGCAGCGATTAACGAGGCAATTGCCCGAGAATCGGAGGTCTTATGATCGGACACGAACGATGCGCGTGCGGTGCGTTTGGCAGCCCGGTGACCGTGCGACGCGAAGGCGTTGTAATCTGGCGCCGCATCCTATGCGATGATTGCTTCCAGCGCATGCGCGCGACGACGCAGGAGCAGACCGGGTTAGCCATCGTTCCTAAGTGGGAAGCATGAGGGCGGTGCTAGTTCAGCACGATGGAGATCGCGCAACGGTGAGACTCGTGCCGTCGTGGTTAGCGCGGCTATTCGGCGCGCGCGAGGCTCTCGTCGAGCTCGAATGGTACGAAGAGGGCAAGGGCACACGGCGGTACGCTGGCTGGTTAGCGACCGGCAGCCGACGCTGGCTTGATGAGATCAGGTACCACGCGATCATCGACGAGGCCCTTGATATGCGGATCGTCGAAGCGCCACCGACGGCCAAGGCGCTTCCTCCTAACATCAGGATCGTGAAATGATCGAGCGCCCATGTGACTGTGCCCAACGCCACATGCAGTTCCTTGAACGCGATAGGGATACGGTTGCGTTCGAACTTCTCCATTCACCGACGCGACCGCTTGCCTGCCGCGTGGTCCCTGTGCCTGCCATGCATCAGCACGAGGATGACTGGTGCTCGGAGTATCACCTTGGCATCGGTGGGTGCCCCGGCCTACCACACTGCCGTGCCTGGATCATTGGCGCGTACCGCGTCGGAGAGTCGCTTGCCGAGGCGTGTGGCGACACGGCGCGGGCGTTCGAGTTACGCATGCGGCGCGAAAAGTGGGAGCGAGATCGCCCGCCAATGATGATGCCTTAGCTCAGTCGGTAGAGCAGCGGGTTTACATCCCGCGCGTCGCTGGTTCGATCCCGGCAGGCATCACGAAGATTTCCGCGCAAGGATGGCGATATACCGGTCGATCACCGTGTTGATCACGGCCGGCTCGATGTCCGGGCACTCCGTGCGGAGCCTCGCCCGCGTGACCGGCAAGCGAAGGTGGCGGGCGAGCTCGGCTGCGACCAGTGCGGCGACAGCCCGCTCGGCATCGCTCGCTAGCTTGGTCACGTTACAGGGCGGCCTCGATCGCGGTAACGGCCATGCGAGCCTTGGCGGTCACCATGCCAAGGTTGGCTGAGACTCGGCAGACGAACACCACAGCATGGTCCGTCTTACGCGGCATGCGAAGGAACACGTGCAGTAGGTTCGTGCTGAGCGCGATGATCTCGCGGAAGTAGTGCGACCCATCCTCGGGCACGCCTCGCACGCGCCGAAACATCTGCTCGATGGTTGAGACACTCGGGCCTTGGAACATGTCAGCCGTCGCCGCTGCGACTAGGTCCAGGACGTCGCTGGGGTGCGAGTCGGTGGTCTTCACGCCGATCAAAAGTCCGGTCGACATGTCGACGCAGCCCGATGCGACGCATTCCGGGATGTCGTTCTGCGCCCTGGCGAGGGCAGTCTCAAGTTTGGTTGCCATGTGGTCGGAGGCTAACAGGTTAGCGTGTAGGATGCGCAAGAAAACACCGTAGGATATGATCATGTCTCGCCCCGACCGCGTCAACACGCGACGGTAGGGCGTGCGATGGCCATGGTCTCGACGTTCCGACGCAGCAGCGCCTATTGACGAGGTGGCCAAGGTCGCGCCGCCGGTGCCTGGCGCTGGAGGCGGATTCACGCCCGGACCTGTGCCGGGGCCGACAAAGGTAGCCGGCTCTGACGGCGTGACGACCTATGGCGGGTTCGTTTTCTACGGTGAGCGCGATCAGAAGCTGATCGGCGTCGAGAAGTATGTCACGCAGGACAATATCATCTTCGGATGCGCCATCGTGCCGGCCGCGATCAACTTCTGGACCGAGCTTGGCGGCTCGGCAAAGTGGCGGGCCTCGCCCAATCCGCGCGCTAGTGCCAAGGCCGGACAACGTGCGGTCGACGTCGTCACCGAAGGGTTGTTCGAGGCGCAGATGTCCGAGCCGTGGCGCTCATCGGTGCGGCGCCAGCTGTTCGGAAAAAAGTTCCGCGGCTTCTCGCTACATGAGCTCGTTATCCGGCGCCGCAGCGATGGGATGGTGATCGCCGCTGACCTGCTGCACCGTCCGCAGTGGACCATCTGGAGATGGAATAAGCCCGACGAGCAGAGCGAGTGGAAGGGCGTGCAACAGCTCTCGCGCACAGGAGCGACGCCGTACATCCCGCGCGAACGCCTCTGGTACAGCGTGAGCAACGTGATCGGAGGAGGCCCGGAGGGCATCGGGATGCTGCGTGCCGCGGCCGAGTCGGCGCGCGTGCTCGAGCTGTACCGGAAGTGGGAGCTAATCGGATTCCAGACCGAGCTCCGCGGGATCCCGCTAGCTCGCGTGCCGTTCTCGCGTCTCATGGCCGACGCCAAGGCGGCAGGAGCGAAGACGGATGCGGACATCAAGGCATATGTCCACGATAAGGCCGGATTTATCCAGGAGTTCCTGTCGTTCAAAAACAAGAACCCCGAACAGGGATTGGCGCTCGACAGCCGGATGTATGAGAACAAGGACACCGCGCAGGCGCCAAGCGGCGCGCGCGAGTGGGACTTCGAGCTCGTCTCCGGCGGCGGTACCGGACAGGCCGAAGTTGGTGCGGCCATCGCGCGCGAGACCCGCGACATTGCGCGCATCATGGCCTCCGAGTGGATGCTATTAGGTGACGTCGGCTCGGGCTCGGATGCGATGCACGAGGACAAGACCGCGATGGCCGGCAAGCTGGTCAACAGCGCGCTGACCGACCTCGCCGACGACATGCGCCGGGATGTCGCAACGCGGCTCATCGCACTCAACGGGCTCGATCCGGAGACCGACACGCCGCTCATCACGTGCGACCCGGTCATCACCGGCGCGGTGCTTGATGCAGCGCGAACGCTGATGACCATGGCACAGGCCGCGCTCAACCCCAAGGATAAGGCGATTAACGTCATGCGTTCGCGACTCGATCTGCCGGATGCACCGGAGGAAGACGAGACCGAACTCTATTTGCCGCGTGGCATGGAGGTTAGGCTAGGGCCTAATGGTGAACCACTGCCAGGACAAGGACTGCCGTCTGGGCCTCCAGCCGGCGCTCCAGTCAAGCCATCCGGCGTCACGCCAACGCCCGATGCCCCCGCTGCCGCACGACCAGGACAGGCCGGCAACGTCAACGCGCGACCAAACGTGAAGCCCGCGAAACGGCGCTGGCTTGGCCTACGTTGAGGTTTCTCCGGTACGCGCGAACATGTACCGGAGAAACAGATTGGATAATATATGAGCGTAACGGTCACCTTTATCACCAAGAGCCAGCAACCGCCCACTCAGGGTGACGCGCGCTCTCTGGTTCGCCGCATCATCGAACCCAACCTCGACGAGAACGGCCTCAGCATCCAACCGCCAGATGTCGGAACAATCCGCGAGGAGTACGAGAAGCTGCGCAGGGAATTCTGGGCCAACCACTTCGCGTACGCCGATCCATGGGTCGGCCGGTCGCGCACGTACGACCCAACCGGCCGGTACAACTGCGGGCGTTGCAACATGGTGGACGTCGGTCGTTGCCTTCTTCTGAAGATTCCCGCGATCAACCCGGTCGGTGGTAGCTGCTCGCATTGGGAAGACCAGTGCGCGGGGGACGCCGAGATGCGAATCCACGCGCTCCCGCCTGAAGGCGCGGCGTACGCCGAGACGACCAACCCCGATGGGTGGGGATGCCGCGATTGCTGGTGGGCCGAGCCGGCGGTTGCCCGCGATAGCATGGGGCGGACGCTCTATTGCCGGCGGGCTGACTGCCGGGTCTTGGAGACAGCGTGCTGCGCGATTAACAGCGCCGATCAGCCCTCGTTCGAGGCTGCCGTCGCGTCGCTGTGAACTGAAGATGAAGCGAGGATAGCGTCGAGACGCTGCTGGGCGTCGTGTCCGATCTTGATGGCGAGGCGCAGGCACTCGACGCAGGTGACCTCGTCGATCCACGATCCATCGTCGGTCCATGTGACGCGATCGAGGTCGATGTTCGAGAAATCGTGTGCTGACTCCTCGTCGCACAGGTTGCTGCAACGATCCTCTGATTCGCCGAGGTGAACTGGCGAGCGCACCGCGATGATTTGGTCGAGCTGCGCATGCCGCAATGGGTCATCCGTGCTCGCTTGCATTTCTCGTGCGAGAGCCAGCACGCTCATGTAGCGGGACTCGGCGATACCGACAAGCTTACGCTCAAGCATGACGGTCTCAAGCGTCCATTGCTCACGCTGGCTCAAAGCGGCCTCAAACAAGGTAGATGTGTGATCTGCATGCCTTGAGCTTGCGTTGTGGCACTGACGATGTCAACATGTAGCCGATGAACGAACGAGATGTTATCGAGGCGTGTGCTCGTGCCGCCCACGAAGCCAACCGTGCCTACTGTCTAGCCATCGGAGATGTTTCACAGACATCGTGGGATGATGCACCTGAGTGGCAGCGATCTAGCGCACGCAACGGCGTGGCGGACGCGCTGGTCGGCGCAACCGGGCACGGTTCGGGAACGACTGGTGCTCTGGCTGCGATGCGAATCTCATGGCCGATGGCGAGCCGTGAGAAAGGAGAGCTCGGTGAACCGATACGCTGAAGCCCAGGCCGCGATCGACCGCATACGAGCGCGTCAAGGCACGCTGCCGCGGTGCCCCAGGCATCCAACGCAGCGTCCCGATCGCAGGCCGCGAGACAACTGCGAGCACTGCTGGCGTTGCTACTATCTGACGAAAGAAGCCGGATGATCCCGTGCCAGCGTTGCTCGTCCGGCCACCCGCTTGGCGTGTTCGCGGCCGGGGAACGCGTGGTCTGCAAGGTGGTGTTAGCTCCGCGCCATGACGGCATCCAGCCGGGGACAAGGGGGATCGTGGCGGCATACGTGCTCGCGGCCGGCGGCCGGCATCAAGATGTGCACGTAAAGCTCAAACGCAGGATCGCCGTATTCGCGCCGTGCGAGCTCTCATACCAGGCAGCTAAGTCCGATGTGACCTGGAAGAAGTACGAGAACATCTCGCGCGAGGAGTTCAAGATGCGCATGAAGGAGCGAAAGATAGCCGTCAGGATGTTGGCAACTGAAGACGCGGCGAATCAAGGCAGGACTCGGCCATAATGCAGGTCGGCGACTCGGCGATCGGCGACCAGCACTGCGAGACATGCCGTGATCCGCTGGCGCAGCGTCGCGAGCGATGGTCTATTGTTTGCGATAGATGCGAACGAGCGGTCGCCAAGCATAACGCCAAGCTTTCTGAAGCCGGGCGCCAGGCCGGAGATTCCAACTTCGTGTACCACGAGCTCGCGCACCACGTCGTTCTGTTTGGCCGTAAGCCGCGTAGCGCGATGGATTGGCGCGCGGTCGAGCGCATGATCGATCCGATGACGGTTGGGCGCGCGCAGATGCACGAGCTCCGGACGCTGGCTTTGCAGTTCGTCGCGTATGAGCAGCTTGGCTGGCAGCCCAGCATCAAGACCCTGGTGGAGATGAGTTGGTTCGGTCTTGTCGAGGTGCGTGAACGAGACAGAGGAAGGTCGCTGATGGAAACGCGAGCGGATGCCGAGGAGATTGTTGCAGACTTCGCTTCAAAGGTCAGCGCGCGCAATGTGCGGACGTACGTAGGCGCGCTCAACGAGCTGCGCATGGAGGCACCATGAAAACGACCGACTGGTGGGCGCGCTTCGACCTTGGGCAGCGCGTGCGTTACTTTTCCGAGCGCGCAGGTGAATGGCGCGACGGCGAGGTCCGGCGCATCGAGCGCTGGCTTGGCAACGACGGCAAGCAACGCTGCACGATCGAGGTCGCGCGGATCACGATGGGCGCCGTTGAGCGCGCGTGGGGCTACTGCTTCGACGAGTCGAACCGCGAGTACCTGCGCATGCTGGACCAGGGTAAGCTGTGAAGCGCGAGGACTATCGTGAAGACGAGCCGTGCCCGGACGATGAGTGCACACACGCGTTTGATGACTGGCCAAAGAACAGCGTGACCAAGCGCGATCGCGACTACGATCAGTGCCCGTCGTGCGGATGGACTGAAACCGAGGTCGCCGAACGCAAGGCTCGCGAACAATCGCGCCAATGATAGGATGCGTCATGGCCATCTTCATCGAGCTCGTTACTGGAGACACCACTGGCTTCGAGGTCTACGCCGGCCTCGCTTTCGTCAGCCGCTATCTCAACAGCTCATCCAGCGCCGCGGCGCAGGCGTTTCGTGCGCTCGCATCCGACCCCGACGCGCAGAAACGCGCGCTCATTGACGCAACGCGCTATATCGATTCGTACTTCTGGCAGGGGATCGCGACCGGTCTGGCCGGCGGCACGCCAACCACGCTCGCGTTTCCGCGCTCCGGGCTTACCGACGCTAACGGGGCCGCGCTCGATGCCACCAACGTGCCTCTGCAGGTCAACGAGGCCGCGGCCGAAATGGCCGCGCTGATCTGTGCCGACCCCGATGTGGTGACAAACGTTGACACCGGCAGCAACGTCGCGAGCTTGGGTGCCGGTCCGGCGTCCATCTCGTTCTTCCGGCCCCAGTCCGTGGCAGACGGCAACGCGACCGCGCTGCCCACGGTGATTGACCGGCTGATCGGGCGCTGGCTCGCGGGGGCCGGCGCACAAAAAGGCGTCGGAGGCTTCGCAACCGGCGTTTGCCGCTTCCATTCTGTGCCGCGCGATGTAATATGGCCGGTATGACAGTGTCAACCTCATCACGGGCGGCGATGCCATGGCCAGCGATTTGACTGACATCGCGTTGGATAATCTGGAGCGCGAACTCATGGCGCATCCAGCGCCGAAGTCTGAGTTCTGTGCCGATACTCTTGCCGAGACGAGATTTCATCTGCACGTCCAGGCTGCCGCGATGATTGCCGAGATCAAACGGCGGCGTATCTCGGACAGGGCGATGCGTAAGCGCATCAATGTCCTGGCGGAGTCCATGAGCGATGACCATCCACGCGACCGGCCAAGCATCGCTGCTCTTCAGCAGCTTGTCACGCAAGTTGGCGCAGATCATCCAGCTGTCCCGTCAGCGGTTCCCGTGTTGCTCGAGATCGTTGCCGCGGCGCTGGCTCTGCGCGATCAGGAGGACGCCGCATCGGCTGCGCGATGGCCATGTTCGATACTAAACCCGAATGCTAGCCCGACGGACGAACAGCGCTCGATATCGCACATGGAAGACATGAAGCTCGCGCGGCGTATGTCAGAGTATGCGGTAGCGCTCAGGAAGGTGCGGCCATGAGCGACGAACCACAGGACGTCTCGCCTACTTGGGAGCGCGAAGAGGCAGCGCGCAACGTTCTTAAACGTGCCGTGCTGATCTCTGGGCAGTCGAAGGCCGTCGGATCGTTTGCCGTGGACATGCATGCGCTCGTGGTGGCGCTACTTGAGTATGTCGAAGGCGCCTATCAGAGGCGTGAGACGCCAGAAGACATTGCCCGCGCCGAAGCGCTCGAGGCGACGTGCGAAGCGAAGCCTCGCCGGGAGCTCAGCCAGGCGGATGCTATAGCGCTCGTCCTGAACAAGACACCGACGGAGATGCTGAACGAAGCCGCGCTCGCGTTGGGATGGCGCACAGACTTCGCATGCGGCGATAGCCCGATCACGTGGAGCTCGGTGCTGGATGAGATCAGGAAGCTCAAGGGCATTCCTGCTCAAAATCAGGACGTGCGCGAACTCATCGCACGCGCTGAAACGTACGACTATAAACCGCACCTGCTATACTCGCACATCGCGGTCATGGCGCAGCGCTGTGGATCGCCAACGGCACGGGCGAAGATGCTTGATCGGTACGAGCGGCCGGTGGACGGCGAGCTTATTGATGCGCGTGCTGAACGCGAGGCCGCTAGTGCGGTGGCCAATGAGGCGCTCGAGGCGTGGGAAGGTTGGTGCTTGGCGGTAGATCCAGGCATGAAGCCAGGCGGGCTAGCACGGGAAGACCTCACGCGAATCGCCGTGCTCCGTAAGCGTGTGACATCGTGAGCCGCGTCAACAACTATGTGGCGCTCGCTGATTGCGGCGGGGAGCCGATCGACGACAATGGCACGTGTTCCGATGACCTGCCCGCGCCATGGAAGCGCGTTGACCATGGCGTCGTAGGCGACGGTAAGAGTTTCGAGGGCCGGGTGTGGTTGCGTGCGACGAACTGGACCAGCCCAGATGAGATCGCGGAGGAGATCCGGGTGCATCAGTGGGACGATCCAGACCACGTGACGCTCCTCGCCAAGGAGCAGGATTACGAATCCTGGGAGATCATCGAATGGCGGGAAGCGGTGCCAGCAGGACGGAGGAACCGATTTGGTGTCGCACCGGAGATGCCAGCTGACGCGTTCATGCGTTTGCTGCGCCGCTATCGCGGCGTCGAGGATCCCTGCCTGCGGTGTCAGGGTCTCGGTATCGCTACGTATAGCAGCGGTGCAACCTGGCGCGGCGGCATGGGTACAACAAAGAGCGAGCGCGACGTATGTGACTCGTGCTGGGGCACCGGCGACCGATATCGCACGGGCGTTGACCTGCGCAGGTTGCGCGATGAGGAGCAGCAACGCGTCGCTCTAGCAGCGGTGACCGAGCTCGCTGAATCGGCCGGCGCGACCATGCCGGTCGTGGCGGGGGCTGTGAGTCACATCATCCGCGCACTGGATGTCATCATTGACAAGCGCGGCGCACCTGCGGCGCCGTACCTGCCAGAGATGGCCAAGGCGCTTGGCAACACCCTGCGCCGGGCCATGGGCGTCAAGGAGCGAACGTGAGCGAGATCCCCGGCACGAAGAAGCATCGCCCGTGGTGCGCCGAAGGCGGCCACGAGGCCGATGATGTGTTCGATCGCCCGCTCGGGCGCCACGGAGCGATGGTCAAGGTTTGCGCCGACTGCGACCCGACTAACGACGCGCACCTCGAAGCGGCGTTTGACGACGACCCGATCCGCGAGTACGAGCCGCGCAATCGGCTCACGGTCAAGGAGATGCGCGAAGGCGTGACGAAGCTCGCAGAATCGGTGCGCGGTCACATGCCGGCCACCATGGTGCCAATGTCGAGGCGCCGATGAGTGTCAAGCCGGGAATCCGCAGGGAGCGGCCGACGTTTGCGGAGGTCGAGATCTGCAAGGAGTGGTGGCGGATCCCAGACGATGGCCGAAAGCCGCATGTGCTTATCCTGGAGATCTACCGCGATGCACACTGCGACATCCTAGGGCATAACGGAGGCATCTTCGTGGCCGACGAGTGGCCGGGCTCATGGGCACCATGCTTGCCGCCTACTGCGGTGAGCGAGCGCGACTCGCGTCAGGCTGAGGTCTTCGCATGGGCGCGGGCCGCCTTTGGCGAGGTCGGCACGACCATCGCGCAGCGTGGTATCCGCTTGCTCGAGGAAGCCATCGAGGCGTACCAGGCGGCGGGGTGCTCCGCTAAGATGGCGCACGAGCTCGTAGACTTCGTGTTTGGGCGTCCGGTCGGTGATATACGACAGGAGCTTGGCGGTGTTGGCGTGTGCACGCTCGTTCTTGCAGCGGCAGCTGGGGCATCTGCGGACGACGAAGAGGCGCGCGAGGTGCAGCGCGTGCTCGCCAAGTCCCTCGATGCCTGGCGCGAGCGAAATGCAGAGAAAAACGCGGCTGGGTTTGCGGCTGCGCCTGAACGCGCAACCGACGACATCGAACTACAACGTGTGGATGAGATTCGTGATTTTGCGGCGAAGTTCCGGCTGAGCGATGAACGTACGGCTAGGCTGATTTCATCAGGTATGTCTCTCGAAGACATTCGGACAGTGTGGTTCGGCCGTGCCGTGTAACTTGCTTGGGCTACTAAATTTTGCTGTCCTACAGTGGTTCGGCGTGCGGCTGGTGCGACGCTCGTTTGCCGATGAATGCGCGGAGTTCCCGAGCGAACTAAGCGAAGATCACGTGGACATCGTGGGCGTTCCACCATCGCATTTGTGTACGATAAACACTATGACATCATCATGAGGTCGCGATGACCGTCAAACAGGCAACCGACGCCATGTGCAAGGCCGAGCGTGACGAGCTCGCCAAAGAAGCACGGCTCCGTCGCATTATGCAACGCGCCGAAGCGGCTGGTGCGAAACGCTATGCCGCGGCCATTGCCGCAGACACAAAACAAGGAGGTAAGAGATGAACGACCGACAGCGAAGGCAACTAGAACACGAGTTTGCTCAAAAACTCGCACCAGAGACTGCTAGAGTGCACGCGCTGAGCGAAGAACAACGTCGTGAGGCATGGCGCCTAAACGCGCCGCTGCGCCGAGCTGCGCGCGAGCTCGTGGACTACCTCGATAAGGCGAAGCCGTGAGCGTGGCATCCGTCACGATCGACGGCATAACGTACCCCGGCGAGCGCTCGGTTCGCCAGGACGTCTCGCGCGTGTGGATCGATGGCAAGGAAGTCGGCGTGGAGGTGGAGGTCGATGTCGATGGACATCGGTTGCCGGAACCGGCAACGCGCCTGCCGTTCGCCACGGTAGCTCGTCGGCCATGGTTGAGGTTGTTCCGATGAGTGAGTTCGACGACCTACGCGTCGCCATGCGAGCCATGCTGACCAAGCGTTTCCGCTGGTTCAAGGCGCGAAGCGTTGCTGAGCAAGAAGACCTCGTCACTGCAGTATCAGCGATGGTTCGCGCGACGCGCGCGCAGATCGCCGATGCGGCGGCTGAGGTCAAGCGGGCAGAGGAACGTCGTGCGTTGACCGAACCATGCTGGCGCCCGTGCTTCGCATGCGGACGACTTGCGCAGCGAGTCCACGGCGCGTTTTTTGATGCTGACGCCGTTTTTGACGCATGGATCGGACATTATAACCTTGCATCCGATATCGATGGCGAAGAGGTTCGAGAGAATCTTCGCGAACACGCTATTCGTGTGCACGCCAAGGATGGCGCTCATGCGCTCTGCGCATTGATCGACGCGGTGCGGGATGCGCGTCTCGATGACGAATATCCCGCTTTCGACGTGCCATTAGCACAGGATATGCCATCGATGGAGCTCGAATGAGCACGCCGAAAGTGTGGTGGCATGGCTGCTTGGGTCAGCCCGGCCATTGCCTCCGCGATATCAGCGGTCGTAGTGGACGCGACATGATCCCGTGCCCGCTTCGGCCTACCGGAAGCATCTACGAGGCGCCGTACCTCGACGGCGGACTCGCGCCGCGTAGGCTGCGCGATCGCTACTATCCACCGCTACCGTTCCCCGAGCCGGCGGATCGTATCGTGTGGGCGAGGCTTGGCGGTGACTCGTGGCAACAGCGCTATGAGATCGAACGCGCGAGCGATGAGTGTCCGCAAGGCGAGTTCCTCGTTCACACGGTCGGAGAATGCACTATCGCTGCGTGGTGGGACCGTACGCAAGGCGACGAGCGAGGAGCGTGCAACTCGTGCTTCATCGTCCACAACGATCTCTGGACTGGCCGCGTAGAAGACATGCTTGCGCTCTTCGGACAGATGTTCCCGCGGCAGGCTAAGCGTCTAGCGGATGCAGGGGTTGGGCTCAAGCAAGTTGGCTCTACCGCGACCACACTGCGGTAAGCTACGGCCATGTCTACTCAGTTCTGTGATTCTACCTGCGCATGGTGCGCGCGTCAGTTTTTGGCGTGGTGGCGCGACCGCGCCAAGAAGCAGGAACGCACAACTGGCGGGCGTTCTGGCGACGGTTCGTTTGCTGCCGCTGCCGCGACCTCGGTGCGCGCATAGTGTGCGCCGTAAGCGGCATGTAAACATCGGCGCACTTGTACCGATGGCGTGGCTACGATAGGAGTGACAGATGGCAAAATTCCGCAAGAAACCAGTCGTCATCGAGGCAGAGCAGTTCACAGGAGAAGGTCCCGATCCAACCGAAATATTCAGAAGGCCGGAGGACGACACGCCGTATGTTGTCACCGTTCACGATCAGCGGTGCTATATCGTGGCCGGCGACTGGATCCTACCTGAGCCGGACGGAGTGCACTTCTATCCATGCAAGCCGGACATCTTCGCGGCATCCTACCAATCTGCATGAATCATTAGCGGTTATCGACCCATGCATCATAGCAGATAATGCTACTGGCATGGCTATCAATATCGCCAAGGCAATCGCCAAGGGCTTCTCGGGACAGAACGGCGCGACAGTCGGCTTCAAGCCTGCGGTTCTAACCAGATACACGCCTGGCATCCGCCAGCCTGGGAACCTCAGCGGCGGTACGAATCCGACGACTCAGGCATTCAAGTGCCGCGCGATGGTGATAAGCGAGACACAGCTTGCATTGCCCGCGTCGCTCCTGCAGGACACTGACGCGCAGATCCTGATTCTTGGCGCGACGTTGCCGGTCGGAGTGGTGCCGCTCCCCACGGACCATGTGACAATCGAGGGCAAGGGCAAGGACTTCATCATCGCCGCGGATGCCGGTGGCAAGCAGGCCGTGGTCAGGGACCCAGTCGGCGCGACGTATATCGTCGCCGTAACGTAGCATCCATCATGGGGTTCTCTTGATCGGCTTACGCGTCTTCGTCAACGCTTCGACCTCCCGCACGAGTGCTCCATGCACGGCAGCCGCGGTTGCGTAAAGAACACGGATGCCATTGCTCTGCTCATCCGGTTGCAGGCACCCGCGTCGGAGGTTTCCGTTGGAGTCCTGCATGATGACCCATAGCGGCGTGTTGGCCCACCCGGGTCCGCTCGCCGGCTCAGCAACCACGGCGACGATGTGGTCGCGCTGATTCGCGGAGCACACGACGGGGCGCTTGCGCTTACTCACAGGCCGCTCTCCATGAGCAGTTGCAGCGCCGAACCCCATGCCGCCACGAGCTCCTGGTTAGCAAGAACAGCGGTTGGGCTGGTCGATCTCACCGGAGATCTGACGCGCTGGTTGACTTCTCTTTGGCATCGTCGCGTTAGCCGCGACACGCGATCGCTTTCGGTCTCGGTCTCGGTCTCGGGCTGCTCAGCACGGAGCTCGCGCATCAATTGCCGATAGACGGCAGCATGAGTAGCGGCCTCGAATGCCGCGTGTGACCACTCCATCGCGGAGAACGCGCTCTCTTGAAGGTCGAGCGCGAATTTCTGTAATCGATCTTCAGCGCGCTCGATGCATCGCTGCACTGTGAGGACAAGCTCGTCGTACAGGGCCGAGTTCGGTGTGGTCATGGTCTGATAGTAACCAGAAAGTTGACGATGTCAACATGCTCGTGGTACGGTTCCGGCATGAGCGAGTTCTATAAGTTCGCAGGCGACCACCCGATCCTGACATTCGCCCTGGCTTCTGTGATCGTCGGCGCGGTCGTTCGCGTGATACCGTGGAGCAAGAAGGGAGAAGATTAGCCATGCCGACCCGCAAGATCGCAGACCTGCCGCGCGTGTGTCGGCATCCCGAGCACAACCCGCCTAACATGATGGTCTACGAGAACGGCGTCTGGGAGCACGTGTGCCCGGCGTGCGGCGCCAAGCAGACGTTCGTGGTCAACAAGCCTTGCTTGTCGGCACCGAGCAGGCGGCGTCCGAACTCGTTCAAACGGTCGGAGTTTGTGGAGTTCGATGCCGTTACTCCGTTGACGCCGTTGGCAAGATGGGGACGCGTTAGATCGTCAAGAGAGCGGCAGAGGTGACGTCATGACGAAGTACCAAGCGTGGACTGAGGCTCGCAGACGATGGGCGCAACGTGGCACGTACGGCTCGATCGCTCAGGTGTGCCTGCGCACGAAGAAGCATGAGAACAGGTGCATGGTCGGGTACGTTCAGTGGACTGGCGCCTCGCACACGAAGGCTAACCCATATCTCATCGGCGAA
>Ga0070690_100000001_pt1 | contig 208233 bp, 354 predicted proteins | sample KBSS33HmetaG_FD_64671 | JGI IMG/M metagenome (GOLD analysis project Ga0070690, IMG submission 64671) | Switchgrass rhizosphere microbial communities from Kellogg Biological Station, Michigan, USA - KBS S3-3H metaG | ecosystem: Host-associated > Plants > Roots > Rhizosphere ... | reverse complement strand
GTGTTTTAGGTGGTAATTTCATATGTTTATATTGTAGTATTATTGTATGGTTATATTTACACTAAACGGATTTCAATTCGTGCGATTTTTAGCGATAAAGTGTAAATACTTGTAAATAATATTAAGGAATAAGGATGTCTCTACAAATACTATACGGCTCTAATCTAGCATATCCCTCTGGGCAACCCGTGCCTTTACCTAGTTTCACAAACAATTCGATTCATTACGGGGAACGATGGAGCACCATTACGTCTTGTAGATTACAGGGGCAGTTAAGCGGTTGCACTTATGATGCTATTCAAACTGCTAAAATTCAATTAGAGCAAATTTATGCATCAGATTTCAAAGCTTTATCTATCACCCAAGATGGACAAACTCTATATTATGAACCTTACAATAGAATTGTAAACATTAACTTCCAAGCTTCATTATATGTTGGCATTCTTAATTATGAAGTTGAATTAGAAACTTATCCGCCCGAATTATTTTCAGGTTATTATGGGGTAATTAACCCTGTTAATGAATGGAATTTTACGCAGCAGGATAATCAATTATTAGAAATTACTCATAGAATTTCGGCACGGGGACTAAATACTTCTAGTGGCTTTAGCAATGGTTTTCAAAATGCTAAAAATTATGTTTTATCTCAAACTGGCACTAATAGTTTTATTTCTCCATATTTTATTTCTTATTGTACAGGGATTAATCTTTGCGTGGATACGTTTAAAGAATCTATTAATCGTTTTGATAATATCTACACAATTGAAGAGAAATATATTGCCGATTTATATAATGGCGGGGCAGGTTATATTCGTTATTCTATTGATTATTCATGTGATTTAAATCGCGGTCTAGCAAGTTTAGGCATAAATGGAGAAGTAAAATCTTGTAGAAATGCTGACCTTGCGACCTTAAGAAATAAATATAGTTCTTTTGATGTTTATTCCGCCGCCGTGCAAGGGTATGTAGATGCTTGTGGGCGTTTAGATTTAAATCCAACTTATTTAAGTTCAGGAGTTTCTGAAGATAATTATAATAAAAAAATTGGATTTAATATTCAATTTGATAATGATTTTACGCCTCGGACTTATTTTGACTACAGCACAGATATTAAAGTAGATGATTTTGATATTACTACAGTAGATATTAGAGGAACTATCAAGGGGCGCGGAGATTTAAAAACAAGATGGACAAATGTACAGAATTATTATAATAATCAATTAAATTTGTTTTTCTTGGCAAACCAAGCTTATTCAGACTTCAATAATGGAGTTATAATCTATCCTTTGAATCCAATTCAGCAGAGCTATTCAGTAACTAAAAATCCCTTTGTAGGGGAAATATCAGTAGGTACTAGTTATGACAATAAAGACTTGATACCCGTGGAATTTAAAGATTTAGATTTTACTCTTAATTTCAAGCCCGCAATTATGCAGATAGCTAGTAATCCTTTGGTTAATTTGGGGTCAGGTAGCCCCTGTAACGCAGATTATTACACTGTATCATTAGGATATAAGAACCGGGCTAGTCTTGAATTGCGCGGACATTTCGTAGGAGCTTGCACTGGTTCATATAGCTCCACAATTACCGCCATTAAAAATCTAGCTAATGGTTATATATTACAATACGGGTCTACCAATCGTATTTTCTTAGATAAGAATCAAATAACTCAATCAAATAATTTTATTGGGCTAGATTTTGACACAAATTTTGCTTGGTCTTTTGATTCCCCTAACTCTGCAACGATTGCTCCTTATAATTATATTAATGTCTTATCTCTTAATTAAGTGTAAATATTAATGTTCATTTAGGAATAAGGATATGTCAACAACCGGAATCAATTACTTTACGCAAAGTGTGGGGGCGATACCCCAACTAACCGTTTTTTATGACTTTAAGGAAAGTGGAAATCAACCTATTCCGTCAATTCCGCTAGGTAATTCTATTTTTTCAGGATTTATTAGTGGCAATATTAATTCTTTTTATAGTATAACAGGATCGGGAAAGTTCGATGGGCGAACGCTAATTAATATTCAAAATGCCACAGGGCTTAATCCTTCGCCTACTTGGACAATGGCAATTAATTATGAAATATCTACAGGTCAAAATGGGGTATTATTTTCTAGCTTTACTAGCGGAAATATAGTTTCTGGTTTTGTAGTTGGGGTTAATAATTCTTGTCAACCTTATGTTGAATTTTATTCTAATCTTGGGCCAACTGTTATTCAATCTCAGAATAATTGGGGTAGTAAAAATAGTCTGTGGATTACAAAAACTTCTAATAATTTAACTATTGATTACTTAAATTTTAATAATAAATTATTTGAAAGCGAATCATTTGCTGTTAATGATAATTATTTTCTATTTAGCGATAAATATAATTTGGGAGGAGTCAGTGGAGCCCCATCTTATTTTTCAGGAAATAACTTTTCCGGGTATATAGATAATTTTTTACTTTTTTCCCCCGCTTTATTGCCTTATCAAAAAACAGCTATTGCGTCAGGTATATATTGCAATATTTTTCCGCCGGGACAAAGTATTACATCTGCTACAGGCACTATTATTACAGGTTATACAACTGGATTAGTACAAATATTTTCTGGCACGACAGGGCAGGCCAATGAATTTTATTCATATTTAACTGGGCAATGCAATAATATAACAGCCCGCTATCAGGCGATAGACCTAACAGGGGTTGTTTATGATATTAGTAATACGCCACAATATCAAACTATTATCAATTATTTTACTGGTGTGACAGGGGGTTTTCCTGTTGAAAATGAGGGGTATAGTCGTAGTTTTGGGATGGAAGCTATTTCGTATATTAAAAATGTTGATACGAGCGATATTACTGAAATTTTTTATTTTCCTAATTCAATTAATAAAACTAATATCAATAATTCTTTAATTTTTGATAGAATTTCTAATAAATATATCTTGCCGTCTAATCTTAACTCAGATCAAGTTAATTTTTATTTGGATTCGGTAGCTCAATTAGGAAGCGGATATGTCAACTCGGGGAGCTTTTATAATCCTTCAGTATATCTTTCTGGCATGTTTTATATTTCCGGGAATTTCCTTTCTGGCAATAATTATGATGACCTAGATACTAATATTATAGATTATATTACGGGAGCGCGGGCATTCAATACGGGCAATTATTTTATAATTAGTAATACAACAGGAATTTCTGGATTAGCTTTACCCAACTCTTCTATTTTCTTAAATGGAGTTAAATTACAGTCTGGTTTAGATTATAGAGCAGCGGGAAATAATTTTATATTGAATGATACATTATTTTATAGTATAACGGGCGGGCAATTTTGGACATTTCCTAACGATTCGCAGGGCGTTTTCAGTAGCGGGGCATATAATAATGTAGTATTACCTAAGTTCGCTCGTGATACTTCTATAGTATATATGAACGGACTAAGAGAGAGTGTATATCATGATTATATAGAAATAGCTAATTTTTCTTTATTAAATCGCCCTAGTTCTTTTTTGAATATATTACCTACTATTTATTCTAACACTAATGATTTTTTAGAAATTATATAATAATATAATAATGATTAACACAATCCCTAATATCAGTATCAATGGTTCTTCAAGTATATTTGGAGGCTATATTTATTCTGTTCGTCTAAATATCGCTTATGGTGATTCTCAAAGTACAATTTCTATTTCTGTAATTAGCGAAAATGGTAATTATTCTATTACTCCAGCAGATTTATCAAGCACTTATTGCTCACCTTATCATATACAAATAGGTTCTAATATTACATTTGTAGGATATTTGGAAGATTATAGCAAGCATATTTCCCCGGGGGGCAATACTTTAACCTTACATTTTGTTGATACCTCTCATATTCTAGATATTATTCAGGTTGGATTATATAAAAGGTATGGCACGCAATCATTCGGGAATTTAATTATTGTAGGATTTGAATTAGACCCCTGCAATCCTGAAAATTACGTTAATCCAGTTTCTAATTTTTACGATCCATGCTCGCCGTGCATTAATGATCAAGCGCAGCAAGATATTAAAAATTATGTAGACTGTGAAGAAAAAGCTAAATATGAAATACATGATGTAAAATATAATTTTAATGAATTATTATCTAAAATTCCCATTCCAATAAAGGGAGGTATTTTTGCTAATAAAAATTATTTACAACAATACACGGGAACTCTTCGTGAAGTATTGAATCAGTGGTGTCAAGATTATGGTTATTTTTTCTATTGGGATAATGGTACAATTGTTTTTAAAGATTTAAGAAATACTATTCAAGTAAACACGGATATACAAAATTTTTGTCCTAACTTGTTAGAATACGATGAGAGTTATTCTATGAAAAATTCAGTGAAAACGGCAACAATCACTAATTTTTCTAGACCGGGCGACCCCGCTAAAATGTATGAATGTCAGTCTGCAAAATATATAGAATTACAAAGTTTATTACAAAATAATACTTACTCTATGCCTTTGACTGTGACGCCGAATATTGATAGAGTGGCTTCTGGGTTAGCTTATTATAGTCAAGATTTGCGCGATTTATATTATTTTTATGTGAAATATCAAATGTATTCGGCGGCTCATTTTTATAAGGGTCGAGTTTTAGATAAATTAGGAATGACAATTCTTTCCAGTCAAATTTCATTAGCGGGGAATCGAAATATTTCAATACAATCTATTGCGGACGCTCCTACCCCACCCGAAATAGATAAAATACCAAAAGATGCAGCTTCTATTGATCCATTCGCGGATAGTAATTCTGGATACTTAAACTCTAATCAAAGTAATAATGTAGATGATATTAAAGATAATAAAGATTTTTACAATTGTGTTCAATTATTAGATTTTGAAAATCAATGGAAAGTAGTAACTAATCCGGGGAATTATTTCTTTTTCTTAGCCGAGCATAATGAAACCCATCATCAAAAATTCGTAGCAGAAGAAAGAGCTTTTGCTGGCTTTTTAAACAAGTATGCGGTGTATGTTCCTGATCCGAATGATGGGTTTTTTGAAGACTATGATTTCCAATTAGATAACTTGTGTGGTATTCCATATTTTGTTAATACTGGCAATGTCACATATAATTTTTTAGGTGATAGTATGGGTAGTTTAAGATTTTACAATACCTCGACTCAGGGGGCGCAATCTGGATTTGGTACAATTATGGGAGATTTACCGTTTGCTCAATTTTTATCTATTATTCATGATGCAGGGGCACAAAATTCATCTAACTCTTTAACTAATGCGGGCGGGCTACTATCCTTTAAATTAATTGTAGCAGAAAGGGGGCGAAACTCTTTTGTCCCTGAGAGTGTGACTAGCTCTGGAAGTGCTACTTCTGTTAATGACTATTATTTACTTGGCAATATTGCTAAATTCCTTCCTTTCAAATTGGGTAGTAAAAATAATTTGCGTGGCGATTTTATCGGTTCGGTTTTAGACGCTGGAGATTCCAGTTCTGCAACTAATGCAGGAGATGTATATTTATATTTAGGTTGCACACAAAGCGCAGACGCTTTTCGATTAACTGAAATGAACGGATATAACAACGAGGCGTCTCCCGGTACACTATTTGACGGAAAACCTTTGAATAAAGAACAAGACCCTACTTTACAAAACACAGAAATTGTTTATCAATATCCAGATTTAAAATGCTCTATAATTGGAAATCATAGTTTCAATAACAGAACAGCCCTACATTCTAATGTTGTAGTATTTAGTACTCCTATGGGCAAATTTCAATATACTGAACCTACTGATGCTCTTTTTGGTACTGTAATTGAAAAAACAAAAAAAACTAGGCGTATTATTAACAAAGTAGAATCATTTAATGTTAGCAATCTTTCTAGTAACTGTAATTTTAATAAATTAAAATTGAATTATAGAAATATATCAGATGACTCTTTGAAAGTTCTTACTAAGAATAATAATATTTGTCAATTTGACCAAAGTCAAATACAGCAATTACATCAATTGTTCTCGGCGGGCCTAGCTGTTAATTACACGCAGCCAACCATTTCTAAGGTTTTTAAAATCGCAGGGATAGATTTAAATAATTATATTCCAACTATCGACAATGGATTATTAAGTGTAGATATTGGAATTGATGATAAAGGCGTGACTTCTACTTACGAGTTTGGTACACGACTTATGGTTTTACCTGCCGAGCGAGCAATTAATTATAATAGTATTAGCATGTTAACTCAACATGGCAGCTACACAAATACAGTCAATTATTTTCCAACGGTAGGTCAGCCTAACTTATAATGTTTACAACATGTTTACAACTACAGGATTAAAACGAATATTCTACGGGCAGACTGGAAATTTCCAATTTGGCTGCGACTTTACTGTTGATAACTATACGGGCACAATGAATTTTGGCTTATCAGGGTCAGGGGTTAATAATATAAATTTTTTATTCAGTGGAGGGAAAATTATAGATAATTCTAGTAGATTTATACAAAATTATCCTATTAATTCTATTTTTAGTTTATCGGGCAATCTAAATAGTGGCTCGTACGATATTTTTTATAACGGTAATCCAATTTCTTATAATAATAATAAATCGACCGGAATTTATAATTATTTTTATATTAAACCAAATAATGTCAACACAACATATAATTTTTATTTAAATGGGGATACTCCTAATTTAACAATTAGTAATATAAATTGTTCTACGGGGGATATCGTTGCCACCGGAACAATTATTAATAACAAACTACCAATTAGAATATACGGAGGTAGATTTTCTAATTTTAATTCTGGTAATTCTATTTTTTCTTTATCGGGGGTATCTACGGGAGACTTATCTTCTCCTAGTATTGGGAAGTTTTATATTTTACCTAGTGGAAGTAGTTCTATTGGTTCTTATATTGGTAATTTACAATTAACAACAAATGCTGGGAATTTAACTTATCCGATTACAATCAATATAACCGGATCGCCAAATGTTGTTGAGAATTCAATTATTTTGAATGGACAAGAGAATATTTTCGCCAATACTGTTCAGTTGTATACTGCTAATATTAATTCTAATATATCAAGCGGTTTACCAATTTTAGTTTCTTTAAGTCATATTAGTGGAAGTGGAGATTATTATAAATATATTGATATATTTTCTGGCTGGTCTGGGAATATTAGTGGATTTATTCAAAATCAAGGGATTATTAGCCAATTAGCCATTGGTATTGGGAGCGGAACTGGTGGACAATTAAATAATTTAGCGACAGGATTTGCTAGCGGCATTATTACGGGCACTACCCAATTTGCTACCGGGATTTTTGTTTGGGATTATTCTTTATTAGTTAGCGGTTATGGAACAGGCACTAACTATTCAGGAATCGGAACAGGGTTGTTATATGATTATATTCTTGGCCCAATTTCTAACGGGAGCGGAACTTATTTTTACAATAGTTACATAACTGGAACTACAGGAAATTTACGCAGTTTGAATGCTACTGGATTTATTCATGGCACAGGCGCGATATATTATAATACCCCTAGCAATTTTGACAAGTTATATATCAATGATAATAATACTGCTATAATTAATAATTTCTCATATTTTGGGATGACTGGATTAACAACATATATTAATAATAATACGGGCACACATTTAGTTACTGCTATTAATGATGGAATTAATACTATTACATTAAGTGGTATTCGCGGGGCGGCAACGAATGTTAGTTTATTAGTAGACGATACCAATTTGGGAAATATGTCTTTGTCTGATTCTAGCCTTATAGGAGGAAGAGATTTAGGTATAGGTAATATTTTAAATAGCAATCTGTTTACAGGATTTTTGAATCAAACATTTACCGGAAGCGGATATTACACTCAATTTGCCTCTGGTACAATAAACGGATCGGGACGTGTTTTAGACCACATTAAAACCTTTACTGGTTCGTGGAACTTATTAACTGGAGCTAGTCCGTTTAATCAGGTAGATTATTTATTAAATAATTTTATTAATAATACATTTTCCACATATCAAAATAATAATCCAATTAATTATGTTAACTCTACTTCTTATATTAATATTAATTATATTAACACTAAAGACCAAAACAACGATGTCGCCATGTTGACCATAACAGGATTAGGTTTTGACACAGGAATATCAATACAAATCACAGGAGTATTTTAATTATTAATTATTATGGCATTTAGAACATTACCAGTAAGAAGCGGCGGGAATAGTGATAATAATAGTTTACATCCTTGGCAAGTAACAATTAAAAATTTTGGCAATAAAGAAGCTCCACAATGGAAATTTATAGTAAATAAGGCGTCACGTTTAACTAAATCATTAAAATATAACGATGAAGTAATTGTCACTGGCAAAGCTTCTGTAAACGATCCTAAAGATAATGATTCTGGTTGGACTGGATTTTCACTTTCTGGAGCATTCGCTCAGGGATTAAAAGTATGGATAGAATTAGAATATAATAATGATCCTACGAAATGGCCTGAAATTATAAAATCATCTATTCAATATGATGGAAGCCAGAATTCATGGGACGGGGGAGAAGCGGAATATATTAATGCCAATACGTCGGATGACCCTATATACCTACAATCAGTAATGCGTCATTTATTAGCTATTATTTGGAATCCAAAGGGAGATGGTAATTATCAAGTAGACCAATGGACTACCACTCATTTATATTTAGCTTTAACAGGTGGGGATAGCTATAATGACTCCGGGGGAGACGTTCAATCTACCCCCCAACGTATGGCTTACCCCGTAGGGTAAAAAGAAAATATTATAATGAATTGCGCACCAGATTTCCAAGGAGTAGCTATGAAAAATTTTGGTAATTCTACAGTAACAGCAGAATTAGACCACAATACCGGAATACCCTTTCCCGCTATTATTCCTAATGAAAGTATTTCCCCGGGGGTATTAGCAAGTTTGGGCAAACGTGGATCAATATTCCCTTTAAAATTTAACCGATTTCAATTACAACAATTATGGTATGAAGCTAAACGATTAAAAATTTCTGCTCCTACGGGTAATGCATATTGTTCTATCGATAGAATTTTTTCTAGCGTAAGTATACCCGATGGTGGAGGTTCGCGAGCAGCAAATAATCATTTTCCGCCAAGACAAGAATCGTTCGCCTATCCTTTAGATTGGGAAGTTGAGTTTGTTGATGAAGGAGCGACCGGAGAGAATATTAGAATCCGAATGATCATAGGAAGATTGATTTCATTGTCTCAAGGCTTAGAATTTCCTTTAAGCGACGGGAATGGAGGTTATTATTTTGAGGTGTTTTTTAGTGATTCAAAGGATAACGGAGATAAAATATTGGGGGTGACTAATGTTAATCTAAACCCTGATGCTATTACTGTAGGAGAACTCGATTTTCTTGGTGCTAAATGTGATATTTTAACAGATAATGCCACACTGCCTTATGGCAATGTTAAAATTACAATTGATAAAAGATGGAGAGACTCTTAATTATCAATTGGCAGTTTCTTTTGAGGATTCTTTTCTTCTTCTTTTTTATTCATCAAATCAACTAAAGTTACTACTTGTGTAGTTTCCAGACTGGCCAAATCGGTCCAAGTGTCTGAGCCGGGGATATTTTTCTTAATACAAGATTCCTTAAATTTATCCCAAGAAGTATTTTTTTCATTTAATTTCTTTTGAAGGATTGCGTGCGGGCCAGCAGGAGCAAATTTAGCTTTTTGGCTATCTTTTTCTTCATCTTCTTTTTGCGGTGGGCCTAATTCATCAGATGCTACAATTGGAATACGTAAAAATCCACGAATTGCACGACATTCTCCACGATTCTGAGCAATTTCAGCCAGATAATTTTGAGCAAAATCAAATGTATTCGATAGAGAAGCTGTGGATAAGGCAGTATATGCTACATCTTTGAATCCGGTTTCATAATTACCAATCCATATAATTTTCGTTTCAATTACTACTTTGTCATAGCTTTCGCTAATGATTTTATGTTTAATCGATTTAAACCCACGGATTGCGCCGAGTAAACGATAACCATTGAGGGCGCAGATCAATTGAGAATCCGACAAATCATCAATACTGTTAGGCACAGCTAATTTTCGTTTTTGAAAATACTGTTTGTTTGGGTAAAGAAATTCTCGGGGGATAAGTTTCTTATAATTAACAAAGCCTAAACTATCAAATTCATATTCTAATCCTTTGATTAGACCGCAATGATCGCGTTCAATATTACATTGACGAATGACTTTAATCTTTTCCGAAGGGCAAAAATCACCCGAGTCTGCTGATTTATCATTAACTGCTTCCGTCATAGCTTCGACCGAGTTTTGGGCAGTTTCTCCGGCGGATTTTGCCAATTGTAAAGCTTCAGTAGTTTCTTGATTTTCTTTGTTCTTATTTTTAGCCATATTGAACTAGTTATTTATATGATTATTTGACTTTTATTAATTCAGGATTTTCAAAAATATTACCAATGATTAGATAGTCGTTATCTTTTAACGATAAACCAAAGTAACTCTCTTTCATATCTATTCTTTGCGCTCTGACGCCGAAATGGTAAAATTCTTTGGCATGGGTGAAGTATTCTCCTATGGAAACAATCCCCGGTTTTCTATAAGTTAAATCGGAATTACCATCATATTTGACAATATCTCCTTCATAAATATCCACGCCATTCTTATCTTTGAGTCCGGTAAATTGCTGAATAATCGCGTTTTCTACTTTATATATGAATTCTCCGTAAGATAGTTTGTTAACTTGCAATGGATTAACTATATTTCCAAAAGAATAACTATCATTAGGATGACTAGATTCTTTAATCCACCGATTTTTCGTGGGGCTCCATACTCTAAACTTCAATTGTCTCATAAATCCTAAAATAATTTACTTCGTTCAAAAAATCTTGATTATCTAAATCTGCAACTGAGGAACATTCCATATTTTCTACTGGACGATCTAATTTCCAGTCAGCCAATGAAAGGTATTGTTTGTTATTACTTAAAAGTAGTCTGCTTGATTGATATCTTAAGGGCTTATCTAATTCTATTTTATTTAGATTGTCTATATTATTATATGATTTAATTTGTTCTAGAACTTGAGAAAGTGGCGTATCGACTCGGCGCACGATCAAAGGAAGGTCTAAATACTTCAATTTCAATCCTTTCAACGTTTCTTCATCTACTTTAGTTGTTAATTGCAACTGAATTCCCGCGCGGACTATAGACAGTAAATAATCTACATCAGTTTCTTCATCAATTTCATAAATTAATAAAGGAATATTTGGCTTGAGTTGTTTAAGTATATTAATGTCAATTTGTTGATTTAATGACAATACGTATTGTCGTAATTGAAGATTTTGAATAATATTGTTTAAATCAAAGAATAAATCCGCCCGAAGGTTGATTGCGCCCGGCGGCAAAGATTGAGGATTTACAATTCCGTCAGGAACTATTTCAATTACAATTTGAGGGTATTGGTCGCCAACGAGTATGGTTTTTTGATTAATTTGGTGAGATATACCCAAAACTTTAAGAATATCGGCGGCTACTTTTTCAACTGGAATCTTATTAATAGATTTTGGTTGTTCTTGAGCTTGGTAACTTGGATTATTACCGTTTCGATGACTTTCTGTAAAAATGCTCTGAGGGTGCGTAACAGCGGGGGCATGACATTGTGCCGAAGTGCTGCCGAAAACGATTATACAAGGCGTTGTATCGCCGCACGCGTGGCTAGCGAAACTGTCATTCCCGCAATGAAGGAGTGAATTATGAAGCAAATAAACCGTTTGGGCGAAATTAGTTTGATTAAGCAAGTTAATTGTACGATTTAACGGTTGAATTTCTCCGCGTCCAATTTGAACAATACTAATTCCTTCTTTTTCTAAGTATGGGTGGATTAAATTAACTACATCCTGCCATAAAGAATAGTCTTTCGCGGGCATTCCCGAACTATTTTGGATAGTTATATACTTATCTACCGGAAGAGGAAAGTATTGAGTAGGTAAATCGGGTCGTCCAATTTTATCAATTGAACAATTGTTAGCATATGTTTCTGCTAGCTTCATTATTCAACTATATAATTCAAATCTAGCAAAAGTAATTGAATATTGACAAGACAATCTTCGTATTGTTTGATTTTTTCAGCCCGTGCTTTCATTTTTTCATAAGTGGCATTTGCGTCATTTATTAAACTATCGTAAGTAGGAATTGGTGGTGGGTAGTATCCATCCGTTGTGAGGTTTAATCCATATATACTACCAACTGGAGTTTCAGGATGTTTTAAATTTACCAAACAATATTCTAATACTGATTTTAGTTTTATTTTATCGGAGTTAGTCATATTTATTAGTTAAATAGTTTAAATGAACTTGCGTGCTGGGCGCGACATCAATGAAATAATCAATTGGTCCGTGTTCGCCCGAACCGGACATTGCCATCTCGTTCCTCATAATAAGCGCAAATGGAACTAATTTAATGTTAGTATTACCTTCATAAACCTCAAAGAATTTAGGATCGGCGGCTAAGTATATCGTATGACTATCTAAAGGGTACTTTTCGTAAATTCCCGGTAGTAATCCTGTTAAAATTACGTGATCGCCAAGTGACTGCGGCAAAACTAAAAGAACATTCTTTTTATTATCAATTCTAGGGAATAAACTTTCTAAAGTAATGTGTTTGGGATTATTCTGGTTAATCTTTTCGTTTTCTTCGTTGGCAACTTTTCTAAAGTAGTTAACAATTTCAGTCTTGGACATTCCATTAGCTAAAGAAGTTACCCAACCATTTAAGCCAGTATCGTCATCCGGCATGTCCATATTTAAAATTAATTTATATAGACTTCTAACCCATTCTTTAGGATTATCTAAATCAGGAACTTGTGCGCCGGGATTCTTTAGATTTTCGGGAGGCAAAACGTAATCCCAAGTAATCGGCGGACAATTATCAATAAAATTCTCTAGCTCTTGAATAGCAGCGAATGGCTCAAAAGTTTTTAATGCCCATTCCCGTCCTTGTTTGCCAATATTTTGTCGTTCGCGCGGATTCATTTCACAAATCTTCCGCATATATTTAACAATTGTATTTATGTTGGGAACGTGCTTAATGAAGCCTGTACCTGCCTCATAAGTATGTGTGCCGTCTAATTTAAATACGAAATCATTCTTAACGAAATCTTCTCCTGATGAATAATCCGAAGACAGTAAAGGAAGTCCGCATAATAATGATTGGACATTATGAAATTCTAAGCCGCCCGAAGTGAATGCGCTAATACAAGCATCTGAAATTCCATATATATCAGATAAATCTTTATTTGAAATTGAACTTGTTACGCCAGCAGTGATTTGACTTTTCTTATTATTACAGAATCGACAATCTTGATCTTCGCCAACCCAAGGTTTGATTTCATAATCGCCACATGAACGGCAAAAATAAGTAGCTAAAACATCATTTTTATCAATGTTATAATACTTGATTAGATCATTATAAGGCCAACCTTCCGAAAAGCTGCAATGAAAATGAAGTTTAGTTTTATATTGAGGATATTGTTTTTTGAATGATGCGTAAGCCTCTAAAACTGAGGGATATAACTTTCTTAATTGTGAGCGTCCGAGTTTGAAGAAAACAACGGCATCACGATCAATATTGAATTTATCTCTTAATTCGTTCTTCTTAAGAAAAGAAATAGGAGCGTATTCGGTCGTATCCAAAACTCCGTGGACACATTTTACATGTCCATACTTTTCTTTATTTTCTTTATGTAAAGCATTAACCCCAAAAGTCGCCCATAACCAAACGTTAGAACATTTTTCTGCCCAAGTTTTATAGTTATTTAAAATTGGTAATGAATCCGCCGTGCTCCATTGGAGGAAATTATCTTTGAAATAAGGCCACCATTTAGCATTAAGATAATGTTCTTCAGATGAACTCCAAATATCTTCAATATGAATAACACAATCTAACTTATTTTCAATGATCCAATTTTGGACTGAAAGATTTCCATATGCCACTAATCTTTGATAATTCGGATCACGACCAAATAAATCTTCATTAAATTCCCCCGGGCGAATCGTTCCGCGAGTTTTCCACGGCATTTTTTGCAGAGTAGGATCGCGGTCATCGCTCCCCTGAGCTAAAAGGAAGATTTCGTACTTATTATTTGCATACAATAACGGCAAAATCGCACGGGCATTATTACTAAAACCCGTGCGTACTAATGGAGAAGACGAAATTACACCACAGCGTTTTTTGGGCATTCTTTGAATCCTAAAGAAATTTCTGCAAGTTTTCCTCTAATCGAAGAGGTATTATGATAATCTAATTTAAATTTTCCTAAAGAGAAATCTCCGAATTTAATTTCGGTTTCTAGATCATTTTCTAATACTTTAAGAAAAGCTTCGTGATTATCTAAATTATCAGATAATGTAATTGATACTCTGTTTTTCATTATAGCAAACTATCATCATCAGTGCTATCAGATTCCTTATCGTCAAACATATCAGAATCCGCCGGACTTTCTGCTTTCGCCTCAGATTTAACTACCTTAGTAGTATTAACTGTTTTATCTTTTGATTTTGCAGGCGCGGCACCATTTACTCGCGCGGCCAATTCCTTAATTTTTTCAATAAAGAATTCATCTACCGCACTATAATCCCGCATTTTCTTACCCTTAAACATTACTTCATCGGGCGTGGGCATTTCATCTAATGAGTACTTCCATTTAACCATTTCCCCGTGCTGGCGGACGGCAACATTTGGATAGCCATTCTTACCAGTATAAAGACCAAACTTAACTTCATCAAATTTAGTTAAATTAAGAACACTATTTAGAAGTCCACGCGTTAACATATTTAACTTAAGATCGACAAGATAAGTCTCGGCGGCTTCAGTATCTTTTAGATATAGCGAAATATTATAGGTTTTTTGCCCTTCATATTCACCCTCTTTGACTTCCGCCCGAGTTAGTTGTCCTTCTACCGCCGTGGTGGTATCGGTTGAAACCCATTTACCATCTACTTTTTCATTAACTTGAAAAATTGGATCAATCGCTTTTTTATCAAGGTCTTGTGTCCGAATTTTTAAAATTAGAAGCTTACTATTGTCGTTGTTGTTTTTGTTACCTAAAGCCATATTTTTGTTATTTAATTGTTAAATTTACTTAATTACTTCCAAATCATGTTCATTATGAACATTCTTGACGATTTCCTCGGCGGTCTGTTCATCATTTAGAACATCTAAAATGTCTTGTTTTACTTCTTTAATCCGAGTTGTGAAAGCCGCCGCAACACTCTTTCGCTTATTTTGCAGGTCATGTAACTCTTCAGTTAGTGTTAAAATTCGGTCAGCTTTTTCTCTAGTATTATCCGCCGGATTCTTCATGATATTATTGAGGTTTGTCATTATTAATTATATAATTGTTTTTAGTTGATTTTATTGATTTATTTGAAAGTGGTTGGGTGGCTTGTTTTTTGAGGTTATCCACCCACCGTATTGCTACGGGATATTACTTCTTCCTCATTTTCTAGCCCAAGTTTGAAAACCGAGGCCGGAAAAACTAACTAACTTATACACCAGTAACTGAAACCACGGAACTTAGAGCAAATTTGAATTGCTTTTGGGCATTACGATCATACATAGTTACGTAACTAGGAGTAACGGAACGAATCTGACCATTGAATTTCCGCGACTTCGTGGTAATGCCGACGATACGACCCTTAGTTGAGGCGAGGCGGGCGGCGATTGTCTTACTATTCTTCATACTATTTGTTTTTTTATTTTGCCGTTAGGCGTTTTTTGTTTTTAATGCCGTGTTTCGTCATTGAAACATTGGGCGCTTAAATCTTGTATTTGAGTTATATGATTCTACTTTTCTAAATTATACAAATCTTTTCCGAAATTTCTTCTCCAGATGCGATTAACAAGCTCCGCCTCTTCTAATCTTTTAAGTGCAGCCTCGGCGGACACATAATCATAACCGCCAATAAATTGAGTGCCCGCGATGAAGCGTTGAGGTTCAGATTCTACTAGAAAATATCCTAAAATTGCCAGTTGTTTAATTTGAGTATTATTTAGTTTCATTATTTAAAATGACTTCAAATTCCCGCGCATTTTTATAATCCTTTTTCAAATTACTTATCAGTTTATTAACGTCTTCATTCTCATATATGATTACTGAAATGGTTGTTTTCACGAATTTTGGATATTTTTGCCAATTATTCTGAAAACTTTTATCGTAAGTGAAGGTAATTTTACCGACGGGCGCGCGGCGGCGGGAATCAGTGTTTTCAGGTATTTTGAGATTGTATTCTTTCATTCTAGATTTTTCCATGTTTTTCTAATAATAATAGAACGAATATTTTGAGGGGTAACGCCGTATAAATCTGCTATCTGTTTGTAAGTCATATCCCCATTATTATACATTTCTCTTATTTCTTTAACTTGGGATTCTGTGATTTTAGACCAATAGTTATTATCTCCGCGTAAATTTCTAGTATAATTAGATTGATTACAGCTAATCCGTTCTAATGAACGTTCTCCGCTATATGGAACGTGCTCCCATAACAGACCATTAATAATTTTCCCTATAATTCCTTGTGATAGATTGAACTTATTTGATAGTTGATTTTGGGTAAATTCCCCGGAATCATACATTTTTCTAATACTAACAACATCTTCGTCAGTTATTTTTGCTGCTGCATTTCTAGTGCCGTAAGCTACTAATTTTAATTTTGAGGCATGGGCACTATTTTCTTGTGGTGTTACCCATTCCAAATTATCTAAATGATTATTTAGTTTATTGCCGTCGATATGATTTACTTGAGGTTTGTTGTCGGGGTTTTCAATAAAGTGTAATGCTACTAACCTATGGATTTTAGAGGTTTTACATTTGCCTTTATTCCATAAGCCTAAAATAAAATAACCTTGGTTAATCCTAGGCTTAATTAAGCATACAGTTTCACGAGCATAGCTTCTTACATTACCAAATGAAGAAATTTCATAAATACCTTCATATCCATCAATAGACTTCCATACTTCTGCTTCCATGTTATTTATACAATCTTTCCGACACCCCTTTGGGTCGCCAATTTTCTCCTTTAATATAATAATTCCATGCTGAACTAATTTTTGTAGTTTTAGTTACAGGTAATGCTTTATGCCAAATTTTTTGCCCTTGGAATAATACTATGCGACCAACTTTTGGTAGAATAACAATTGGATCAGCAATAAATTCATCAATTGTAGTTAAAGTGGTAGGTCGGCGAGCAGTTAGTGGGTATAATTCAGTACCACCATCTTGATTGTCAGTTAAATATAATAATACAGTGATTGGGTTTGTATCGTAGTGTGCCGTCATTTGTCCGGCGGGAGGCGGATAAACCATAACAGTTACCGCACTTTCTATATCTTCGCTTAAAACAATATCTAATCCAGTGAATAAACTTAAAAAATTAGCTAAATTTTGATAATATATCTTTAAATTTTCAAAATCACAAAAAGCAACATACCCCGGAATACTAACTAAACTATAAATTCCAGCAGCGTCGCGTGTTTCTAAATCGGCGGCATCAAATTGCTTTTCTATTTTTTTAACCCCTTGTCGAGTTAGTTTAGTAGATAAATCCAAAGCAATTGCAGCCCAATATTCTACTAAATCCTTTGGAATTAAATTATCAAGTATACAATACCCATCTTTCCAAAATTGAGTTTGCAACTCTTGCCAATTAGCTTTCATAACTATTTGAATTTTATAAACTTTAATTCTTCTTTTGAAAGCTTGGATTGAATCAATCGTTTCATCGCAACTTTTTTAGCTTTTAATTCTATCCTTTGATTTTTTAGTTTAATCTTTTCATGCTCTTTTTGGGTTTTAAAATCAGATACTTCTTTCTTAAAGTTTTCTTCAAAATCCTCCCATAGCCATTTAATTGGAATGTCTGGGCAGGTATTATAGGGCGGAGGCAGCGTATATTCTCCGTCAAAATTAATATAGGAATTTCTATTAGCATGATACTTATTTGGTTCAAAATGACCGTTAGTTTCTTTCCAGCCGTTATCATAATCATACCAGTTAAGTCTAGTGCAGATAGTTTCCATAATATAGAGAAATCTCTTATCTATTTTATCTATGATTCTGTCGTATTCTCCTTTTGTTATTTTATCAGAGTATAGACTTTGATATTCTTCTAAAGTTAGTTTATTCATGAATTAGGATTATTTTTGTGCCAGCAACCAAAGTTTGGTCGTTTCATTTACATTATATGAATTTTTCCAATGAAGATTTGTAAAATTTCTAATTCGCGTGGTTATTTTTGTTCTATGCATGTAATTATGAATAGTATTCGGGCACCAGTTCGCCGATCCTACCCAACAATCATTATTAATTAACCAAATTTTAGCATGAAAGCCGGGCATGGCTTTAACAATCCAGCCCAACCTTTTATAATACATCAGTGTTTGATGCAGTTTTTTTAAATCATGTGTTTCTTTACTAAATCCAACAAGTAATTTAACCTTGGCCGCGTGGCTAACATTTTTAATTACTTCTTCCATTCGGTGCGTGGGCGCGATGCCCCAAGTAGTGATTAAAACTTCACTATTTCTTGTGACTGATTTAAACGGGTTAAAAATTTGAAACATTAACTTAATTAACCTCTATATAATCTACTTTTCTTAAATCTTCAATTTTATTGCCGCCCGCGTAGGAAATCGAAGACTGGAGAGCCATTTCTATTTCTTTTAATCTTTCTTGCACGGTTACTCCAAAATCCATTTCTAATAAATGTCCCTCAATATGGGAATTAGTTTTCTTTGCCTCAAATGAGGTAGAACCGTAATATTGCTTTTTACCATTAACTGTTTTGGCCGGGGAATCTATACATTCAGCAAATAATTTACCGCACATAACCATAGTGGCCCCGGCGTTGATTGCTTTGGCAATATCTCCAATGTTAGAAATAGAACCATCGGCAATAATAGGAGTGTTAATTTGATTAGTTATTCCGGCTCGATTAGGTATTCCATGTGGATTAGACCCTACGTAAAACGAATAAGTAGCCGGGCGAAAATCATAATCAATATTCTTAATGCAACTAAACATAGGAATATGAAAACCTGTTTGATAACGAGTGCTGCAAATGCTTCCGCCCGCAATTCCGGCCTTAATTATGTCCGCACCCCATTTAACTAAATGCCGCGCGGCTTGTGGGGTGGCTATATTACCAGCAATAATCTTGGTTTTTGGGAAAACTTGCTTAAGCCATTCTATTTTCTGTTTAACTTTAAGGTGATCGCCGTGGGCCACATCAATAGTAATGAAGTCGATTCTTCGGTTATTAACATAAGCATCTCCTAATAAGTCGGCTTCTTTCTGATTGTAGTTAACTCCGCAGCTAATACTAATCAATTTCCAATCTTGTGCTTTACGTACGAAATCAACATCAATATTGAATCGGTGCATTATATAGAAATAACCATTCTCGCTTAAGAAATGAGCTATTTTAGGATCAATTACCGTCTCCATATTCGCGGGCACACATGGAAGCTTGAATCTAAATCCGCATAAGTCCACTGAAGTATCGGCCAGCGCGCGGCTTTCTAACTCCGAATACTTAGGAACTAAACAAACGTCTTTATATGATAGATATTTACTCATTTTTTAAATTTAAACTATCTTTTAACCATTCCATGTACATAAGCAACTTATCGTTTTCAGAAAATTGTGCATATTGACTTTGATTAACGAAAGTATGAAATACTGAGCAAACTAACCCGATATTCATATCACTAGTAACTTGTTTCCAATTTTCGGTAACATTCCCCGATTGATCATATTCAGCCAATGCGCCGATGGAGTTCCATTGCCAAGTTCCCTGTCTGCCTGTATTATCCGGCAATAAAGGAAATAAGTAAAAAACTACCTTGGCATCTACTAATGTTTTAACTGCTTTTTCGACTGCTTTGAATTGTTTTTCAATTTCTTCAGGTAATCCATCAGTTAAGGTTTGACGTTTAGCATTAACATCTTGCTGTAAAGCTTCTTGTTGTTCTTGGTTCATGTTATAGATTAACTATTTCGCTAAATCCTTCATTTAATTCTACCGTTTTATATGATTTTAATTGATCTTGAGCCGCGCGAAGCCAATATTCATAATTTTGTCCGCGATTGTCTGAATTAAAGCGACGGCGAGCGGCCTCTTCTGGAGTTATCATCGGAAATACTACTGCAATGATATCTTTACAATCAAATGATTTGGCTAGTTGAATATATCTTTGTCTAGTATCTGGACTTAGATTTGGTCGATCAATAACAACATCTAATCCGGCGGATAACCCCCAACTAATAGCCAAATTTTCAATAGATTTGTATAAAGGTTTAAGTTTTTTGTTGTAAAATCTATAAAAATTACCGTGTAGAGCATTAACGATAGCGTCGTCATTAATTACTAAAACGTTTTCGTTTATATTTTGAGATATATAAGTTGATTTTCCTGACGCTATGGACCCAACTAATAAAGTTAGACTACTCATTCTATATAAGCTATATCATTTTCTACAGTAACTTTTTTAGCAAATCCTTGCATAACCAATCTAGGTTGCCGGGAATTCCATTTAGTAGAACATTCAGTTTTACAAACTACGTTTTTGCAGGAGAGGCAGGTATTTTTAAAATGCACAGTCATGCCACGCGTGGATTTACGAAAATGATAAAAGAATCTATAAGATTTATTCATAATTTAAAATTAATTTAATACGCATTTTTGACTTACTGATACTGTGAAATTTGGGATTTTAATGTGGTCGGCAATACCTAGTTTTTTTGCTTCCGCCGCTCCTAAAAACCAATCAGTATTTTTTCGTTTATGCATTTCTTTTTGAAAGAATCCGGGCGGCTGTTTGCAATTTTTGTCCAATATAGAAAAAATCTTATTATTTAGTAAAGTTCCATACTCAACAGATACTTTCATATCTTCAATTTTACCATGAGAAAAGTTACTAACTTCATGTATCATTATACTAGCTAAATCAGACATATAACGGTAGCCGGGCGTTCCACATGAGAATAAAATAATACCACAAGACATTGCTTTACTTTCTAGTATAGTAGCCACCGGAATAGGAGAATTTCTAAAAATAGATATCATTCCGAGTAAACTATCGACAGTGCCGCCATATGAATCTATAATTACTGGAATAACATCAAATTCAGCATTTATCGCTTTACTAAAATCTTCTTTTAGTTTTTTATAGGAATCTTCATTGAAATCCCTTACATAAATTAATTCCGGTTTATTTAAAAGAGGGTCAGCGGCAATATTCTTGTCTTTATTTACTATAATATTCATGATTTGGCCGATTCAATTACAAACATATTTGTTAATGGGTGATTGTGAGATTTGATTTTTTTAGAATGAACGGATTCAAGAGAAACTCCAGCATCATGGTATGCAGTGGAAACAGTAGAAAATGTCATATAATATTTATTCATTTCTTTCAGACCCGCCACTAAATCAGGACGGTAATTCCAAGTCGTTGTGTAAGTATTTGTTGGGGGTTCTTTTTCAGTTAAGTCATTATTTTCACCCATAGTTTTAATTTTTTAACATGTTAATAATTGTGCCCGCCGCAAAGAAAATCGAACCTAAAAGATATAGAATATTGCTAATCATTTCGTAGATAAATTATGATTTTCATATATACTTTTAATCATTGCAAAAAATTCTTGTTGTGTTAAATCTAATTTTGCTCTATTACAATTTTCGCAACATGTTACAACATTATCTTTTATGTAACCCTTAGAAGAATCTACCCTGTCTAGTCCATTTATATAATTTTTTAATTTTTTCTCTCTTCTACCAATAGAATCAAACCATTCTAATCTATCAAATCCTATTACTTCTAATTTACCGATTTTATAACCAATAAAATTTTCAGGATTTTTAATTTGAGGCAATTTTTTATGACTCATTTTTACTATATCTAACAATTTTATGGCCACCATCCAAATCATGTATTTTTGTTACATACGGAAATAAATGAGTGATTTGAACTAAACTAAAAGGGAAATAGGTATCGCATTCATAAACTCCATTCACATGAGTTACATATAATTCATCACATAAATGAAGGAATTGCTTGTAAATTGAAGCACCGCCACATAACCAAGAGTCCGCCGGGGCTTGTTCAATTTTATGAATATAATGATTGACGTAAAAATCACCTTTGGTATTAGTATTGTAGGTTCGTTGAATTGGCTCGCCCCATAAATCAGTTTCTAAGTTATTTGGGTCAGCATATTTTGAACTTAAAGTATAAATGAAACGGTTGGGAAGCGGGGGTAGGTCTTTGGCGGTTGTCCGCCCCACTATAATACTTTGATTAAGGGTGGATTTCTTAAACCAAGCGAAATCGGATTTTATAGAAGGCCACGGAAGCACGTTGTTTCGCCCGATTCCCCAATTTTCTGAAATAGCTACAATACCCTTCATGATTTCAGATAACTATTCCAAATTAATCGTTTAACTCTTTTTTCGTCTTTTTCTTTGGCTAAACGAAGCTGATTATTATATTCATTTATATTTGCAAGCTCTACATTCTCTATGGAGAGAACTGAATGACCTGATTCAATATCTAATTTAGCAATATTAGGTAATTTAGATATAGCGTCCTTTTCGGACACTCCTTCAACAATCAATTCATAAAAACTATGACTATTGCAGCCATAATTAGAGCGGCCACGATAATTGATTTTATAGTAGTTCATATTTAGTATTCTAATTCTTTTACTATTTCAGATTTTCTATTTTGTTCGTATTCCAGTTGCTTGATATAAAACTCGGCGGATGATATCCTTTGGAAATACAATGTTTCACTATTATGAACAGGATGATTGTCGTCAACATCCCACCAAATCATAAAAATTCTGCGTTCAATATGATACTTATTTTCGCCATCTTTGATTATTCGGTATTTCATATTATCTATATATTAACGTTATTACAAATGGCAAACTCATTAAACCCAACATGACTAATATTACTATTAACGTTCCATCGTCTCTTCTGTCTGGTTCCATATATTTAACTTTCTTTCTTGATCCAAGGTTTGTCTTTTCTATCAAATTTTAATCCTTCTTGGCAAACCGCTTGAAACCAAGCTAATTTATCTCCGTTAGGAGTGAACCAAACGCCCGGATAATCTGCTAACGTGTAGCCGCGCGATTTAAGAATCTCTGAGCATTCTGCGCGGGTTAGTAATTTAATTGGTTCTTCCATTAAAACTCTTGTTCGAGACAATGATCGTATGTTTCTAAATGAGATAATTGGATATATACTTTTTTGAGATTCTTAGGTTTTTTACCGTTTACTCGGATTTTATATCCTTGATTGCGACCACAAACTGGACATTCTCCGACGTATTGTTTATACCAATATTTTTGTTTTACTTTCATAATTCTATGCCATTTAAGTTAGTAACTTTAATTGTCGAAGTATCTTCTTTAGTTTTGTAGTTCTTATATCGTTCTATTGTAACCTCTTTAGGAAATCTAAGCACAATACCATTTTTGAAGCTAATATATCCGTCTTCAACGCCATGCCCGCAACAAGCATCAGATACGCCGGGCAGAATTCCTAAACACGGATCATACCAATAATTATTATTTGGGTCAGGGTCTTTTTTGAAAGATTTTTTACATTGCAGGCATTTTGAAGGTTGATCGCTTTTACTAAAGATTTTATTTGTTTTCCAATGAAAATAAGCTAATTCCTTTTTGGATTCATCCCAATCAATGTAATATTTTGTACCATGTAAATATGCAACTCTTTGCTCTTTATCTGATTTTAAAAATTGTTTTAGTAGTTTCTTATTCATTATTTAATCAGTATTAAATGTTTATCGGGCGTTACTTTCGCGTGTTTGTCTAACTCAGCCCATAAATTTTCATCTTTAAGTAAAGCTAATAAACTACCGGCAGGCGCGGGGATTACATTTCCTTTTTTATCTTTAGTTATTTCAAGAGGTTTATAACCTAATTTATCTAATTCCGCGCGGCTTACTCGAATGATATTATTGTCTGGATTTCGTTGCATTTAAGCCTCTTCAGGAATATATCATTTCCGTTTGTGGGTTTTCTGCGATTTTTTGCACAATTATTTCGTTTTCCTCTGTGTTTTCAAGTGGGGCATCCTTAATTTCCGACATTTTCGTGAAGATTTTCACTGATTGAATGGATAATTTTTGGACAAATCCTGAAGTTCCATCTTTGGATTTCATTAATTTAATTGCAATAATATCCTTTTCTTTAGGTGGCGTCTTGTTTTCTGATAGATATTCTTGGTAAGATTTGCCCGCGAAATAAAAGTAATTACATTTAGTTTCATCGCTAACAAACAATTTCATCACCGCATTACCCTTTTTAGAAATTGAAGTTTTAACATCATCAACAATACAAACAACGATTCCGGTTTTATTAGGGTCAAGATTTTGGTATTCTTCCAAGTTAATTAAGTCCGTGCGGCTGCCCGACTCACTAAATATTGTTTTTAGATTGCTAGAATAGCCGAACCCAAGTAATTCTTTTTCGTACCAATAGTTACTTAAAGCTTGATTGGCTTTGTTATTCCTATAGATTTCTTGATACTTTTTAGTTTCTTTTCTGAGAGTATTTAAACGGGTAGAGCGTGCGACTTTTTTCCCTCGGGAGTCATGCCAATTCAGAATATCTTGACACATTGTAATTAAGTCATCATTATACTGTGGAGCATTATCAATACAAAATAGTTTTTCTTTGTCTTTTAGTTTAGAGAAAAGTAAGCATTCAAATGATAATTTACTGCGAGATTCTTTAACAAATATATCCAAAGCGCCGGACATAACAAGCGCCGCCATTGCACCGCAAGACAATCCAGCTTGCCGCGCGGCTTGAAACATTTGGAATTTATTACAATTTTCCGGGCGGAAATTATTAAGTTTTTCAATTACTGCTTCACCAAGTCCTTTAATAGAATTCAAACCAAACCGAATGTCGTTTCCCTCAATAACAAAATCAATATTGCCTTTTAATAAGCAAGGGGGTAACAGTTGGATTCCAAAGTATTTTAATTCTTTTTGAATTTTGTTTACTTCAGTTAATGGTTCAGATTCATTTTGTGCATTTTTAAGTAATGCTAAGAAAAACTCTTTCGGGTGGTTAGCTTTGAAATAAGCAGTAATAGCTGTTAAATAGCCATAACTTGCACTGTGGCTAAGATTGAAAGAATAGTCTGCGCTATTTTCAAAAGTCTTCCAAATATCTTCTGAATACTCTTCCGAATAATCGTTTTCAATACTTTGTTTAATGAATCTTTCTTTATACGAAAGCATTTTGGCTTTGATTTTTTTGCCAACAGCTTTTCTAATTCCTCCAGACTCGATTGGAGTAAACTTTGCCATTCTCACGCTTAATGCCATGAGTTGTTCTTGATATATCAAAAGTCCGCCAGTCGGCCCCAAAATGTCTTCGACGCGAGGATCAATATTAGGAAATTTAACTTTAGTTTTGAAATCGCAATAGTCTTGGGTGTATCGCATAGCGCCCGGGCGACCAATTGCAATAGAGTCAATAATATGATCAATCTTTTCAGGACTGATTTTTCTTAAAGTTTTTTCTCCTAATCCTTCTTCCGCCTGAAATATACCCATAAAAGGGGCTTCAGGATTTGATAAGTACTTATAGATACTTGGATCATCAATGTTTATTTTATCAAAAGGTTTGTCGCATAATTTGCCAGCCGTATCTAAAATATCTAAAGTCTTCAATCCAAGCAAATCAATCTTAACCGCAATATTCCCGGCGGAATACATATCAAAAGAACTAACTATCTCTTTATCGGCGGTCAGTTGTGTTGGAATAAATTCATTAATTTGACAGTGAGTAATTAAATAGCCAGAAGCATGAACGGACACATTTTTAGCGAGTCCACGCAATTTTAAAGCAATTTTATAAGATTCGGAATGATTGTCGCACCAAGTTTTGAAATCAGGATTTTCATTATACGTTCTTTCAATATCGGCAACATTCCCGAACTCTACTGGAATCAAATCAGTAATTAAATTAAGTTCAGTTTGCTCGCAATTATCCACGCATTTAGCAACTTCCTTAATTAATACTTTCCCTTGTAAGGTTGATATATTGAGAATTTTAGAAGTTTGCCCCGGATATTTTTTATTTAAATAGTCAACTACTTTGTATCTTTGTGAGCGGGAAACGTCTTGATCTACGTCAGGTGAATCTTGCAAAAACGAAATACCATCTTTAATAATTACCGCCGCGCGATCCGCTGACAAGAATCGTTCAAACCAAAGTCCATGCCTTTTGACTGGAATATCAGTAATATTCAGTAAATACAAAACTGCCGAGCCCGCTGCCGAGCCTCTACCTCGCCCGACTGGGATTTTGTTATCATGGCAAAAGTTAACCATATCCCAAACAATTAGGATATAATCAACAAACCCAAGAGTTTTTAGCGTTTTTAATTCGTGTTTGATTCTATCTTTATACCATTGAGTTTCAGAGTCTTGAATTGTGCCATCAGCAATTCTTCGTTTGAAGCCGGTAACACATAAAGCTTTTAGAATAGTATAATTGTCATCATCAATTTTCGCGCCAATTTTGGTTCTAATTTCCGAAGTAATATCGACGCTTGGGAGGCGGATACCATAAAACGGTAAATTATATTTAGAAAATGATTGAGAAAACTTTGACTTATTTTCGTAATCAATTCCAATTTCCTGCGCGGATTCAAAAGAAAACTGATCTGAGCTATTATGTTCTAAGTTAGGTTTTTCTAAAGTTGTTCGTTTATTAATTGCTTTATTTACTAAATAAGCTTTATAATCTTCGTTTTTATAATAGTAAATTGATTTAGAATTGACAATTTCTAGATTTTCGCTTTTGCCATATTCTAAAACCCGTTCCTTTAGCAAGTCATCGAATGGCAGCCCATTATTTTCTATAAATAGGGTTGGGGCGGCGGGAAACTCGGGAACACACTTGCCGAACTCTAAGGTATTTTTATGAATAAAGGAATCATAGAAGGGGATTGAGATGGAAAGGTGTTCCGACCAAAATTCCTTCAAAAGATTCTTGTCCACGCGGGGGATATAATAAAACCCGTCAATTTGTGCCTTTGAAACCAATTTGACAAAATTAACGTAGCCGCGCGAATCATTTAACCAAACAATTATCTTATGTTCAGTTTCAAATGATTTTTCGCTTTTGTCATTTATATCCTCGCAACAAATGACTTTAAAACCAAAATGAAGATTGATTCCGATTTTCCCGGCGGCATTATACGAATCAATTAAGCCACTTAATGTTTTGTCTGCTAAAAATACGTCTTTTAGTTCGTAGTGTTTAGCTATAGAAAAAACCGAAACTGGTTTAGATTCATTAATTTCCTCTGCTTCGTCAACCGTGAGAATGCTAGAACCGCTGAAGCTATAATGACTGCCAAATATGCAAGTTACCTTATCCATTCCATACCTTATATAATTCCATCCAACCTCTAACCTACCATATTTCTATTTAAAAGTAAACATATTGGTCAGGGGGTGATTATGTCTAATTATTTGCAAATCAACTGCTTCAAAATATTTGAATAGTTGCTGATACGAGATAACCAATTTGGGTCGCGTATTAGTTGCTAAATCTATTTCCTCTAAAGACGGGTCAGGGATGGACGATAATTCTAAAATTGCCTTCTCTACAGGGTGTTCAATTACTCTATCTATCTTAAATAAGTAATTTTTATAACGTTCAGGTAAATAGTCTTCCCAAGGCTGATTGTAGTGACTACATAACGGAACTAGGCAAAACAGCATATCTTCCAGATTCAAATTTGGCTTTTCCATTAGATTATTTTACACAAAACATATCAGTTAATGGGTGATTATGTTTCTTAGATTTTTTATAATCTTTTTTAGAAATCGGCTCTAAAACTTTTTTTAAATACGATTTTGTAAAAAAAAGAAGACTTGTTTCACCAAAGGCATTACGGATTGGTGGGGATAAACGACAACCTAAAAAATCTTTCTTAAAATGGGAACTTCCCGTTGTTGGGATTTCGGGAGTAAAAATAACATTCCTATACAGGTCAGTTAAGAACTCTTCGCTGATTTTATATTTTTTACCACAATATATTCGAGTTAGCATTCCTTGCTCCTTTTTTAACTTAAATTTAGTTTATTATCACCGCTTCCATAAATAAGGGGTTGCGCCGACGGAAAGCTGCCGCGTCCCTTTCTCTATCAAAGAATAAATCAATAACCGGACAATTCCTACCTAATCGCAAAGCCGCGCGCCTACTTTTCACCCATGATCCCGTATCTTGAGCTAAAACAAAATGATTGAAACATGGTAATTGAATTTTACTAAAATAAGCAATATCTTTGGGGTCTACTGCCGCACTTTGCATATTTTTTAAAGGGATTCCTGTGGACGATATTCCATGCCGACTCCATTTATCAGGATGTTTTTTGGGTAACTTTTCATCCCTACTGTATGTTGTTAATCTAACTAACATTTTTTTGTTTCCTTGCTGGGAATTAGTGCCCGCGCAACCAATCACCAAACAACAAAACAAACAAACTACTAATTCTCTTATTTTCATACTAACCTCCTTTATTTAGAGTAATTTACACTACCCAAAGAGTCTAGCACTTAATCTGAGAAAGTCAAAGTTTCGATGTTAAATCATGTTTAAACCAATTAAATAACTAATTCCAACTTCCACATTTGTTTTAACAAAAGTTGTCGAGTGATTTCAGAGTCGAAAAGGCCAGCGTGAAACTTTGATTCGTCCGCACCTAATTCGTATTCTTTAGCTAAAAGGGTTAGATTAGTTTTCAGTCCTTTTTTAATTACGCTGTTCAATTTATACTGCCAAGCAAGTAAAGGATATTGAGGATTTAATCCTAATCTAATTGCTTTTTCAAGACAATGTGTATCAAGGCAATGATTAATAAATGAATAATCTGATTTTAATCCAATATTACGACGCCAAGAATCAATTTGGAAAATGTCAAGACCGAATCCATTATGCATGATATTTGTAATGTTTTTATCATACAAAACAGGTTCAAACTCTTGGAAAACTTTTTTAGGGTCTTCCGCTTTCTCTTTGTATTCTTGTAAATTAAATTGAGTTATTCGCGCGGCATCTTTGGAAATATTAAAGTCTTTCCAATATAAATATCTATCTTGGGTTTCAATTACTTGGTCGCCGCGCGAAACTATCCAAGCAATATTCCACGGGCGGGAAAATCTTAAGTTGAGGCTTTCTGTTTCCGTGTCGAACGTGTTAAACGTTTTATCTTTATAATTGTAACGAAGCAAATTAGCCCCAAGATCATTTGTCATTTTTCATTATCCTATCTGAAATCCATTCGGACATATATAGAGATTGTTTACTTCTACAAACCTGACATTGATTTGTAGTTTGAGGCGTGGCATCCCAACATTCTCCACAGCCTAAACATCGTCGATATTCATAATTGCGCCCGGATTCTTTATGTTTAATCGTGTGAGTCATTTATCTCTATTTCCTTTTTATCCAACCTAATCACTTTCACATTAACCCTTTTACCTTGTATTTGAAATTCGACAAATAATCGCGCGGGCTCAATATCACAAATTATCGCTGTATTTTGTTTAATTAAATTAATTAAATCTTGGTGGTCGTAATTGATAGATTTCAGTGTCATTATTAAGGTTATTCAACCACTTCTTCTTTAATCACCGTCATCCCAACAAATTGCTTAAAAATATCAAAGTATTCCGCGCCATTCTTTATATTATCAAATAACGCAATCATTGAATGTTTGGTTTTAGTTCGTTTGTGTTCTAACCAGCAACCATAGTATTCGATAATTGAAGCTAATACGTAAGTCTTGTAATCAATCTTATTAGGATCATATGATACTGTTACTAGTAGTTTTGTTTTTGGTACTGGTGTCCCGCCGCCCGATTCCTTTTCTTTTGTCATAATGTTGTTTCTATTTAAAATTGAGAATTATCTTGTTTTAAGTTTGATTCATCTTCCAAAGAACGTATATAATTTTCTTGAGCCTGTAATCGTTCTTGTTCGCGCGCCCAATTTTCATAATATCCATCCGTGCCGTGGGCTATATCTCCGTAACACATACTGCAAGACTTGCCTTGACCGTCAGGAATTGGACTACCACAGCTTGTGCAATGTTTCATAATTTATAGCTTTTTGAACTTTTCTTCTAAAAGTAAACTCATAAATCGGCGGATACTCTTGTCAAGATTACTATTCTTTTTAATGTTATATTTAGGATAATATATTTCATCTAAGTAATCTTTTAGACAGGTTCCTTGTTCTGCTGAACGTGCTGATAAGTCTGCAACTATTTCTGCAATTTTAACGGTTGGCACTGAATTGATATCTGTATAAAAAGATAAATGATGATCGCAAGTTGTATTATGTTCTTCGATAGCTAATTTAAGCATATCCTTATCTTCATTTTGAAAGAGATACTTAAATTGGAGGGGGCTAGTTAGCTTGGGGTCATCATGCACATATGAATTAGCAATTAATCGTATTCCTAATCCTATTTCGCCTTCTTGTATCAATTTGCGGCCAATAATATCGCAATTTTCCATCACTCTTGCTCTATGTCGCTGGACTAAATCTAATTTCTTTAATGCTAATTCTATTTCTTCTTCTAGCTTTTCAGCTTTCTTTTCTTGTTTTTCTGATTCACTCATATTATTTCTTTAAAATTTTCTGATATACTCTTATATAATCTATCTCCATAACATTTTGATTTAACTCTTTCGGTAAAAAATAAGTCCATTCAAATTGATGATTACTTAATTCTGACCCAATTACTATGAAATTCTTAGCGACTGTGTAAGGAATATTTAAATGCCCAGCTTGTTTGCCGTCTATATAAAAAGTCCCGCCATTATCATCCCACAAGAATCCGAAAATATGAAAACCTTTATTTAAATCAAGTGGAGGCGTTAAAAAGTATTCTCCTTCATGTAATTTGGCATAGCCATTATAATGAGTTGCAAAATTAACTCTATCTGATATTGGATTATTATAATAATTAAACGCACGATGTTCAAAAACATCTATTTCCACGCCATTAATTTCAGGATTTATTTCATCTTTTGAAACATTGTCATTAAATAACCAAACGTCTGACCATGAGCCGGGGATATCATTGAAAGCCGCGCGGACTTCTAAATATCCCTTATTAAAGATAAACTTATTTCTAGTATTAATTATTCCCGTGTAATACTTATTATTGTTAATAAAAGTATGAATTTTAAGTGAGCCACCGGATTCGATAATGGATTGCGGACAGTTTATAGCTGAATTTCGCGGACCATCTTCGATATTCCATTTATTGGCATCTAATTTATTCCCATTAAATTCATCATTAAAAACTAAGTTATATCCTGTTTTACTGAGTAAATCGGGTGGCCGCGCGGCCTCTTTTATCTGACTGTTACAACCTAAACAGAGTAAAATGACTAACCCAATTATTTTGTTTTTCATAGGCCGTGCTTTCTAGTTTTGCTAGTTTGTCTAGCATCTATATTTACACGGTTTTAATTATTTTAATAATTCAGGATTTTCTAGAGTATTACCAATAATAGTATCCCAAAATAAAGTTCCCATGAACCAATGATCGGCTAACACTTTTCTTTTGATTTCTTTACCTTGAAAGCTACCGTCTTTGAATATTACTTCAAAAATTTCATTGTGATTTTCAATAATATCTCCTTCGTAAATATACCGACCGTTTTTATCTGTTAACCCGGTAAATTGTTGGATTACTTCATTTTTGGACAAAGATACTAGCGAACTATCAAAGAAACTTAAATCGTAGTCATTAGATTCAAAAACAATACCCGCGCCAGAATTACAGGTTATCCTTAAATTATCTAAGTAATAAAACTTAAACTTATTGTCGCTGTGACAATATCGCCAAACTCTGAACTTTAATTCACGCATATTTAGTAAAACTTCCTTTCAATAATCGGCCCCATCCTATCACTAATATAGTAAAAGTAATCATTTCTCCACGGCTCAATATTTCCCCAATCTTTAATTACTTTCATCCCGAATTGAGTTTCTTGGCCGGGGATTGTAATTGATTTATAAATAGCTGAATATAAAACAACGGCATTAAGCGCAGTTCTACTAGAATAAACAGTAATTACGCCGTCAGAATAAGTAGCAACTTCTCGATCTTGGGCGCGCGAAACAGTGGATAACACCAGAAACGCGGCGGCTAATGTAAGTTTAAGTAACTTTGTCATTTTGTTCTCCTTCTAATTGCTTTAGTTTTTGTTTTAGTTTTTCTAGCTGTCTTGCTTCTCGTTCTTTCTTTGTTTTTTCTCTCTTGATTTTATCGGCGGCTTCGCGCTTTTTATATTGTTCTTGAAGATTCTTTTGATATTTAATATATTCATCCGCCGATTTGAAAATGTCCGCGCAGTTATCTATATCAACTTGTTGAATAATAGAATAATGATATGGGTCTTTTTGATTATTGTTAGCGCATCTAACTGCCTCAGATAATTCACCGTACTTCTTTAAATCTACTTCATCCCACTGCATTATACTAGTAAAAATAGGATCGGAACCGGAATCACAACAATCACAATAACCATGACGATTATCTCTTTCGGTCTTAATTATCTTAATTTTAATCTTACGGTCTTCGATTTTTTCTTTTTTCATTACTTTAATTTAATCTATTTTCTTTAGGGGCTAATAATTCTCCATCCTGTAAGTCGGGCACGGGAATCTTTTCAATTATTTTCTTGATTACCTGAGTTTGTCTTTTATCCAGCCGCACGGTCACAAGACTTAATGCAACTTCCAAAACGCCCGGTTTTAAAGCGTGGAGACTTTCTGGGGTTATTTCAACTTCTAAAGGACTCGCGCGGACCAATTCGGCCAGATATATTTTTTCTTTGAAAGAAAGATTGGATAAATTAATCATAAAGTTTCTAATTTGTTTTCTACTTTGGATATAGTTGCCCATTCTGAATTTGAAAATTTAACCATATTTCCATTTGAAAATAGAATATAAATTGTTAATCCACCATAAGCAATATATTTCTTAACTCCATACTCTATACTTTTGGAGGCTTGTTGAAATTCTGCTTCGATTTCACTGTTACTATCCGTGTCTCTAGAATCGTATGTCGAAACAAATGCACTTTTTACAATATTGCCAAAAATAGCTCGCGCTGCTTCTGCTAATTTGCGATCTTTCTTAATAATGTCACTCATGCCGCCAATCCTAGCACCTTTGTAGGGAAAGTCAAGTTTTGAGGTTTTCGGGCAGATTTAATTTAGATTTGTTTATTCTCTCTGTTTCTTCTTCATGAAGGATTCCAAAAATATTAAACAGCATTCCACAGAGATGATCAGATTCCTTTTCCAAGTCTTGTTCTTCATATTTATTAGCTAAATACTTTTGAAGATGGCGGACCAAACTTCTTTCGTAAGCGTCGATGGGAATGTGTTTCTTGAAGTTTCCCGAGCCATAACGTTCTTTACATTTTGTCATATATTGAGCATAGCGACGAAAAGCAATCCAACTAATCGTTTCAATATAATCTTCTTTGCCTCTTTCAGAATCTCTTATTGCCCCACCTTCAAACTTTCTGATTTCATCTACCTCAGATTTAATTTTAGCTTCAATAAACTTCATAGTCGTTTCGGTTTTTCCTAATTGCCGCCCGATTTGCCAAATTCCAGTTCCAGCTTCGTCGTTGGCCTGATTCCCTCCATCAAATTGTTTTAAAATTTCTAACTCCTTCTTATGTTCACTCATATTCATATACTAATATCTAAATTATTTGTATTCGTCACTCCATATTTTCCAATATTTTCCATCTAATTCTTGCGGGTTGCAGTCATTAACATATCTTATATAATGATATAAATCATCCCATTTTTCAAAAACTAAACTCATATCTAATAATCCACAATACCATAAAGGTAATTTAGATTTATCGTCCATTCTAAGTAAAATTGGTTTTCTTTGTAATGAAGCTACTACAATCTCATGGGTTGTTCCGTAAGTAGGTAATTTTGGTTCTAGATTTACTATAATAAAGTCCGCGCGGTCAACCATCCGTAAATCCCGGCGGATAATTTTCTGCATGAAATCTTTAACCGTGTGATGTTCACCTTTAGCTAATAAACCTTTTAAAAAATCGGCGGACTCTTGATCCTCATTAAGCTGATTGGTAAAACATTGAATGCGGGGATTTAATGAAACAATTCCTAATTCTTTAAGAACAGTCGTTGCATTTTCGCGCCAAGAAACGGCATCATCTGTGTTTTCTAAATTGCCCGCTAAGTAACATTCTGTGTTTTTTAAATTGTTCATATTTTAGTTTTTCTTTATAATTACCGCCCCGGCTTTTAACATATCTTCAGCTATTAATGGAGCTATCGCCGCTGGATAGCAGTCAGGCATTCCCATATGCACCCAATGATTTAATTGTTCTCTTGATTTAAATATTTTCGGTTTTTGTTTTTGTTTCTTCATATGGAATCCATTTTCCGTCCTTTTTCATTTCAACTACTAAGTTCTCGGCTTTCATTTGTTTTTCTACTGTCTCTTCAATTGTTTCATTTTGTTGAATTTCATATAACTTTTTATTCAACCAAACTTTGAATTTAGGCGTTTTAGTTAAATTAAGAAAAGCTTGTTTTTTATTTTGTTCTCTAGAACGACTTTCTGAACACCTTCCTGTTGCCCCGGATTCTCGATGTTGAATTTGAACTCCCGTATGATTCTTTTGCCTATTTTGCCCGCCAGCACCAGAACCTATAAAATAGGAAATATCACAGTCTTTTTTAGTTAAAATTGTTATTTTTTCTCGATCTGACATATTAGAAATTTAATTAATGATTCATCGTCAAAAACATATTTAATAATTGGTAATATTTTACCATTCCAATCTCCCCCTGCATTTTGGCAGGAAATTTTATAAGGGCAGCCGATGACTGGATTTTCAATTTTCATTTTAATTACCCAATTTTTAACATTTTCCAAACACTCATGAAACTTATCATATTCAACATATTGTTTATCGCGGCCATATCGGTATTGAGTATAACAATTAAGAATATAAAAGGGTTGATCGTCCGCCGGGGCACTTAATGAAAACTGACCCATTTTCTTTCTATCCCCTTTTTGCGTCATGCAATCACTTTGATAGGCGCGCGGATACTTTAACTTTATTTCTTTTGCGATTCCAGCGCCCATTGTGTGCCAGCAATTAGCTGAATGGATTAGTATGTTAATTGGAGCATTGAAAATATCTCCATTATAATATTCAATCATAAAGAATTATTAAGAAAATACTTTCCAAGATCAACTAAGTCATAAATAGAATTTTGCCAGTAGTCCTGTTTGTTTTGATTTACAGGGTACAAACAAGCTGGATCACCAAATCTTCCAAAATGAATCCCGACTCTAAATTTAACTCCTTCGATGAAGACATATTCTCCGACTATATTAATACCAAGTCTATCCCCAAGTTCTTTTGATTTTGATTGCAAGAATACTAGGTATGCAGCTTTATCTGATAATTCTTTATTTTTATAGGCCGCAATCGCTTTTTCTTTAATAGTCATATTCATAACTTATAACATTTGTAAAATTGATCCCATGTCGCATTAGCAATTAAGTTTTCAGCTTCTTTTTTAGAAATTTTTTCAGTTTTGTAATTTGCAACCGGCCACCCTAATCTGCTAACATTATCTATAGACGCCACCCAAAAAGGTTGTTTAAATCTGTTAATAATTCTAAATCTGTCATTTGGTTTCCCAAACAGGCGGGCAACCGGCCAGCCATCCTCGCCTTCTTCAAAACCAAGAAAATTCCAAGATTCTTTAATCATATAATTAAATTTCAGTTTCTTGTTCATTTCCGCAATCATAACATCTATATTCATAATCATCCACGCCGATGAAAACCATTCTCAAATCATGTTTTTTACATTTGCGACAAGTAGGTTTTCGTTCGCGTTTTACTTCTTCTTTTTCAAAGAGTTGTGGCTTTAAATTATATTTTTCACAATGAATAAAGTAAGCCCCCAAATCTACCATATCATTAATATAACCACAACGTCGATTATGAGGATTCAGAACAAGTTTGCGCTGCTCCCATTCGGTAGGGTGAGCATAAGTCATATCAAATAAATACCCAGCAATTTGAACTTTTTCAGTTGATCCGTCCCATTTTATCCCTTCGATACGTGAGGATAATTTTACGAATTGACTTCTTAATTCAGCAATGCGCGCGGCATCATCTTTTTCTTTCTTTTTGTGATAGGCTGCTTTGGCTTTTTCTATAATGTCCATATTAAATAATTTTAAGGAAATTTAGCTGACCATTCAGGGTGATGAAACCCGCATTTTCGGCATTTCATTCTAGTATCAATACAAGGTCCGTAAGTATTGTAAGATTCCCAATGTATATTATTCCCGCAATCAGGGCAAACTCCTAAAGATATAGCTTTACCACGCAAAGCTAATTCCTTTTGTCTTTCTTCTGCTTCCGCAATTTTATTTAGTATTTTTTGATTCATAATTTAATCTTCTAAATTGTATTTAGATAATTCTTCATGTAAGCCTTTATAATAATTTTCACAATCTGTCAAATCTTCTCCCATAGACAAAACAAATTCAATTAACTGTTTAGTTTTTAGATTGGTTTGCAAAACGTAAGATATTTCGTCTAAATCAACAGTTGATGTAACGGTAACGGTTTTCGGCGGCTTCATAATTAATCCTTAAATATATCAATTCCTTCTTCTCTTAAGAGATTGAACTCGTCAAGTTTTTTAAGAGCGTAAGCGTCCGCATCATTTTCAGCAAGCCTTTGAGGGTTTGTATATAACCAAAACCTTTTCTTTGGGTGGTTGTATTGATACCAATGCCTTAATTCATGGGCCAAAGTATATACTAGACAATGAGTTTTAGTAGGAAAATCATAAACCCCATCATAATAGCCCTTGCGGGCGGACTTATCACTTCTAAATTGGAACTTAAAGGGGAAGGCTTTGTGACTTGCAAATCTTGCTATAATATAAGGTTCATTGTATAATCCAAAATAGAAACCCGCGTCATAAGCATGGTTTTTAGAATTCTTAATTACCATTTTACAGGGAGCAAGGCGCGGAGACTTTACAAATTCAATTATTTTAATTAGTTTATTATCTGATACTGTTGATTTATTGATTAATTCAAAATTGGACATATTTGAGATTTAAGATTTCAAAGAACTTAGAGCCGCCGAATTTGGCGTTGCTCTCTACTCAGAGTATATGATTCTGCCGCGCGGCCTTTATAAAAAAAATTTGCCCCGGCTTTTATGCGCTTACCGGGGCAGGTGATGCGAGCTAACCACAGTAATTACCTGTAATAAAAACTGCGACGCAATACCAAATACTTATTTAAAGAGTTGCAGGTGCTCGATTTGCACGAGCGATCTCACGCCTTATGAGGGCGGCAACTTAACTACTTGTCCAACCTGCAATTGAATCAATTTTACTTACTAAACAAAAGATAGGGATAAACTTTATTGAAACTTTCAAAGGATGTTTCGTCCCCACTTTCAGAGTCGCTTTGCGGCTCTAGAGATTCCAATTTAATTGCTCCTTTTGGTTTTCCGTCATGGTCGAAAATAAACTCAATATTATGCTCTTTAGCCCATGTATGCACGCGACGGAGAGGAACATATAGAATGTAACCTTGGCCTGCCCCTCTAACTAAAGTACCCATATACTTACCGTCCATTGTAGCAATTAGGCCACCAGAAGAACCGGGGAATGCAATAACATCAGTTTGATCAAACACATGATCAAATAGAGTTCTACCTATTTGACTAATTCTACCTTCACTGTAAGAGTTAGAACCATCTTGACCAAGAAACGAACCTACGTGGCAAAGCTTTGAGCCGACAGGGGGAGTAGTTTTATCTCCTTCCTTCCAAAACTCAATAGAATCATCAGTAATATGGTCACGAAGCTTAAGTAATACTAAGTCATCCCCGAATTTAGGAGAACTATATGCTACTACGTCAGCTTCAATTTCAGTAAATCCAATACTTTTACCATCTCGGACAATTTCTTTTACTACTTTAACTACGTCAAATTTAGATAAAACTTTTGTCCCACCTGTAGTATTGTCATGAAATTTAACTAAGTGACGGCAGCCTTCGACAACGTGCCCGGCGGAAATTACATAGTTAACTCCATCGCGGGTAATAATAGTACCACTGCCCTGCGCGCCTTTCGCGTGGATAGTTACCGATAGATTCTGTAAATGCTCGGCCAAGTCTTCGGAAAATAGCGAAGTAGCAGAAGCTAGACTTACGATTGCTGTTAGAACGATTTTACTGATTAGTTTCATTGTTTATTACTTAGTTACTTATTTATTGTTTATTTTGAGTATCAGGCGGAGGCACATTATATACATCTCCATTTTGGGAGATTTTAAAATCTTCATAAGAATTTTGGACTCGCCGTTTGAACTCGTCTTTGCAGTTATCCAAAGCTCCTACAATATCGTTACAGGTTTGATACGATAAACCTTTACTACCTATATAACCTTTTATAATTTCGGTAACTATATAGTTAATTTCTCCAGCGGATTCAGGAACGGGCAATATTTCTAATGCTCGTTCAAATTTGGATTTGTCTTGTGATTTAAGATAAGGCATAGTTATTTAATGAGTTGGAGCCCAAAATTCCAAAAGGTAAGAAAGTTTTTGAACTGCATCATTTCCAAATATGATGATTTGTTTGTCCAATTCTTTAATTCTAATTTCTAGAGATAATTCCTTCGTTTCTTCATCTCTGTAAATTGTCGCCGTGTCTTCGTTGAGAAATGTAATGGTTTCTTTTTTGGTCATATCCAGACTATATGATTCTGATTTCTCGGTTTTTCAGATTTTTTTCGATTTTCTTTGGATTTTTTGAAAATAATTCCGCGCGGACGTGTAAATAAGATTGAGCAATATCGCTCATTTAAATAGGATTAAAAATATGACTGGATTATTTATCGTTGTTGCGGTGATTGTTATAGGACTTGGGGTAGGTTTTTATCTACTTAAACGTAATTCCCCCGAACATTTGGCGGATATTGAGGACAAAATTAAAGCTGAAGGCGAAAAATTGGCCGATGAAGCTCGGGCAGAAATTACCAAATTAACTAAGAAAAGTTAATTACTTAAATCAGATCGGCCCCATTTTTGTAATGGTCGATTAGGAGTTTAACTTCCTTTTCGAGATATTGAATTGGAATGATTTCAATTTTGCGTGTTTCTGGATTAACCCAAAAGATTTTGAAATGTGGTTTAATTTGAAAACCGCGCAATTTTAGAAGGTATCCGTAGAAACTCAATTGTAATGAATAACGGTTGATAGCTGTATCTTTGAGATGATCGAGCGGATACAATAGGTTATTATAGGATTTCTTGAATAGAGATTCGTTCGTTTTTATATCAAAAATGCAGATTTCGTTAGTTTCTTGATTGTATTCTACAAGATCGCTTAAACCTGCAATTAAGTAATCTAAAGAGTAAACCAGCACTTCAGAAAATATAGGATTTGAGAATGTTGGGAATATTCGTTTCTTAAAGTCGGCAGCTATATCTTTGTACTCAGATTTTCTTAATTTACTGGTATTAATGAAATGTTCAATTTCTGCGTGTACAGCCGTGCCATAGATACAACTCTTGTCACGTTTATCATCCCAGCGTTTTTTCAATACTTCTTTTGATATTCCCTCACGTTGGGCACACTTAAAAAGAACAATCCCTGTTGGGTCAAACGGTTTCTGAAATAAGTGAAGTAATTGAGAAACTGATATTAGAGTCCGCCCGGTAGAAACTTCAGTGTATTTATGACTGATAGGTTCAAATACTATTTCGTTTTGAGCAAATGGATTTTTAGGAGGACGACCCATTATAAATTAAATAAACCGCGTTCAATAATCATTCTATCTATAATTTGCAATAATTCAGGATGAAAGGCATAACCGAAACGATCTTCGCCGACATCATAACAAAGTAACTTATCTTTATATTTTTCTGGAACAAACTTTGCATAATCATCCGTCATGACAATAACATAATCCGCCCAACTACATAACATATCAATAGTCTCTGTTGAGTTGGCGTCTTGCCCGCAAGCTAAAGCCTCATGTCCGTACTTATATTTAAGTAAATATTTCATTCCTACGCTGCGAACATTACCTCCGGCGCACATTGTTAAGATTTTGTATTTCATAATTTAAATAAGAACTTCATTAATTCTTGTCCGTGCGATTTCACAATACTCTGGATTCAAATCAATTCCGACCCAGCTACGACCTAATTTTTTAGATACAACTCCTGTCGTCCCTGCACCGAAAAATGGATCGAGCACAACACAAGGTTTAATATCATTAGTTAAACATTTACAATCTTTTTTCCACCCAGTTGTTTTAGTTTTAACCATTCCGGCCAAAATTCTTGCTTTTACTTCGCTGGCATTTTGCGCTCGGGCGGAATCATAATCTTTAGTAGCTAATCCCAGATATTCTCCATTAGAATCCGCGCCGCAAGTCTTCTTGTGTTCTTCGTCAGCATTACCTTTAACTGTTATTCTTTTGTAAGGTTTCCCACAATTCACACAACAACCGTATTCGCTAGTTCCCGCTTTAATACATGGTTCAATTAGTTTTTCGGGAAAGGTGGCGAAATGAGCGCCTTTAAATGGTTTTGGATTTACTGTCCAAACCGATCTTAGATTTCTGCCGGATGCACTAAAATCACAATCAGCTAATCCATGATGTTTTAGTTTAGGATCAGTAGTCCCACCCCGGAATTCATCACGATTTCTTGAACCCCAATCTTGAGCTTTTTCTTGTACAGCTTCTTTATCATAGAAATATTTTGGAGATTTTGTTAATAAGAATAAGTATTCGTGAGATTTAGTAGGGCGGTCCTTGCAGCTTTCCGGTAAGCAGCTACCTGTATATTTAGAGTTGAAACTAATACTTTTTGCCCAAATTATATCAGAGCGTAAATACCACCCAGCATCTTGCAAAGCAAAAGCAACACGCCAAGGAACACCTATTAAGTCTTTTGATTTGAGTCCCATTGGCACTGTCTTTTTATATTCATTCTCTTTACGGAAGCTTTCTAAGTCTTTCTCTGGGTTTGCATACTTTAAGTTAGAAGAATAAGTACCTTGAGTATTGCCAAGTTTATTACCAGCATAAGTATCTCCTAAATTTAGCCAAAATGTTCCATCTTTTCTTAATACTCTGTGAATTTCAGAAAATAGACTTGTTAAATTTGTGATATATTCTTGTAGTGAATTATCGAATCCAATTTCTAAATGTTTATTAGGATTTTCAGTATCTAAATAACTTCTCAACGAAAAATAAGGGGGCGACGTTACTACACACTGCACCGACTCATTAGGGAAAGTTTTTAGGATATCAAGGCTATGACCCTGATAAATTTTGTTTATATCTAACATAATAGACTAGTCGAAATAGAAATGAATGATTTCTCTTAATCCTTCTTTATCAATAACTAAGCAGTTTTGCCGCGCCCGATTAACATAACCACAATTATCAGAGTGACGGTCGGCGGCTACTATCGTAGAAAACATAATCTGTTCGTAGAAATTGGTTTCTTTAGTTTCAGAATGATGTTGGTCGGCGGATAGATAGTATTTTGTTCTAATCCCTTGAAGTAATTCTGGTTTAGATAAAAATAATCCATTAATATAGTTTTCTCGTTGATTCTTAGCATTGGGTAAACGAGATTTGTAAAACGGACTATAACCGTGCTCTAGGATAAATAATGAATCTTCGATTTTAAATGGTAAATAACGTTTGGTAGTTATTTCAAATTTAAGGCGCGGCTCAGTTCTATAATATGCTTCTAAAGCTTTAGCTACAACATAATCACCAAAACTAGAATGGTTGCCTGCGACTGACTTAATGTTAATCTCAGGAAAGATAGCTAGTAATTCATTCAAAAAATAAACAATAATATTGAAAGCTAAATCAAATTGATTTTCCGCAATAAATTCATATTCTAGTTTGGTGCCCTTATCTGTAAAACCACTAAGGGTATGGCAAATATCGCCAGCTAAAAGTAAATAAGCGTCTTTAAACCCGGTCTTGCGATTATCTACTTCATCTCTAATTTTAGCAGTATATTGCTTAATTGATTCTTCTAAATCTTTGTGTGACCATTCACCTTTAAAATAATTGAATCGCCCGTGAGAAATTAATCCTACGTGAATATCGCTAAGAGAAGCGACAAAGTGTTTATCCCCGACTTTTGTTTTATTTTTAAATTCGACAGGATTATAAACTGGCGGATTCCATGACTCGATGAAGTTACAAAATGGGTCAAATTCCTTGGCTTGAAAACGCTGCCATTTGATTGCAGCCGCTTGAATATTTTTCCAACTTTCTTTTTCATATTGCTGATATATTTTATATCTTTTCTCTTCTAGAATTTTTCCTACATTATCCTCCACCGAGTTTTCCAAAACTTCTTCGATAGACAAAGGCTCTTTTTGTTTAGTTAAACTAAAGATACGCCGATATTCGTCAAAAATTTCAGGGGTTAATGCATATTTCTTGCAAATTTCATCAGAATTGAGCCCATCGCCCCAATCTGAATAACTGCGGCAAATCGCCCGATGCCTAGAGCCTGACACGACTAGAGGCTTACCTTGGCATTTCAAATTAATAACATAAGTATCATTAAGTTGATTATACGTATAACGATCTGAAACGAATTCTAGGCCAGCCGAATCAGAAATGATATTGTCAGATTTAGCTACTGATTTTAGAGATTTAACAGTCTCATTATATACTGAATTACCTTGTGACTTACTTAAACCTAGCGTTTCACGGAACCAGCGACGCACATCAGATTCTTTGTGCCCTTCTTTTAAAAATACTTGCAATTTCTCTATAATTTCAGGATTGATTTTCTTCATAATATTTTTGAAAACTAAGTTGAGCCGCGCGGCTAAATGAGGGTTTGTTTATCTAATTTACACCGGCTGGCCTGACTTTTGGCCGATTTTGCTTAATAATCTATATAATTTCTTGAATAACAAACTTACTTGCCGAATCTAAATCTATACTTAAAGCCATAGGAATTAGAAATTTGACATTAGGAACGACGTTGGGAAGAAGTTTAACGTTATATATCTCGATTTCTTCAACCTCTTGTTGGGCTGCTTGTCCTATCTTGTTTGTGAAGGTTCTGAAAAAATGAACTACAAATCCGGGGCCGCGCAGTTCACAAAATTCGTCCCAAGTTGTTATATTTAATCCAACTTCCTCTTTAGTTTCTCTAATTATACAATCTAAAGGAGATTCGCCGTTTGGTTCTATTTTCCCGCCATGACCGTTCCAAAAACCTGCATTGGGAGCGCCCGGCCTCTTTTTCAAAAGTAGAACGCGAGTGGCCGACAAATCAAAGATAAAACCGCAAGAATATTCTTTAGTCATTATGAATGAGTATACCTAAGTAGCCCAAAAACGAATAACATTCCAAACATCATTCCTAAAATGAAGTTAGGCCAATTGAAACCTTTTCGCCAATATCTATCATTAAACAATCCCATAATATCAATTTTCTATAAATTCTATTACTTGTTTATATGATTTCTCGTTCAAATCTAGTCTAGGAATTTTGAGATATTCAGCCAATTTCCAGCCCATCCCCGTGCCGCCGCCCGAAGGTTTGTTATGATTTAATAAAGCAATTACTTTATCGGCTTTGTATACGATACCGTAGTTCCTTGCGTGGAGCCGCCGGGCTCCTTGGGTTAGATTTGCCCATGCTGGATGAAACGGCGCTACTATATTAAACCATTCGTCTTTAGGATTACTTAATACCTTATTTCCGGGGACGATATACTCCTTATTATAAGAACTCCACGGAAGATACAAAAGAACACAACTTGGATTAATCATACTTGCTCCGGCGGCAAACTCGCAATCAGCGCCATCCGCGTTACCCGAAGATAAATAGTAATCTTCACTTGCTAAGTATTGTCCTATTAAATTGAATAATTGTTGTTGATCTTGGGTGATAGACCGGCTACCAATACACGCAATTCGTTGTTTCATTTTAGTAATTCTATAATTGATTGTTTATCCATTTTACAAATCATTTCGTTAAAATCTTTTAAAGAGGGTAATCGAACTTCAACATTATCAAAATAGTTGCTTAGTTGATCTTTGATATCCTGAGCCGCCCGATTGCCTATACTTTCATTATCAGGTTCGTTATTTGTTGATATAACTATATGATTTACCGACAAACCAATAAGATAATTGATAATAGTACCAGACAGCTTAACCCCAAATAAGCACAAAGAATCATTAATCCCGCAAGTCATAAGACTCATGCAACAAGCCGGGGATTCTACTAATATTACTCTTTTGGTTTCATCTATAGAGTTGGCGCGTGGCCAAATCCATTTGCTCTTTTCTCCTATATGTTTGTATTTGGGAATTGATTTAGATTTACTATTACCTATATAGCGCGCCGTAAAGCCTGCTAATTCTTGTTTTAATCCTATAATTGGCAGAATATACCTGTTTTTAAGTTTGGGTAGTTTCTCGGGGTCAGCAATACCTCCGCCCAAATCCTCGCAAACCGCGCGGCTAATTCCCCTATTCACCCAATAACTATGATCCTTTTCTAGATAATTTAGTATTGATTTGTCGAATTTTTTGGGTAAATCTAGCTTTGGTTCATTGGTAAAATGCTCAAAACTAACATCTTGATATTCGCCGCCAATTACTTTAACTAATTCGTTGATTGTTCCTTTTTGACCTGTTACGAAATCCACCCATTTACCTGAAAGTTTGTTGATACTTAAATTGAATTTTTGTCCACCGCGATATTTACAAACAGACTGAATCCATTGGCCGCCGGAATCACGTACGGGATAACCATTCGATCTTAAAAAGTCTTTAATATCAAAATGTTCTAATTCAACTTCCATTAGAATCCTAATCTTTGAGTTTCTTTGGGTTTGTATAAATTGTCTGAAGTGATATTGTATAACTCAGCAAGCGTGGACGGCTTATCAACAATACAATCCTTGCCTAATGATTTCAGTAACTTATTTGAATTTTCAATACTTAAAGGCTTGAATTCGTATTTTATCTTTAATCTGCCACGTCTTAAAAGAGCGTCATCAATACGGTGAATATCAACATTAAATGTGCAAAGAATCTTCATTCTTAAACAGTCTCCTAGAATCCCATCACTTAAGTTAAGTAAATTAGAAACGCTTTGCGTTCTGACATTATCCTCGCGCGCGATTACTGCCTCTTCTGCATCTTCAATTAAAAGTATTGAATCAGGATGATCTAAAAGGAAAGTAACTAAAGAAGGATCAGATATCTTTTCCACCATGTTCGGCGGGATATAAATAACTTTCTTATTTAAAACCGAAAGAAGATAGCGAATATAGGACGTTTTCCCGGTGCCCGGTTGCCCATTTAGAATCAAAATTCCGTTTTCATCGCTATTCAAAATCGACTTAATTTGTTTGTCTACTTTGTCGAATCCTTGATTGTAGTTTAAAGTTAAATCAATATTGTCTTGTTTTTTGATTTCTAGAGGCTTAAGGGTAAATCCACCCATATTTGAAGTAGTAATCAGATTTATGAAATTCTCTTTAGATTTTAAAGGGCGGGATATTTTATCTAGAGAATCTATTAACTTTTGAGATTTGCATTCTAAACTATATAACAATTTGACCGTGTTATAATGTTTTTCGTTATTATTCAAATAGCAAGTTAAACATGTTTGATATTTATCGCTCCACCAAGATTCTCCCCAATTACACTTACTATCTTGAAAACGAAGACAATCTTCGTCAATTTGAGAAAATCCAAACTGTTTGCAAAATTGCTGTATATCTTTAATCCCAAAGACCGAATCTTTATACGTCCGCGAAGAATGTGTTAAGCTAGATTTGCGATAAAACCAGTCTGGAGTTGTACATTCATGCCATGCCGTATGAGTATTACCGTTTAGAGGATTATTAATCTGAATTTTCATAACTTATAGTATCTCCCCCGAATCTTTTCTTTTATTTGACATTAATTGAAGACTCATTTGCTCTTTGACCGTATTAAGTTCTTCCACTCGAAAGTCTTTGAATTTGTAAAGTATTGCATTTTCCCGCCAAATTGTTTTTCCTTCCTTGTCTTTACCAATTTTAACCTTATCATTAAACTGTTTCATTTCGGGGCCGAGACTTCTATTACAAATACTTTCAATTTTATGAGTTGCTGGCCCGCCTTCATCCTCAATTTCTTCAGTGCTTCTCAGCCTTAGTTTATAAGCACTATCGACAAATTTAGGTATTTCTCTACTTAATCCAACGTTACCCTCCGCATTTGTTTGCGCCGCCGCGACGATTGGAATTTGTAGCTCTTGGGAAATTTTCTTTAATCTATCTACTTTGTAACCTAAAACCATTGAACTAGCAAAAGCATCTTTAATAGAATCACCATCATGTAACTTAAAGTAATCATAGAAAATAACTGGCTTGATCCCCGGTTTTTCCGCCCGTTTCTTCCAAACCCATCGGCGGATAATTGATTCAGTTTCTTCGCTAGAAATATTACCTACATATAGATGTTGCATTCTGCCAAACCATGCTTCAATTTTCGGCCACACCGCGCGGACTTTATCACATAACTCTTTGTCATTTCTCCACCCATGTCTTAAATAATACTCATTAATTTGAGCCAATTCTGCTACCGCCCGGCGTTTAACCTCCTTAGTAGACATTTCAGTGTCAATATACAAGCCTTCAACATCATTATTATCAGTGCAAGCTCTTTTCAAGAGATTAAGTAGCCACCACGACTTTCCGACTTTAAAACCGGCAACAAACAAAATTAATCCCGGCTCTAACCCGCCGTAATATCTATGGAAGCGGGGGAACGGAAACTTAATTTCTTCCGACCCGTCTAAATTACCTAATTCTTCAATATATTCTTTTGTTCCTTCAAATAAATCCTGCGGCTCATTGTTTAAATGAAAGCTGTTAGTAATTTCACTATATAAAGAATCAGTATTAGCAATAATTCTATCGAAACTATCATTTCCTGTATTATTTAAATACTTTTGAATTCCTTCGGTTTGCTTGTAAATCTGCTCTTTTCCCCAAATAGTTGCCAACTGTTTGAAGTAAGAAAGCGCGGCGGCTTTATTTATTTGAATTATTTCAAGAGCTTCCAAGTAACCATAAACATCAACTTCAAAAGTTAAGTTAAGATTTGCAATTTTATTGGCAATTGTAAACTTATCCAACGGCTCTTTAGCGAGAATGGTTGTTTTAATTATCCCAAAAATTACTTGATTTAGTTTATTTGAGTAAAAATTTTCTTTAACTACTGCATCAATATCAGGAAAAATTTCAGGGTATTGGACTAATGCCGCAAGGCTTTGCCGTTCTGTTTCGAGTCTGTTTTTAATTTGTAATGACATTACTTTAGCTTTTTAAAAATTCTAGTAAATTAGATTGTTTTGACTTAGGAATGATTTTGTAATCTTCGCCGACTTTAAGGCCGCGCGGCTCAATTGGTTTTACAATCTCATTCTCTTTTATATGATTGTACAAATTGAATTGTTTACGAAGATAGTCTTGCCCCCATTCTCCCATGAAAATTCTTAAACTATCTAATTCTCCGATAAATTTTGGCGGCTCGAATTGCGCCCAAAAAGCAGCATCGGGGATTAACTCGAAAAGTTGTCCCGCCATTTTCATTTCTCTAGGAAAGACTGTGTAATCTATCTTAGATATGAGTTTTTTGATTAAATCTTTTCGCTCTTTACTGAACGGTGCCGGGGCTTTGCTCGGCTTTGGAGGCTTCTTCACTCCAAAACTATATAATTTTGACTAAACCTTTACTCTTCGTTATCTTCTTCAAAATCTTCGGGCGGACGATCTGAAGCTAAAAGATTTTGGGTCGAAGAAATTTCCTCCGCTTGGTTTATGGATTCGATGAAGTTAGTAACGAAACTCCTTAAACCCAATTCATTAATTGAATTTTTGAAATTGGCGGCTACTACTGGTTCTCCATGAGCGTCAATATAAAATAACATAAATGCTTCTGGGCTGCATTCGTCGATGGACTTTAGCAATGCTTGGGGGAATTGGAATGGTTGATCCGCCGGGTCTTTAAATTTTTTGGGCATAATTTCGTAAATTTTAAAAAGCTATCAATATTTACACATTTTTATCTTTTAATCTATTGGATAGCAATTCTGCATATTTAGCTAAATATCCATTAGTATATAGAATTTTATTTTTTTCCGTTTTTCTGACCAACTCTTCAATTATTCCGGCAGGTAAATAATCGCGGACTAACAGATATAGAAAATGAGTTAACATATCTTCTATCTCAACTTTACCCGTCAATTCCCTTAATTCTTCATTAGTCATAAATCTAAATCAAATTTTTCTTTTAAATACTCTGGAGAAAGATTGGCAAGGTCTTCATCGTAGAATTCTACAAATTTAAACCCTGATTTTTCTGCCCATTTTAGTTTTTCTGCGTCACTTTTAATTTTCTTGAGATAGCCAGCCCGGTTTCTATGCATAAATTTGTTATAATTAACGTGTAAGGAGCGGGGACTAATTTCAATTATTACTTTTTTACTTAAATTAACCAAATCAATTCTAAACAAACTGCCGGGAATCCTTAATTCCTCCAATACTATATCATTTCTCCAGTACGGAAATAAGAAGGATTTTGCGGCAAATTGTGGCGCGCTGACTTTTCTTTGCCAATCCACGCGATATTTAGACACATTAACAGTGACTAATTTGCCGTGAATTGAATAGAATTTCATTTTACCCTAAGAGTTTGGTGAATTTTTTGTAAAGAAAACTGGTTACGTCCGCGCGGTCTTCAAAAAATTGCATATACTTATTAATTCCAACGAATTTTTCAGGGATTTCTATATTGTTATCGGCAAATTCTTGTTTTAATTCGTCTGAAAAGTAATAAGAGCTTTTCTCTTTTTTGGCGAAATTCCACATTAAAGCAAAGTCTGCAATCTCTTTTTCCACCCAAACAGAAGTGCCGCCTGTGCGCCCATATCTAATTGGATATCTAATCTCTTGTCCGTAAGTCTCATTATTCGATTTAACAATGTTAATTCTGCAATAATGTCCTAATGGTTTAGATTTCTTGTCATTGTCATCTTCCCTGATTATATCATCCTGATATCTAGGTTGAAAATCTAATACCCATTCAGGGGCATGTTCTAACGCATGTCCGCCCGACGCTTTTCCTTGTTTATTAGTATCCGTTTTTTGGCGCGGGTCAATTTTTACCGCATCTCTAACTTGAGAAATAAATACGCAATAATGTCCGCGCTTTGCCATCGCCGCTGAAGTTTGTTTTAAAAATACTGAAGTTAAAACTGCTCCGCCCGCAACCTTGGCTGAATCTTCCATATTTTTAAGCAAGTCATCGCGCCGCGCTAACATATCAATTGAATCAACAATAAAGAAATATTTAGTATCAGTTGGATTGTTTCTCATTAAATCCCCCATAAAGGAGAATAAAAATTCAAACACATTAGTTTGAACAATTAAACAAGTTCCATCTTCCCATAACTCGGGATCAGTCACGAATTTAACACCAGAACGTTCTCTAATATTTTTGTTTAGTTTTCCTTCCGCGTCGGCGTAAACGCCTTTACGTTTAGTAACTTGCTGCAAGAAATGAAACATAAAATCCAGAGAACAAGAAGATTTGCCGCCGGAACTATTGCCGATTGCACGGGACGCGCCCGAAGGCAATCCACCACCCATAATAGAATTCATAATCAAACTAGAAGATGGAGTTTGAGAATGATGATCTGCTTCGTGGTTGTAAATATCTGTTTTATTACCTTTAAATAACGCGGCGGCTTGCTGCTGTGGTGTTAAAACTTTTTCGTCTGTTTCTTCCTCTTTATTTTTTTCTTTAGCTTTACTCATAGTTGTTATTAAATGTCTTTTGGAGAATGGTGAGAGCACCTTGCACATATCAAGGGGGTCAACATAGTTATTTCGAGTTTGTTACATGCGATAGTTAGAACTTCTTCACTACGACCGCAGCAACTTTTTATAACTCTTTTTTCGATACCCGATTTCCATTTGCATGTCCACCATTTAGCAAAGTCAATATTACCAGCTTGTGCTTGTCGGTTGATTTCCCCAATATTATTAGGTTCATTTTCGGCAGGCACAGGATCGGGCGGCTTCCCACCTATAAAAATAGTGAAACTACTGCCTTGTTCTTCACTCATTTATTTAAGCAGTTTCGGGTTTTCATAAATATTGCCAATTACTTCTTTGAAAGTCGAAAGATAACATGTCCAAACATGGCTAAATTCCCCATTTGGATCATAATCCTTATAGTCTTCAATTGCTTTTAAACCAAATCTAGTATGATTTTTATTCCAAACAACAACACAAAATAAGTCAGGGAATTTACCATTTTTATCAAGTTCATCGGTTATGTAGTTCCCGCGCGAAGCCATAATATCGCCCTCATAAATCGGAATATTTTTACTATCATATTCACCTGTAAACTGTTGAATCTCAAAATCTTCAGAATTAAATTGTATCCATTCATTATAATCTTTAAACAATAATCCATTTCCGTTTCCTGATAAAGCGAAACTATCGGGATCAAGCCACTCTTTTTCTACTTTGTCCCAAATTCTAAACTTAATACGATTATTCATTACTTTAAATATTTTTTCTAATTACTAAATCTCCGTCATACCAAATATCAATATCAGGAATTCCAATGTTATTTTCTTGTTTGTCTACCAAAATATATGATTTCGTCCGCCCGAATTTGTCTAAAATGAAGCCACCCGATTTGGAAATTAATTCATTTACTTTAATAAGTTTGTCATTTTGTAATATATAGAAGTGGTCTGGGAGTATGTAAATATTTGGTGATATGAAAAAGGTAGTAAAGGGAACTTTTTGATTAGATATTACAATCTTATTTCGCGCGCCCGAACCAAAATCTAAAATCTCAGTAGTTGATCCTTTTAAACAAAGTAAATCAAAACGACCATTAACCGTATTCATTAGATTGATAAATAGGATTTAGTTATGCCAAAGTCTTGTTCGTAAATATTGTAAAATTCAGCATCTAACTCTAGCCACCAATCTTGTTCCCAATTATCAATATGATAGCCGCGCGGTAAGAACTTTTCACAATTCTCGGCGGATAAGTTAGTTAGTATAACTTTACGATGCATTCTATAACACTTGGAAAGCCAATAACAAAAACTATCTGGAATGATAGCGATTTCACATTCACTCATGTATTTAGCAGATTCCCAAAAATCACAGCCGCGCCGATCTAAATCCGCGCCCGCGTCAATATCAGTCAAACCACCAATTTGTATAATTGTATAATTTTTATAAGCTTCTCGAATATGTTTAATAACATGTAGGGGAATTGCGCCGTGTCCACGCCCCGTAGTGTTGATAACTAAACTTCTAGGAAACTTAATCGAATCTTCGTATTTATATAAGCGCGACCTATTTAAATAACAAACTGGCAAATCCCATCGGGCACAAACTTCGTGCGCCATCGTTTTAAACGAATCAAAAGGAACGGCACGCGGCGGATAATTCCATAAGCACCGCTTTTCAATTCTAGATAAAGTATTGGGGTGAATATCAGAGATTTGTAAAACATAAGGATTATACTTAGTATATTCCATGCCAATCAAATCAATTAATTTATCGCCTGTATTCTTGTAATAATTCTCGAAAAGAGAAATTCGGCAAAGTCTATCTCCTAATTTGTTGCCACCGCGCCATTCAACTCCGATTAAGCCTGACATAGCTTATTAATAATGTCATCAACCGTATCATTACTTTTTAAAGCATGTTTAACTAATTCTATATAATAAGGATTATCGTTCGGGCGAACTAATGACTGGTCAATTTCAACGTAATTTTCCCAATCTTGTATGCCAAATTTTTGAAATATTTTAACTACAAAATCTTTTAACAAAATTTTTTCTCCTGTAAGTAAGTAGTCTATAGGGGTTTGCGATTGAGCCGCGCGCCAGATAAGTTCACAGGCTGTATCCACATGAATTAAATTAAGTGTAGAATCTAGATTCCCTAATTTGAGTTTTGAGTCCGCCGGATTTTTAGCAAAATTTTCAACAAAATCAATAACTTTAGGGACAACAAATCGCGCGGCATCCTGTTCTTTTCCTACTATATTAGGTAAATATAATTGCGCGGCCCACATGCCTTTTTGTTCACGATAATACCCAACGATTTCTCTAGATATTTTTTTTGTGCGCGCATACCACGAATCAGAATCAAATTCTCGAATGCTTCCTAAGTTAATAAAACGAGTGGTATGAGAATCACAATGGATATAGTCTAAAATATTAAGGGGTCCATGACAATTTACATCAAAAGAATAATTATTATTATCTTCGCAGCTAGAAAAATTGGAAATACCCGTACAATTTATAATAATATTATAAGGACCATTTATAAAACACAATTCAATACTGTCAGAATTTCTAATGTCGAATCTAATTGAAGCGTGCGAATTAACAGCTTCATATCCAACAGCTAAGATATTAATATCTTTTTGCTTTTCAAGATATTTGATAAGGTTTTTAGCAATAAATCCACCACCTAAGATGCAAACTTTCATAAAAACTTAGTGACTTTGTTCCCAATCCAGCGGATTATTTTCGTATCTCTTCATTAATTTATCTTCATACGATTTTAATTTTGTGCTAATGAAAATATTTTTAATCGTAATTAATTTAAGACTTTTCGAGATTTCTTTTAGTTTGGCGTCTGAAATACTATATTGATGAGTCAGAATATCGTCTTTGGTAGTAAAAACATGATATAAGCCGGGCGCAGACGAGCTTATAGATAATCCTAAATCTTCTTCAAGACACAAAATATTGTAATAATCAAAGTAGTTTTTGACTATATCAAATCGTTGTTTCTCAAATTGGGCGTCAGTCATTTAATTATCTCTTCTGATATCTTCGTAATCTTCGACAAATCTAATTCCAGCTTCAAATCCAGCTTTTAAAATTCCAACAATGTCCCCGTATAACTCTTTTAATTCCCCGGGAAATTTTTCTTCAAGGTAGTTATCTAGAAATTCTTGTTTAGCTTTATCAAATTCTGTCATTATATTATATATTTAAGTTATATAATTTTGATTATCTAATTCTCCTCGTATCATCATCCATAACTCACCAAGTATATTTTTGCCGTCTTTATTTGGTCCCCAACCCCAAAAATCGTCCCGCCACGAATCTTCAATTAATTGTCTATTGCCAGATGATACAAGTTTCTGGCGCACATATTCGTGTTGTTTTACTTTCGCCCATAAAATTTCTTTCATAATATCAATTTTAACATTGTCCCAATCTGGGCGAACTAACTCTTTATATTTTCTAGATAATTGAAATGCTTCGTGAGCGGATGGAGCAAGTGAGATTTTTTTACGAATAACTTCTAATTCGGAAATAGACGCGGATTCATAAGTTAAGAATTTTTCCCAATGATACGTGGCTTCCGAAGTATCAAATCTAAGCCCTTTCCACTGTAAGGTAAATGAAGAAAAATTAGATAAACAATAAAAATCTTGTTCGTAAAAGAAAATCTGATCTTGGGTGTCGGATTTGTGTGTTTCTATAATCATATTTAAATTTCTTGTATTACTTCAGGAAATTGTCCACCGGGATAATAGTCAGGATTAAAGTTTACCGTTTCTGTAACCTCATCATATATATAACTTGACTTACCCCAGCGTTTATTTTGGTAAAAAATTTTGTCGCGACTACGCGACCCGTTTAACCAACTTAAGTGCTTTGTCCAATTTACTTCGCGTGGAATCACTTTACTTTTAACAAATGAATTAGGTATTTCTGCCCGTTGATAAAAAAACGAAATGTCATTATCTTGAATGAAATCACCCAATTTATAAGGAGGTTGATTAACTCTAAAAATCCGCGCCGGAGTAAATGGTTCAGCCAAATATTGTTTGTCTGTTTGAAAATAGTTTTTAAGACAAAGTTTCCACCAGAATGTAGATTTGTCTTTTTCTATGTAATTAACTATATTTGTTATATCTTCTACTGTATAAAATTCGTCAGCATCAACTTGCCAAATAAAATCACACCCATTATCTTTTAAATAATCTAAACAGATGCCCCGCGCGGCTATTTCAGATTTGAATTGTCCATCGGCAAACAAAAAATCCATGATGCCAGTTGTTTTAATTAATTCAACTGTATTGTCAGTTTTATCTATATTGAATTTTTCAAAAGGGACTGAAACGCAACTATAAACAAACTGATGATTTAAAGTGTTTTTAACTTTAATCCACGGGTCTAGGCATTTAAGGATTAAATCTGCTGAGTTGAACGCTGTAAAAATAATTCCTATTTTCATTTTAAATAACGCTTTCTAAAACATTGACAATATTTTGTGCCACGGATTTATAATTGAATTGTTCACGGTACTTTCTATCATACTGTCGAACTAACCAGTCATAATGGGATTTATTGTTTTCAATTTCTTGAATTTTTTCAAACATAGCCGCCGGATTTGGGTCGCAGGCGAACTCGGGGAGAAATTCTATTGCAGCCGCGCAATCATTACTTAGTATTGGATATTTGCCTGCTAAAATTGCTTCAATGCTAGTTAAACCAATTCCTTCAAATGAGCTTGGCAATAAAACATAATCGCAAAGATTATAATAATTATTTAAAGTTACATCATTAACCATGCCAACATATGTTCCAAAACAAGGATTTTCTGATCCTATAATAAGTAATTGGCCCTCTTCGTAATACTTTTGAATTAGATTCTTGACCAAATCAAATCTTTTGTTTGGGCTATGTGCGCGACCAACATAAAGAAACTTTACTCCACTTTCTTTTTTTTCTAAATTCAATCGCGTTATTGGTTTAGTTGGCTGATATACAACCGTACTATCTACTCCAAATATCTCTTTGATTTGTGATTGAACGGTTTTAGAAATTGAAGTAACCGCATTAACTTGTTCAATTCTCCAATTTAAGTTTCCAAGCACTCTATTTAGATGAAATTCAGATAAATACGTTGGAATATCTAAAATATTAAGAACACTCGGCTTATTAAAATCTATCGTATCATGTGAAATTTGGTATTCCCCGTTAGGATCATTACAATATAATACGTCTGCTAATTTTACGTCATCAACTAACTCATGACCCAGTTCAATTAATCCGCGCTTAATCGCTGGTAAATAGGCCGGGGGCCAAACTGTATTATCACTGGGTTCACCATATATTCTAATTTTCATAATTAGTTACTTTTCTAATTCTAGTGCGTCCTGCCAACCATATACTCTTTTCAATTCGCTTATAGTTTTCCCATAGCAAATCCCGTCGAACATAGTAACAAATCTTAATAAACTTTTACTAAAAGCTACATCAACTCCAATCCGCCCGCCGATGAAATCTTTGGTATTAATGTTTTGCAAAACAATCAAATCGCGCGGCTTTTGTTTATTGTTTATGTGTCCTTTACAAGACAACACTCCAATAAATTTGTAATAATTGGTAATATGTTTTCCTTCTTTAGTTACTTCATTTTCTAATGAAATTACATCGCCAGATTTAAAAGAATTTTCCCAAGGGAAACAAAACGAAGGAAGAATAGTTTTACTCATTTTATTTTTAGAAAATCTAACCAAATATCTTTACTTTTCTTAGAGTATTGTTTAAGCAAATGTTTATTTACTGTGGGGAGATAGTAGTTGCCATATGCCGCATTTAATTTGTTTACTATACTGTCTGTGTCGTTTGGATTGGCATGTGACATATAATCCACCCATTTAATTTCAGGGGATACAACAATTGGAATACCCATTGAAACGGCATCGGCAGTAATTATATTGAACGTCTCACTAAAAGATACCTGCATTGAAATATCCATCTTCCCAATAAGTTCTAAAAACTCATTATGAGGACGCCAAGGATGTTCAATCAACTTATGCTTCGGAAAATGAGTAAATAGTAATCTGAGATTTTTAAGAACTGGCTCACCATTACCCTCGACTCTTGTTCCGTTAACATGAAATCTTAATGGTTTATTAATTTTCTCTGCAAACTCAATTGCGGCCACTGCTTGAATGACTTGATTTTTCAACGGACGGATTGCCCCTAGACAGGCAATATGCAACTCTTCCCCGTGCCGATGGACATGTTTTGTATGATCTTTTTGGATGATAATAGTTGGGTAAATAAACAACTTTATCCGGTGGGCACCCCAAATATCCAACCAAATCCATAAAATCAGTATTGATATTTTTTGAATTATTTGAAATATAAACATTTGGATATTTAATATATTTCAGCATCCAATCTATCCCGTTCCCCTCATTTGCTAGAAAAGGAACTTCGCTATGGTTACGAATAATCCATTTAATTTTTGGATGAAGTTTAGTTAAAATTTGAAACTTCTCAGGAGGAAAAACAATTGCTTCTAAAATTACATGAGTGGGTTGAAAAGTATGAACTTCTTTATCAATACAATGTCCGTCAAATACCTCAACAATATTGGATTCGATATTATTTTCTCGTAGCATTTCATTAACGAAATTAGCAGAATTATACAATCCCGAACTAAATCCACCGCAAGCACTGTATCCATCATGCGGCCCCCATTGATTATTTCTTTTTTTTAAAATGAATAAAACCCGGGGACGTTTTGCATGAATCATATTGAAAATTAGTTGTTTAAGGTTTTGGAATAGTGACATAGGAAGTTGATGGTGAGTTGCCGAAAATAACAACGGCGCACGGAAAGGGTGCCGGGGATTTTAAATGACTTCCATCTTCGCGCCACGACGGAAATGATCTGTTGTTAAAACTCAATCTACCTTTTATAAATCTAACTTCACCTTTTGAACAATATTCGTGCCACCATTTAGTATCCACGCGGGCCGGGATTAGGAAAACAACAGTACATCCTTTCAAAGATTCTTCATAACCTTTTTGAATAAACTTACTTATTAACCTGCCATAAGGAGGATTACACCAAATTGATTTATATGCCGACCAATCTTTTGTAAGAGCATCGTCTTCAGGAGTAAAGTAATCAGAAATCAACCAATTATCTTTTGTCGCTGCTGCGTCCAGAGTAAAATTGAACTCATTGTCTAAATAATTAAAAACATATTTAGGGGTTTCCCATTCGTTAGATTTTGAACTAAAATGAACTTCAGTGTTACTCATTCTTTATCTATATAATTTAGAAAGATTTGATAACATCAATAATAGATTGATTTTTTATTTCCTTGACACTGTTTGAAATTATAGCTCGCGCATTTGGATTAAAGGGAACGTGACTTTTCACATGCTCAATATCCATATCTGGATAATTAATTCCATGTAGAGATAAAACTGGATGACTATAACTTGAACCGATCCACGAATAAGAAGTGTCAACTGTTAAATGTAGTTTAGAAGTTAGTAATAACTTTACCGCGTCTAATAAACTAAGTTTGGAAGCAGGATAATCATTTTCTAATGTTGGGCATTGTTTGGTATCCAGCCTAACCACTTTATATCCTAACTTTTCAATATCTTTGTGTAAGCTTAGTATTTGATTAGAATCAAGTGCGCGCCCAAGCGGATCATTTCCAGAAACTAAAGAAGTTGTTATTAGTTTTTGACTTCTTTCTTCTGTTTGAAACCATTTATCTAAATGACATTGCATATCGACAGGTGGAGGGAAATCGTTCATATCATGCACTTCTTCAATATAATGATTGTATTTATACCAATCTTGCCGTTTATGTTGAGGGCACGCGGAATATACTTTATCAAATCGCCCAGACTCTATATATTTACTATCATTATTGGTCGGCCAATCATCACAACCTTCCCATACGTGAAATCCATCTATGCAAGGATGATTATAAAATAAAGGTAAAATTGCAGAATATTTGCGTCCAACACAAAAAATTAAATTACTATCTGGGTTATGAGTTTTAAAAGTTTTGGCTAATGTAGTATTCATAACTAAATCACCAAACAATCCGAAATTCCATCCTGCTATTTTCATATTAATTAGGTGTAAAAATCCCAAAACCACTAAACTGTTTAACCAATTCTGCTTTGTGAGTTTTATCAAAATAACTCATGATTTTATCTAAGCAGTTATTGTCTTTTGGCGGCTCAATTTTAAAATAGCTTTTAATATGAGAATCTGGGAAAATCTCGTTTGAATAAAACATTAAGTCATCGACAATTATAACGTCTTTATAACCTTTATCCGCGCGGCTTTTAATTATTTTTAATTCGTCAAGCAGGGGATACTTAAGAGAGTCATTCTTTTCATCATTAAAACCTGCAAAACCTAAATCAGCCGCCGGGAAATGGGCATCCAAAAAGATTAAATATTGTTTATTGGAATCATGTTCAAATACATGCTGTAATCCAAATTTGCTAGTTCCTTGTATAATATTAATTTTTGAATTATTACCATACATCCTGTGATATCGTTGAATTACTTCTTTAGATATTTCAATTGAATAACAAATTTCAAAGTTGCAAGTAGTAGCATATTGAATCCCATGCCCGTGTCCCAAACCCGTTTCAAGAAATCCATTTAGATTATACTGATTAACATAATCATTGAGATTGAAGTAAGATAAACTTCCCATGTTATTCTCCCCAAAAACTTTGGTTATTATCAAGGCCGGGCAGCCCTAAATGTAAACAGCTAATTGGTAATTCCTTTAAATTTTTAGTATATTCTTTGTCTCCGTTAATTGTTTCGCCCCAAAAGTTGCGCCACTGCCAGTCAGAATTAGATGAATCATAACTTTCAGGATATTTAGCCCCCGATTTAACAACTTCACTATTAACGTTCCAAAGTTGCATATACCCATAACCAATTCCGTAAGGTTTTTCAAAAACGTCTTCGATTACTTTTCCAGTCATTAAATCAGATAAATCATAAATGGCCGGGATAAAAATCCGGCGGCACCCCCAAAAATATTCAATAGAATCATTATAATTATTTTTCCATTCAAGGAAAGTGGAGGGTAAGATAATGTCGGCATCTAAATGACAAACCCAATCGGCAGGTTTAATTAAATCAAAAACATCATTAAGGGCAGCCCCGCGATTGAATACTGCGTGATTTTTGTAAAATAAATCAGTAGTAACACATTCTACTCCGGCCCGGGCGCACAATTCATGAGTTTCAGTTGATTTTTCAGTCGTGATAACATAAACATTGTCAAATAGTTTCTTGTTAAAGCCGAGAGAAACAGCTAGAAATTTCCTAGCATTTTCCCCAACACAAGTAATAAAAGCGTCGATCTTCATAATTAAATAGGATAACCAAATTCGTCGTAAGAATCGGGATGTAATTCTCCCTGCGTACAAGTCGCTATTAATCTTACTTCCCCATCAATTATCGTATAATCATCTAAAATATAGTCATCATCTCCAATTGAAGTCATATAGTCACTGATTTGTTGTATTCCCGAATCTAGCATATTAATTTTTTAGTTATTTTGTATTACTTCTTTGCATTTAGCTATAAAATTTTCTACATGACCATCTTGACTCGAATTCATTTGATGGTAATAGTAATTCCCGTAGGTCGTTCCAAATCCAAATTTTAAACCATTCCCTAAATCATACATAGGTTGATCTACTGCGCGCGGCCAAATTCCAGCTATACAATATCCTTTTTCTTGAGCTACTTTAGTTACTAATTCGGCGCAATCACAATCCCCGCCGTGGTCATAGCTTGGTCGCCCTAAATCATTATATAATTTTGTTGAAATCATATGCATGGAAGGACTGATATAAGGCCGATTACAAGTTCCATCTGCTTTGGTTAAATGATTGCTCTGATGAAATCCGCCCGCTATTGTTTGCTTGTCTTCAACTTTTTTATATAGATCGCCAAAAGTATCAAATCTTAAAGGAATACTATCAATTTCACTGATTATAAAGTAATCGGGACAGTTTCCGCCATTAATTAAAGAATGAATGACTTGATCAATAGCGTTGCCATGAGAAATATAAGGGAAATCAAATTCAAAATAATTCATCGCGATTCCCAAACGGTCATATACTTTCTTATGCCATTCTAAAACATCATTAGAACGATTCTTACCGTAAACAACAAAAGGAAAAACCATTTTTTAATATCCTATTTTAACTTCCCCCGTAGATTTACCAAAAAATGTTCTTTGTATTTCGTTCTTTAAAATCCAGCGAGTATGGTTCATTGCGTCAATCGTGCGCGCATCAATTTGATACTTCTTACAATTATCTATCGTCTCAAAAAGAATTTGATTAACATCTTTTAGTTTTTTATAAAGAACGCTGTCGAGAATTTCTTCGAGTTTTGAATCTCCAATTTGTTCGCCTAAAGAATTAGAATAAAAAAGAAATTGTTTGGAAAGTGAGTCGCGCGTTTTGTCATCAGATTTTAACAACTTGACTTCTAAAATACTTAGAAAATCAACGTAATACCCTTCATCAATTAAGAGGTTAATCATAGTTATAGTAAAATGCCTAATTCGTCTAAATTAATTAGTTTGGGTTGTGGAAATTTAGTTCGGTCGGATTCATCATAAATCCCCAATCTAATCAATTCATTTTCAAATTCATTTGTTTTTTCTTGTTCTACTGGGTTAAATTGAACAGATAACAAAGGCCGCGCGATTAGTTGGATTGTTTCAGGATTTGTGATTTTGTTTAGATAAACTATATTTGCCCGATATCCACATAGATAATCAGGATTTCTATCGGTGATAAAAATTAAAGTATGCTGATTTTTTAATCTTATTTCCTTGATAGCCGAGTATTTTGACTGACTAAGCATCCAAGTAGGCAGAATACTATTTACTTCTTTCCAAATTAAATCTGACTGAAATTGATCTGGTGAAATAATTATACTTTTTCCAAAGTAAGTAGTGTCTTTGAAAGCATTTTTAATAATTAATCGAATTTTAGGATTAAGCATAAATTAATCTAATTTATCTTCTTCTCCCTGTTTCGTTCCAATGTGATAGCATTGAATGTTCGAGCTACCAAAAGACCAAAATGAATAAGGGCCGCGAAGTTGGCGGGCCAAGTTTGTGAAAGTTAATTCCGAGTTTAATATTCCTTGGTTAATTAATCCAATAATCAAATCTTGTTGCACGGCTACTGAGTTATATAATTTAACAATATCACTTGTCCGCGCGATATATGGATTAAAACTGAAAATATCATCTTGACTTAACCAACCATTATGACAGCGATGCAAAGTTTTATAATGAGGGAAATCATTAAAATGCCGGGGAACTCTAACTTGAGATACACCCTCATTTGATTCCAATAATTCAATTGATTGTTTAATATGAAATTCTAAATTATTATTCTTAGCTCTGACCAAAAAATCATCTTCAAGAAAGAAAATATAAGGAGTGGGAATATTTTCGATTAAAGTTCCTATATCTTGAAGTTGACCGATTGAGTGACTGGCATCAAAATGTTTAAAATTACCTTCAGTAATTAAAACTTCATTAAAATCATAAGATAAAATATCTTCTCTCATTCCTTCTGCCGTCCAATTAGCATCCTCTTTGCCATTCTTGATATGTGCGCGTTTGTATGAGAAAATATCTAAATGTTTTTGAGCTTCCCAATCTTGGAGAGTGGAACTATAAATATAGCGTCTATCAAAATGACCCTTAGTAGTAGTAGCAAAAAGTAGAGAAATTGGTAAACTCATGAATTAATATAGTGAAATTATTTCAATTTCCGCCGATTTTACGTGATATGAAACGGGAGTCGTAACATCATATTCTTCATGAGTCATGGGATTTACCACTCTTTTAGTGAAACTATCTACACTCTTAAAGCATACCATTCCTTCTTTATCGTTGACATAATCTAATATGCAATTTTCCGGTAACTTAACTTCGCGTCCGGTGGCTTTATCAATTACCTGATATTTAAAAAATTTACGATCTAGTATCATGACTAGAGTATATAATTTTTATCTTAAATTTTATCCCAAAGAGGCAAATTATGGGGAACCGTATCTTCTCTTTTAAGTTTTTCTAAATCTATAATAACATTTTCTGGTTTTCCGCTGCGTTCAGACCATTTTTTAGACCAAAAATCTTCATTTAGCTTTTGACGACGAGCTAAGTTTAAATATCCTAAATGAAAAGTATAAATTTTATCTCTTAGGTTATGAGAATTTTCAGGCTTAAGGAAGTCGGGCGGCGTAATATTAATAGTAGGAACTAATTCGTCATCGGGGGATAAAAGTTCACATGTATCCGAACGGTCGGTAGCAATTAATCCTTTATCTAATTTAGCCCCGCGCCAAACTCCACGCTTTAACCCTCTCTTATGAATTCTCCATTTTAGACCAATATTATGATTTTTACGAATTTGAGTTTCACCTCCATACAAATCAATACTTGGGACAAAAACTGCTTCATATGGAGAATTAAGTAATTTGTCTGCTACTTCATCCCAAAGCGGGCGGCTAAATGAAGGAATTACTTCGTCAAAATCCATTTGTATTTTTAAAGGAAATTTATCGCTAGTTGCCTGTAGCGCGGCATTCTTAATATCTCCATCAAATGTATTTTTACTATAAGGAATATTTGTATAAACTACTCTGATTGGGTATTTTTGCGACAAAGTAACTATCTTTTGGGTAGTATATCCGTCATCCTCATAAGAATTATTGATTGCAATTACAATTTCCCCACGATAACCAATGAAATCCGCCCAATTCTTAAGAATGAATTGATAATCAATATCAAAAGATTTTAGATTGAATAAACTAGAATAGATACTAAACATATTGTTTTAATGCCAATGTGGAACTATAAATGAAGAGTTTTGTTCTCGTTCGGGTACGACCCCGGGTGCCCAAGTTTGAGTTTCTAATACTTTATCCCATTCTTCATCAGTAAAATAAGGATAAACAAACTTTTCCTTAACTGGACCATTCAATAACCAAAGACGTTTGGAATCAGGCTCATGCTGCCACAGGGAGCCGTCTGGATTCTCTCGGATGGCTCTTTTGCCATTATCCGCCACTAACGGATGTTGATAGATATAGTGAAGATAATTATTATTTTTATAAATCTTTTGGATTTGTTCTTCTCTCCAAATCAGGTTGTGTTTTGGGCCACAGCCACCTTCACTTAAGGGTTCTAACGATTGGTAAAATTTAGCTTTAATTAAATGCGCCCTTTCGGAGTATTGCCCTTGGCAAGTATCCCCGGCAATAGAAACAGACTTAATTATTTTTCCTTGGTAATTCTGATCAATCGCGCTTTGTAGATAAAGAAGTTCAGTTTCTAGAAAATCTCTATGAAAATATTGATCATTTTGTATGTAAAAACAGTACTCAGATTGCGCGGCTTCAAATAATTGCTTTGTTCCTATCCCTAATCCGTAGTTTTTATCATTGACTATTAAGTAGTCTATAAATCCCTTATCTCGAAAATCATAAGAATAATACTTTTTTGAGCCATTATCTAAAAATATTACTCTATATGGAAACTTACAATATTTCTGTATAGAATGAAGCAGGATAATACTTTCCTGCTCTTTATTAAAATCTAATACCAGTATGTCAATCATAAGCTCTTTTAAGCTATATGATTTTGATTCATTAATTTAAGGAGCTAAATCTCCCAAATGAGACTCTTGAATAGATTTAACATCTGGTGTTTTGAAGTTAAGATTTCTATTCTGAGATTCTAACTGTTTAACGAAATCTGTTTGCATCCCAAAACTCCACCAAGAACGAACAGGAAATACACTTTTTTGTAAGTCTGTAATTTTACTATCCGCAGTTTTTTGACTTGTGATAATCAGACCAACAGACATTTTTAAGTCTGCTAGAGCATAGTGGTCAGAAATTATTACTGGAATAAGAGCTACTGCTGAAGTAGCTACAATACTAGCAATAAATTTAAGAACTGTTAATTGAGCCTTTTGAATTTGATTATTAGCCACCCGAGCTACCGCTGCTTCATCTTGTGATTCTTGGGCGTTATGAGCAAATTCCTTGGCTTGATTAAAATTATCGTCTTCTATTCCCATAGTATTTTAATATAATTGTTAAATAATTAGGTTAATTGTAAAGTTATAATACAATTTACACTAAAATTAATTAAATTTTACTGAAAAATAGTTTTGTTATTACTGTGTATAACAGTGTAAAGCAATAATTCCAATACAAAACCAAACGTCTAAACGATATGGATCAGGCCAAGTTTCCCAATACAAGCCTACCCAAAGATTTCTAATTGAGATTATTAACTCAAATTTTACCTTATAGGGCAACTTCCAGAACTGCATTCTTGTGTTTCTAAATCCCCTGCTCCTACATCATAGGTTTCAGATATGGATTTAATCTTCTTAATAGAAGAATTATATTGTTCCTCTGTAATAGACTGGTATGGAGCTTGCTTAAATCCGTGATTTTGATGAAGTAAAAAACTAACCGATTTAATATTATGTTCGTAGTTATTCTTTAACCATTCTTTAATGGAGGGCAATTCTTCTGGTTTATAATAAACCGTTACCGAAACTGCATTATCCGACCAAACTGTTTGTAATTGTTTTACTAATTCTAATTGTTTGATAGCGTCAACATCGGCGGCTACCAGAGTATTTTCGGTGGATTTGCAGGGAAAATAGATAACTACAGTATCATGATTTTCACTGTTATCAAAATTTAAAGCATATTCTACATGATAACCCAAATTGCGACAAATATTAACTAATTTATCGCTACTACTCATACGAATAGTTCTTTGATAGAACTTGTCGTATCCGGGGTGAACACCGGGAACAGAACCAGCAAGTAAACTTAATGTTCCGCTAGGCTTAACTGTGGTTAGTTTAATACTTTCGGGCCATCCGCGCTTTTTAGACCATTCTTTATCAAACTTTCTTAATTCTTGATAACATTCGTCTAGCCAAGGTAATTTATCTAAAGATTGGCAAATACCAGTTACACCTAATCCGATACGACGATTCTTTTTAACAATTTTACTTGTTTTCTCGTAAAGAGCAGGTAAATCCCAAATGCATTTTTGGGTTTTGTAAAGCAATTTAGAGCATTCAAATAATTCTTCTTTAGAAGTTATATTGTTTAGATAAATCTCGCAAAGATTACAGGCTTCGCCATCGGCAAGGCTTATTTCTGCGCAGGGATTAAAACCTTCACAATTATCTTTTCTTTCTTCTCCTAGTCGCCCAAACGTTTGACTAAGAGGCATATTAATAAAACCATATGCTTCTCCCTTGGCGCATTTAGTTACTTCATTAACTTCATATCCAGTAGCCCAAACTTCGCTGCTAATATGATCATAGCTATCAGCATAAATAGAATTATTGGACATGCTACGCCAATTAGGAATATTCCCTAGCGACCAATTTTTAGCTCTTAAATAAAGATAATCATCAGGGTCGCCAATAGCTATTTCAGCACTGCGACGAACGTTACCCGCAACAACAATAGAACCAATAATATTATTAATATCTAAAACATCAATTGAACGTAGTTTTTTACCTTCTCTTGACTGAAAGATTTTAACAATTTTATCAATTCCCTCTATTAGGATGCCCGGCCCACTTGCTGTGCCACCGAATCCACGAATAAATTCTCCCGCGCCTCTAATGAGAATTGTAGAATAAGTAAATGACTTACCACCATTATAAAAAGCTAAAAGTAAATTTCTTAGCAACTGAACCCATCCCTGACGACTATCGGGAACAATAAAATCAGCATCTTTAGTTAAAACATGTTTAATTTCAATTCCCTTTTTAATGCGCGGCAACTCGTGAATATCTTCACGCTTAACTGAATAACCAACCCCACCACCCAACATTAAATGTTCAAATAAGAAACAAAAATCTTCCATGTCTCTCATGGAAACAAACCAGCAATTTAGCAGGCTGGCGAGCCCAAATCTATCTACCGTAGTAGTTCCTAGTTGCCATAACATTCGGCCACCAAAATTACACTTTAAATTAAAAATATAATCAAAAAGTTTCTCCGCTTCTTCTTTAGAATATTGAGCGCCGATTTTTTGAGCGCCATTAATGCATCGCTGAATGGTTTCATGCCATTCTTCGGATTCACCACTTTCTTTTGTTCTACTGTAAGTACGCTTGTAGACAATAAAACCTAGCGCACCAAACCCCCAAGGAACTTTTTTATCTTTATATTTACTTGTAAATTCATCTGAAATAATTTGCCAATCTTCGTTTTTTACCATATTCACTTTATATAATTCTGTGAATATATTTACCCTATTTAAACCCTTTTAAATGAAAAATTTTTCCGAACCACTCGGGCGCGGAAAATTTTTGTTAAAATTAAGGATTAAAAGGTGTAGTAATTATCCTGTGCTGCCCCATCCATTTTCTCCCCGCGCCGTTTCAGTTAATTCGTTTACTTCTTCAAATTCTACCTCATGATATTTTTCAAAAATAATCTGAGCGATTCTGTCACCCTTTCTAACATATAAACTATAATATGGATATATTTCTAATGAAGTTGGTATGATCGCCGTATTTAACAATATTACCCCTACATCTCCAGCATAATCTTCGTCTATAACTCCAGCTAGAACATCAATACCTTGTTTAAGGGCTAGCCCTGAACGCGGAGCAATTCTACCGTAGTATCCGGGCGGAATTTGAATTGATAAATTAGTTTTAAATAAATGACGTTCACCCGGGTTCAATATACAATCTTCAGTTGAATATAAATCATACCCAGCAGCCCCGGCGGATGCACGAGTTGGTATTATCGCATTTTCGCTTAGTTTTTTAATTTGAATTTTCATATTAATTTTTTAATTCAATAAAAACTACATACTCTGACATGACATCCACGGCTACCAATTTTCCAGTTAGTAATGCTTGAATTTCTTGAATTGATAATTTAATAATTTGACTTCCGCAGTGTTCTCCAAATTGTTTTTTAGCTTCTTCGGTATTTTCAATTATCTTTTGTTCGTCTTCGTATTTATGATTCATAATTATTCTTCAAAACTAGATAAACGTAGTAAGAATTCGATAGGTTTATCCCAACTATTGTATATGTGATTTTCTCCAGTGATAATCCAATCTACAATGCCAATAGTAAAACCTAAAGTTATAGCCAAGAATATCCAAATTACCATTAAAATAAAAACTACTATTATTAAAAGTCTTTTAAGAAAATTCATAATTTAATCCTATTTAAAAGAGTTTGGCATCTTTTACTTGGCTGTTTTGTTAAAAACCCACAATGTTTCGCTAATTCATAAGGAATATAAGTTTTACCAAATTGCGATTTAGTAACATCAAGTATTTCATTTTTATCATTTTTCAAAAACCAGTGCGTTTGCCCGGCGGATAATCCTTTAGGAAACTCTTTATGAGTTAAAATGCAAGGATAATAAGACTTATTAAGTAAATGATAAAGAGCCTCGGAAGCTACATAGCAATGTCCCCCCAATCCAATTGAACCTTCCCAATCCTTAGAAAGTAAATCGGCGGACAAATTATTTTGAATAGCTTTTATATATTGTTTAATCATTAAATCTAATCATTAAACTAAAAGCGTTTTCCCATCTATAAAAACCTCAATACCTAATTGCTTATCATATATTTCAATAGGAATATTAGCTTCGTCTAACATGATTTTGGAATACTTAGTAGATTCCACCCATTTCTCTAGATGATCAAATTTTGGTCTTTGTTTATGTAAAACTATCTTAGAAATCCCGCATTGAATGATTGCTCGCGCACAATCGGCGCATGGCATCCCTCCAATATACATAGTCGCCCCTAAAGTAGATATTCCATGTCTATTACATGTATACAGACAATTTCTTTCTGCGTGTTCATAAAAGAAGTACTTGATTGGCCTTTCATTTCTTCCGTCCTCATAATTATAATCATTAACCCCTCTACATATCCCATTATAACCTTCAGAAATACAAGTATTATCTTTAACTAAAATAGCGCCAACCTTAGTTTTTGTATCTTTTGATTTCTGTGCGGCTAAGTAAACGTGCCTGAAAAAATATTCATTCCAATCCATATGTTTTATAAAATCTTAAACCAAATCATTAAACCGATAATTACTCCAATCCCAAAACCTATTGTGATTATTCCGAAAACAAAATAGCCATCTTTAATCCTTATCTATATAAACTTTACCGCGTCTAGTTTTCTTACTTGATTCAATAAAGCTGTCTTTAATTTGATCTTGTCCGCCGGTTTGCTGTTTTCTCTTTTCATGAAGTTCTCTGGCTTGATCTTGTAATGATCCAAGAGTCCCCGGCTTATTTGTTTTATCTAAAAACTTTTGTTTGCTAAAGGGATCAATTCGAGTGTCTACCGCGACCTGAGTATCAGACGGGATTCTAGTAAATTTCGCGCGGCCAATCTTTATTGTTGAGCCAATCGGTGGGGCATCTTGAATAGCAAAATAATGTTCTACTATTTCTCCTTTACTGTTTGTGAATTGATAATTAGGCATCTTACTTTTTTAGAACTTTCTGAATATATAAAGGAATTGAAACCGGCCAGAAGAACAGACAAACGATAATCGTGGGGATTAAATCAGATTTTTTTAAATTAGAAGATTTAGCAAGAGAATGATAAGATAAAGTGAACAAAGTAAATAAAAATCCTATAGCTAGATAAATTTGAATATAGATTGGCATAATAGTTATTTTAGATTTTGTAAATTAAATAATACTTGTTCTTCTGCGTTTTTCTCGCTTTGTAATTGTTTTTCAGCCTTTCTTTTAAAGAAACGATCAATTATTTCGTGTACAAGACCACTTTCCAATCCCCAGAAAACTCTTAATCGGTTAAATCCAACGCTTATGTAGCCGCTATAATATAAGGTAACATGCCCGTCTGAAATCATCTTATCATAATGAACAAATCTAGCTTCAAACTTAGATTCATTACTCTTAATATAATCAATTAACTTTTGAATTTCCGGTCGAATTGTTAAAAATTTCATATTACGTTTGAAATAAACTAATAAAAGAAACTAAAATAACCAATGCAACTAAAGGAATAAATAAAATCATTTTAAGTTTTTCAAAAGAATATCAACAGTTTTTTGCCAAGTATATTCTTGTTGTAGTTGTAATCCAGTTTCATTTAAAGGATTATACAAGAATTTTCTTTCGGCAGTTTCCATAGCAGAAAGAAACTCATTATCATCCCAATCCCAAATTAAACCTTGATTCCAAGGAACACCTTTCGGAAAAAACATATTATCGTAGGGTTCAATTAAATTAGATGATTCAAACGTTACGGCACCCGATTTAGGTAGCCAATCTTTCATTGCTGTGGCATTATGAATAACTCCATGTTTACCTAAAGCTAAACAATGAAAACTTGGCAAAGAAAATCCTTCCGCCCTCGAACCATCAAGAATAATATCAATACTATTATAACACTGATTAAGAGTTGTTAATGTTTGAACCTGTGGCAAAACATTAATATTGAAAGGTTTTTGTCCGTTCCAAATCTGATTTAACAGCCCTTCATTTTGTTCCTTATTTAAGAATGGGTTATTAACATGTAAATGTAAAACATGTTTATGATTATTCCCGTATTTCTTAATCCAGTTTTGGATGACTTTCGCGTGGCCTTTTCGGGACGGTTCTAATTTTCCAACTAAACCCCATACAATTCTGTCGTCTTTATAAGCTCTTTTTTCAATTCTATTAAAATGAAGGCTATCGAATGCAAGTGGACAATAAATTGAATCAATATTATACTTTTTAAAAACCTCTTGAGAATATTTAGAAGTTAAATAAATAGTATCTTGATTTCTTAAGATATTTACTTCATTTGGAGTTAGTTCACTTAACTCATGAAAAGTTAATAGGTTCCGCCGGACTCCGTATGACTGTTCTGAATCTCGAATATGCCAAAGTTTTAAAGTCGGATCGTTTCGATCAAATTTTTCCAAAGCATAATAAATAGATTCTTTTAGATAGTTTTCAAATCCGGGTAGCCGCGCGGCTACTGAATATGAACTTAAATCTACTTGTCCGCCGATTGGAAATAATCGAATATCTATTTTTCGTTTAAATAATTCAACAAGAATATTCGCGGCAACAAAGCCAAAAGACACACTATTGATCGGGACATTAACATTAATCATACTTTTAAGGTTATATGATTTCGTTAACTCAAAAAATCATTCGATTCTTCTTTACCTTGAATTTCACCGCCTTTTGCTTGGTTAACGTACGCGCGGGCCAATAAAATAAGTATTTCAATATCATTAAGAGTAATTCCCAAAGGACTTGAGGAAAACTTCTTCATATCCGGCAAATCAACATTTAATGAATTAACTAAGGTGGAAATTTCAAGAGCTAAATCGCCGGGGATTTGTAGGTTTTGAGTAAACAATTCGGCTGGCTTTTCAAGAATATATCCAATTTTATTTTCTTTTACTTTTTTCCCCTCTATGTATTCAATTCTAGAAACCAATTTAGCAGCTTCAAAATCCTTTAATGCTTCTATAATTGCAGCATAATGTAACTCGGGCGTTTCTGAAATTGGAACAACTTTTAGTCGGTCGTCAGGATAGATAAATTGATTATTTTCTTTAAAATGACTGAATAAGTTTACTTTAATTTGATTAAGAGTCATAAGTATGATTATTTGCTATAATATCCGCAAGTGAGGCACCCGTCATCGCTACCGCTTAGTCGAATTGCATTATGCCTATCCTTATCGGGACAATTAATTTGTAATAATTCCATTAATCCAAATTCTGCTAACTCTTCTGGACTAGGCTCATATTTTTCAGAATTGCTTTCGATATTGAAATTCATCATTTATCTAAATACTGGAGTAATTAAAGGGGCTTCGGGCGCGGCTTCGTCATTAAAAGCATCATTTACATGCTCATAGTATTCAAAAGTCGCCTTAAGAACTTTATAGTGAAGATTATCCTGTTTATCCGCCGGGGTATTTTCAAGAATATTCTGAACTAACTTGAAATTGATTTTTTCAAGTAAAGAAATCATAATATTTACATGAGTATCAACAGTAGTCGCTTCAATTAAATAAGCAATTTGTTGATTTTGAGTTTGTGCGACTTTTTCTGAGTCATCGCCGGTTTGAGCCCCGACTTCGGGGATGGAATCGTGTGTATTCATAGATTTGAGATTTTAGTGTCTGTTTCGTTATATGATTTAGATTTGAGTCGTAATCATATTTTTCAGCTTATCTTGAATTTTTTTAGTCCGCGCGGCCACATTTCCAGTAGAGCATCCGATTTTCTTGCCAATATCAGACAAACTTTCTACTTCGCAATTAATTCCAAAACGATGTTGAATAATATAACGATCTTCTTTATCAAGGTTATCAATTTTACTAATTAAATCTTCATACTTTTCATTTCTTTCATAAATATCCGCCGGGGTTTCATTATCAGAATAATCTTTTAGAATAGTATCTTGATAACTTGAATTGTGGTTATCGTGTTCGCTTTCAGAAGTTTCTGGCTCTCTGTCAAGTTCCACCGCTGGCTTAAATAAAGTTAATAATAGTTTTACTTCTTTATCTTTTAATTTAAGTTCTTTTGAGATATGTTTAACTACAGCATCATCATACAATGTTTCATATTTATTAAATAAACCTTGTTTATACATATTGTTTATTTTAAATAGCCTGTTATTTGTAGTAAAAGTAACAGCTACTTGACGAATGTTATTACGATAATATGCATCTATCTCACATAAAATATGGCGATAGCACCAAAAAGCGAACAAGCTTCCTGTATTTTTAGTTATTTTCTTATACTGACTTAAATCAAACCCATCCAATGCTGTCACAATTCCCACGATTCCAGATTGAATTAAGTCTAAAATGTCAAGGTTATTATTGTGTGCGAATTTTTTCGACAAATTAATAACCGTTCTCAAATAGGAGTTAATTAATTTTTCCTTGGCCGCAGGGTCGCCATTTTTTTTATACCCTTTAATTAAATCATATTCTTCCTGTTTTTTAAGAACGGGGTGAGAATAAGCCACTGTTTCATACTGCTTAATAATTGCGTTTTTATCCATAAACTTTCCTAGCCTTCCTTTTTTTGTTGAATTTACTTTCCTGCCTCCAAACCATTTGGATACCAGACACTTACGAATCTACATTAATGAGACTCATAATCAAGTTTTGAGACAATAAAATTCTTAAGAATGATAATTTACAGAGAAAAATTGTTTTGTTTTGATCGGTCAATTTTGAGAAAAGCGGGCCGATTTTGATTGGCTTTGTCATCCGCTTGAAGGTTCAGCGGCCCGTTTGTTCGCATTTAAGTTTAATAAAGCGATTTTTGTTCTGCCTCGCGGCGGGACAATTAATTGCCAATCTCATTTACACTTTATTTTCCTTCTATCTTATATAAACGTGAAATTTCTTGAATTAAATCAGAAAATAAATGGCAAAAGTTGACTTTCATTCTTTAGATGCTAGGATTTTGGAATCATGCAGTTTTTTAGACGAATTCACAAAGCAATTACGACATTTGATTTAAGAATTCAAAGAAAAATACAAGAAAACGAAATAAAGAAATATATGGTTGTTAAAGCACAAGAAGTTGAAATTGCCCAAACAGCAATAGAACAAACTACACCAGAAGCAAAAATGGCGATTGATCGATTAAAACTAGATAGAGCGCAAGACGATAGAAAAAGAGCTATGGAAGAATTTCGTCCATCAGATAAGGTGGCTCAAATGGATTATATTTATAATCAACTATCTAAAGGGCTATGTATAGTAAAATCTATTACTATTTCAGATTTAGAGCCATTATGGAATAAGATTCGATCAAATGCCGATAGTTCTCCTTACTTTAATTTAAGTTATTATTATTTTCTATTAAAACAAAACGATAAATACTGTGCAAGTATTGTGCAGCAATCATCTGCAAGCGTTATTCTCGCTTGTTTATTACATCGTTTTTCTGGGAAGAATAGAACATTTACTGTTCACGCAAGGGACGCAGCCTCTTTTTTGGAAGAACATTTTAATTTCCCGGCGGTTTATGTTAAAAATATTCAACGTTTAATTGAGACTTGCGCCGATTTAAATTACGCAACTTTAAGCGCAGAAGAAAATGTTTTCTTAAATTTAAGATTGTCTCGGTTGGGCTGCCCGTTTGATCTTTTTGTTGAAAATCAGGAATTAATACAAAGAGATGCAACCTATTTACCTAAAAAAGAATTTTATCGTAATCAGCAACTAATTTATTCTCAATTATTAAATAAAAAGACTCCTATTTTCACTATCGACTTCTTTAAGTTGAAATATGAAGAGGCAGCAAAAAATAATATAGCAAAATATTTAAAGATTCTTCAAGAAAAAATAATTGCACAAAAAGTATTAGACGCTGCGCCGCCAAAAAGAAATCCATTAATTGTTTGTCAAGATCATTTCCCGGGCGGTTCAGATATATAAACTAACCTACATTACGGTTTAAAAACTGCGTTTTTATTATTTGATTGTACCTTATTAAAGTTTAATGATATTGCCCTGCGGAAACTCGTTAGAACATGAAAAGTCCACTATATTAAACCTTACGGTCAATACAAATAAAATATATTATTTAATATAGCGTCATTACAGTAGGTTCCTTCCCGTTTTTTATCGGGGATTAGGCTAGATAACTACATTAAACTATGAGAATAATTTCAACTATGTCTACTTGTTTAGGATTTTTGCCCTTGCGTTTCCCGCTAAGTTTCTGCAAATTTTTCATTAAGTAATGACGGCTCGCGCTCCTGAAGTACCGTGGTTCGCCTTTCGGAAAAATGTCCTTAATGTCCACTCTCTTTCGAGACAGGCTTGTGGTGTCTTAACTGTTGCCGCGATGTTTATTTTTGTTTTTCATATTTGATGTTATTCTACTTAAATTACATGATTTTGAATTTAAGGTTTTATAAAACAAATTTAAAATTTCTATGAATAATCTTGGAACATTACTAAAGCCGGGCGCGAGATTTTCTGTTAAAGAAGCTTTCCATAAGTCTTGGGGAGAGATCGTAGAAATATTTAGTTGCGAAAGTAAAAATACATACCTAATAAATACTTTCAGTCAGAGTAATACCGTGATAGTCCCCGGTTTTTCTAAATGGAGAATATCTTATTATATCTTAAGCCTGATTTTAGATACTGAAATCAAACCTATAAACAAAGAATTAAAAGCTGGTTTTTATCATAATCATCCTCTAACCGACATGTTTGTTTTAGATAAAGATAAAGGAAAATCTAGGTCAGTTAAACATAAAAAGAATATTGTCAAGTCAGAGGCGGATGAAATAGACGAAATCTTAGAATCTCTTGAAGAGGAATATCGAGATGAAGCTCTCCCGTGGTAATTTGCTTTACTTGAAACAAATCAATAAATTTAGATAAACTAAAAGCTCAGGCGAAAAAAACGAAAATTTGACTTTTCAGATTTGGATGCTAGCCTGATTTCAACATAACCCAAAAAAGACGAAATAAATCAGTATTAAATCGTATGTGTACTATTCTAACATCGACTGGAAAAGAACTACCGGCGGAATTTCTGGAAAACATTGTTAATTCAAACGGAGATGGAGCGGGCTTCTCTTATTTTAAAGATGGGGCTATTCATATAGAAAAAGGATTTTTTGATTTTGCTTCATTGTATGAAGCTTACAAAAAAACTATTGGTTGTCCAATTATCGTCCACGCCCGATTTGCCACCAGTGGAGCCAAAAATGAAGCTAATTGCCACCCGTTTGTAATTTCAGACCGTTTGCATTTTTGCCATAATGGAGTTTTACATTATTTTAGTTCTAAATTTGCTGGAATGAGCGATACCTTTGGATTTGGAGAAATTATCCTAAAAGGTTTTGATAATGATAACCCGAAAAGGAAATGGTGGAGAAATAAAGGTTTTTTGTGGTTTGTTAAAAATGCCATTGGGAAAGGAAATAAATTAGCCTTATTAGATAACGAGGGAAAAATCGAAATAATTAATGAGGAAAGCGGGGAATGGATCGAAGAAGGAGTAATTTGGGCATCTAACGGATATTATAAAGAAATTAAAGAAAGATTTACAAATAATAATATAAATAATAGTTATTTTGGCCCTAATCCTCATAGGCAAAATAGCGGAACGGGCGGCGGACTAATTAGAATAGTTAATCATCCGGTGGACCCTGATTTTCCAGAGCATGACAGTAATGAAGATAATGTAGTAGATATTGAAAATGAACTAGATGCCGCAGACCGCATGGCAGAAACATTACGTTTAGAATCTGAAGCAGAAGATTTTGTTAATTTAGAAGAAATCCCCGCTGATGAACTCGAAGAGGTAGATCATTATTTAGATACTATCAACGCGACAAGTAAATAAAACTCAATAAAACTAAGTCAAACAAAATTATTAACCATTAAATTATATGTCTGAAGAAAAAAATATCGAATCAAAACCTTCTATTACCGTAAAGCCTTACGTCGAGACTGCATCGAGAAGTTTTCGCGAGCGCATTGAGGAATTAGAAACAAAGAGAGGAGAATTAAAGAAATCTATTCCGGCTCAGAACGAAGAATTGAGTTATGCTAAGGCGTCTGCCCCGAAAGAGCCTCGTCCAATTAAATATAATTCAGTAGTTAGAGGGAGCAAAGTAATTAAAACACGAGCCCCTAAAGTTTCGGAAAAAAGGGCAGACTCTCAAGAGGAAGATTGTTCTGATGAAAGTAATAATGAGATTAAACATCCTTTACGTAGACCTATTAATCCCTCCGTATCAATTTATGGTAATAGTTATTTCACGGTAACTGAAACCGAAGATTCAAGTTTAGATTCAAGCTTAGATATGAAATGCAGTTTATGTGAAAAAAAGATAACAGTAAATAGTTTATCTTCTTATGTTCCTTTTATTTTAAATAATGGAAATTCTGGTAATTGCTGCAAATCTTGTTTTGATGCAAAAAAGATTGTTACATGTAAATACTGTCAGCATAACTTTGAAAATTCTAAAAACTTTTATAAAGGATTTTGCGGTAATTGTCAGGGAAATGCTTCTAGAATTATTCTGAAAGCCTATACTGATAGAAGCGAGCGCCATTTTAAAGAACATATTAGCGATTCTTCTAATAAATTAGTTAGCGAGATTACAAAAGCCGCTTTCGGTGATAAAGATATTAACTCTTTTTCTGTTACGGCAAGCGGAGTACATCCAAAATTAATTGGAGTAGAATTAGAATACGAAGTTAGAGACAATTATGGTCGCGGTTTGATTGATGCCGATGAAGTAATTAAAAAGAGCGAATTAAAAGCTATTATTAAGAGGGATGGCACATTACAAATGGGATTTGAAGTGGTTTCTTGCCCCGCTGATATTAAATATCATCGCGAAGCGTGGAATAGTTTCTTTGAGGCTATATTAAATAATGATAGTATTTATTGCGCTCCTTATCAACCTCCCCAACAAGGGGCTGATCGGGGAACGGGCTGCGGGTGCCATATTCATATTAGTAAAAATGCTTTAACTCATGGAGATGATTGGTACGGTAAAACTCTAGGGCAGAGCGGTTATGGTCTTGCCGCCTCTAAATTAATGACGTTTATTCATAACCCCAACAATAGACAATTTATTGAGATTATGGCCGGTCGTAAAGCAAATATGTTTAGTGACTTTACTACAACTCGCGGCCTCCAATTTAAAAATGGGCATATCGTTTCTGGGGCTGGGGAAGTTATTAGACTTAAATTCGATCATAGAACTGCTGTGAATTTTGAATCTAGCAACGGTCAAACAGTAGAATTTAGAATTTTCAGATCAACTAAAGACAAAAATGAGTTATTGAAAAACATAGATTTCGTGGCCTCTTTGTGCGATTTCTGCCGCCCCGGTAATGCTTCGATTAAAGATATGGCAAGCTGGGTGTTCTTCTATGAATTTGTTTGCAAAAACAGACAAGATTATCCTTACTTATATAAGTTTTTCGATGCCAACGACGAATTTAAGTCTTTTTATACTAAAACTTACAATCAAGCTATTAAATAGTATAGTTTAAGATTTAAACTAAAATTTTAAACCTAAACTTATGTTTATAGCAAAAGTAAAAAATGCTGAATTAGATTTCGATGATATTTTAGAAAATATCGAAACCAAAAATAACCAAACAATTGGCAATTATTTTATATATATTGTATATGCTTATTGCTCCGAAAAATCAACGCTAGGATTTATTAAAATCTCTTCAGTCAGAGAATTAGTAAAAACAATTGATTGGCTTAACAAGGAAAATTATGCAGCCTTGATTAGTATTGTCAAAAGAGAGGTTGAGCCAATTTTCTTTTGCCACGGCAAATACTCGGTTGTGTTTGATTCAAAAGATAGTATTGATCTATTAAACATATCTGCGTTATTGGATAAGTTTTGTAAGCTTACTAAAGACCCTACTCAAACTAATTTTGGATATTTATTAGATGAAGCAATATCTAAAGTAGTTCCAATCGCTTTGTTAAATAATAATGGAGAATTTACTTTTTACCATTTATATAGTAAATATATTTATAATGGAATTCATTATGGTATTTATGGCAAACCATATAAACATTATGATCCTGATGAAGAATATGACTATATGAATATGAGATTCCGCGATTAGTATTGGTATGTAGTTAAAAATTAACTTAAAATTATTGAAATATATTATTTGTTTTTATGAGTATTCTAATTTGTAAGCCTGCCGATATTGAGTTGCCAGAAATTTTAATAGAAAAAATGAAGAATGAGCGGGCGGATTTATATGGTATTGCGGTAGCTAAAAATGGAAAAATATATATTCGTAAAAACTTCAAGCAATTCGACTCCTTGCTTAAATTATACGAACAGAATAAAACTCATTCTTGTTTAATTGATATAGCTAAAGAACCTTACACAGAAAAAAATACCAAAGGTTTTTGTGGCCCGTATCGTATAGACCAAGATTTAGTTATGGCTCAGACTGGTCGTATTTGGGACATGAAAGCAAGTCTTAATAAACCTGAATATTGCCACGCAATTAATTTATTAATCTTATTGAAAGGATTTTGTAATAAGTCCGCTGCTAGTTCTGATTATTTTAAATTTTTAGTGGAAAAAGTGTTACCTACATCCAGCCGTTTCGTAATAATGAATAACGACGGAAAGTTTAACTTTTTTAATCCGGTTATGGACTGGTGGGAATGTGGAGGGAAAGGAATTAGAACCTCCGAAAATATTAGTTTATTCAAATATAATTCAACTCCTAGCTATGTTATTCCTCCCAAGGATAAATGCGAAAAATGCGGGCAGCCTTTCGTTGGTTACGGCAACGGACACATGTATAATGGTAAAAAACATTGTTATCCTTGCTATGATTTGGCTATTAAAGAGAAAAAGGCGGATTTAGATCAGGTTTTTCCTAGAAAAATAAATAAGATAGTCCCATTTACTTATAACACTAGAGAGCGTGGAGTTTTTTTAAAAGGCTTATTGGAAGATTCAGAAATCGCATCGATTGAAATCGGGGACATGATATAAATACAAGTATCGAGAAATAATATTATATTTTATGTCAAATGTCAAACGAAAATGGACGCTTTCAATTTTTGAGGCTATTAAAATTAATGGTAAATTCCGCGCTCTAGAAGACACTTGGCTTAAAACGAATGATGATTTTGCAGTAAAATTCGTTGGAGACAAAACGTGGGCCAACCCTACCCAGTTTCCTCGAAAAGAAAGCGTGATGACATTAAGTTTTCATCTCAAATAACTAAATAATTAAGTCATTAAATTAAAAAATTCACCTAAAAACGAAAATTTGACTTTCCTCTTTTTGATGCTAGTCTGATTTCCATAATTAACCACCACTACCAATGTGCCTTATTATCGTAAATAAACCTAACTCTCAGCGGGAAACTTTTGAAACCTTTGAAAGTATCTATAAAATAAATAATGATGGATTAGGTATTGCTTATATGCAAGATAATCAATTGTTTATTAGAAAAGATTTTGACAAAGATTTAAAAGCTTTTCATGAATTTTACTCATTAATCCCAGCAGGGTGTCCTATTTTAGTTCATTTTAGAAAATGTTCGTCCGGGCATATTATCCCTGAAAACTTACATCCATTTTCTATTAATGATAACGTATGTTTTGCTTTTAATGGAACAATATCGGATTTGGATTTCAAAGGAGAACATAGTGACACTTATGTTTTTAATAACATTATTCTACGAAAAATACTTGCTGGAGACATAGAAGCTTATACTACATGGTGGTTCAAAAAATTAATTGAAAGATATATTAATTCTTCCAAGATGGTAATATTAGATAATAAAGGAGAGTTTTATATTTTTAATGAGTCTTTAGGTCATTGGAATGAAGAAAAAACAGTATGGCATAGTAATAAGATTTGGATGCCCGCACCACTTAAGCAAAAAACAGCATATTTGCCATCGCAATCATTTTCTAGAACTAAAAAGACATTTAAATATCAAGGGCCGATTCAAGAAGTTGTTGCCCACAGAATGTCTGAAATGTCACTATTGGGAGATTTGGATTCTATAAAAAAAAAATATGTGTTGTGGGACGATCCTTATTCGCGCGAATTATCCATTAGCCAACTTGTATGGTTATACAAAAAACATCATAAAGGAATCAAGAAACTAATTAGAAAATATATCATAAGAGAGTTAGAGACTGTGCCGGACCAAATAAGACTAACTGCTCGGCTGAAATATTCTCACGATTTAGAGAACGAAAAATTGGAATATGTTGAGGTTTTCGATCATGAAATAACTCAAAAAGAATTAGATTTAAATCCTGAAAAATTAAAACTAGATAATGATGGGCAACCACTTTTATTGCTACCTCCTTCAAATCCAAACGTTTTGAATACGTCTATAGGTGAAATCTTAGCTGAACAAATGAATAAAGAAACCGAGAAATAACTAACAACTAAATCAAAAACTAACAAGTAATAAATATTATGAATCCACGCGTTATTGCATACAAGCCAACATCTACAGCGGGCCGTTTACTCGCTCAATCATTAAATTGTCCCCGTGTTCGTTCTGACGGTGATTATACTTATAATCCGAATCATTTAGTTGTTAATTTAGGTTTTTCTGGTCAGCCTGTCTGGAATAATGCTAACGTTAGATGGTTGAATAACCCCCGTAGCGTTGCTATTGCTGTTTGCAAAAAGAAAACATTTCTTAAATTAAGAGAAGCTAATGTTTCAATTCCTGAATTTACAGAAGATCGCGCGGTGGCTGCACGATGGATTCGCGAGGGGAGCAAGGTAGCTTGCCGGGAAATATTAAATGGACATTCAGCCGCCGGATTAGTTATCGCTGAAACTGAGGCGCAATTAAGTCCTCGCACTCAATTATATGTTAAGTATTTTCCTAAGAAACATGAATATCGTGTGCATATGATTCGTGACCGCGATGGAGTTAAGATTTTCGATTATATTCAAAAGAAAGTTCGCTCAGACCTTCCAGAAGGCACCGAAGTTAATTATCAAATTAGAAATCATGGTCAATGGATTTTCGCTCGTGAAGGAGTAACGCTTCCCGATTGCGTTAAAGTTGAATCAATTAAAGCAATGAATGCTTTAGGGTTAGACCTAGCTAGCGTAGATATTTGTTACAATGAAACTAATCGGAATTGCGTTGTTCTAGAGTTGAATAGTTGTTCTAGTTTGGGGGATAACCTAGAGTCTACCACATTAAGAAATTATACAAGAGTAATTACTGATGTATTAAATAATAGAGTGGTCCCGGCTATTACTCCTGTTCCGGCTATTCCTGCCGCTGTCGTCGCCCCGCAAGCTGCCCGCGTAGCTCCTGCCCCTCCTGCTCCCGTAGCTCCGCCGCCAGTAGTTCGCGCCGCTCCAGCACCGGCACCTGAACCTGTTCGCGTTGCCGTTCCGCCTCCTGTCCAACCTCGGGCTGTTGCTGCCCCAGTTAATAATAATGCTAATAATCATCGAACGTTTGAATTTCCTGATGTTTCCAATTTAAGGGTAACTAAAATGGGTAAGAAATTTGTAGTTTCAGGAATTGTCCAAGTTGGCGGCAGAAATCGTCGAGTCCAAATGTTAGAAATTGATGACAGTGAAGTAGTTAATTCTTGGGAGGAATAAAAAATGAACGATTTCGTTATTTATATTCTGATTATTCTTTTATTTAATTTGCTACATTGTGTGCGATTTAAGAAAAAGAAACATCCCGACATTAATCTTTGTAGATATATGAATTATTTAGCAATGCGGCCTAATTATATGAAGCATATTGACCGCGAGAATAATTCGGACAACTATTCAGACAGATATTATAATTAAAAACCAAATGTGGCCCGAATATCAATATTTAGATTTGTTTAGCCCTGTTTATTCTTTTGAGTCATTCCAAGATATTAGAATAGGTTCAGAGTTTCGATATGACAGAAAATGGATGATAAAAGTATCAGAAAATTGGGGCCGCGAACCTAATGCTAGAGAAAGGGCGGAAGATGTTTATTACAACATTCCTGTATATAAGAAGGTTTGTGTATTAAATAAAAAACCTCATAAAATCACGTAATATTAAAATAAACTAAAATAGAGATAATAACAAACAAGGAGAAAAAATGAAAAGCAAAAATGAATTAGTAAATAAAACAACCGCATTAACTTTTGGGGCCGATCCTGAATTTTTTATTGAAGATGTTTCAAGCGGAGATGTTGTGAGCGCAATTGACGTACTTAAAGTGGACAAGTATGATCCAATTCGGTTGGACGAACATACTAATCTTTATTATGATAATACAATGGGAGAATTTACGGTTCGCCCCGCAACCTCTAAAGAAGATTTTATTAAAAGTATTGGCTCGTCATTAAGTTTAATTAATGATTATTTAATCAAAGAGAGTGAAGGCCGGTTTAAGATTAAAATTAAAGCTAGTCATGAATTTGATCCACGCTTCATGGAACACCCAGAAGCCAATAAAATTGGTTGTAATCCTGAGTATGATGCATGGGACGTATGCCAAATTATCCCGCCTGATTTTAGTGGTGCTCGTCGCTCGGCGGGCGGACATTTCGCAATTGCCCGTGCCGACCAAGACAGAAAGAAAAGCTTGCCGTTAAATGATTTTGATAGTGTCATTACTTTAGTTAAGTTATTAGATTATTTTGTGGCGGTGCCTTTTGTTTTGGTGGACAATGATACTACTTCATTGCAACGCAAAACTCTGTATGGTCGTAATCTAGGGGCGCATCGTCCTAAGCCTGAATATCCCGGACTGGAATATAGACTATTATCTAACTACTGGATTAGTTCTCCTAAATTGGTTGCGTTAATATATGATTTAGCTACCGAAGCGGTAAATCGTTATTTTAATGATGATTACAAATCTATTTTCAAAATTAAAAAAGAGATGGCGCGTTCTGCCGTTATTGAAAACAACAAGGGACTTGCAGAAGAAATCGTTGCTGCCTTGAATTTACCAAAACACTTAACTATTCGCTTAAATCAGCTAAGAGATGTCAAAGATTTAGATGTTTATTCTGAATGGGGATTAGCTAATTCCTCTAAACATTTGGTTAGTTAGTTGGTTGGTTGCCTAGTTAGCAACAAAAAAGGGGATTGTGTCGCCGGAGTTTTTCATTCTCTCCAGTGGTTATCCTTTCTACCCCATACCGGCAAACACGTAAAACCGGCCATTTTTAACCTATTATCAATAATTAATATTTCTATGTTATTTTCTGCTGGAGTTAATCAACGTAATTACGAATTAATGCCCGTCAAGGATTTACAAAAGGGGGCTATTTTTAGATTTAATAATCATTGGTTCCGAGCCTATAGTTTTATGTTCATGGAAGTTTTTTTAAATGACAAAAGGCCAAACAGAAGGCGTATCTTTGGTTATTTATCCAGTAATTTAAATGATTTAGTAATTGTTCCGAAATTTAAGCTGAAAGCTTACTTAATCAAACAAGATCAAACTTTTGATGTAATTACTTTTCATGAACCAAAAACGGAAATTTTAGATTAATAAATAACTTTATAAAGAATATGAAAAAACGAAAATTATACGTTGTTAATGGCGGCGCGCATGATGCTAAATGGATTCTTCCATTGGGCTTTGAATTAACGAATAATATTGATGAAGCGGAATTGGTTTTAGGCACCGGAGGATCAGATTGGTCCCCTAAATATTATGGAGAACAAGAACATCCTTTTGTTTCTACTAATCCTTCTCGGGATATTTATGAATTTGAATTGTTTAATCAAGTAATTAAAAAGGGTATTCCATTTGTTGGCGTTTGTCGAAGCTCACAAGGGGCAAGCGTGCTATCTGGCGGTAAATTAGTGCAACATATGAGGCACCCAGTTTATCATTATATTAAAACTTTTGATGGTCAAGAATTTGATTTAATCTCAACGCACCATAATTTACAATGGCCGTTTAATTTACCACCTGATGACTATAAAATTATTGGATGGGCAGAGAATTTATCTCCTTACCACGAAGGCGGGGATCAGGAAGAAATGGATACTCCCGTTGAGCCAGAAATTGTTTATTATAAAAAAACCAATATGTTGGGAATCCAGACGCATCCTGAATGCATGTTATTAGATGATCCGGCGGTGATTTATTGCCAAAATTTAGTAAATAAACTAATCGAAGGGAGCTTAACGGATTATTGCTTTGATCGTGCTATCATAGCAGTTTAATTTTAAAAAACAAACTTTGACTTTTCTAAAATCAGTGCTATCTTAGACGCACATTAAGAAAATCTAAGAAATCTTATGGGCTCGCGTTTCAAACATTTCATGGTCGTTCAGCTTGAATTGGTTAATCCGAAAAGCGAATTCCGATATAATGGTCGATGGTACGAAAAATTAGATACTAATTTATGTCAAGAAACGCGGCGCAATACTGATTGTAAATGGCTATTTTTACCAATTACACAATTTAATTGCCGCCATCGGGTAGCGGTTCTTGAAAAAGATTAATTCTTAAAATAAACGACTAAGAACTCGTAATTAATAATGGGTACGTTTGTTACTAGAAAATTTCAACACGCGGAGATAATGCTAATTGGAGCAATCCCCGAGGGGTTCGATTTTCGATACAATAGAAAGTGGTATAGAAAAATCAGTGAGAAGGAAGCGGTAGCCAGAATTTATACTAATAACACCAAAGAAGATTTTTTAATTATGGAAGATTGTTGTTTTGATATGGCTGCCGTGACTCGGGCGGATTTCCAAACATATATGAAGCATTATGTATCAACCGAAAATCGAGATTTTGAATAGTAATTTTTATGAAAAAACAAACTAACTATATTTTGTCTTACGGCACTTTGAGGCGCGGGAATCCTAGCGACCCAAATAACCGTGATAAAACATATAACTTCCAACGATTTAATGGTCAAAAATATATTGAAACCTTAAAAGTGGACGGATTTGAATTATACAATCTTGGTTTTTATCCGTGTATTGCCGCCGGAGAAGGTCAAGTAGTAGTCGAGTTACATGAAGTTGACCCTATAGCCTTGCAATCGATTGATTCAATGGAGGCGGGCGCGGGATACAATAAGCAAGAAATTACTATCTTTTCTGCCGAATTAAACCAAGAAGTGTCCGCGACTATCTATTCTTACAATAAAAGAGACTTACCTGCCCATATTTTAAATAAAAAAATTGTCTCGGGCGACTGGTGTAAAGGTTAATTGCCGTATATTTTCTTATTATTAATATTATTATTTGATATATGGAATTAGCTGAATTTCAAAAATTAGAACGCGGGGATTTCATTACCATTAATCGCCTGCCGGAAGAAATCATTGAAAATTTAGCTGAATACAATGGTTTAAATCTAGAGCTAGCAAAAGAAATATTTGAGAGCGGAGAAGTATTCCGTATTGATTATATAAGCAGAGTCGGCGGATACCTTGATTTTTATTATGACAATCATTATATTACTATACTTTCGCAACATGTCCAGCCAGCCAAAACTAAACAAAAAACTTTAAAAGACCATAATCACCCCTTAACAACAATGTTTACTTTGGTTATCCCTAAATAAATTCACTATTACTGTTAATTGTCATGAAAACTAAATCTACAAAATCCAAACAATCTAAATCTAAATTTAAAATTATCGACAAAATTGTTTTTGACAAAAATCGTCCAATCGTTGTCGTTGATCCCGAATGTGGGGAAGATGATTTACATTATAAAGGTAGTTTTGGTATTTTATCTGTTCCCGATCAGTATACTCAATATAATTGTGTGAATATTGATTGTGTCGAGTCTTGTAGAGAATCATTTCATGATGTTATCAGTGATTATTCCGGGGTAATTAAAACCCAATTTCTTTTCTCTCATGGAGATAGTTATTCGGGCCTAATTAAATTTATTGATCTAATTGAGAAAAAACTGAAGCTAACAAGTAGCCAGAAGTTACAATTTAAACCTGTGCGCCCAAAGTACTGTTTAGTTATTCTTTCTAAATGGTGGAATGACAAATTAAGATTTAATTTTTTGACAATCTTATTACGTGCCGGGACTAGATATAACAGTAATCTTAAAGACCCTATTAATATCGCTTTATTTGCCGAACCATACTTTGCTATGACTAGAGAGGCGGTTGAATTATTTTTATCAGGGTATACAAAATTAAAAAAACAATATATTCGTAATTTTTACGGGTGGGTTTCATTTTTTAATGGAGAAGGGGCTGAAACTGGACGTTATGATAGAGAAATTGGGGATTATGTTTATTCCAAACCTAAAAGGGAAAAGCCTTCGGTCTATCTAACAAAATAAATAAATAAGCAATAAATAATAAGAATTAATAATAGCTTATAAGTAAGTTTTTTAATCAGTAAAATATGTTACAAACTAAAACTATTAAATATAAATATGAAGCCGCCGCGCCTATCACGGAGATAGACAATTCCGATGTTGATCCGTGTTTAATTAAAATAGAAGTTCCTACCCATTACGATCAAGGACATATCACTTTCTGCTGGCTTTCAGAAAATAATCGTATATTATATAATGGTATTACAGGGTGTAAGGATTATTTTAACGATAATGTTTGGGACGCTTTTAAGGGCGGCGGTAAGATTCCAAAATATTTAAGGCTATTAATTGTTATACCTAACAAACACCAGAATATTGAAATTAATATATTAGTATCTTTAATCAAAGATTTCTTAAATCAAATTGAACAAGACTTGGCGATACCTCTTTCTCAGGAGTTTTTAATCAAAAACACGACAAAAGATACTAGTCAAAATCAATATTTTATTTTAGTTGGGTCTAACGAGTGGCTGCGCGCATTGCCTATGTTGGCCTTATATCTAAATCTAATTAGAGTGTCTCCGGCCCACCAAGCTGGGACGAATTATCAAGAAACTCTAAAGAAAGTCATATCTGGCGACTTACCTGTAGATAAATCTTGTGATAAAGAATATTCGGCGGCTTTACTTAGAATGATTAATCTTTTTAAAAAATATAATTATAAAACATTCTTTAGGAATCCGATTGAAGATAATTACACTAAAGAAGAAATGCCAGTCAATGGTTTATCTACTACTTCGCACGGCGGAGGAATCGTAGCGTTACATAATTTGTTATTTAAACCCAATTTTAAAATTGCCTCTTATTATTATAATGCCGCCGTGGATAGTTATCAGTTTCGACCCGAACTAATGAAACGTCTGGTTGAAGGAGACGGGAAAATGATTAGAAAAAGTATAGAAGTTTCTATTTGCGAAAAAGGCACGTTTGAATATAAGCAAAAGGTTATCGATCTATTGGAAGGAAGTTAAACTTAAACTAAAACCTAAACTAAATAAGAATAAAATGACAGCAAAATTAAAATTAGTAAAAAATTGGGGATACGATGTCAATCCCGATGAAACCTCTGACGCAAATGATGGATTTATTGCTTTAGCAAAAATTAATAGATTGAAAGGTGAATGTACTAGCCGGAAAAGCAGCGATGAAACGCTAGCTAATAAATATGATACGTGGGCTCATTGTTTAGAAGAGCACGGCAACGTTTGGGGCGAAAAAATGCATTCCCTATTATATGCTCATGCCGGGAATCTAACGGCCAATATAGCTGATTTTATCAATCAAATTGAAACGCTCTTGGATATTCATCCTCGAACGAAACTATACTTGACCACTAGAACTACTATTAGTGCGGTGCGTGTTTCTCCGTGGTGGGTAGATTCGGAAGACGGAAAAATGAAACGTGCCCTTTTTGGTATTTTATTAAGATGGGGTAGAAACCATGTGGTTGGCGGGGATATATTTGAAACAATGAATAAATCAAAGTATGGTCCGCAGTTGATGAATTTTATGAGACTATTTTTAGATGGATATACTAAATTTTCAGAAGCCAGCGTTAGAACGTTACAATCAGAAATGCATTCTGGTCCATTTACCCAGTTTGGAAACAAAACAGAAGACGAAATTAAGTTGAATTTATATAAAGAAACTTAAACTTAAAAATTATTATAGATAAATATAAGGTAAAAAGAGGTATGAATATGACAATTTCCACTCCAACCCCTAGTCCAGTAGAAACCCCGCGTAATTATAATTATCTAATTTTAGAGTCATTAAAAAATATAACGTCTACGGTCTTTTATAAGACATTTAACGAAAACGGTGAAGTTATATTGGATAAGTCAAGTGGACAAATTTGTTTTTATGTTCTTACATCAAGACCGATTGATCTTACAACTTCAAAAATTGAAATAAGCCATCCCTTAAGTAAAATTCCATATAGCGAAGAATCTATCAGTAAGTGGATTGCTGAAATCGCAGAATTGGGATTTCCATGCTCTGTTCATTTCGACAAAAATAATGCTTATTTTACTATTGAGTTAAAATATTTTAAATATAAACTTCTTCTAACCTCCACTATTCAATTAATCCACGCCTTGTATGAGCCCGGCGTTCTATTGGTCCCCGAAAATTATTTTGAGTTATTGCAGGTTAACTTACTACAAGAAGAAAAAATTGATAAGTTTATTGCTTTACAAACTGCTCATAAATTAATACAAGGCTATTCTAAAGATTTTGGGTCGGCGGCTTCTGCTCATATGATTACATTTAAAGCTAATGGAGCGCGAAATATCACCAAAGAAGAATTCAATCAGAAACTGGCAAATACTAATTTTTTATATTCGTCAAATTATTCTTCTACTACAATTTGTCCCGTTCACGATCTTTGGAAAATAGAAGAATCAGCACCCTTTGAAATAGCTAAATAAAATTAAAATATATGAAAAAGCAATCTAAAATTAAAAGCCGCGCGCAGTTTTTACGATTGTTTGATTTTAATGCTGTTCCTGTTTTTCGGAAATTAAGTGAACAAATTGAGCATTTTCGTAAAACCGGATTAAATGATGAAAATAAAGCCGCGCAGGGATTTTATAGATTTGCTTTCTTGCCTACAAAAATAACTAATGGCAAAATTATATGGTTACAGTTTGTGTTCTATGCGGGCACAAATTACAGTTGTTTTAATCGTTACTCGGTGGGTCATCCTAGATATGAATTAAGTTACATAAAATCTAAATCTTTATAAACCTATTTATGAACCTAAAACCCGGATTAAAATTTAGGATTAAACCTTCATTATCTCTAGAAGATTTGCGGGATATCGGAGTCGGCCCTAGAAGTTATCAATTATTACTGGACAATAATGAGCGCGGTTTTAAGATTTTATCTACCAGCGTGAGTCGTACAACCGGCAAAACTTTAGTATATTTTTATCGAGACGCAGATAGAGAATACGCCCAAATGAGAAATTATGTTTACAATAATATGATTATTTTAGACAAATCAGATAGAACACATAATCACCCTTTGACAGATATGTTTGCGAGCGACAAAATAAAAAAACTGAAAGATTAATAGAATTTCTGTCACAAATTAAAAATTAATATGAAACTAGTCCTTTTATATGAAATAGGTGATAAATATACTTGGGGAGCTACGGATACCCTGCCGTTTGAATACGAATCCAAGGAAGCTGCCGAAATTGATTTATTCGAGCTTTGGGATAACGCCCGCAAACAAAATGCCGCCCATCAGAAATATCAAGAAAATACTTTAAAGCCTTACAACCAAGATTCCAAAAATTGGAACACATTAGAATATCAAAAGTTATTAATGGCCGCACCTATAACTCTTAATTATATTAATTTCGCGGGCATGGATTTAGATTTAGAATATTTAACTATCAGAAAAGACGTTAGAGATAAAAAATCTAAATTGATTAGTTTTGAATTGGAGTATGTCTATCCACGCATCCTTGAGCTAGACAAATGGTTTGAGGAATTTAAAAATAAACGCTAGCAAATAAGATAGATGAGTGAAGTTCGTTGATTTAATCGAGTAAAATAAATCCCAAAAAGAAATCGAAAAATTCTAAAAAATAAATCTTGACAGTATCCGCCGGGCCGTGGTAATATGGTTGACCCTCTCTTATCAATCATATCCATACCCGGCGGCTTTTCGTTTAACTAATTAATTTGCTATCAAGAATTAAATTACCTATGAACAAAACTATAGAAAGCAAATTCAAAATCGGGGATTATATTAAAGTTATTCCTTATGGATGCTGCCCTGTGCATTTTTGTCAAATCAGAGAAATCTCTCAACCATTAAATGGTTATCCTAAAACCCAAGGATATGTTGGTTTAGGTAGTATGTGGTATTCTTATGAGGGTAATGCAGTAGAAAGTAATTTCCATGAACATTCTGTCGAATTAGCAACTAAAGAAGAGTATGACAAAGCGCGTCAAGCATTTAAAGATAAACAAAAATAATAAAAACCTTATGAAACTTTATATCCCCGAACTAACTACTCAAATTCAATTAAGTAAACCGTGGAAGTTTCCTTTGTATAAAGAGTCCAGAAATGAAACACTGTTGGACGAATTACTTCCCGATGGATATAAACAATATAAAGAAAAAGCCGATAAACTTAGAATTAAATATAATGGAGCTTATTCAAAAATCAAAACGATTAGAAAATCTAAGCCATTTAGCAATGGTTGTACAATTATCCATGAAACAACTGTTCAAGATTCTAATTGGGAAGCTTATCAGAAATTTGCTGCCCAACAAAGAGAACTGGAATCAAAAGAACGTGGCAAATTTTATTCAGTTACAATTCCCGCTGGAACACTACTAGAAGTAGATAGAATATATATTAGAAAGGGCGCGAACGATTTTTCTTCAGTTACTTTTAAATGGGTCAAGGGTGAAGGTAAAAATAAGAAAACTTTAAGATTTTGGGCTAAATTAGAAGATATTAATAATATTGAATGCGAGCTTGCAGGCAAGAATATCCGGTGGCCTAATGGAAAATTCACTTTAGCTAGATGGTCGCCTTATTCTTATAAGGGCGGAGAAAAAGCTGTAAATCGAATTTATTATGAAATATCCTTTAATAAAGATGGTCATGGCTGGATCGGGGTAAGAGACGAAACGGAAGGTAAAAGAATTGAGTCCGCACGATCATGGCGTTCATCCCCGGGTAATGATTATGATAGTTTAGATAAGATGCTCGCGGCGGCTAAACGTCAGGAATTCCCTGAAGCATTAGTTAATGAATTTTTGAAAAAATATAGAGAAAAATATGAAAGCTGAAAAAATTGAAAATAAGAATCAGGAACGTCCCCGGATTCCGGCGGCTTTAATTGTTTTAAAAGCTAATTCGGGCGCAAATTGGGACGGAGTTAAAAAACAATTACTTAAGTTTTTAGACTATAAAAGGAAAATTAGTAAGTTAAGTATTAGCGACCATGACAAGTTTTATTTATCTTTACTAGTTTATAATGATTATAAAGAAATTCCGGCGGCAATTCGCGGGCGCAACTTTAAATCTTGTGCCTTTAAAAAAGAGAAATTAGTCAGTTACTATTTCAACACTCTTGCAACTCTTCATAAATTAGATTATGACTCTTACTTAGTTTGTTATATTCAAGATTCATTTAATACCGTCAAATCGGGTAATACTAAGTATCCAAATCTTTAATCTTTAAATACTATGAAAACAATTAAATTTAGAGTTTGGTGTTTTGATAATTATGAAGGTAATTCGTTAATGTACTTTCCTGCGGATTTCCAAGAGTTATATCAACTAACCACAAACGGTCAGCAACACGAAGAATTCGTAATTCAACAATTCACTGGATTACTAGATAAAAACAATAAAGAGATTTATGAGGGCGATTTACTTAAATGTAATGCTGAATGTGGTGTTGGTTTAAATGGTAAAACACCTGTTCAATTTGACGATGTAAGTTGTGAGTTTGGAGCTGGAGAAAAGTATTTTTGCGGATTTGGTTTGATGCTTGGCCGCGCGGCTATTGGTTATAAACAAAAAATACATGACGCAACAGGGATTTACCCCGAACAATCAATTAAAGAAATATTGAAAGAGGTAGTTGAATATATGGGATTAGAGATTGTCGGGAATATTTTTGAAAATCCCGAATTAATCCGCGTGGACAAATTAAAGTAAATCCGCCCGATTTTCTAGAGTAAAACTTTTTGAAAAAAGTTCTTGACAGATTCATCGCGCGGCCTTATTATGGAAAACCGACCATTGCATGTACAGAAATTATAAGACTTGATAAGATTTATAGACGTTGTAGAAACATAGAACTTAAGAACAAGAAAATAAAAATACTCAAACATTAAATTAAAATTGAATTATGATAACTGACCAAGTAATTCCAGTAGTTAATGATGGTTACTATGCCCAAACCTTCAATCGGGAAGGAGATACTTATAGTGGCGGGTATTTTATGATGCTGGATGATAATAGTCGAATTATTCATTTATGCACTTGTCGCGAGAATTTTGCTTCATTTTTAAAGCCAGAAATCAAACGAATTGCATGGCACAGTAAAAATTTAGGAGAAGAAGGAATTAAAAAGGTTAATCAGTTTTTTATGCGCCGCGAGGCGAAATTGAGAAAAGCGGGAATTGAAATACAAGAAATTGTTATTTATAAAACAGATATTCCTAATTTTATTGTTTTGGAGATTGATCCGTTCTGGATGCAGAATATAATTACTCAAGCAATATTTACGTTATTTTTGAGATGCGCGGCGATTTTCTACCCAAAAACGGCTCACGGCGGAAATTTTGAGGAAGCGTTACAAGCTTATCCGTTAGCCGCCCAAGTAGTCCCGGCAATCATGTTCTTTTTGGAAGGTAATATCCATCCTACTAAAATGGCGTTTGATCCAAATACTATGGGGATAACTGGAGCAAGGTTTGTTTCTAGATTTAGTAATGTAATAATTAATTGTGCTAACCGTGATAGATTACCGGAGATTTTCTCTGCTTTTTTAAGCAAAACGACTGATCAATAATTATAGTTAAGATTAAATAAATAAAAATAATTAAACAAAGTAGTTAATCGTTATAGTTTTTATAATTTTATGATTTCCAAAGAAACGTTACATTTAAAATCAGTGGCTCCATACGGTTATAATCAAGGAGCTTTCTTTACTTATTCTATTAAAACAAATCAGGGCGGAGCATGTTTTACTTGCCGGGAAAGTTTTGGTTATTCTTTCAATAAAAATACCAGATTTGTTGGATTTAATAAAACTGGGATTGATATCGAAAAAATCGATAAGTTTTTCAGAAACCGCGAAATTAAATTAAATATTCCTGAAGAGGAAAGAATTGTTATTTATAATACGAATGTTGTAAATTGTATTATTTTGGAAATTTCCCCATTTTGGGCGAGTAGTGCCGTTCGTCGGGGTATGTTTACTTTATTCCTCCGCGCGGCGGCTGTTTATTATGCCAATGCAAATGATAACTTTGTAGCGGCTTTGGAGGCGTATGATTTGGCGCGGCAAGTAATTCCGGCAATCCTACATTTTATGGATGGTTATACTGTGCAAACAGTTAAATCGTTAGGCGTGGGCGGATGGGAGGCTGGAGGTTTTGTTAATTATTTCAAAAAGAAACCCACCGACACTTTATCTTTAACTAAATGGCTAATTAAGCCGCCTGAAACTGCTGTAGATACAGAAACTGTCCAATAAAACAAATTAACTAATTCATATTATGAGCTTAAACTACGGATTTGAAATTGAATTCTTTTTGGCAAATTCAAAGCCAAAGCAGATATTCAATGCTACTAAATTGATTGCGAATTATCTACAAACAGATAAATTGTTACTTGGAAATAAGGGTAATCCCTTTGCGCCAATGGATTTGGATATTAATCCTGTACTGCAATCTAACAACCTTTTCAATATTATTGCGGACGGGACTGCTTTTGAAATTGTTGGCAAAGAAATAGCTTGCCATGCTTCGATGAAATCGGGATTAGCTGTAGATACTCTAAATCATTGGTTGAAAATTGTGCGTAATTATCTTACTACTTTGTATGGTTATGAAACTTTATTAACTCCTTATGTAGATAAATCTGAATATTCATTTATTGATCCGGGCAATGTTTATTCCAGTAAAAAGCCTACTTATAATGCTTATACGGGTAAAAGAACCCCTGATTCAAAGTATAAATACGAAAAACCTAATAAGGAAGTAACTTTCCGTTCGGCTGGCTTTCATATTCATATTAAATTTTGCGACAACAGAATTGCCTCAAAAATATTTGAAGGGATTTATGCACCAGACAAAACTAATGAATTGATCAAAGAATTAGATAAAGTTTATGATACTTATTTCCCGGAAAGTCTACCCGCTGGCATTTCTGAAAAAGAGGAATTAAGAACTACTAAATTTGCAGTCAAAGGAGATTATCGAATGAAATATCACTCGCAGGAACCTAAAGGATTTACCACTTTAGAATATCGTCAATTTAGTTCCGCGTTCTTTTTGCTTACACCTAAAATGCAAACTAAAATACTCAATAAATTTGCTCATGTAGTTGAAGATTTTGAAAAATCACTAGAATAAACAAAACAAACAAGTAACCAAGTAACTAACCAATAAACCAATAAGTATAATAAGTATATGAAACATAACATCACAGTACAACAACTCAGAACTGCTGGTCATAAAGTCAGAGTCGCACACTTCCGAAGGGTATCTCATAACCCTGCGGACGTTAAGAGCCTTCTAACTACTAGACTAGTTCATATTAAACATGGTAAGTTTAATGAATTTTTGAAAACTCCTACTCTTGCCGAAGTCCGCCCGATTATTTTAAGTCATGGTGGATTTACGCAAGTTGAAGTAACTAGTAAATCGGGACAAGAATATAAAGCCACTGCTAAAGCTACTACTAAAAAAGGTAAACCTGATTGCTTTAATCGTCGTAATGGTTTAAAGGTAGCTTTGGGCCGTATTGTCGTTGCGGCGGAAGCAAACGGCGAAACACTAGTCTAACAAATTAACTAATTTCTTGGTTCTATCCCAAGATTTAACTTAACTAAATTAATAAATTAACTAATTGGTCATTTAGTAACATAAAAATCTATAATTATGGGCAAGCATCAAAAACCTTATTCTCCACAACAAGCAGAAACATTAACTAGAGAAATCTTGAAGAAACCAAAAGTATTGTCACGATGGCTGGCATTACTTTCCGCTGTTCAAGTAGTAGATGCCCGCGAAACTAGATTAGGAGTTGAGCCTCAGAGCGATAGTGAAGGGAATGATATAATTAAGTATATAGATGAAAAAGCGCCGGAAATTGAAGAGTTTCTAAATGAAGAAATATTGGCTGATTCGGAATACTCTTAGTATTAAATTAAGCTACGCAGCCCCTCTCCTAAATTTATTCCAGATATTTCCAAATACTTTGCATTAAGATTCTTTTTGCATTCTTCTTCGGTTGCTCCATATCCGCTATATTTCTTTTTATTAATTTTAAATTGATAAGACCAAGGAGACTTAATGGAAGGATATTTTGTAATAAATCTATATTTACTTGTTCTATTGTTAATAACTGATTCTGCTATATCTTTACATTTTTTAAATAGAATTAATTTACGGTCTAAACATATTGTATGATTTTGATACATATATTCGTATAGTTTAGTTCCCTGTATATTACCATGTATCAATAAAGTATAATTGTTTGAATTATCTTTCATTCTTTTGGTCCAAGAAGTTTTTATTTCTTGTTGATGTAAATACGACTCAATATAAGTTAACATTTCCTTGGTTCCCGTGAAAGAGCCATTAAATTGATATAAAGTTTTGCCTTTAATGTTTTTACTGTTACTATTGAAATAAGCCCCGCCATCTCCATCGAAGTAACCTCTTATAAAGTGATGCATTAAATGATTGGGAATGCTATTTTCTGGCGGAGGAATTAATGTGAGACTCTTACGAGGGGTAATATTCAATTGTAATAAATGTTGTACGAAATTTTTCCTAGAGATATAAATCATAGCCCACTCAAAAAAATCAGGAAAAGAACTGGTTGTGTTCTTAGTTTTTCCGAATTTAATAGTATGTTGGCTATTTGTATAATGCAAAAACTGCTTTAGAATAATCTGATCGTCTTTTTGTAAGTGAATAGATAAAGCGTGTTTATCATTAATACACCCATCTGCCCCTATAAATCCCAAAAAATAAGCTTTATCTTCGGTATCAATAATTTCAAAGTAATTTTCTTGAATGGGGATTAAAGGCTTATTTTTTTGAACGGTTTTAAATCCAAATTTTATTAATAATTTCCTAGCTTGATAGTAACTGATATTTAAAATTTTTCTTGCTTCCTTAAAAGATACATTTTTCTGTAGCTCTACAAGTTGATTTGCTAATTCTTTGGTATATATTATCATAAATAGTAGTGTTGTTATATATTTACACTAAATAAAAATGAATTCTCCTAAAAATCTTGAAAAACTTAAAGAAATTGCATTAGCTTTAGCTCCCGAAATGCGTGGGGATAGCCGTTGTTTCCACGTAGCCGCAATTTATAATAAGAGGAAAATGATTTCTCTGGCTCATAATAAGAAACAAAGCCATCCTAAAAATATAGAATATAATTATTATGAAGATTGCGGTTGTCATGCTGAATTGATGGCAATATTGCGTGGCCGTAGAGAAGATTACACGGGTTATACAATGGCTGTCGTTAGAGTAGATAGAAATGAAAAAATTAATACTTCAAGTCCATGCAAGTTCTGTGCCCGTGTTATTACTTCGTTAAACTTTAAAAGAGTATTTGCTACAGACAAAAATGGGGAGTTCCAAGAAATCAATTTCAACTAATCACTATTCCATCAAAGATGTTTATTTTACTAATGAATCCGGCGGCTTCCAAAAACTTTAACTAAATAACTAAGTATTAACTTAATATAATCATTTATCATTATGGACGAAGAATTAAAAAAGAAAATTGAATCAACTTTCAAAGGTGTTTACATTTCTGACTCAGACAATATAACTAAGTATAATCCGGCGCGTCGTTCATCTACATTTCCCTTGAATTCTAATTATAATCCAGTATTGTTTTCGTGGTTGGATATCAATAATGTAACTGATAATTTTTGGCCGCGTTCTTGCCGTGGCATTTTTAACGCAATTTTTTATAATCCCGAAATATTTAAAAGTTTTCACTATTATTACGAAAAAGGATTTCAGACGCGCACGGATTTCCAGCCAGATTATTCTAAGCTTAATATTTTAGTTTGTTGTAAAACTTCTGAAATTGATAGAATTAAAAGTGAAATCGCGCGTCTTAATGAATTAAAATCTCTGTTAGATTGCTCAGAAGATTTAATTTTTAAAGAATTCCCCGAATATACCGCAATAATTACAAGTGATGAAAAAACTAAAGAATGGGCGGCTTTTCACTTAACCGGCCCCGCGATTTATATTAGTAGCCCTGCGATGACTAGTTTTATTACTGGCTTAGTCAAGTACCGCTGGGAGGGTGAGCGACAAAGAGGAAGTGTGTATAATCACAATCTATTATATACCTCGCCAGAGAAATTTATCCAAAAATATCGAGCTTCAATACTTTATACCCATAACATTGAATTAATCAAACAAATTTGGTCTATTAATGTCGATCAAATCAGAGATAATTTTTCGCATGACTTAGGCGCACAATATTTCTACTTAGAAGATTATAACAATAATTATAAGGCTCTATTTTTGTGCGAGGTATCTAAAATTCGTGTGAAATTTAATTTAGAAAATGAAGACTCGAAAGAAAACCTTGACTTTATCGAAAAACATGCTAAATTAATCGAATACGCTGGATGAATATCTTTTCTTTCCTAACTCTCTAAATACATAAACTAAAATCAACTAAATAGCTAACTGCAACAACCATACAATTAAATTATATGCCTCTCGCTCTAACTACCGGTCCATCTATTTTCACTAAACATATTCATGAAATGCTTGAAAAGTATTTCGGTTGGAATTATGTATATGTAACTCACGACGATACTGCCAATTTAGATTATTGGGCAGAGCGGGCGGATATTTATTTTGGCGGCGGTGGACGAGATATTTTTCCCGCTACTTACGGCAGCCCACTATTAAAATGTGAAAATATGGACAATTTTGATCGTAAGCGTGACATTCGTGAAATTTACTTAATGAATAAGTTCATTGAATTGGGCAAACCAATCGCGGGCGTTTGTCGTAATTTCCAATTATATTGTTCTCACTTCCTTAAATTGACACTAACTGATATTAATTATGGCGGTAGTACGGTTTGTCATTCTCCTAGCGGGGCCGGGATTAAACTAGAAGATGATGAAGCTGAATTTTGCCATTACGTGGAAGTCGATCATGAAGACTATTTCGTAAATAGCGCGCACCATATGGGTATTTTGCGCCCGTTAACACGCGAGTTACATCATTTACCTAATGGGGTTGAAATTGTAGGTACAGCTTTATTAGGAGAAGACCTTAAACTGCCTAAAATTATTGAATGGATTAAAAATGAAAACCACAGAGCTAATTTTGTTCAATGGCACCCCGAAGCGATTTATAAAACTAACGCATTGAGCCAAAGATTTTTGGAAGAAGTAAAGCAAATGGTTGCTTAATTTAAATGCTCAAAAATATTGCTAATAAATGAACCGCGCGGATAAACAAAAAAGAAAAGATACAATTAAACGTATCCGCCGGGTCAAAGGGCGTGGACAAAAAATCCCGCCCAATAGAGTTATTCCTAATAAAAAGCAGGATATAATTGAAAAGTTAATTGATAAAGAAAATAATTAATAATATGAAAATTACTACTAACAATGGAAGACTAGAGTTAGGTTTTAAACAATGGTTATTCCCCGGCGGCGAAATTGGTATTCAATTAAACGAAGAATCAATTAAAAGTACTTATTTTTGGCGTGATGGAGTTTATATAACCGCGCGGATTCAAAATTCTAATGATTTATTTACATTGGCTTTAATGCGCGATGCAATTTTAAGAGTTAAAAAAGTCCCCATTCATCTTATTTTACCTTATATTCCTTATGGGCGGCAGGATAAAGCTCATAATCCGGGGGAAAGTCTTAGTTTAAAAGTATTCGCTGATTACTTAAACTTTCTAAACTTTGAGTCCGTTACTACTTTTGATTGCCACTCGGAAGTTACTAATGCAGTAATTAATAATCTTAAGGAAGTAAAACGGTTGGATATTCTTAAAAATCTAATTTATGACCGTGAAAACGAACTTTATAAGCTTTTACTTAATAAACAGTGTCTTTTAATTTCTCCTGATGTTGGAGCTAATAAAAAAATCCATGATATTGCCGCGCATTTTGGGCATGATCACTTTATCCGCGCGGATAAGTTAAGAGAATTACAAACGGGTAAAATTATTGAAACAATTGTTTATGTAGATGATTTGAATTATCAAACAGTTGTAATTCTCGACGACATTGCTGACGGGGCTAGGACGTTTATCGAACTAGCAAAAGTATTAAAGAAAAAGAACGCCGGGCGGATTATTTTGTATGTTACCCACGGGATTTTTTCCAAGGGTTATAAAGATATACTTGAAGTAATTGATGAAGTTTATACTACTAATTCATTCCAAGAATTACCTTATCCTTACCCGCAAGACAAAATTCATGTGATTAAAGTGGCTTGATTTTATGACAAAGAAAAAAACTTATACCCGCGAAGAAATTTTACGTTCCATAGCCAAATCAATGAAGTTTGGTGATGAACAAATTGACTCGTTAAGTTTACTTAGATTTCTCCCTGAAATTTTGATATATTTAGATGATTTAAATCCCTACAGTAAAAAGTTATTAACTCAGGCTTCTTATGGCGTGAAATCTGGTAAAAATAAAAACGGCTATTTCTTTCAGTTTAAACAACTAAAACCTAATCCGCGAGAAAAAGAGTTTAAAAAATTCAATGCCGAATTAGCTAAAAAATATAATAACCAAATGTTTTATAACCCGCAAGCCCAAGAGTATGTTCTAGAAGTAAGCTTTGGATTGAGCGACAGAGTTATAAATTTTACCGGATTTAAAACAGAAGAAGAAGCCGCTGCCCGATTGAAAGATTTTAAATAAACTAATTCATGAAACTGACTACTCAATCCGATCCTTATTTCGACCGTGCTAATTGCGTCAACAAATTATTTGAGACTTATAAAAAACATAAGAAATTGATTATAGCCGTGGATTTCGACTGCACAGTTAGCGAATACCCAGAGGGTTGCGGAACTACCCATAATAAGATTTTAGACATTTTAAGAGAATGCAACGAATTAGGATTTTATGTTATTCCTTATACTTGCTCGCGGATTGAAAGATATCGTTTCATTTATGCATTCTTTCAATTGGTAGGTATTAAAGTTGAATATATCAATGAAAATATCCCCGGAATTGACTATGGCCCGGGGGCTAAACTTTACTATAATCTTCTTTTGGACGATAAGAGTGGGTTATCAGAAAGTTATGAAATTTTAAAAGAAGCAATTACTTTGATCAAGGGGGAACGGAATAATCATATTTATCTAGAAGCTCCAGAGTGTTTTTATGGATATGGATTTTTTCCTCATAATGAATGGTTATTTCTTGCTGGTTCAATTAGTGGAGCGCATAATTGGCAAACAGAAGCGGCAACTAAATTACTTCCATTTTTTAATATAGCCAACCCTCGTCGGGCTAATTTTGATGTTACTGATCCAAACGTAGAAAGAGAACAAATTGCGTGGGAATATAAGCACTTAGAACTGTGCGAGAATATACTATTTTATTTTAGCCACGAAACCGTTGCCCCAATTACCCTACTTGAATATGGAACGTTATTAGAACAATGTAATAAAGGGGAGAAAAATATTCATGTAGCAATTCATCCAGAGTATCCGCGCAAAAATGATGTATTGATTCAAACAGAACTCCGCGCGCCTAAATTAATGAAAAATATTACTTTTAGTTTGGATACTACAATCCAACAGGTTATCGGAGAAAAGATTTAAATTATGAAAATCACCAATTCTCACGTTTACTTTTGGCGCGGCACATTTTCAAAACATCAACAAATAACAAAATAAATAATAATATGAAAATAACACCAGAAACTACAATCGACGCTTATAAAATTGGTCATAGACGGCAATTTATACCGGGGATGACATTGGCTTTCGGTAACATGACGCCGCGCAAATCTTATCGACAAATTACGCCTAAAAGTGGCGTCGTCTGGGTGGGAGCACAATATTTCTTCAAAGAATTTTTAATTAAACAATGGAATGAAAATTTCTTCCAAAAACCTAAAGAAGAAGTAGTTCAGAGATTCACTCGTCGTATTAATAACTATCTTGGACCGAATGATGTAGGGGTGGAGCATATTGCCGCCTTGCATGATTTAGGTTATTTGCCGCTAGCATTCTTTTGTTTACCGGAGGGAAGCCTTGTCCCTTATAAAGTAGCTCCATTGATATATTTTACTACTCATAAAGATTTCGGCTGGCTTCAAGCATATGTTGAAACTATTATGTCTTGCAATATTTGGCCTATATCTACCGCCGCAACCACTGCAAAACAAATTAAAGACTTGTTAAGTAAATACGCAATGGAAACGGTAGGAAATACTGATTTCGTTAAATTTCAAGGACATAACTTTTCTTATCGTGGTTGTGTTGGGCATGAAGCGGCAATTTTAATTGACGCGGGATTTATCACTTCCTTCGTTGGCTCTGATACGGTGCCCGGCGTTGAGTTTATGGAAGAGTATTATAATGCTAATTCGGATCAAGAATTAGTATCTTGTTCGGTTAATGCAAGTGAGCACGCAGTAATGGCTTCTTACGGCCCCGAAAATGAAATCGAAGCGTTCCGTCGCCTAATTGAAGACGTTTATCCTCGTGGTATTGTTAGTATAGTCAGTGATACCCGGGATTATTGGAGAGTAATTAATGAATTTACAATTACTTTAAAAGATAAAATTCTAGCCCGTGATGGAAAAACTGTTTTTCGTCCTGATAGCGGGGATAATGTTAAAATTATTATTGGTGATCCTGATGCTCCTGAAGGTAGCGTTGAAAATAAAGGAACTATTGAAAGATTATGGGAAATTTTTGGCGGGACTGTTAACGCTAAAGGATACAAAGAATTAAATCCTAAAGTCGGTGCCATTCTTGGTGATGGCGTTAATTGGGACGTTCTTAATAAAATTTGTGAAGGATTAAAAAAGAAGGGATTTGCTAGTACAAATATTGTGTACGGAATTGGTAGTTATTATCTGGTATATGGTATTAGCCGAGATACGGACGGATGGGCGGTAAAAAGTACTTATGTCGAAGTTAACGGAGAAGGCAGAGAAATATTTAAAGACCCAAAAACAGATCAAGGTAATCTTAAAAAGTCTGCTAAAGGACTAATTGCAGTTTATAAAGATAAAGATGGAGTTTATTACCAAAAAGATCAGGTAAGTTGGGATGAAGTATTAAATTGTGAATTCATTCCTACTTTTTTGAATAGTCAATTACTAAAAGATTGGACACTTTCTGAAATCCGCTCACTCCTAGAAAGTCAAAATCAAGCTGAAACTTATCTAAAATAAGTCTAAAAAGGGATGAAAATTAATCGAAAATAAATCTTGACACCAAATCAAATAGTGCTAGACTGGTAAACTCGAATGCCGCATTTCTCAAATTTCTCAAAATTCTTAAGATTCTAAAGTTTATAAAAACATTCACAATCATATGATTACTATTGGACAACCGCTCACAACTGATACCCCTAAAAGCAAATATAAAGTATATGTTCATACAATGTTAGGTGACGGCGATGCGTATGATTATATAACTACTCTAGTCAATACTCCAGAAGACTTGGAGCGTTTATTAGATGCATTAGATAATGTTGAGGAAACTTGTGGATTATTTTTTGGTGACGAGTGGCCGCGTTGCTCACTTTCTGGTTTTTTTCATGATATTGATGGTTTTTCAGTTACTTATTTTGATGAAGACGGATTAGAAAAATCAGTATATCGTGATGGCAAAAGTTTGTCTGACCTGTTAAAATATCATAGACCATAAAAGTTATGAATAAATTTAAACTTGAAACAAAGTTACTAGAACTAAATTTACGTCTTTGGTATGTTGGATCATTACTTTGGTTTAAAAATTTACCTAAATTAATTAAAATTTGGCGTTGTAAGCAAAATAAACATATTGGCGGGGCGCATCTAGTAATTGAAAAAGTGCCTAACGGGGAATGGGAGCCGCCGCGCGGCAATTGTTCTATTTCTATCCGTCCCACTGCGATGAAACTTAAATGCGAGAAATGCTCTACCATTTTCTTAATAAATACTTGGGATTTTAAATGGGTGAACGAAAAAGAAGAATATTAACTAAAAAAACGAAAGAAACAATTAATAAATAATACACTAAACTATGCAAATTCAACGAACTAATGGATATAAAATCAGTACAGGAAAACTCTTTGCCAGCCGACTTGAAGCCGTGCAGGAAGAAGGTAAAGTAACTATTCTAAAAGATTTGCGCGCGAATGGGCCGGGCCAATGGACGACCGAACAAGTTGCTTCTTTTATTATGAATAAATTGCCAGATTTAGCTAAAATTAATCAAGTAATTAATGCGGAAGTCGGGCGCGCGAAAGCTGTGCAAACCCACAAGGCCAATGCCAATAAAGTGAAAGTAGTTGCAACTAAAAGTAAAAAAGTTAAGCTATTATAAAACTAATGAATTGGCATAGTAATAGAAGATTCACCGACAATCAGTATATAATCAAGAAACCAACTAAACAACCAAAACTAACATTAAGTAACAAAATGAAAAACTAATCACATTAGGTAAAAAAAACAATTAAATTGGTAGTTGATTACGGGGCGGAATGGTTTTATGGCCCAGAATGTATCGATCAAAAACTATGCAAGTAATTCCTAAGATTATCGGCGCAAGCTATCCAATTGAAAAGGACACTCGTTCACCATTTCTTCAATGGTTGCACAAACCTTTTCGGGAAGCCGCGCGAGAAGCTAAGGCTTTTCTATTTTAATCATCTCAGGAAATAAACTAAACTAACTAGAAAAACCAAATAACTAAAACTAAGTAATTAAGTAATCAGTATGAAAACAAATAAACTAACATCCATCTTAATTCTGTCACTCACTCTGTCCATCTCTGCTTTCGCGGATGGCCCGGCGGCTACACCTACTCCAACCACAGAAGTAACTAGTAAATCTCCCGTCGATGAAATCTTTAAGCAAAATGCTATTGATTTAACTAATTGGGTAAAAGCCACGGCATCCGAAACCGGCAAAACAGTTGGGCCTCTGCTTAATAAAGCCGGGCAAACGGTAGGCGAACAAACTCCTTTATTTATTGCTGATTATATTAGATGGCAAATTGTAGATAATCTATTAATGGGCATTTTTGGATTAACTCTAGCTATTATTAGCCTTTATGTACTACTTCATAATATTCAGGCAGAAAATAAGCTTAAGGAAAAAGCTTGGACTGATATGCATGTTAATACTTTCGGCGTTATTATAGGGGCAATTATGACTTTTGCAATGTGCGGGCCAGTCCTTTTTCAATTTACTCTTCCTCGTATTGAATTGGGCGTTAAAGCACTTGTTGCGCCCCGGGTTGTTATTGTTGAAAAAATATCCGAATTAATTAAGAAGTAATTTGAAATTTGCTAAATTAACGATCTAGTCTTAAATCTAATACAACATATACATATTATGAAATTCGCATTACTTATTTTCGGCGGCTTTGTTGCCCTGCTCATGTTCGTCGTATTCGGAATTGGTAGCTGGGGACTTGGAGTATATAATACAATTAATAAAGAAGCGGTGAATGTAGATGCACAATGGGGAAATTTGCAATCAACCTATCAACGACGTAATGATCTAATTCCTAATTTTGTTAATACTGTTAAAGGCGCGGCCAAGTTTGAAGGCGATACTTTAACTAATATTGCCAAGGCTAGAGCAAGCGTTGGGCAAGTAACTATTCAACAAAATAAAGCGCCCGAAAGCGCTGAACAATTGCAGTCCTTTGAAAAAGCACAAGGTAATATTAGTCAAGCACTTAGTAGATTAATGATGGTGACTGAGAATTATCCTGCTCTAAAAGCCACCCAGCAATATGCTAATTTAACTATTGAATTAGAGGGAACTGAAAATAGAATTAGTGTTGAGCGGCGCAATTACAATGGAGTAGTTAAAAAATACAATCAAGTAATTGTAGGATTTCCAAATAGTTTAATCGCCGGATTCTTTAATTTTAAATCTAAACCGTTCTTTAAAGCCGATGAATCCGCCCAATCCGCGCCAGTGGTTAAATTTGACTAAATTAAGTATAAACATTCTTTTGTTTCGTAATAGATTTAAAAGAAATACCAAAGTTTATAACTGTTTGAATTATCTTGGTTATATAATCAATAGATATGCGAAATGTGATTAATACTGCTCTCGGTCGATATCAGTCTCACAAAGAAGCTGTTATTATTAGCTGTTTCTTTAATCCAAAAAATTCAGAGTATCGCCGCAAAGTATTCGATAAATGGTATCAAAGTATTAAACATCTTAACCATAGAATTATTGAATTGGTTATTGGGCCGGGGCAATCACAATTAAGTAAGTATAACGATCCAAACATTACGATTGTCTACACCGAAGGATTACTTTGGCATAAAGAAACACTATTAAATAAAATAATTAAAGATTTGCCGCCCGAATTTAAATACGTCTTTTGGGTGGATGCTGACGTTTTATTTACTAATAAGAATTGGCTGACCGATGGAGTTAAACAGTTACAAGTTAATAACATTATTCAGCCTTTTGAGTTTTGCATCCATTTGGAACAAGATGAAATTAAACCAAATTTCGATGTTAATTTGGCAAAAACAGTTGTTGACAAACCACGAATTGGGACTAAAATCTGGAGAAGCTTTTGTGCAACCTATAACCAATCTCGAAACGACCATATTAGTTTAAACTATGATATTCATGGGCACGTTGGATTTGCTTGGGCATCCCATCGCGAAATTTTAGAATGTGTTCCGCTTTATGATAGAGCGTTAATAGGTGGAGCGGACCACGTAATCGCGCACGCATCCGCTGGGCAAATTCCCCATCCTTGCGTAACTAAAGCATTTACTGATAACTTAGATTATATTAATGAATGGTCAGAAGCATTTTATTACTTAGTTCAAGGAAAAATTGGCTATGTAAAGGGAGATTTATATCATCTTTGGCACGGCGACATTAATAAAAGACAATATTTAAAAAGAATCCAAGATTTCTCTCCGGTTATGTCGAAAATAACTAAAAGAGATGAAAACGGATTTTTCTTAGCCCCGCAAACTGATTATGTCGATAAATATTTTGAAGCAAGAGAAGTAGTTAAATAACCAACAACCAAGTAATAATATGTCAGAACCATTAGATATAAACCGTGCGGCTTTAAAATTAACACAATTGGAAATAATCAAAAGCCAAATTCAACATTTACAAGATGAAGCGAGAAACGCGGACTCGGTAGCATATGCTAATACGTGCAACTCTAACGCGCTCGAATTAATAAAACAACTAGATAAAATTGTCAATGAATAAATAACTCAATAATAAATATGAAAACATTCACCCTTATTATCGGCGCGCTAGCTTTGGCTGGTTCAGCATTTAACGCATTCAGCGAAACAATTCCGCCCGCGCCTACTAAATATTTTGATGATCGGGTAGGTATTATTTCTCAGAACGATGCCGCGCTAATGAACGAAGAATTAGCTAATCTTGAAAAAAGTGCCCCGAATCATCCTCAATTTGTTATTAGTATTCTAAAATACGATACAGAATCATCTTTGGAAGATTATACTAATCGAATTGCCAATGCATGGAAAATCGGACAAAAACAAACGAGTAATGGATTAGTTTTATTTTGGTTTCCTGATGTCAAAAAGTTACGGTTTGAAACGGGTTACGGAAACGAAGCTGTTTTGCCAGATATTCGATTAAAACAAATTCTCAATAATCAAATTATTCCGAAATTTGCTCAGAAGCAGTATGCCGCCGGATTGGAATCTGGAATTTCAGAAATCAATAAACAGTTAGTTCGGGCGGATGTTATTAAAATCAATAAAACGGAAGACGCTGGCAACCCATTAGGTATATTTTTAGTAGTGATTTGTTTGGGGGTTTTTGGTTATTTGGCTTATCGAATAGTATTTAAAAAGAAAGAAGAAATTAAAGAGTCTAGGGTGTATGAGGGAGTGCCTGTTTTTGTGCCGTCGCGCCCCGATTCTCTCCCTCTCAGTTCTATTCGTCCATCTAGAAAATCAGTGACTAGAGTAACTCAAAAAATTGCTAAATCTCGTCGTCCAGTTATCGCGCCTGTTCCTGTGCCGATTCCAATGAGAAAGAAAGTTAATAATAATGATAGATATCGTGATAATCGTCGGCGTCGTCAAGATGATGACAACCGCGATAGCACCAGTACTACTTATATTCCTGTTCCTATTCCGTTTAATTTAGGCGGATCGAGCAGAGATAATGATGATAACAGTTCTTTTAATATCCCCGGCGGCGGCTCTAGTATCGAAGCTGGCGGCGGAAGTTTCGGCGGCGGCGGCGCAAGTGCCAGTTATTCTTGAACAAAACTAAATTATATTTAAATTGAAATACACTAATTATTTATGAAACTATTTTACGCATTAATGTACTGCTTAACCGGGCAATTAGCTTGGTATTTGAAGTGGAAAGAATTAAAGAAAAAGAATAAAAATAAATGAATTTAACTCTAGATTTCTTGCTTAAAAAGCCGCGTCGCGTTCGGATGCGTGGCGACCGCGCGGAATTCAATTTAAGTGTTATTAAATTACCTTGTGGCAATATATCCGCCCGCGCTTATCCTATTTACGCCTCCCGCCCGGAACAAAACGATCATTTATTATTAACTGATTCTAGTAATGATAATTGGTTTAAAGAATTAGAATTAGCTACTGATCCTTGCCGATTTGATAGAGAATTAGTTGAGTACAATGATTAGTCATTAGTTAATTGATTGAACAACCAAATGTCTAAATTTGTTTTTGAATATAAAATATTTCCTGTGGTTGGAGATACGAGATACAGATTAGAAATTTGTAAACAAGATGATCGTATTCCTCATGGGTGCGTATGTGCTACAACTAAAGGTTGGCAAATTTGGCGATCTTGCACCGTGGAAGTCGATAAGCTTTCACGGGTTATTTATATAATAGGGAGTAGTAACCAATCTATAGGTCATAGTTTTAATGCCACGCCTGCACAAGTAGAAGAAATTAAGTCGGTGCTGGAAGAATTTAAAATAAGTTATTGCGGATACTCCAGAGAACCAAAAGCTCACAATCATCCATTAACCGATATGTTTACCTTGAAGCCGAAAATTAAACAAGGAGTGTTACTTTAATTACATATTAAATTATTGAATTAATTAAACCAAACTAAAAAATAATGAATAGTTTTACTTTACATAAATTCCCTAGCATTGAACAATTTAGAAATGCCGCGCGGAATGTGCAATGGAAAGCACAATTTCAGGGATTGGATGCGGATCAACAGCCGATTATGAATCGTGCGGCTGTATTACCTAAACTGAAATATTTTGGGACCGAAAAGCTTCATGGTTCTAATTGTTCAGTTGTGATTAAATCTGATAGATCATTTTATTGTCAATCTCGCGAAAGGATTATTCAGCCGGGCGATGATAATTATGGTTTTGCTCAATTTATTAATAATTTGCCGCTCGAAGTAGTTAATGAATTATACATGGCATTTGATCAAGACAATCATTCTAGCTATATTGTGGTAATTTATGGCGAATGGGCCGGGAAAGGAATTCAAAATAAAGTTGCTATTAGTGAAGTAGATAAATTTTGGGCTATTTTCGCGGCCCTAGTTATTTATGATGAAAATGATGAAAACGCCCGCGAATGGGCGGATTTTTCTCAGTTTGATAAAACATATTTAGAATCTCATTGGAATAACCATAGAATTTTCAGTATTTATCAAGGGAAACGCTGGGATATTGAAATTGATTTTGAACGCCCGGCGGAATCACTGGATTTAATCAATAACTATACTTTAGAAGTAGAGAAAGAATCTCCATTTGGTTTAACGTTAGGTGTTAGTGGAATTGGAGAGGGCATTGTTTGGCAAGCTGCTGGGGAAGATTTTGGCAATACTAAATTTTGGTTTAAAGTTAAGGGCCAAGAACATGCTGGTTCACATGTAAAAACTTTAGCTAAAGTAGATATTGAAAAAGCTAAAACAATTGAAGGATTTGTAGACAAGAATGTTAATATTGAAAGATTGACTCAAGGATTTAACTATCTAAAAGAAAACAATCTATATAATAAAGCCGCACCACAAACTTGCATGGGAGACTTTTTAAGATTTATAGCCAATGATATCCTTAAAGAATGCAATGATGAACTAGAAGCGTCAGGATTAAATAAAAAAGATGTTGGTGGCGAGATTGCAAAAAAAGCTAGAATTTGGTATTTCCAAGAAATTAATAAAATTTAATTTAAATGAGCGACTTAATAATTGGTTCCACAGCTATTAAATATTGGTTCCCCGAATTTCGCGCGCCTAAAGATACTGATTATATATCTAAACACCCTTCAGTAACAAAAGACGTTCAAAGATATTGGATTGATGAATTTCAAGAATTAATTGACAGAAACGGTAGTGCTAAATATTTGGCCCCCAATTTACTTTATAATCTAAAATGTAGTCATTTTGGTTGGGATATTCACTGGCTTAAAACTGCTAACGATATTCTTTTTCTTAAATCTAAGGGTTGCAAATTTGATCCAGAATTATACAAGAAACTAGTCAATGGTTGGATTAAAGTGCATGGAAAGAAATGGGCCGCGCTTAAAGATAAGGATGCCGGGGCATTCTTTAATGATGCAGTTAATAGAAAATATGTTCACGATGACATTCACAAAGCTGTAGCAGTTTATGATGAACCTCTTTATTATCGAATATTAGAAAATGAAAATTCAGTTAAATGTTTAGAGAGAAAATTTAAACAATTAAGTATTCGTGACCAATTATTGTTAGTTCAAGAAGAAATTTGGGTAACGGCTCTAGAAAGATATTTAATTCCCTCAGACTTTACCGCCGGGGATAAACTATCTTATTCTAAAAGTCTTAAAAAGTTAATTACTACAATGAGTAGCGGATGGTTCAAAATGTTTATTATTGAAAATTATCACTTATTGTATAGTTCCAACGATAAACAATATATAACAAAATTTAAACAGGCAGAAAAAGAAGGAAAACTAAGGTTAGAAAATAATAAATAACAACAAACAAATAATATGAATACAAACAGAGAAATTAAAACGGAAGTAATTGAGTTAGTGAACCAGTCTTGGAGATTGGATAAAAATCATTTGGCCGCGCTTTTGCATAAATTGGACGATAAAACTGATTCTTGGCGACAAAATAATTATCGTTATGATTATGTTTTTGAAATTGGTTTAGGCTGGAAATTAGAACTTGCCGAGCGTTTCGGTGGCTCAGAAGGCGCGGGCGAAGAACATTGGGTAGTTATTAAACTAACTTCTCCCGAGAAACAAGAAACATACTGGAAAATCCCCGGTTGGTATCAATCTTATAATGGGTCAGAATTAGAATTCAATAATCTATATCAAGTAGAAATTGGGGAAAAAGTAATTAAAGTTTGGAATAAGAAATAACTAAAGTTTGGTTTCAGAAAGTCAAAAATAAATCTTGACAATAACTTTGGAAGTGCTAGGCTGTCTAAATGGCTAAACCAGACTTGCAAGTTAGTGTCACTATTAAATCTTTAAAAGGTGTCCGCCCGAAATGTCCGCGCTGCAAAAAGCATCCCCGTGCAACATCTTGGAATAATTTTGGACATACTAGATTAGAAATTGAAGCAAATCCTGAATTAGCTAAAGAAAAGCTATGCGATAGATGCTCTAAACAAATTTTAGATAATTGGCCCGGCCACCCAGCTTTCCCATATGTTCAATTATATATAAATAAGCAAAAAGAACCGGGGTTTAAATTCGCACAAACACTTGATGAAGTAATTTTATGGGATTAAATTAGTAATTTCCCGGCGTGGGCTGGACGGTTTCAGGGTCCGACTTATAATTGGAAGAAACATCGCTCGACACGATGCGCGCCGAAATTTAATAATTAATAATAATTCAAATCTATGAGTTCCACACAATTCTATGCCGCCCCGGTAGAAGTCCGCGCACGGCAATTTGTTATTTATTCCCTAGTCTCAATTACATTTAAACTTGTAATGCTTTTGGGTATGATTTCAATGTTTTGGTTGTGTTATTATTACAACTTTTTGGCATTCAATTTAAATTATGATCGCGGCGCATTATTCTTTTACGTTGGCTGCTTATTAGGTATTAATTATTTGATTGTGCGCCCGCTTGCGTGGTGTCTTTATAAAGAACGATATTATCCTTGGATAGAAAGATATTTGGAAGAATTTGTTGATCCCGATCCCTATTCCCAATATAGAAATAATTTAAGAAAAAATAGATGGTAGCTGGCAGTTTGGTAAATTTAGAATTTAGATGGGCAAATCACAAGAAAAAATGTGGGCAAAGAAAGTGCTTGACAGCTTTGCTCCATTTGCTAGAATAAAATTATGAGCAAAATTGTCTTAAAGAATCGGACGGATTATAAGGACTCCGATCTACTTAAAATAGTTCATTATTGTTTGCCGCCCGGCTTACAAAAAAGTGATTTAAAAATTAAAGTAACTATTAAACAAAGTAAGGATGATGGTTGGGATGGGGAGGCAGATGTAGAAAAAAATACTGTTTTGGTTATTGCTCCGGCGGACGAATTCTTTCCGCAGGTATTAGATATTAATCACGATTTTCAGGAATCATATTTTCGTGAAACCCATTTAAATAATACAACTGAATTCTTAATTTGGCTATTAAGCCATGAACTTTTTCATTTAAACTATAATATTGATCCAAAAATAGTAATTATCCGCCCGGAGCTACAGGACTTTGTAGAGTGGGATGAAGAAACTTTGGTATGCGTATATGCTGAATGTATTCTTAATAAATATCGTAGGAGTTTATTTTAACTAACTAACTAATTTTTATGAGTCAACATTCTGAACAATTTTTAACATTAATCAAAGGGGTTGGATTATTTTATTTAGCTAATCCTGTATCCCCGCGCCCTACCGAAGATCGAATCAGAGAAATTAATCATTATTACTCTAACCAATATGGTTATAAGGAAGCTGATCGTGCGGCTTTAATTACGGCAATTCAATTTTTAGATGCGCCCGAATTAAAAGAGTTGAGAAACAATCTAATTTAGTTTTATGTATTATATCATTTATAAACAAGCTTTTTGCACTTTTGTAAATTCGTACTGGTTGTGTGAAATAGCGTCTTTCAGCACGAAAGGTAGTGCCGAGAAATTTCGCTCTCGGATTTTAAAAGATTTGAATTATAAAGAAGTATCTAAAGTATTAACAGAAGCAAAATAATTATGGTTACTATCATATATGATCCGCTCGGTTTACTCCGTTTTTCTAAAACGGGTGCCCCAGATGGGAAAATCAATGAAGCGGTTGATGATATTCAAAATTTTTTATCTACTAACAGTAATAATGATAGTATATTCTCTTATTCTAATTGTCTAATATTCGATGAAATCCGCGCCCGAGTTTTAGAAAAGAGAATTAATAAGGATTATTTTCAATTTAAATTGCATTTGCCGGGGCATCCTGCCCATGATCGCCCTTATCAAGCAGACAATGGAGGGCATTTCACAGATATGAATAATAGCTGGCCTGATTATAAACTAGATATATTAATGAGACTATGAATGCTACATCAGCTAATTCAATTTACGATCCAAAATCTAAAACATGGCGCGCGATTTGCCCTCAATGCGGTCGCGGGGATTCTCGTTGTTTTCGCCGCCGCCTTGGGTCACACGTTGTTGCTATTAAATGTTTTGTTAAGTTAAAAGATTTGCAACCATTCCAGTAAATAAAATAAATTAATAGCAATACGAATGAGCGCTGATAATTCAACTATTCAAATATCACAGGATGAATACAGTAACTTATTAAGATTGAAATTCTTTCTTACCAAATATTTATCTATTGCGTCCGCCGATGGACCTGATAACCGCCGGATTTTACGTCAAGAAATGGCCGAATTAATTGGACTAAAGAATCATAATGGAATCGAAGTGATTAAAAGTCATAACAAATAATAAATAATTAAAAAATAATTCAAAATGAACACTACGCAAAAATACGAATTACTAATTAAGCTGTTTAATGAAGTCCCCCGCATGGAGGGTTTGACGTTGCAGGGAGTTGATCCAAATGATCCAAATGCGTTCCCCATTACCCCTGTAGAATTTCTAATTGAATTTTTTAATAAATATAATGTTGCTAATCCTACACTTAATAGACATGGAGAGATAGTTACGGATATTAGAAATGGTGGCCCGGTCAAGAATCGTTCCGTTCAAGAAATTTATTTCATTCTGACTTCTTATTTCAAAGATTATAGTTTGGAACAGTATTTTAAAGATATTTATGAGCTAGTTTATATAGTTAATAAACGAGATGCAGAGATAGGATATACAGATGGGACTCCGATAATCCAATCTCTGCATCTTAAATGTTTTTGGTGCCCCGATATTCAGAGAAATATTTTTAGTTATCGGGGTAACAGATGGCCCCAACATTTCGGCGTTCCGACAAATACCTTCCCCATTCACTTTGTGAGTGATTCTATTGTCACGCGTAATTTGGATAGTGAAAGCTCCAGCGGTAAAATCTGGAAATTGATGTATGATGAAGATATTCAAAAATTATTGGTAGGTAATAAGTATATAGGTATAGCTGCTAAATAATAATAAAATAAAACAGTAATAGCAAGTATTAATATCAATTTTTTCATTTATGAGTGCTGAAAATAAATTCAACGAATTAGTTAAGTTATTCAACGAAACGGCCCGCGTGCCGGGATTAAAACTCAAAGGCTTGCCCGACGATTATCCGCGCGACCCTGTGCAATTTTTAATTAATTTTTTTAGTAGCTATAACTTGATGTATGATACGGTGAATGAAAATGGAGCTTTAGTTACAGATACTAAAAACGGGTATGGACGCAACCGTTCAGTGCAAGAAATATATGATGTTTTAACTAGCTATTTTGATGGCCCGGCAAATTACCAATTAAAGCAATATTTTCAAGATTTATTCGCGGCGGCGGCTTATTTTGCCAGTCGCGCTAAAATAAATATTTATCTTGCTGGAACGCCTACGCAATATTCGCAAATTGATTACAGTACCCCGATTTTGTATGCAATGTGGTGCCCGACAATTAGAAAAGATGTTATTTGGGTTACTCATAACTATCCCCTGAATCCAAAAGTGTATTTGGCCGCGCCAAGTCGCATTTTTCCATTTTATTTTATGTCTAGCGGAACCGCGCCAAGTCATGCCTCGTGTAAAATCTGGCACGCGTTAGTCGATGAAGAACTACAAGAATATTTACTTGGAGATAAGTATGTCCTTACAAACGGGATTAAAGACGAAATTAAAGATTCTAAAGAAACAAAAAGGAAAGGAAAGATAGATAAGGAAGATAGAGTAGAAACTTTAGGCATGGAATATGCACATTTAGTTAATTAGTCTAATATAATAATATTATGAAAACTGACAAACAAGCCAACAAACGCGTGGTTAAATTCCGTGTTATCTATAAAGGTGAAATTTTTGGATATGAATATTTGACTGAGCTTGGGTGGCGTTATAGCAGTGAAGTTAGTGATTTCAAAATAGATAGCGACGGAACAATCCCATCTCATTGGTTTGAAAATATGAACGAAGTCCGCCGGGATCAATTTACTGGTTTATATGATAAGAATGGCGCGGAGATTTATGAGAATGATATAGTAACTTTTCAAAATCATAGTTCGGGGCACGGCAAATTTGGTAAAAAAATGAAAGGGGTCGTTGGATATGATAAATATCAGTTAATAATTAGAAATCTTGAACAAAATCGTTGGCCTAGAATCACAGTATTCGATAATCAATTCACAGGTTGCCAATCCGCAAGAGAAGATGAAGAAATCATTGGTAATATCCATATGAATCCTGAATTATTAAAAAGTTAAAGTCATGTTTACTCATTCTGATTATTGTACTCATATTAAAAATCCTGAAGATAAGGATATTCTGACGCGGCGGCTATTTGATGTTAATATTAGATTACTTAAAACAAGCTTAAGTTATCGTCATATTATTCAAGTATGTTGTGACGAAATTGCTTGGGCTGCGCGAGCCGAGAAAAAAGGTTACAAAAAGCCTCATGGTTGGTCCGGGGCAAACGCTGGGGTTCCTTTTAATATTATTGCAGTTATGCGTGAAGGCCGCGCAGTAGTAATGATTAATCCTAAAATAACTAAAGAATATGGAGAGGAAATCAAAACGTTATCCAATTGTGGATCATTAACTTTAGAAAAGCCTATTCCAGTTATTAGAAAAGAGTTTATTGATTTAGAATACTATACAATTGAATGTGAAAAGATTGTTGAAACTAAAGTTGATAGATATTCGGGCTCTTTCACAATTTTGCATGAAATAAATCACAATTTAGGTATTTTGATTACTGATCCTGTTTAAAGTATTAAAGAATCTTAAAAGTTAATGAACTTTATTCTAGCTATAGAAGATGTTCAAAATCCAAAGCTTTTAATAGCAATGAATTTTGGGAATAGATATATTAGCGAATGTCAACCAATTTCTTCTACCGCCTTTCCCCTTCATCCCAATTGCCCCGGATTTTACGATGGGTTTAAAGATTATAAAGACGCTGTTCTTGCCAAAGTAAAGTGGGCGCACTTTTTGGAGAATTACTTAAAAAAATAAAAATAAAAATGTTTCACGCGAATACCATTGCTGCCCGTGGCTTGCACGCCTTAAATCTTAAGCAATATTCTTACTTAAACACTCTAGAAAAAGTGGGTAGAATTGAACTAAATTGTCCTTTTTCTAAACAATATATCTTAAGAATGTTAATTAAACAGCCTTTTGGAGATTTTCAATTTCCTACTGGCTGCGCGTGGCTTAAATCTTTTGTAGAAAAATGCTACCAATATCAAAAAAATGTTGTCAAAATAAAACATCCATTTTGCTATCTAACGGTGAGGCATGGAGTAGTTGAATCTATTAACGATGACGAATGGCATGTGGATGGATTTTCTTTAAACATTAACCATTTGCCCGAACAAAATTATTGTTGGTCTAACGTATATCCCACCGAGTATGTGCAACGGACTTTTGAAATTCCGGCGGATTTTGATCCTTCCATTTATAATATTCATTTATATTTTCAAGACAGAATTGATGGATTTGAATTTATAAAAAGAATGAGGAATAATATGATTTATTGCTTTGACCCTTATATTGTTCATCGTCGCCCAAAAATACCGAACAACGTAGTTAGAACTTTTATTAGGCTTTCCTTTTGCCCGATTGAAATCCGAGACGACAATAATACCCCAAATCCTTTAATTGAATTGCCTAAATATAATAGAGATGGTATTAAAGATTTCAGGCAAAATTTAATTAAATATAAATATTAATATTAAGCCAAATCTTCATTCAGTATTAAACTCTAAATACTATGTACTATGTTAACTGAATTTATTGATCGTCCTGCGGGCAACGCTTATTCCGGCGGATATAACGCTTGTCTAGAACAATTACCTAAATCATATAATCCTTATAAAGTTAATTCTAAGGAGTATAGATGCTGGTTGGCGGGATATTATGGAGCTGAACACGAATCGTTGAGGAAATTTTAAAATAAATCTTGACTCTTTATAAACGGGTGTTATTCTCATTCCCAGACTACTCGATCTAATAATTCATTTTTTAAATTATTAAATTAAATTCTTATGCAAAGCTTTATTTGTGATTATTCTTATGATCTTAAAAAGTCCGCGCGGCTACTTGACGGAAAAAGACTTTTTAAAATGCTTTTAGAAAATTACCAAATTTTAGATATATTGGTTAATAATAAGAAAAATCCGTGGCGCAACCATCCTACAGTCAAACAATGGATTAGTCATGAGGTTACGCTATTTAGATATATAACTAGTATTTGGCGCGAGTGTCAAAATCGCGATATAGCTAAAAATAGTCAAATATATAACAAAGCTTGGGTAATTCTTAACGAATTTAAGAAAAAACAATCTAACTGGCCTAATTATATAAGAAACTATCAAAATCCTGCTTGGTGGGGTCGTCCTGATATAATTTCAGGTATGCGATCTAACTTAAAGAAAAAAGGATTTGCTGATATTTACTGCGCGGCTATCAAAAAACATCTTAAACTAAGAAATATAAACAATTGGCTTAAAGAAAATTTTGGAAAAGTAAAAAATCAATTAGATTATGGCGATGTTTTGAAATTGAAAAAATTTATTGACAAAAACAAAATCAAGGTTTATGATAAGAATCATTACGGACACTTTAAAGAAAATCCCCGGGGAGATTATGTTTGGCCCGTTTCAATAAAGTCAGTATAGCATGAGCAATAAATATTTTTCTTTTTCTAAAGTCAAAGAAACAAGGAAATTACTAAAACAATTTAAAACCTGTGGGCGTAAAACTGCTTACCCAAACGAAGAATCTGCTTATTAAAAAGGGCAACGATTTTATAAATGTCCTTATTGTAATCAGTGGCACAGAACTAAAATTATTTAAATCATTTAAGGATTAAAAATGCACGCGAACACTATCGAACTAATCCCAAATAAACCATTGTATTTGCGCAATGGTTACGGGCATTTAGCAAAACACATGCACCGATCCTTAATTCAAAAATCTATCAATAAAATTACTGTATTTCACGAGAAAATGAGGGCTGCGCGTTTGAAACATTTGACAAATATTTAAAATTCCAATAATTAACTAATTAAAGTTATGCGAGACGAAAAGCCATATAAAGAAGAAAAGAAACATTTCAAGGGCAAGCGAGAAATAACTAAACCAAAGAAATTCCGTGAAGTTTTAGATGATGAAGAAACCAAACGGGAATTAGAAGAATTTTTTGGCGGTGAATCAGAAAGTGATCAATTTGATATTTTTTCAGGAGAAGAACCAGAATGAAAATAGAAAAATTACAATTACTTTTCTGGATGATATTATTTCCTCTTACGTTGCTTATTGTTATAGCATTGGCTCACGGGCCTAATGTCTACGGGGCAGAAGTAATTAAGTTAGATAATGGCCCCGGGCGGTATTACTATTATAATCCAACCGAAAAATTATATATTTACGTTTGGCTAGATAAGGAAGAAAAAGAAATAACTTATGTATATAAGTCGATTTACTCCCCGGCTCAATATCAGTTAAATGAAACTAAAGTAACTAAAAGTATAAATAATGTCAGTGCCAGTAATAAATCAGTAAATAACTAACCAAAACCAAACAAACAAATAACCAGTATGAAAATCAATAAACTAACGTTGCTATCCCTAATCCTGTCAATTACTACAATCGCTATGTCTTTGGGCGGCTGTGGTCTAAATAATCCATCCCAAGGCGAAAAAATTGGGCAAATTGTACGATTAAATAAGAGTGGAATTCTTTGTGATACTTGGGAAGGACAACTAATTCGCGGCGGCATGAGTGGCGGCAGCGGAACGGTTGGTATCCAACCCTTTGATTTCACCGTGGAGGATGAATCATTGATTCCTGTATTACAAGAATATCTTGAAAATCAAACGGAAGTATTGATTAAATATCGTAGTGAAGGTGTTTATTCAGTTTTTCGTACTGATTCCGGCGGACATTCTTAGTAAGTGTCAAAAAGAAGTAACTAAAACAACCCAAGAAAAAATAATTTCAGAAAAAACTTGACTATCGCGGAATAGATGCTAATCTAAAATCCTTCATTGTGTCATAGGTCAGAGATTCATCCAGCAAACAAAATCTTCTACGTAAAGAAAAAACTGAATCTCGTATTTTTAAATTCTGAAATTATATAAACTATAAGCTATAGCTAAATAACCTCTTTAAACTTTCTCAATTTAGATGCATCCAGCAATTAACCCTTTTCATGGAACAAACTGCATCTAGTCTATTTACCTAATACCTAAACATTTCCTTAACTTTATCAATTTAGACAAATCCAGTAATTAAACTTCTCTTGATAAGAAACAAAATTTGTCTAGTCTTTTTTAACTACTAACTAATTATGAAAACTGCAACTAAAAAACAAAAAATTGGTAATAATTTTGTAACTGCGCCACGCAAAGCAAATAAAGTTAAAGTTAAATTGCCTGCCGCTCCGGTTACAAACTCTCTTCTTTCTAGTTTGATCAAAGAAGATAATAAGACTTTGACTGAAAACGGTGCGCCAACTTATAAATCTACTCTAAACGCATTAGTAGATTTCTTTGCTATGGGTGCGGCCTTGCGTTCCCGGCCTGAACAAGATATTGTTAACTTATTTATTAAGTCTTTTGCTGAAGACCCGCTACTTTCAATTAAATTGTTATTCCATATTCGGAATATTCGCGGCGGACAAGGTGAACGGCGCACTTGCCGAATTATTCTTAAATATCTTGGCGATAATTATCCCGAAATTGTAGTCCAAAATTTGGGTAATATTGTTCATTATGGTCGATTTGATGATTTATTTGTACTTTTCGGGACTAAAGTAGCAAATCAAGCACTTGAATTCATTAAAGTTTCTCTTAATAATGACGTAGAAGCGTATAATGACAATAAACCAATTACTACTTGCGCTAAATGGATGCCAAGTGAAAATACTTCTTCTACTATTACTCGTGCTTTAGGGGCGCGAATCAGACACTATTTAGGTTGGACTCCTAAACAATATCGTAAAACTCTTTCTGCTTTGCGCGCTTATTCTAATGTAGTTGAAGTTAAAATGTCAGATAACCATTGGACTGATATTAATTATCGCTCTGTTCCATCTAAAGCTTCTTTAAGATATAAAAAAGCCTTTATGAAGCATGATGAAACCGGATATCAAAAGTTTATTGATGCAGTTAAAAAAGGGGAAACTAAAATTAATGCCGGGGCACTTTTCCCTTATGAAATTGTTGAAAAAGTCATGGCCCGGGATAATGATGAAACCTTAGATATTTTGTGGAATGCACTTCCTGATTACATGGAAGATAAAACTAGAAATATTTTAACTGTTGTTGATGTTAGCGGTTCGATGATGGGCCGTCCAATGGCAACTGCTATCAGTTTAGGTATTTATACTGCTGAAAAAAACAAAGGACCATTCGGCGGCTACTTTATTACTTATTCAGACAATCCAGTGCTACAAAAAGTTGTCGGCGCAAATATTCGAGAAAAAGTCCGGTGTTTGCAAGAAAATCCTGCTTATTCAACTAATTTACAATCAGTATTTGATATGCTTTTAATTCAAGCGGTAAAAGGTAATGTCAAACAGGAAGATATGCCCGCGCAAATTCTTGTTATTACTGATGTAGAATTTAATAGCCCTCAAAACGGCAAAACTAATCTAGAAACTATTCAAGATAAATATGCGGCGGCTGGATATAAAATGCCTCAATTAGTATTTTGGAATGTAAATTCTAGACAAAATAATTGTGCAGCCACGGCTGATGCAAAAGGTATTCTGCTTGTTAGCGGCAGTTCTCCAAGCGTATTTAAAACTTTACTTAGTGGTTGTCAGTATTCGCCACTGGACCAAGTATTGGAAACTCTCAATAACGAAATGTATAATAGAGTGACTATTTAACTAATTACTTAATTACTTCTAAATTTTAGATTCGTTCAGCAACTAAAACGTTCTGCAAAAACAAAAAACCGAATCTAGCCTAATCAACGCAACGCGCGGACAAAAGTCTAAGATTTGTTCCGCGCGTTTCTATTTATGTAATAATCTATTAATTATATGGGCGGCGTCGCATTACAAAAATATGGCATCGAGACTATTCGATTACCTCAATCAGAGTACTTAATATTAGAATCTGAAGTAATTAAAAGAATTGAATCCGCCGGATTAAAAATTTTTAAGTTACCATTTTACAGAAATAAGCCGGATTTTGGTGACTTGGACGCAGTGGTTGAATATAATCAAAAAATTGATTTAAAGAAAGTAATCGAAACTCAGTTTAATCCGCGCGCCATTCATACCAATGACGGAGTATATAGTTTTGATTTTCAGAATTTCCAATGTGATTTGATTTGCCGACAACCGGCAGATATTGAGTGTGTTGTTAATTATTTATCCTATAACGATTGTAATAATTTAATTGGAAGAACTGCTCACCATATGGGGCTGAATCACGGTTGGCAGGGTTTAAGATTTCCAATTAGACAAAAGTTATTTGATGAATCTACCGAAAATTCTTCGGACCATATTATTGATACTTTGACTCTATCTAAAAATCCGCGCGAAATCATGGAATTTTTAGGTTATGATTGCGATGTTTATTCGCGCGGCTTCGATACCTTGGAAGAAATGTTTATATATATTACTTCCACTAGATATTTTTGTGGGAAAAATTTCAAACTAGAAAATTTAAATCATCAGAATCGCACGCGGAATAGAAAGCGGACGGTTTTCATGCAATTTCTTAAATGGCTGGAAGCGCATCCTCAATATGATAAAAATTATGAATTCGGGCGGAAACGCGATTGGATTAATATAATTGACCAAAAATGGCCTATTAAGCAAAGAATTGAAGAAGAAAGACAAAAGTTTTTAAAGATTAGGGAAAATAGCAAGAAATTTAATGGCAATATTGCACGAGAAATTAGTGGACTAGAAGGAAAAGACTTGGGCGCGGCCTTAAATGGATTTAAAAGGTTCATTGAAACTGGCGATCCACAAGAATCTTATATCTCTTATCTGGAAAAAGAATCTTCAGAAACAATTAAAAAGGATTTCGTTTATTTTCTGAAATTAGAAATGAATCCTTGATATTATATATTAATTTATGGAAATCGATTGGGTTAAATTATTCTTGTGGGCATTTATTGTCGGTTTCATTTTCTCCTGTATTTTGGACTGATTTGTTCTAAAATTTAAAACGAAAGTTTTCCTTGACAGTGAATCCGCGTGTGTTAAAATGGTGACGCTATGAAAACTCTCACTCCAAAAACTCTCGTTTCCCTAAGTGATGCCCCCGCTGATATTAGTAAAGTAATTTGGCGTAAACATGTTTGGCATCGGGCCAAGACTTCGCAAACTAAAGTTAGCACTTTCAGTTTTAAAGATAAAAATGTTAAATTAAATTATAGAGTATTATATGATCAAGATCAATTAGCTTTGGCAAAAAATGAAGAAAATAAACAGAAAACTAACGATACTCACTCAGCGGCGGAAACGATTAAATCTAACCAAAAAGAAAAAACTCAATCTGGAGAAAATCGAGAAAGCCACGGCACTAGCAATCCTGCCCGCAACGTTCCAAGTGAACTAAAATATATTGAAGTAGTAAAAGATAAGAATAGGGTGGCCGGGAAAAGAGGTAGGCCGCGCCTTAATCAAGCAGTTATTGAATTCCCCAAAGGCAATTTTACAGTCAAGGAATTGGCGGATAAATTAAACGTTAAGCCATATATTATTTCAAATGAAATCGCACGGCAAACTAAGCTAAAAATAGCTAAATTTGAAGTAGTTAAACAAATTCCGCAGCCGAGTGGCCGGGGGCGTCCAACTAATGTGTTTAAAATCGTTACCGAAGTTCAAACTAAAGTAGTTAAGGCACAATCACCCAAGACTAAGAAATTAATTAAGAAAGCAGTTAAAGTAGTAAAAAAACTTTCTAAACCTGCCGTAAAATCTTCCAAACAAGTAATTAAGATAATTAAAAGTAAGAATAAGAAGAAGAAGAATAAGCAATCTAACAAGATTAAAACCAAACAGGCGAAAAGGTAATTGTAATTATTAATTATTCAAGTTACTCAACATTGTATTAAGCTATGAGTAATCATAATGATTCTATTCATGTTAGATTCGGCAACCCGTATACTAAGCCAAAAAGCGAATCATTGGTTTCTCGTAAATGGGTGCCTGTCCGAATAATTAAAATTAAAAATAATCGTAAAGAAATTTGGAGGGCTTCGATTACTGAAAGCACCGCGAATGCCCCCGGCGCGGAAACTTACGTTTTAAGTCTTTTAATTCATCACGAGGAACTATTTGAAAAAATTGAAGATGCCGAATGTTAAGTTGTTAAGTTTTGTCTTGCTGTCTTGTTAATTAAATACCACAAACATAAATAAATAATAAATAATATGAATGTTCTAAAATCATTACTCTATCATTTCGGGCTGTATTGTTTTTTACCTAAAATCCAAGTGGGAGATTGCTTTGTAAGCGTATTTCGTACTGATGGTCATTATTATAAAGTAACTAAAATCCGGGGCAATATAGTTAATTTAGATTTTGTCCGGTTTGCGGATAAATCAACAATTTCTACCAGCAGGGATAAACGCGCAATTTACGAATTTTATACTAAAATCCTCCCGCCAATCCATATTGGAGATATTTTTGTTTTCTGTTCGGGTTATCCCGATCCTTGGAATGAATATAGTATGAAATATGAAGTGGTCGATTGCAGAGAAGAAAAAGTAAAACTTAAAGTAATTTTTAACAACGTATTCTTAGGGTCAATTGTTAAAATGGACATTGATAGATTATATTTTAGTTATATTAAGATTAATTAATGATTAATCAAAAAATAAAATTATGCATACTCTGCTTCAATCAATTAAACATTTTGCCGCGCGGGAATATTATAAATTCAAAGCCCGGCGCACTAACGACCTAACTAAAATAAATGAGTATTGGAGTTTAGCAATGGAAGCTAATACTCGATTAGTCCGCACGGGCAACTTGGATTAATTAACAATAAAGAACAAAAGAATAAAAGAATAAACTATGACAATTTTAATTATCTTTTTGGGTATTTTGGGCTATTTGTTTATCGGAGTATGCATAGCCTACATTGCTCATTTTATAGATATCGTCGAGAATGAGTTTATATTTTTACCCTTGTTATTTTGGCCGACGTTTTTATTGGTGGTGTTTATTGGATATGTGATACTCCTATTTCAATCATTAGGGAAATTACTATCTAAATATATAATTAAATTATTGACCGTATTGATTCAAAAATCAAAAGATAATCAATCGTGAATCTTCCGCCCGGCCCAATTAAACAACTATTTGTAGTATTTCCTCATATTACTTATGCGTGCGGAGTGAATATTGACTTGGATAAATTAGATGATTTGAGAACCACAGAGGAACGAAAAAAGTTCTTGACAGACATCAAACGAGCGTTTATAAATGCGTATGTAATGGCGGAATCTGACGTACCACTAATTCAGTTTGATTATGAAATCCAAAGAACTAACTAAACAATTTACATTGCTCAAAAAAGAAAAAGATTATACATCTTTAGGGGCATTATTTTGGTCGGCTTTTATGACTCTAAAAGGAAAGCCTCGAAAAACGGCGAAAAATCTTTGGGGCTCTTTAACTAAAAAAGAAAAAGCTCTATGTGAATCCGGCGGAGTATGAAGCAACAACAACAATTTCTTAAATTAGAAGCTAAACAAGAAAAGCGAATGAGGAAAGGCCGCGCGGAATTCCATAAATTAGGACAACTTTTAAAGATTCAACTAGAGGAAGAAAAAGAAAGAAAAATGAAGTATAAGCATAAAACATAAGAACATAAGTATAGTATATATAGTATAAGCAGTATTAAACTCAAAACTAACTAAACTAACAACATGAAAACTAATCGTAATTATCGAAACTGTTTCATTATTGCCCTTTGTGCCTTTGGGCTCTTTGGGCTTTTGGGCTGCCACGAGAAAACTACTGTGGCAAATAATGATAATCAAGTTAATCAAACTAATCAAGTAATTGAGGCTGCCCCGGCAACGCTACCGCCTGCCGTGGTTTTGGAAACGCCTAAGCCTGTTATTACTGCTCCCGCGCGGACTCCTAGTGTAACGCCGCCCCCCGTAGTCACGCCTCCGCATATTCTGCAAGAAGGTAGTTTTATTTTAATTGTTTATAAATCGGTGGAAACGCCCGATTCGATTAAAGGTTATAAGCCCGGCTCTATGTTGACCAAGCAAGGAGAATTTTTAGTTACTGGAGAAGGAGATAAATTAACTCTTAAGGAAAATGAATATACTAATGATTTAGATATTGCTCAAAAGTATATTTCAGCAGATCAATTAGCACAAGCTCGGGCGAAATATGTGCCTACTACTCCTGTTCCTTCTGCCACTCCTGCCCCGCCGGATGCACCCGCGCAAACAACTCCCGTTCCATCGCGCGGCGGAACTTCTCTAGATAAAGGAGCACACAATAAAATTGATAGTCATAGTAATATTCGCACGGATGACAACGGGCGGCGATATAAAATTGTTAATGGGAAAGTAGTATATTTGGATTGACCAATTAAGATAAAAATCAAATAGTTAACAACTAACAATTAACGTTATGCCCGTTCAATATCTGGTTTTGTCCATATTCACTTTTATAGCTATACTGTTTGTAAGTTCTCTGTAGCTAGCTCTAACTATTTAATTTATGCCTTTTATTTTTTATGCTAAAGCCGCGTTTTCTGCCTTGGTTTTGAGTTATGTATACAGTCACAATTTTGTTAATATCCGCGCGGATATTGAAGTAATGGATTGTATTAACGGAGTTACTATTTATCACACTCAATATTACAAATATACTTCTAATGGTATTGAATTTTTGGATGACAAGGATGGACAGATTAAATCAATAAACAATAAAGATAGTGGTAGTGCTGCTTTTATTTTGCAAGCGCCCGAAGTCACTGCGGGGACACATTAATAATAATAAAATTATGGACAAAATTACTTTAATACCTCAAACAGAAGCTCGGCAAATGTATCAAGCAGCGATTGTGAGAGAAAGAGAAAAATTATCTATTGTTTATAATGATATTAATGAAGCCATTAGAAGGGCGACTGCAAATAAGCAAACAGATGTTACCTTGCCCGCTTCGTTTAGTGCTTTGGAGGACAAAAATCGTCTGATTGTCGAAGCGGAACTAAAAACACAAGGATATCGCCAATGTGGAGTAACTATTTATTTTGCGTAATTAAATAGCTTAAATTATTAAATATTACAATTATGGACAATCTAAATAATCCAAATAATAATAAACATACTTATAACATCGATTTAAATTCCTTGAATGCTACATTTAAATTTGATGCTCAAACTGGTCAAATAATTAATCAAATTTCTGCTCATAAACCTGAAATTAGCGAGGATGAATGGGCCGCGCGGCTGGTTTCTGAGGCCGAACAAGTAATTAATTATCCAGATGCTTACATGTATTTTAAAGTGGATGAAGATGATTATTTAAAGTAATTTCTTGGCAAATTACAGAAAAGCAAAAAAATAAAAAATCCAAAGATTTTCCTTGACGCCGTGCAGCTACGTGTTAGGATATAAATCCACACAAAATTCCAATCGACTACATTAACATTAACAACTCTATGAATCCCAAACAATCTAATTCTAAGTCTAATTCTAATAAATCTACTTATCAAAAAACTTTGCTGGACAGTGTTAAGCAAGAAGTTAAAGGTTTCCAAGTTTTGTTTTGTAAGTCGGGTGCTAAACAAAATGAATTGGTAATTAAATTGGTAAAACCGGGCAATAAGAAAGTCCAAGTGGGAGACGTTTGGAAAGATATGGGCGTCCGGGAAGTAACTAAACAAGATTTGCACGGGCGGCGGAATCAGATTTTGGCCGACACTAATGAAACTTTTCATACTAAATTCCGGCGGATTAAAATTGAATTGGTTAGTTAAATAAAGTAATAAATTTTATGAAATCTTATTCTATTCTTAATTTTACGTATAATGGATTCACAGGGGGATTGACCGGCGGGAAAGCTAAATATACAGCTACTTTCAAACAATGGACAACTGATCCCGGAATCGCCTTAATGTCTTGTTCTGACGGTCAAGAGCGAAATATACCGGGCTGGGCTATTGAAAATGCTAAGAAAAAAGATTTCCCGGAACAAGACTTAACTGAGGCGCGCGAAATTACTAAGAAATGTTTAATACATTTAGGGGCTCCTTCTTCGTCTAATTAATTTATTTTTATGTTACTAGACGATCTAGCAGATAAATTACTTCTGCCTTTTATAGCGATTTTCTTTGCTTTTATATTTTTTAGTCTTGGGGTGGTATGCGAAGATTTGGGAGTTTTACAATTCCGGCGGATTAACGATAAAGAAGTTTGGTATTTTGGAGAAAAATATAAAAAAGAACAAGAAACAGTTTTTGAAGGGACGATTACTGTAATTGAGCCGCCCGAGCAACCCGCAAAAATAGTTGAAATAATTACAATCCCCGCGCCTTTAATTAATTTGGAGGTTAAAGGTGAGATAGTAATGAAAATTAAATAATTAACTCTTTATACGTCACTGTAGCTCAACTGGATAGAGCATCGGATTTCTAATCCGAACGTTGCGGATTCAAATTCCGCCAGTGACACTTCTTTAACTAACAAAACAAATCTATGAAAATAAATAAGCTAAAAGCGTTCACTTTAATTGAGTTACTAACGGTTATTTCTATTATACTTATTCTAGCTGGAATTTGTATTCCTGTTCTCGGGCGTGTCGGATTTAATCAACCCGCCGAAGGGGAAAAAATTGGGATAATTATTAAACTAAATTATCAAGGATTTAAATATAAAACATATGAAGCTGAATTGATTCGCGGCGGGATGAACAATGGCAGCGGATCATTTGGCGCGGCTCCTTTTCACTTCACGGTGCCGCCATTTTTAGTTGAACAGGTAAAATCCAGCATGGATAATCAAAAAGAGGTAAAAATTTACTATCGGCAAAAAGGGGTATATAATATTAATACTTCAGATAGTGGGGGGGATTTTCCTTGAAAGAATTGAAGAAATTTCTAGTAATATTAAAGTTGCACCCGTGGAAAATAAAAGCGTTTACGAGCCGATTTCCGGCGCTCCGCCCATTACTGATTTTAAATAGTTAAGTAACTAAGTATGTTAGATATTGTAATTCGCGGCGCAAAAAATAAATTTAGTAAAAAAGGGCGAATACTTGTTTTTATTGCTACGCGCGGACGATGCTTTTATTGTAGTAAACAATTAACTAGGCAATCTTTTACAATTGACCATGTAATTCCTTTAATGCACGGAGGCGAACAATGGTTATTAACTAATTTAGTTGCATGTTGTGAACCGTGCAATACTAAAAAAGGTGATACTTATCCAGACGAAGAAACAATTAACCGGGCGGCTAAATTATATGATTATCTACGACTGCCTGATAAAACTAATTAAATTTAAATCAATATGAAAAATTCAAAATTAACTAAATCAACGGCTGCTTTTGGCTTACCGGAATTTTTTGGAATAGTTGTGGCTTTAGCTATTGTAACAGCGCTTATTATTTACGTGGTTGGTATTAATCAAGTTGGTGACAACAAATTAAAAGAACGGGTAAAAACAAATTCAAATAATAATTACACTGTTATTTGCATTGAATCAGGATATAGTAATGGTGAATATCATTCTGTTTGGACGGATCAGAAAACCGGGCGGCGGATTTTCGTCAGTAGCCAAGGTGGAGCAGTTTTGTTGCCCGAACAAACAATAGAATAAATAAAATAATAAGTTTAAATTTAATGAAACTTAAAGAAATAATTGAATTAGTTGATAAGGTATTCCCCGGGTCGGAAATTATTGAGATAACTGAGCCGCCCAGCCCGATACAAACTAAAAGAAAATATAATAAGAATAACCAAAATAAAGATAAGAATCAAACGGACTTGTTTTAACTAATTGACTAACTAATTAATTAACTTAATTAATTTTTATGAATTTTGATATTTTCTTTGCCGTCGTAGTAGGACACATTTTGGGGGATTTTTTGCTTCAACCCTCTTCTCTTGCTGTAAAAAAGGGCGCAAGTAATTGGACTTGCACTTTACATGTTCTAATTTATACTGCGAGTATTGCATTACTAACTAATCTAAATCCTGTTTGGTTAGCTTTCGTTTTTGTTAGTCATTGGATTATTGATAGATTTTCTTTGGCAGATGTTTGGCTAAAAATTATCCACAGTCGTCCGTTAACTGGATTTTTGAAAAACGGTGATTTAGATATACCTGATTTCAAAAAAGAAATTGCAAAGGAATGGTACGGCGAAGCAGGAAATGATAAAGCTATTAACGATATTCTTTTGTGGCCCGCAACTGAACAAGAAAGTCAAAATAGAAAACTAAACTATCGCATTTTGCGCGGCTCCTTTTCTGCAATCTGTTATGTCGTAACCGATCAATTCTTTCATCTAGTGAGTATGATATGTTTTTATAAGTGGTGGTTTGGAAATTAACTAACTAAATTTATGAGCCTTTGTCCAATTGGATTACTTGGTCGCAATGACGTAGAACCATTGCCGAATAAGAAAAAAAGACGAAAGAAACGAAAAAACAAAAATCAAAAGAAATCTTGACCGTTCGCGCGCAATCTGTTGGAATGGCATTCCGCCCAAAACCCCCTCAATCATGCAGTCAACAACTAAATAATTTTTATGGCTCATTGTATCCCCGATGATGATGATGAAGACGCAGACTCACTTTTACTTGAATTACAATATATTCATTCTCAGCCCGCATTGCTCGATCTAGCCCGGCGACAATTACATGGAGAAGTAATATTAAATCATCCATATAGATTTCATGTTTGTGAAGGGTGTGAAAGTTTAACTCTTAAAGAAATAGATATTTGTCCTGTTTGCCAAGGGTTGCATTTCGATGCTAGTATAAAGAAAGTATTAGAAAATGCGGAGATTCTAAGTAATCAGGAAAGAACATTGGTTATTGAGAGTGATTTAGAGTAATTAATAACTAATAATTAAGAAAAAATAAAATAAAAGGTAAAGTAGAGAATAAGAGGATAAGGAAAATAGTGTTCAGTCGAACATAGGATATTCGTTTATACCCTGTAAAACAAATGTTTAGTGGATATACGTAGCCTTACTTAGCAAAAAAATTCAATATTTTTCTTGACGTTATTAGGATTGGTGTTAGGATGATACTAGAGGGAGAATAGAAAGCTCTCTCAATCAAACAACTAAACTAAATAACCAATGAAAACTAAACTCGCTAATAAGCCAAATCAAAGCCAAGACACTCGCCGGGGCCGCATTCCTCTGGATTTGCAATTCCCCAAGCGCAAGACTGGATTCACCGTGCAAGAAGCGGTGGATTTGAATAAAAAGAAGCGTATTGATGTAAGCCCGCTTACAGTGCGCCAGCGTCTTAATAAAATGACGCAAGAGGGTGAAGCCCGCGCGGTTTCCGTTCCTCGTGGTCGCGGCCATCCCATTTATGTTTATACGCTGGTAGCCTAATTACAACATTAACAATTAACTGCTAATGGCAACGAAACGCCGGGTGGAGTTGAAATACACTTTGCCCGGCGCTTTCTTTTTTCTCTATATAAAATCTAGCGATTTATGCTTAACTTATGAACTATATATTTAATATTTTGGTGAATTGTGTAACATTAGCCAATCTCGAATCTGACGCCACCCTACCAATTACCTGTTTAGCTATCTTAATAGTATTGGTTGCCAAAATACTTGCATAAAACTAACTAACTAATAGAATAATCAACAAACAATTTAATAGTTAAGAGTCAGAATAATAATAATATGAATAACGATGAAGGGAACATTGAAGGGGATAAGGATAAGAAGGATCAGAACAAGGATAACAAGGATAATGATAATGAACAGTTACTTAACTTCTATAAGGAGAAAAACAGACTTTTAATACAATTGGCGGATGACTGTTTAAAGCAAATGGCTAGTATGCAAGCGGATCATGCAAGCACAGCGGGCGCAATTAAATAAAATCCGTGAATCGGTTGCGGCAGTACAAGTAAGTAAAGTGGATTGAAAAGGGGAGCAAGATTTTTAGAATTAATCCTTGACGGATTGTTTACGGTAGTGTAAATTATCTGTACCAACACCTATCCCGCCGGGCGGACGATAAATCCCCCGGTGGGGATAGACAAGTTTATTAAACGATTAACTAAAAATCAAAATCATGAAATGGATTCCTAGAAAAGCGTACTGGGCCTTAAAGAAAGCGGGCAAACTTCCCGTCAATCTTAAAACTACTAAAGTAACTAAAACCAAACGTGTTCGCCGGAAGCGTCGCCGGAAATTCAAAAAGTCCGCGCGGACAAATAAAGGATTTAATAAAAAGTCCAAGGTTTTAAAAAGTTTCATTGTTTATCTTTGCGGGGAAGAACAAACCGACCGTATCCAAGCATATTCAGCATTCTCGGCGGAAAAGAAAGCTCAAAAACTATATAATAGCAAAAGTATATTCGTTAGCAAAGAAACTAACTAATTTAAATAACTAATATGAAAACTAAAAAGAATATCTTTAACCCCGAAAACATCCAACCGGGGGATTTTGTATATTTGAAGGACGATCCAAATAAAGAAATATTTAAAGTAGAGTCGGTGGATGGTACACATAATAACAAAGTACTTTGCAAGGAGTTTGGTTGCACTTATTATGCTAACTGTTTCAAGAAAGTAATTATTAAAAACGTCCGCTCGCGCCGAATTAAAGAGTTAAATCAAATATTAGTCAATAGACATGGCATAAGTCGTTTAACCATAGATACAATGTTGACTATGGCCTACTTAGCAGATTCTTACAATTCAACATCCAGCCACCCGTACTCATTGGGTGATTGTATCCTTTTAAAACTTAACTATATTACTAAGAAACAAGTCCGCCGGAATCCGTTTGCAAAATTAAATAAGTAACTAACTCAAAAAATCATGAAAGCCTCAACTCAAAAGCTTTATAATATCCCAGTTGAAAAACTGATTGCTCTTTATCGCCAGCGTCAAAAAAGTAATCATCTAAAAGAATTGTTCAAATGGAGAAACCGGGCTGCTAAAATCATTTGGTACGATTATAATATCGTCAATTTAATTGATGGAATTGACACGAGTTATGACGCATTATCAGCTCGATATGATGTTGAAATTTCATTGACTCAATACAAGAGAATGTATAAACATAAGCAACTAACTTAACTTTTTAACTACTATAAATATGAAATACTCGAAAGAAATTAACTTGATTATTAATGTAGTGGTCGCACTAGCTTGGCTGTATAACTTTTATACTGGTGGCCCGATTGTCTTACTTTGGTATCTATTGTGCGGTTTGATTTGTGCTGTTTTTGGGTTCTTCCAAGGAGTAATTAACTACAAACAATATAAATTCGCGTGGAAAGTAATTATCTTTTGGATGCCCGGATTATTTTTCCCTCAACATGGTAAATTCTATAATTGGATACTTGATATTAAAAATGTAACTAAATGACTATCTCAACTATCTGTCTAATCGTTTTCTGCGCGTGGTTTGTGTTTGGTTGCTACGCGGCCTATATCGACGCCATTCTGTTCGATCTAAATATGGAAAATGAAAAAGTTAAATGTAAGCAGGCAATTAAAAATATGGTTTGGAAACTTATTCTCGGTCCCGGATGGTTTTTAACAACTTGTTTAATTGAGTTTGTGAATCTAATTAAGTAATTTATACTATTGTTATTTATATATGCTAGCCAGCGATATTAAACCCGGCGGATTCTATTTAATTAAAAGCCCAATGATTACTAATGGGCCGACCATTTATCGAGTCGTCGCACGGATTCTGGCGCACGATGCCGCCGAGTTTCCTTGGGAAATTACTGCCGCTAACTACAAAATTAAAAGTGAGGAAGTTTTCCCATTGACTGATCGAGATTTGAAATTGGCGGAATTGTTTAAATATTAAAATTATGCTTCATATAGGAGATTTAAGTAAACATGATCATGGAATGATTACTTGGGGCGAAGAATTAAGAAAGGATGTCTTTCGGATTTTTCATAATAGAATTAGATTTTGTTGTGATTGCTTGAAAATTGCTCCGATTGGAACGGACCAGTTGAAACCACCCAAATATGGTTCTTATTATAAAGAAAGATTTTTCCACTGGATGGTTAGCCATAAACTATTTGATACTCAATTTCTTGTTAATAATGGTCATGGTATGATTTGTTTATGTTGTTTTGCTAAACGGCTGCCTAATCACACATTTCGGCCAAGTGATTTTCCAACTAAATTTGAAATAAACAAAAGTTTAAAAAGAAGAAAAGAATTGGCCGCGTATGCCAATCGTCGAATTAATGATAATCCTAATTGGTAAATTTTATGAATAAAAACAAAACAATTTCTCAGTCGTTTGAATTTCGTGGAGATAAACTCATATTAACTACTAAAGAAGTAACTGAGGAAGAAGTAAAAGACACGGGTATGATTATCTTAGCATATTACCCAAATGAAAAACCCGAGGATAAACATATAATTTACAAATTAACTTGTATGCGGTTGGGTAGACTGCCGGACGATCAAGCAAATTATCAATATAAATGGTTTTGGGGCGCTATTTGGAATAGTAGCGGGCAAATTGGTGAATCGTACGACACGATGAAACAGGCGATTGAATATATGCAAGGTAGGCCATATGGCCATATTGCAAAAATGGTTAAAACCCACGCAACGGAAATATATAATTTTGAAAAAATATTTGAAGTTAAATAACTAACAAATTTTATGACAATCAAATTATTTATTGATAGTTCGGATATCCAAGATTTTGAAGATGGAAAAGAAGTTTTCGCAACGTCATATAGTTATAGTGAATCTTGTTTTGAAATTAACAGTCAATTAACTAATTTAGAAATTGTTCCACATACGTATCAAGGCAAGAGAGGATTAAAAATCCGCCGGGATATTAGTTTGTAATAATTTAATCATAATATGTTAACTAAACTCATAGAAAATTTAGAAACTGTAACTAAAAAATCTCGTGAATCCAATTTCCAGCTAGCAGCGGCGGCAATTTTAGCCCAAGGAATTCTATTGAGAAGTGTTGGGAATCAATATGATTTAGTAACTAAAGAACAAATCCGCGAAATTGAAAGCTTTTTAGAAGGATATAAACTGCTTAAAAATAAAAAAAGTTAATGAATGCTTTACCTTGGGAACCTCTTTGGATGATCGGCGATATGCCGGTTGTTGGTAGTTTACTTAAAAAACCAGAAAGTTTGGATTTGGCAGTATTATTAGAAATCAATACCTATCATTATACTAGAAAAGCTAATGTCGCAGAATGGCGCGCGAAAATGCTGGATCGCCATTGGGATTGGCTGCCTAGATATGGATATAATTTTGATCGTAATATAAATAATTGGTATAAAGAGCGGCGCGAAAGAGTGGTTGTATTAAATCAACATGGCAGAGTTGGCTCTTATGAGCAACTCCAATGTTTTTGTCCTAATGGTCTAATTATTCCGCCTGATGGCTGGCTAATTCATCCCGATTTTGATAACTATAATAAATTCCGGGGGCAGCGTGCTATTTTTGCTAAAGGAATTAAATGGGAAGAACGTGCCCTAACTAAAGTAGCATGGATGCAATTAACTGATGACACTGAATATATTCCGTTAGAAGATTATGAAGAATTTGTTGAGTATCTAAATAATAGGAAAGCGGCATGACTAATTATCCAATTCCTTTTGAACAAGAATATCCAGAAGCGGGCGCATTCTTAGAATTTTGGGTAAATCACGCGCCGCCACCCGATACTTATCCCCGCCGCGTGCTGGAATTGCTGGATAACGGCGTAATATTAGTTAAAGAAATAATAAATCCCGGCGGCTCATTTAGATTAATTAATATATTTGGGAATGAATGGGAAGAATTAAAGGAATCAATTAAAAAAGAAAAAATTCAGGGAAGAAATGAACGTTGTAATTGTGGCAGTGGATTAAAATTTAAAAAATGTTGTGGAAAATGAGGGAATTGCGGTTTTCTAGCAATTATAAGGATTCTGAAAATTAATTCGCATTTTTCGCAATTATTTCATTGACGGCGGGATTTGAATAGGTAGTATGAGAACATGAAAAATACTCTCACTATCGGCCCCTCTTGGTTCGCTCATGAAAAGCGCGCTTATGCCAATTGGCACACGGCCACGATTCGAGAATTATTGCAAAATGCCAGTGCTCGCAATCTAAACGCTACTAGAATTGATTTTCACGTTGAAGAAATAAAAGATAGCAATCGAATTATTTGTTCTGATAACGGCGCGGGAATGTCTCGCGATGTTCTGCAAAATGTATTTTTAGTATTAGGTGAATCTTCCAAAGGTTTTGGGGAAGTAGGAGGACTAGGAATTGCGCGCAATTTAATTTGTTTTTCAGCTAATAAGTATGTTATTTCTTCCAGCGATTATTTGGTAGAGGGATGCGGCGCGGCTTACGAAATTAAAAACAAAAGAAGTAGTTTTCATAAAGGTTGCACATTTGAAATTGATGTAGAGCAATCCAATTGGGTTTCCCATATTAAATATATAATTGATCGTTCTAGTTTGCCTCAAACTGTTTATATCAATGGAGATAGATATTCAAATAACTTAAGGCGCGGGAAATTGGTACGACAATTGAGTTTTGGGGATGTATGGGTTAATAAATCTGCTGAAAATTCTCAATTAATTGTTCGTGCTGGTGGCATGTATATGTTTGATCATGCGATTTCTATTAAAGTGCAAGTAATTATAGAAATTGATCCCGACAAAGCAAAAGAATGTCTAACGTCTAATCGAGATGGTTTGAAATGGGAATATAAAAAAGAACTAGATTCTTTTCTTGGTGAATTGGCGGCGGATACTAAAAGTGCATTAAAAGATAAAACTCGCCATTTTAAGAAATTCGTTAATAAAGAAGTATGTTTTAAATCCCGCCCTAGCGAAAAAATTAAAATCGAAGACGTATCGGGGGAAATTGTCGAATCGAAAAAATGGACAGAAGAAACTGTAACTAAACAAATACTTAATTCTAGTGGAACAACTAGTGATTCTACTATTATTAGTTTCGGCGCGAATCCCATTGACCGGGAAGTTTTGCCCGTATATCAAACTGATCCAATTTTAGCGTCGATGATGGTGCTAAATGAAAGTAATGATCCCAAAACTGTACAACTAATTAAGACTTTTTACATGCCTGAGAAATGGGCGAATCGGGATGCCACGCGTTATCAACTCTTGCGTCAATGGTTCGCTGTTTGTCAAATTGTAATGGATGAATTATCTAATTATACTAAACAATCATTTGGATTTGCCGTGGGATGGGTTTTCTCCGATGAAGAAGAAGGGGAAAGCACGCACGCCGTTCATTTGCACGATGAAGGAGTGCATTATCTCCTGCTCAATCCAATAACTAAAGATTTAAAACTTAAATTCTCAGTTAATTCTAAAGATGATCATTATGAAATGATTGTATTGGCTTGCCACGAAGCGACCCATTGTTTACCAGATTGCCAATATCATAACGAATCATTTAGCTCTTTATTCACAATGCTGATGATTCGAGTAATGAAGCGGCGCAAAGAAATCACTGACGCAATTAAAGCAAGTAAGTAACTATCAAATAATTTTATGAAAACTCTTAAAGATATCCGCGCGATTGTTCAATTATGTTCTGCCAGCGTTTTAGATACTCCAGTTACTTTCTTTGTTGCCCGCGATTTGAAACATCCTAAAACTGGGCGGATATTCATTCAATGTAAATATCAAAGTAAATGTACTAAATCCGGGGAATTGAAAACATGGAACGGGCGCAAATGGTATCTTAGTGATTACATGTCAGAAGATGAAATAGTTAAAACGGCTTATGCAGCATTCCGCGCAACCATTGAACATGAAATCATGGAAGGATTTAAATTTGAAGGAATTAGAGTATTTAATCCTCATTTAAGTTTTAGAGAATTACTTAAGATTAGCCATTTAGAAACATTCAGAGAAACAAATCAATAAACTAAAAATATAATATTATGAAAACTCCACGTAAATTAAAGCCAAATTCATTCTCGGGCGCTGTAATTAAAATGCTCAATCGGCGGCTGGGCGTCACAATGCACAAAACGCGAAATGGCAAAATTGAATTTATTATTAAAACCCGCTCGCTGGCTCGGCAGTTTGACGGAACAAAGAAAATTGATTCACATACTACCGCTTTTAGCGAAGAAGCTATGGGCGCGATTGTTCATTTAGCTAAAAATCTTCAGACGCGAGGACTGGATAATCAAATAGTTGGATTTGCAATGCCGCCCAAAAAAGACTGATTATGAAAACTAAAGAAGAAATAACTGATCCTATCGGCGCGCGGACTTATTCCCCTGATGAAGAAATCGCGCGGAAAGCCCCAGCGATTGTTTGTAACGTGGCCTGCCGCGTTAAACGATTACGTGATAAACTAACTAAACTTAAAAAAGATCACTCTTTTGATTCAAAATTTAAAATGAATCTGCACGAATTGGAAGTGTTTTTGCTGGATAGTATTGCTCCGCTACCTTTTGAGGCAGAATTGCTTTCGGGGGATATTACTAAAGTGGATGAAGCCTTACGGCAAAGTTAACTAAACTAATTCTATGACACTTAAAAAGTTTCTCAGTTTCTTCCGTCCGGCCCCGCCAATCCCTCATGTTTGCGATTTTAAATGTATTGGTTATGGCAAACATTTCGGGCAAGTATCAGAATTAAAAGAATATATTGAACATCCCAATTACTATCATTATCCTAGCTTAGAACAAACTAAAGTATGGATTAATAATGGTTATGTATGGGCGTCTATTTTCCAATCGCACTGGCAATGTTCTTGCGGTAAACAATTAATTTATTTCTTTCTAGATAATCCGTGCGTTGATTATCTTAATAGAAAGTCAATTGATACTGTCAGTCAAAAAGTTTATGATGAAATGGTTACTCATAATCCATTGAAATTGAATGCCTCGCGCGGCCACTCATTGAGTGAAGTAACTGATGAATTGATTAGAATTTTGTTAACTAAATAATTTTATGAATCCTCTTCAATTCGCCAAAACAGCTTTACCCATTCTTAATAAAAGTGGTAAGAATTATGGGGTCAATTGGGTTAAACTAAAAATTAAATTTCATAATCGTTATCAAAAAACCTTAATTTTCTCCACGCGATTCGGCGCGGACTTCTTTAATGAAGTAATATATAGAATTGAAAATAAAAAACCAATTGTTCCCGAAAAAGATTCTAATGGCAAACTAGAAAAGTTGGGTGATGATTATGATTTGAATTTTAATAAATGGCTCGCAGAACAAATCAAACAAGATAATAAACGAGAAACAATTAAGCTGCCCGAGGCATTTCAAGTCCTATAATTTCCATAAACAAAGGCAAAATTAAATCTTGACGCCGCGCGGCTCAGGGTTTAAGGTTGGATTATGAAAAATTCTAAACCTGTTATTCGTCGCAATCGTCTGTCCAAACAAGACAAAGCTAAACAATTTAAGGGCGCACGTTTTGAAGTTTTGTTTGGCAAATTTGTAATTGATACACAAGCCAAGTAATCAACTATAATCAACTTAATCTAAATAATTAAATCATGAAAATCCAACTACTTCCATCCTTTAATCGCTGGGGCACTCCATTTAAAGTAGGAAAAACTTACAATGCCACCCTTCCCGATTTTACTAATAAAAAGAATAAAAGGGTAATTCGTTTTGTGCAGAATGGCAAGGAAATTTCTATTAATAGTGTTATTATTCAAACGCCTAAGACTCCCGGCGACCGGCGCAAGAATGCTGAACTAACTAAACTGCTTATTGATAAGGATTTTCAAATTGTTGATTTCCCTGAGCATGATGAAATTTTTGCAGCTTATAAAACATTTAAAACTAAAACTCCGCGAGTGAAGTTGATTTGTCCTAAAGGGACTCAGCTTCGCGACGGATTCCGCCCATTTCAAGATGACGATGAAGCGGATAAGATTTGCGCCCAGCTTGGCACATTACGCTGTAAAACCGGGCGCAATGGCGAACGTTGCGACCGGGAGGGAAAATATGTCCGAATTAATAAATTAGGTAATAATCATATTAAAAATATTACTGTGTGCTGTGTGAAATGCGCCACAGTCCCATTGAACGGCATCTTAACTTCAAAGAAGTAAATAACTAATAATATGAAAGCAGTTCTTCAAGAATTAAAAGGTAAGTACTACGGCACGATTATCAAAATCACTACCAATGAAGGATTTGAATATGATATTAAGTTGTGGAATTCAGGTTCTTATGTTCCGTCCGCGCGAGAACTGGAACTCGCCGGATTAACTGAAAAACAATGGGTTAATAATGAGATTGTAACTTTGCTAGACGCGGAAAGTCGGGAAATTGACCAAATGCCCGCGCGGGAAATTTATGAAGTTTGTGACAGTCATTTTGAATCCCGCGAGACTTATGCGTTGGCTCTAGAAATGGTGGCTAGATTAAACGGGGATAAGAAAAATCATAACATTTTAGCTACTCAATAAATTAACCAATTATTTAACTAATTAATTAAATGCTTCCCAAACCGTACCGTTTACTACTTTTAACAATCTCGGAATTCTTAACTAAATTAAGTAGTAATATTAACAGATTTGTAGCCGCGCATTCTAACTAAACTTAATATTATGAATGAAGAAATTAGAAAAATTCTTGAAGAAATAGTAGAAAACAACGGATCACTATGTTATGATAGTGAAAATATGGAATGCTTATCTTGCGGGTATTTAGAATATAGAAACGATGGTTATAAGCATCGAGATACTTGTATAGTTAGCCGCGCGAATCATATACTGAAGGAAAATACGGCGGAAAAATTTACTGAACAATCTACGCGCGAATTTTATCAAACATAGTAATCAGTATGATGCTTTCAATTACTCACAAAAAACTACAAGGAAGTAATCCTTATTGTTATACTGAGTTAATTGTTAATAATAGATACTTTGGGGAATATTGGCACGATATTAACAATACCCTTTGTTTTAATAGAACAAGTGATTTAGCTATTGCAAGCCTTCCGATGCCGCCGATTTCCTTTAAAAATAAAGACATAATGATTCGGTGGATATTGGATAATTTGGATGTTACGAAGATTTACGATGAATCAGATTTAATAAATTAACTAACTAACACAATGAGCCGCCCGACTATTGAACAAATTTTAAAGCGGTGGAGTAAATTGCCACTGGAACGTCAATACTACTTACTTAATAGAGTATTTGAACGTTTGTATAAGATTGCTGTGGGTTATGTGAAAAAGTATAACTATTGTAATGTTTGTGAGGGTAAATGCGGGCGCAAACAAGATAAGCATAATGGTGGCGCTCTATTTTGTTGCGGCGGCTGCCCGTATCTTGGCCCGCGCGGATGCACTGTTAAAGCTATCATGTGCCGCTCTTATTTTTGTCATGGATTTCAATTAACTAATGAAGTTCAAGCCAAACTAGATAAACTAAATGATCAAATTTATCGTTGGGGATTTAAGATATTCCGTGGCAATAAACGATCTTCAATTACTAATGCTTTATTTAACCTATCAAGAATTAGTGCGACTTATAAACAATTTATTAATAACTATAGAGAAATCGCCCGGAATATACTTCTGATAACCAACGAAATAACTGACTAATTAACTAGAAATAATAACAAATAATATGAAAGCCAAGAAATCACAATCACAATTAACTGTTTCTAAACAGGAACAGCGTCAATTAATCCAAGTAGCAATCGCGGCGGATAAATTGCGTGAAAAAATTGGATTTCAGGGCCGCAACGTTTGTTATTTGCCCCGGAATCATGAATATAGGGAATATACAATTAATGATTTAGCTGATTTGGAAGAAAATTTGCATAATATTGCGCTAATTCAATATGATGATACTGATTTAAAAAACTTCATTCAGTATATGGTGAAAACAATTGATCAATTTTATGATGAAGTTTTTAACAGTTGTCTGTGCGATGTAATCCCTACTAGATTCATTACATTTATTGAATATTGGGATCACAAACTAGAACAAATTGGGGAATAACAAATAAAAACAATTAACTAAAAAACCAAACTAAACTAATGAATACTAATCAACCAACTACTCGTTATTGCACAAATACAACTGCCCCGCGCGAATCCGTCATCATCATTGGCAATCGTTACGCCAATCATATTAAAAGAGAAATTGAATTGTTGCCCGAGCGAATCGGCGCGGATATTCAGTCCGGGGATTTCGGCGGCTTTATGTGGCATAATCTTGCCTCTCCATGCGAAATGTTAGTTAAATATTTTGGAGACGAACTCCGCGCGCTGGGTTTTGATAATCTAGTTCTTAAAATTAATAATATTGGAAGATTGGCACGCGACTTCCAAGTGATGGTAGATAATGGAGATTTTAATAACAAAGAGTATACTGAAACTCATATTAATAATGTTCTAAGATTTAATAAAATGCTCCAAGAATTGGTGCCCGTGATGTTCTTTATTGTTTGACTTTAACTAACTAACTTTTTAAAACTCAATTATGAAACCTTATAATATTAACGATCATTTAACAGTAACTCAAGTAACAGAGTTAAAATCAGATTTGAAGAAATGTCGGCATCCTAAAAAGGTAATTTATGGATTAAAGATTTGTTCGCGAGGCTGCGATTGTTGGGTTGTGCGCGAATTAGAGAAATGGAAATGTGAATATGAAACAGGATGCAAATATGAAGAAAATTTTAGTTTAGATAAGACAATTAGTTTAGTTGCTAGCGGATATGAAGAACCGTATGTGGTTTTAGGTTTAGGCGGGAAAGAAAATGTGACAATGAATGAAGATCAAATGAAGAAATTAATTAAGGATTTAGAAAAGGGATTATTGTGGTGCCAAAAAGGATATTGCCCCGGCTCCTGTTAAATTAATAACTAACAATCAACAATCAATAACTAACTAAAACTAATCAAATTTATGAGTTGCTGTCAGGGAGAAGATGATGGAACAGGTTGCACTTGCAATCAAACAAATATAAATAAAAATATGAATACTGAAAAACCAGAGCGCCCAGCGCGTATCGTTAAAGTCTTCGGGCGGCATATTGACTTGGATAGTATAATTGAAGTTAGTGACGTTGACGTATCTACTGATGTATTTGATGATGAAGAGAATGTTTTAGCTGAAAAACTACTCAAAATAGGAAAATTGCGCGTTCATATCATCAGTAAATATCGTGATAACCATTTGATTAGAAAAGTAAGGGTTGATACACGGCTCAAATTAGAAGGGGAAGCATACGAAGCAAAATTGACTGATAATATCATCAAAGCGCAAGAAGAATCTCAGAAACAAGTTGATGAATTAGTAAATCTTTGGAAGGAATGGGTTGAATGGAAAGATAGGGAAATTCAGTACGGCAGCCCCGGACATTGCAAGGGAATTCTTTAAGCACTCAATAAGAATAAGAACAATAAGTAATATGCATCTTTTCACTTTTAAAATTCCATCAATAAATCCCGCCATATTTGAACAAAGTAATTTACTAATGTTGAGGCAAAAAATTTTAGGCTCGGGCGGATGCACGCCACAGCAAGCCAGTATTGTTAACGCTTTAAGTAAAGAACAGTTGATTGGAATAATTAAAAGATTTGGATTGGTTAAACCTCTTGGAATTTAATTTAAATAAACAACGTAATGGATAGTCACTGGATTAGATATGGCCGCTCAGAAATCCAAGAAGTTAAAAATTGGTTAATTAAGTATCCGACCGGGCCTGTTCATTGGGTTGTCCGTGATCCTTATACTAAAGAAGTAATTTCAGAATGTGTCCGCGCGAACGAATTAAGTGAATTGCTAGTATCTTTAGGAAGACTGATTCGATGGTAAGATTTAAACAAACAAAACAAAGAAATAGAGTCAAAAATAGGGTTTAAAAATCTTTAAAATAAATCTTGACAGTAGGAATTGAGATGCTAAAATAATGACACTATGAGCACTCGCATGTTTATCCCTACTAATCGCATCCCTTCCGCGCAACGTCGTTTCGAGGAAAAAATGATTTCCGTTGATCCCAGCGACAAGCAAAAGCCGTGGAATTTGCAACGTCGCATTTTGCCGATTGTTCGGCCTTCCGTGATTCAGTCCCGCCTTTCGCAAGAATCTTACTTGGATCGTATTAAATCTTTAACTAATCACGAAAAGAAAAAGCCTCTCGTGCTGGTAGTTAAAAAGGTAAAAGGGCAACTTGTCCCCGTGCTGCCGATGACGTACGACGGACCCAAGCGCCGATTCAAGAAAATTGAAAGCGTGATCCGATTTGCCAAAGAGCTTGGCCGGGAAATGGTTCGCGTGGCAAGTTCTAATAATTATGTTTACGGAGAATATTCAGTAAATAACTAAACTAAGTAAACAATAACAATTTCAAAAGAATCCGTCGCTAAGTCCGGTCTAGCAGCAACCTTTTAAGTTGCCTTACGTTGGTTCAAATCCAACCGGATTCATTCTACAATAACTAATATGTTACCTCCATGCACTTCTCGATGACAATTAGAGCAAAGTAGAATACATTTATCTAATTCTTGTTGTATAGTTTCTAAAACGTAACACTTAATATTAGATAATTCAAAATCTTTCTGAGTAGGGTCAACATGATGGAATTCCAACGCTCCTAAATATCTATCATAATCGCAGCAACAACATTTCCCTCCTTTATAATTAACAAATTGCATTTTCCTTTCTGTTTGTGCTGCTAAACTTTTTTATGCAACCAAAATCATCTTGCTTGAATCCAATTGAATTACTGGAAGGAATGCTTTGCGACGGTTGGGCGGAATTGGACGTTGTAACTTACTTTGAACATTTAGAATATAACTATAAAGAAATCCGCGCGGTCATTGATAATTGGCTGGCTAAACATTAATTTACTAATAACCAAATAAACTAAATTATGTATCGTAAATATATTCTGCTCAAATGGTCTTTTAACGCAATCAAACATAATACTAAATGGTTGTTTGCTAATTTTAGTTTAACAAATTTCAAATTTCTATGTTCTGATTCAATCATTCGATTTGGCATCATGTTCAATGACTTAGTTAAGTAACTAATTAATTAACTAATTTTATCTTGAAATCTAAAAATCTAAGAGGGGAATAAATAATGAAACATTTTAAGAATCCGGGCAAGATTCATAGGTTCATGATTGAATTAGCAAGAAATTCCCCGGATATTAAATTCAATACTTTAGCTGATATAGGGCGGATTACTGCACAGGTCATTGGCCGGGCGAAACCATTTTCTAGACAATATGTTAAAATTATGTTGGATAGATGGGCCGAGCGTGGAGCATGGGAGGGTTTTAGTAAAAATCGTTTGACTATTCGGGGCAAAAATAGTTTAAATGATTATATCCTCGGGAAAAGTAGTAAAATATCTTCCAAAGCAAAATCAAAATTACATGCATTAGGAATTCCAACCATGCTTGACGGAATAAGAAAACAGTCTAAAGAATTAGCTTTACAGCGTTCTATTGATTGGAAAAATGGCTTAAGCGTACAAGAACTGTCAGCCAAATGGAAAATAAAAGAGATAAATAATATAGTTTGCAGGTATCGTGCAAAATATCCCGAGTTATTCCCATACCGTCAGAAGCGAAATAAATAAATAATAAAAATTAACTTTAAACTACATGAAAAAACAAAATATTATTTACGCGCCCGAAATCGAGGGAAAATTCCGGGTTTGCGTTAAAACGACGCCGCGCGGCGAAATGCAGACATACGGTTACTATATTAACTATACTGTTCAACAAGTCCAAAGCATTTGTAATACGCTGCCCCAAGAGTGGAGTTATTCCGTTAATAACTGTTAACATAACAATATTTATTTAATACCTAATTATCTAATTTAATTACTAATTATTATTATATGGCTAACTGTGGAATTCATAAAATTGTTCAAAAACCGATTGAAAGAAAAGTAAAAGTCGATTTTAGATATCGTATCTATTATGTTGACGAAAATGGTTTACTTAAAAAGCCTACACGAAATCAATATGGCAGAAATATTGAAAAGTATGATGATGGCTTAACCGAACGCGATTGTTTGGAGCAAATCGAAAAAGCCGGGGATTGTATGGAATATGTAATTTTGCCGGTAACGAATACGCAAACAGTTAACTAACTAACTTAAATAATTCAAAAAAAACATGACTATCCAATTTCCTAAATTAAATACTTTTATAATGAAGTCCGCCGAGTTGCTTGGCCGCGCGGCTTTCTTTGTTTGCCAACTGTTTTAACTAAACAACTAAATCACTAATCAATAATTCAATATGTTAAACATTACTACTAATCGTCAAGCTTTTCCCGTTGAGCCCGAATTGCTAACTTGGGATGCTATTCACCCAAGGAATCTTCGGCATGGAGTATATAGAGTAGTTCATTCAGATGGAACGCCTTTACGTACATCAGCAAATCGTGAAGAAGCAGATATCAGAATTGTGGTGGGATTTAAGCTTCTAATTATGATTTCTCCTAATCGATGCGAGCAAATTGATATTAATAATAATCATTGGGCAGACCCAGATCGTAATTATAGATTTATTCAATTGCCGCCGAATGAAAATGTCCAAGTGTCATTCAATAATTTAGCTAATTAATCAATATGTTTGCTCTTGGCTTTGCTTGTGGCTGCGTGTTCATCGTGCTCGTAGTTGCAGCTATAGTTCTAATACTGGATTCCAAGTCTTATTTTAAGTTTAATATTCATAAGTAAATAAGTAATAAAGTTCATGGATTCTTCCGATATCATTAAGGGCCGCAAATATACAAACTATAAAAATCATGGGATTGTTTATCTTGGCGCGGAAAATTCAGAAACCGGGCGCAAGTATTTAGTAGTAATTAAATCGTATGATGCAAATCGTATTGGGAATATTGCCTTGGAAGGCGGGCATTTCTGGCGGCGATTGACAATGCTGAATGAAAAGCCGCGCGCCACTAAACGAGTAATTAAACTAAAAGATATTAGGGAAATGATTTATCAAGGAATGCCTGACAAGGATATCATTAATTATTATAAACTCTTTGGATTTAAGGAAGAAGCAATTAAGAAAAAGATTGAGAAAGCTGATGAAATGTTTGATTGGGGTTAATTAACTAATCAATTTCAATCTCCCGTTCGCCAAGTGGGAAGGCATCTGTTTGCAATCCAGATATTCGGCTGTTCGATTCAGCCACGGGAGTCTTAATTTGAAACTAGATAATTAATCATGAAAGTTTCGACAATTACTAATTTGACTTTAACTCAAAAAGAATGGGATTATATATATAAAAACAAAAGAAGTTTGTGGGAAAGATTACTTAGATTTGAACCTTGCCCCGGAATGAATGATATTCTAATTGGCAATATTTCAGATAAACTATTAAATGAAGTCCGCGCGGCCTTAAAGAATTTTAAAGAATAAATTATAAACTTATGCAAATTACTTCGACCGTTTCCTTAACTAAAGAAGAAGACAAATATTTAACTGATAACCATGTGCAATTGATGGTAGGGGAATTAATTCCCTATTATATAGGGAAATATATATATCATGGATTGCCTCAAATTTTAGTTGAAAAAGTAAAAGATGCTTTGGTTGGGTTTAAGAAATAAACAAATCCCGGTAATTTCCTTTAGCAAAAATAAACGAAAAAAGTTGTTGACTGTTTTTAAAATCCTGCGAAACTGCATCCATGAACAACATCATCCATGCCAAAAGCGCCGCCGACTACAACGAACAACTTGGGACTTTGCGCCATGACACCGCGCAAGCTCTGACGGGTGGAACGCGGCACTTTCAAAAGAAGTACGATTGCTTGCCGAAAGCGGTTTTTCGCCGGGCAATCTCCAATCGTTTCCGCGCCCCAGTCAATGCAGCGGCGGAATAACTAAACATATTACATATTAAACAACTAAATAATCAGTAACTAAAAACAAACAAAACAACTCAGTACTTAGTAACCTAATTAACTAACTAAAACATATGAACATCTCTCAAATGATGCTGAAAGAACGCGTGAAGTCAGGCGAAATTTCAGCGGATGAAGCGATTAAAGAATTGAATGACGCGGCAAAAGCAAAGGGTGGCAGTGGATTGCACGCGGCGAAAACGTCCCACGCTTACGGTTGGCTGCTTCGCTGGAAGCAACATCCCCGTAATTAATTAATAGTATCGCTATATAAAACAACTAAAATAACTAAAAATATGACTAAAAATGCAATTCTCCGCCATGATCGTTTTGCCCGTCTCAAAGCCCGTCGTGATGCTGCAAAACAAAATAATCCGCGCGCTTCCTATCGCACGATGCCCAAGATTCAACCGCCCGAACCTAAGCCGAAAGCCGCGCCTCCTGTTGCTGTTTCTGCTCCCGTGGAAATCTCCGATAAGGCAATTAAGACAAATAAGCCGCCGCGCGAAAAAGCTGCAAAGCCAACCCTGAGCAATAAGCCGCGCTTTGTGCGCGCCAAAGCTAAGGCTAAGAGTAAGGCTAAAGCTGCCCCTGCCAAGCGCAAGGTTAAAACCGCGCCTAAGAGCAAGACCAAGGCAAAGCCCGTCGCTAAGGCGGTTAAAAAGGCAAAGCCTTCCGCGCCTAAGAAGTCTCGCAAGTAAATAATTAACTAAATGGGAGGAAGAAACTAACTCCCAAAAGTTTTTCAAAAATAAAAATCAAAGATTTTCGTTGACAGTCCCGGCGGATATGCTAGACTGTAAATCGACTCAGGGAATCTAAATCCCTCATATATGTAGCTAAATAACTAATTGAAGAGTGCCACCAATCCGCCAAGTTAACTAAATAGTGACATACTGTGTATCTGAGGATACGAAAACTAAACGCGAAACTCGCTTAAATAATTTATGAAAATCCGCTCACCGCCTTAAATAACTAAATAAAAACTTGTTATTGTTATACTAGATTAAATATAATTAGAACTTAACGCTAAAACACGGAATAAAGACGCCCGCCCGATTTGACTGCCCCGCCTATGGACTAGGAGCAGCGAATCGGGCGGATTGCTGTACTTTAGAATTTTAATTAATAATTAACTGTAATAAATGAGCACAAATAATAGAATGCTGGCAATTGAAGTATTCGTTTTAGCATTAGGAATATGCGCCCGATTTAAATGTAAAGGAATAGCTAAGAAACCGAACGCCCAATCATGGGCTATTGAACAAGATTTTATTGCTGGAGTCGAAGCTGGGTTAAAGCTGTGTGGCCGCGCGATGCACCCAATAATTAAACATTTACATGGTCAAAAAAGAAGTATCACGACTTTAACATTTAAAGAAATTAAACAATTCGAGGATTTGAAAGATTAAGGAGCATTAAAAATTTTTGAAAATAGTTCTTGACTGATTGGATTTGAAGTGGTAAAATGGATTTGCCAAGGATGGGCCGCGTGTCATGCAGTTAGGCGGCAATAAAGTAAGTAACTAAACCATTAACCATTAACCATTAAACTAAATAAGGAAACTATAATGAAGTATACGTGAGTCGAAAGACGCTCCCCGCCTCCTGAGCCGAAAAATAATTAGTTAACTTAGAGTTAAATATAGCAAGGAAACGCGGAAACAATAGAGCCCGGTGCCCGAAAAGCGCCGGGCTTGCTGTTTGTACTGGTCAAATATACAAGGTAAAATCCACAAGATTTCTCTTGACGGATTAAACAAAAGGGATTAAATTTAAGGTATGAAAGTTATTGCCTACTCCGCGCATACCCGCCCCGAAATTTTCACGGTAAAAAATACTCGCGACGCAAAACGTTTGGCTGCGCGGTTAAAACATCATGAACAAAAACTAGCTTCTATTTATACAGAACGTGAATATATTAAATATCTTAATTCTGATGAAATGACACTTTCTGCTTAATCTAAATAATTAACTAAATAATACAATGTATCAAATCACTCTTTCAAATGCCGAAATGGAAACTCTCCAATGGGCAGCCGCGCGTGGCTACTTCCCCAAGGAAACATTGGACGCAATGACAATGACGGTTGAAAGCGCCGAGCAAGAAAGGTTGGATGAAGAACAATTTGTTGGCACGGCTAATGTTCATCATTTAAAAGATTGTGAATATACTTATAATATCCCCGAAAATAAAGCTTGGGCAATCAGTCAGCAACGCGAAGAAGACAGTCACTCTCTTTACTCATGCATCGGCGGAGAATTGCTTAAAAAGTTAATCAAATTGGAAAGTGAAATAGTTTAACTAATTAATTCTTTAAATATTATGAAAATTCAAGGACAATTAAAAGAGAAGTTAGATAAGGCGATGGATAAAGCGGTTGCGCTCTGCAATCCTCATAAAATCAAAGTGATTCCCCCGAGCGTCCGTTGGAGGATTCTTCACCTTGCTTTAACGAGTCCAAAATGCGCGGCTCAAAATAAATTGTGGCCGAACAAAAAACTAATGGATGAAGTATATCGAACTTGCAATGACGATCATCTTAAGACTTATATGAATAACTATTTTAAGAACTAAATAACACACAAATGAAAACAAATAAACGTTCCAACACTTCATTTAAACTATTTATTGAAGCAAATGATGGGGACAGAAGCGTTGGATTGGAAGCTACTGGTGTGGAAATTGAAACGCATTTCCCCTTCATGGACATTGAAAGCCGCGCGATTTACCGGAGTCAATTTATGGAAGCATTGCGGAATATTTCAGGTACTTCTATTAAAATTGCTTTGTTTGAAGATGAATGCCCCGACTGTCACCGTGAAGGTAACTTTAACAAAAAGAAAAATAGATATATTTGCCGAAATAAAAAGTGCTTGACTAACGCGCCCGATAGTCTAGACTAGATTTGAGAAGCGGGATGAAAAGGCTAGAACTTCGAGAAATCAGCCTGAAAGCCCAAGAGCAATAAACGGGGTGGTAGTCCCGCTTCTCACTAATTAACTAACTAAACAATTAAAATAATTAAAATAATAAGTAAGTTATGAAACCAAATTACGAAAATATCAAAGCGGCAATTGATGCGGCGGGCAATCGTATCTTTTCAGTTGTATTTATCAAACGCAGCACGGGGGAAGAAAGAAAGATGGTATGCAGGCGTCATGTCACTGCTCATTTACAAGGCGGGCAACAACCTTATAAACCAAAAGATTATAAGTTAATTACTGTTTTTGATACTTCAGTTCAAGACTATCGGAATATCTCTGTTGACGGTATTAAACAAATAACTATTGATAAAGTAACTTATGAATTTGAGCCGCGCGAAAGTGTCATTAAAACGGCGGCTAAAGCCAAGAAAGTAACTAAACAAATTAAGAAAACTAACGGACAAGATTCAAATTATTAAGAAAATCAAAGACGAATTTAAAGAAAATTAATCCTTGACTGATTCCGCCAAACAATTTAAGATAAAGGTATGAAAATTCGTTTCTCTTCTAAAACTCCTTGCCTGCCCGCTGATATCTATCGCTCTGATTATGGTGATGGTAGCAAAAATGGAGTATCTAAACGCTCTAAAACGGTTGATTGTCATTATAAAGCTGAACGGACTTCCGCCCCGGATTCACTTAGCTTGAACACGCGCGGCTGCGAAGCTCTTGGTTACTCTCAAATAGAGGCTAGGAATCTAGCTAATGATTTAGCTAAACAAGGATTTAATGACGATTTCATTATTGTACAAGATATGTGCTACGGCATTCGACTCCGCGCGATTCCTGTTTCTTTGATTGTCTCTGGTAAATGGACGATGTTCGGCGGTAATTTCGTTTGGACGGGTGACAGTCGATTCTTTAGTAATCCAATTAAAATTAATGATCGTGCTGAATAACTAAACAATTCAAATAACTTTAATTAACTAAATTCTATGGCTCGCTCTATCATTACTCTCAAAGCTGAAATACTAATCGACTCCAAAAACCCCACGGAAATAACAATTAAATTTCCAGCTATGAAATATACTGCCGCATTTCGGGCGTACGATCATAAAAAGATGGGAGAAACTCTTGTCTTGTTGGCAAGGGAATATGGGGAGCTTGTTGACGCTGAACGCTAAATAAATTAAATCATTAAAAATCATGCAATCAGGTAAATATATCATATTTGAAGGAACAACGGGCTTTGACGGTTTCATTTTCCCCAAGTGGATTGAACACGCGGACTTCGCGCGGAAATTCCAAGGTTGGACGCCCATTAGTGCGGGATTTATCGAAATAACTCCGGGTTATAAATCAGTAATTAAGTGTTTTGGAGAATCTCATTCTCTGAAATTGTCCGCGCAGCCGGGCGACGAAGCAGCTTTCAAATGGTTGATTCAATAAGATTCAATAAATAACTAATTTTGTTTTATGGATAAAGATAAAGCAATCGTTTACCCTGAAAAATATCCCGCCAGCGTTATGTTTGTTTCGATGGAAGAGGCCCGCGCGGCCTTTGAAGTTAAAAAACTAAATGAAAAAGCTTGGTTAGACTCAATAGGCAAACAATTAGCAACCATTCAAGTATTTAATCAGCGAAATGGCACGCCAAACAAATATTTGGATTTGTGCTATTTGAAATCGGGCGATGGACACTCACCCAAAACGGATGTTTGGGGATATATTACTACAAATATTAACTAATTCACTAACTTAACTATGCTCTCATTCATTCTATTCTATCTATTCGGTGAAATTCTTTTCCTAATTTGGTTTTTCATCATCACGAATCCGCGCGAATCTAAGCCCGCGCGCCTCCGACGAATTGGTTATGCTTATATCCTTAACGAACTCGCGCCCGTTTGGGATATTGAAGTTGAAGTGAAAAGAATTAATTAACTAAACCTAACTAATTAACCGCAATAAATAAAAACAAACAAATCAATGAAAACATCCAATACCAAGACTCACACTAACGTTAAATTCTCTGACTTGCGCCCGAGTGAAGAAGTGGAAACGCCCACTAAAGATACTGCTCAACGAGTAGTTAAAGTATTATCTTTTGGTTTGTCCTGTGGATTAGGTCGCCCGCGCAAGGGTCAAATGTGCGTTGAAGCCGCCGTTAATTACGCAATGGGTTTGCCTCATAATGATAAACCTGATTGCGTGCATCCAGACGTTAGGGATTTTAAAATACAATTAAATGATTTGAAATGGTCATCTAAACAGGCCCGCGCCCAAGGCTTGAAACGGGTGGCAATCGCGCAATTGGGCAGTGATATGCTTGATGGAGATGATTTTAATGAATTACTATCTAAACTGCTATTTACAGAAATTTTGCTGCCAAAAATTAAAGAAGTAGTTGATAAAGAATTGAAAAAGAAAAATAAGGGCTGGGATAGAATGGAAAATGATGAATTTAGCGAGTATCAAAGATTATTAAAACAAGTTAAAACACTGCTTGGATTGAAATCGATGAAATCTCCTAAAATCAAATCCAAACAAGTAGTTAAACTGAATAATTATTTGCGTGATTTGGGTGGTTATAATGATGAATTTGATCAGCTACAGCATAACTTGATTAATAAATATCCTTACCCTACCGAACTAATTGAAAATATTCCCGACTGTTTCAAAATTACTGATAAACTACTAAGTAAAATTGCTGAATGTGCAGTTAAAGTATTGAAACAATTGAAGTCCCCCGGGTGCCAATGGCTGTATTTGGCTAAGTAATTAAACTAACTAATCATATGCATTTATTTGATCAGCTTAAAGGTAAAACAATTAAAGAAGTCCGTGCGGATACTGCCCAAGTTGGGCTAGACGGCGATTGGGTAGGTATTTACTTTACTGACGATTCAATGATTGAATTCCGCGTTAATAGTCACAACTCGTACTTAAAACTGCATTCTAAAATCCCTGATATCCATAAATTAACTGACTGACTAACAAACTATATTATACTACTTATATAATGATATGAATATCAAACTTAGTAATCCGCGCGGAATCGGTGGCGACAATTTAAAAGTATTGCTAATATGTGAGATTGTATCTCCTGACTGGAAACAATCAGGATTTACTCATTTTGCGATTGTTGAATATGGGAGTTGTGGAGAAATGGCTCGCATTCAAATTAATTTAAAAACTAAACAAGTATACATACGAAACTTTGTGGATAAAAAAGATTTGAGCCGCGCAAAGAAAACGGGTTACTTCTGCGAAAGTCATTGTTGTAAAGGTAAGCGGGTACAATTGCCGCCGCGCGGCTTTACTGCAAAAGCTACATATTCAGCCCATATGATTGACGAACGATAATAAAATATTTAAAAACTAGCTAATTAAAAACTATTATGAATAATACTCAATTTCAATTGTTATTGAAGATACTAGGATTAATCGCGCGGCTAATATGGTTTGCGATTCCATCGATTTTCTATAGAGTTACATTACCAATTCATAATGAAATTGTAAATTCAATAAACAAGTATAATAAAGACTTGGAAGATAAAGTTAAAGAAGAAAGTGAAAGACCAAACGTGGCCACGCTCGCTCAACATCTGCAAGACAGTTTTATAATTTGCGAGCATGGACATGGACCTAATTCAGTCAGGGCATCCTTGGGCGACATCGCAGCAATAATTAATCAGCACATTGATTAACCTCATTACAAACTCCAAATAACTAAACAATAAGAGAATTGGTGGACATATATAAAGCCACGCGGCGGCGGATTACAGAGATAGCCTAACGGCAGAAGAAAATAACTAAACAAAAAAATCAATAAAAATTATGAAAATGACAGTACTTCAACGCGCCCGATTCCAAGTTGGCGATGTAGTTTTTGGTATTTGGGATCAATCAATTATTCAGTCTAGGATTGAGAAAGTGATTTATAAACCGCAATACAACGGGAAACAATTAACTTATTATTGCTTAGAAAATTGCGACGTAGATTTCTATGCTGATATGGTTGCTGAAAATCATGAAGAGGCCGCGCGTATTTGGGATAGTTTAAAAAAATAATCATGAGACTAGACATACTAATTACTCTGATAATTTGGGCGGTTGGATTCGTGGCGAGTATCAAAATGATATTTTAGATAGATGGTGTTTTAACTAATAAACAATACAATATGATTGACATATTCATAACAATTTGGAATAATTGGATTTTTAATCTTAAAGTTAAAAGATATAAAAAGGCAATCAAATCAATTAGAGAATTAAACAAACTAAGTAAATGGTATATTACAGAGAAAAAATGATATGATTCATTCAACTGGTCATAAGACTTTCTACCTCAGAAGTCCCCGCAATATCAAAATAAAATTCCAATTACTTTATCCTTCATTCTTAATAAGCCGCGCGGACAATTATATTAAGTTGGACACTGTAATTCGCGCGGCTACAGATATAAAAGATAACTATTATGGTTTTGGAATTTCAATACTTGGATTTGGTTTCGCCCTTGAAGGATTTAAAGATTTAAATAAGTAAGAAATAACTAAGGAAAAACAATAAATTTTATGAATTACTCTGAAGAACAAATTATTTCTAAAGAAGAAGGCGATAAACTATTAGAGAAAGAAGAATGGGAATTTGTGGGCGAAACTACGGGCGGCTCAGTTTACTGGAATAATATAACTGGAGAATTAATGGAAAAAGTTATCGTAGGATGTTATGATGGGATAGAATATGGAATTAAAAAACTAATTAATAAACCAGAGTAAAAACTAAAATAATATGAAGCCGCGCGCTCAAATTACTCTGGTGGACGAGTTAAAAAGAATATTCCCTAAGTTTACTTATAAATGGATTAATAAGGAATTAATCGAGGTAAGTAATAATAAGAAAGTGGTTTGTGATATTAAGGTAAAGAGAGAAATAACAAAAGTAATTAAGAAGAATAAGAAGAAATAAATAAAAATAAAGAATATGGAAATCAATAAACTTATTAAATTACTGAAACGCGCGCAATCAGAATGCGGGGCCACTAAAATAGTTTTTACAGTAGGAGCAGAAACAATCTCGGCGGACAAACCATTTAGTGATCTTACAATCCCAGATGATGCCTTTAAAGTTCAAACATTAAAAGTCTTTATGAGAAGAAATAGGTTTGATCAAAGTATGGCGGATACAATGCATATTAAATTAGAAATAAACTAGAATAACTAGGATAGATATAGATAATAAAAAAGATAATAGAAAAACAAGCTAATTAACTAAGATTTAAACAAAATTTGTAATAAAAATTATAGTCTTCCCCTTCTTATTTTATTCCTTTTCTTAATAATCATCCTTACGGATACTATTTAATAATTTTCCAATTAACTATTTTACTCTGATAATTCAACAATTATATGAATAATGAAGAAACATTTTGGTTTGTAGTTTTCTGTATTATTATTATTTTGGCATGTTCATTTTGTCTAAGTGTAGCTACTTAATAAACAAAAAAAATTTAATATAAGTCGTAATTGCTTTTAAAAGCTGGCTTATACTAACAGTTTAATATATCTTTGTTTAGGTTATCTACTTTTTCGTTTAGGGTTAATTAGCGTTAGGGCGACGGAGCGAATCCAATACTAATAACAATACTACTTAAATAATTAACTTTAACTATTATATTTACACATTTAAAACGTAAAGCCGCGCGATTTAAACAATAAAAATGAATAATTTTTCCTAAATCTTTTTCTTGAAAAATCCTATTGACAAGATTAGCCGGGCGGATTTAATATATTCCGCAACGAGCAGAAAATTCTCGCGGCAAAATATTTGGATTTGGCAAAGCGGGCACCTAATGATGTTTTTCGTTCTGCATGTATGCGCGCGTATCATCGGTGTGAACAAAATTCGAGAATCCCCGCGATTAAAGGTAATAACTAATTAACTTTAATATAACTCTTAATAATTCTTAATATAACTATATGATTTCTTTAATCCTCTGGATATTCTGGGATAGTATCTTGGTTACGTTGGCGCTTGTTGGGTTAAATACTATACTAAAAAATCAGAAAAAAGTAATCAGTTTTGGTAAAAGTACTAATAAAAGCCGCGAAAAACTTAAAAAATCCGCCTGAAAGTAAACAGAACTTGGCCGCGCGGATTCAAAAGACTTTAAAACCATTCAAAAACCGCATTTTTCTCTGTAAAAACATTTTTAGAAATAATCCTTGTTACGGCACAAAATCTGATTTAAATTGGAAATATGAAGCCACACATTACAAAAGAAATCGCCCTCACTCTTAAGCACGGTCAATACCTTTATCACATTAACAATTTGGCCGGGCGCGTCCGCGTTAACGGGAAAGTGAAAACGTGGAAAACCCGCCCAAATGACTTCAAAATTCCCGTGAAACGCGGATTGTATGAGTACGGATATATCAGCAATATCGAAACTGAACATAACAATCATATTGAATGGAGTACGGAAGAATCAAAGTAATCAATTAACTAACTTAACTACTTAACTAAATACTAATATGCAAGCTATCCAAACAAAAATCCTGCCTTGGACAAACACAAAGCCAACACGTATTAAAGCGTTTTGTACGCGCGGCTCAATTACCCTTTCAATTCCGGTGGAGGTAGACGGGCACGATGCCGCACATATTTACGGGGCACAAAAGTTATGCGAAAAATTTGCGGCGGAAGATGTTGAGAAATTTGGCAATCCACAAGCGGGCAATTCTTGGAATAAGAACTTTGTTACGGGATCACTACCTAACGGGGATTATGCACACGTTTTCATTGACTAACTAATAAATAACTCATGGACCCATTTGTAATCTTCCTTGCAATCGGAATCGTTGTGATTTTCAAAACGGTTTAATCAATTATAACTAAAAACTAATGAATATCTACATACTTAAACAATTGAGCCGCGCGGGATTTACGCATGAACAAATCCGACGCATGAGCAAAGCTGATCGAGCCCTTGCAATTACGATGGCAGCCGCAAATGATATGTGGGAGCAGCAGGCGTGGGAGCAGCGGGCAGAATCATATATTTAATTAACTAAATAAACACTTTGGCCCGCTGGTGAAATGGCAAACACGGGGGACTTAAAATCCCTGACCGAAAGGTTTCTCGGTTCGAGTCCGAGGCGGGCCACCACTCTCCCACAAACAAATAACTACTAACTAAAATAACTCATGAAAAAACATACCTCCCGCAAAAATACAAAACTCGAATATACGCGCCCGAATCAAAATGAACGGATGGACCGAAAAGAAAAGGTGGCGGAGTTGAGTATCGATAAGGCATTCGAGAAATGGGCGCGGAAACAAGGAATGTAAAATTTAATTAAATAAATAAATACAAAGGCCGCGTGTCCACCCGTCAGGGTTAAGGCGCGCGGCTTTTTTGCTGTACAAATCTAAGCTAAAAAAATTCTAAATTTTTCTATTGACGGATGATTGAATAGCTGATAAATTGGCTGTGTCAGATTAACCTTTAACCTTAAAAATAAACAAAATTATGTGCGAAGATTTCCCTTGCTGCGGTCATGAATCCGGTTGCTGCCCCGATTTCGATGCGGAAACTGGAGAACAACTCAATATGAAATGCACTTGTGGGGCGAAAGTGCCCCGAGGCTCGCGTTTCTCAATCTGCTCTGGATGTTTGGAACGTGGCAGCGATGAAGAAATGGATATGGGTTTCCCCTACGGCGATTTTCAAGACTAAACAATTAACTAACTTAAACTAAATAAACAATCAACATAAATACATAAATAATATGATCACTACTTTTATTCCCCAAGGTTTGCCTTTCGTTTTCGGTAGTTCCGCCAACAAATGCCGGGATTATTCTTTCCGCGTTACTGATGGCGAGGGACGCGGGCACATTCTCTGGATTCGCGCGGATCATTCTTTTCACCTTTATGAAATCATGCGGAGGATTGAGAGGAATTTTGAGCCCGCCGAAATACTGGAGGTAAAAATCCGGGGACGTGGCAAGGGAACGTGGCACAGCTTAATTAAAAACTAATAATTAACTAAACCAAACACTAAAAAAACTAAAAATATGAACAAAAAGAATCTTCCAACGGTAAACGATTTGATCATGGGAACTGTGGCGGCGGATATTGCACAAAAACATTATAAAGATTTGAAAGCGGGAACATGCACGGGAATTTTGAATGAAAAGATTGCGGCGGGACTGAAAGCCAAGCGGAAAGAATTGCGGAAATTTCGGAAACAGAATTGTTTGCGGGCACCCGTTTGGAAAGTAAGTAAACAAACAATTTAAACAATTCAAATACAGAGAAAATTACATAACCAAAAAATTTCCTAAAATAATTGTTGACAGAATCTCAATATGTGCTAAAGTAGTGACAGAAAAGGTTCAATCCCTTAGCTTGAAAGACTAGAAAAACTCGAAACAAACAACTAAACTAAAAAACTAAATAACAGTATGAAAAACAACTCCAATAAAAACAAGTTCAGCATCTCCGCCACGCTCCGCCTTATGCGGAAGGGTCAATCGTTCGTCGTTCCCGTGAACGGTCAGAAAATCGCGAATATTTACGCGATGGCTCACACGGGAGCGAAGCAAATGGATGCAACCGTGTCCGCGCGGCATGAAACGCACAAGGGTGGCAAGGAATTCGTTCGCGTGTTTCTCACCGAGGAGCCTTCCAAGGGCAACGCGAAAATCCCGTACCCTATCGAGAGCGGCATCAAGATGGCAGCCGCGAAGTCGGGTCGTCCCGTCGGCAGCACGAACAAGCCAAAGAAGGCGGCGGAGTCGAAGGCAAAGGCCGCGAAGCCCGTCGCAAAGAAAAACGTGAAGACGGCAAAGGCTGTTTTGACGCCCGCGAAGTAATATCGCCTACGGAAGCCCGTCACTCTCGAAAGAGGGTGGCGGGTTTTTTCTTGTACTGATTCAAATAACTAAACAACTAAATAATTAAATGAAGAAAACAAATAACCTAATTACTAATTAACTAAACAATCGGATTAAAACAGATTAAAACAAACTATCAATTCGGGCGGATAATTAAGATGGAAAAAGATTTTTGAAAATAGTTGAAAATTTTTGTTGACGCGTTTGGATTGGTATGGTAAAATGGACTCGTTAGAAATAACCTGCTCAATAATAAGAGCGATGTTGAAAAGTGAAAAACTCAAATTGAAATAAACCGTCGGTCGAGTCCCCGAGTCTGTCTAGCTAGCAGATATGTAATGGGCAGTGAAGGCGGAAATAGTCTCTGACAAATAACTAAGTAAACAAATAAAAGTCCTAACGGACAGCCCGCCTGAAATGCCGATGGCTTAAAACTCAAAGATAGGCCGCAAGGCAAAGCACCTTGAAACCCTCATTGTCCGCGCGGCAGTGGGGGTTTCCTTTTGTACTGATTAGACTATTTTCCAGAGTAAATAAGTAATTAAGAAAGAATTTAAAAATTTTTGTTGCACGAATTGATTGAGTGGATTAAAAAAGGAATATATGAAATATCCATCCATCTCCTTCTCCCGCTGGTTTGACACTCATGAAGTGGCTGCCGGTTTAACTAAACATATTGAACGTGATGATCACGAAATCATCGAGACAACTTTCTCGTTGCACTTCACTACCAAGAACGGCGGGTATAGTTTCTCCTGCGATTCGATGGGCAAGGTGGACGTGGAAAGCTTGAATGAATGCGCGCGGCCAAATTATGAAAAGGCAATCGCGCAAGAGTGGGAAAGTATCGAGGTAATGGCTTTCTCCGTTGTCACCCGCCTTTGCAATTGTGGCAGTGGTTTGCCCTCCCATTCAAACAGCGATGCGCGCGGAATTTATCTTTGCCGCACCTGTAAGTCTTGCCACGCCGAGAAAATGAGCCGTTATCGCCCTTGCGTTTTGAGTGGTTACGATGAAAGCGACATGGATGAACCCATCGAACCCGAAGAGTATTAAGTAACTAAATAATAAATCTCACTTTTCAAGATTGCCGCTCTTTAATATGGGCGGCATTCTTGCTGTACGGCTGGCCCTCAGTTTTAAACAATTAAACTCTTAATAATGCCTAGCGGCGAAAACAGACCCTCCGTTTGAACGTATGAGGAACGTAATAAGGGGCACCCGGCAATTTGGCCGCGCGGCTACGCGGCGGATACTTCAGATAGGTTAACTATTAACTTAAGTAAACTAAATAGTTAAGACGTATTGATTATCTAGGGATATTGATTATTTGGCAGGGTTGATTAGATTGGCTAAAGTAAATAACTAATTAATTAAATTGACTTATTTGACTTATTTAAAGATTTTCTAAAGATTATAGAAAAGAAGCGTGCCAAACTTTCGATTAAACAAAACAATCGAAAACAAGTTTTATGCCAATCATCACATTGCCGCGCGGAATTATTTTAAAAATTGACTGAAATTAAGTATTTAAATGTTGCTCCTTATATGGGTACGGGTTATTCTCTCTATGCAGTGTGGAAATGGGGATGCCGAGAGGACACAAACTCAGTGCTCGGCGCGGATAAAGAGAGAGAATGCAGAGCAGAGAACGCGTTGCGAAACGCGGGAATTGCCGACTAGATACGATTGGACAGCATGGGCACGTTAGGACTGGCGAGTATTAGCCTCACAGTCACGCTGGCATCGTTGGCAAACCTTAGTCGTTTAGGCATCCATTACGATGCCGATTCAAGACAAGCGATTTGCCGGTTTAATGCACCTTAGACAATCTGGCATATCCGCTAGACTCTAAACCGTTCCAAGGCGGGAAAGCTGATAAGCAAATGCAGAGGAAACAAATTAACTAACTAACTAGAAAACTGATTATGATTACTAAGTATATCGGACAGACTGAAATTGTCGGGGAATTGAATGAAATGCTTTTGGCGCATGCCAATAGCGCAAAGAAAAATGAGGTGTACAAATGGCGTCCAATCTTTTTGGGAGGCTACACAGGAACGGGGAAAAGCAATCTCGCCCGTGCGTTGGCCGAGCAATTGGTCAATTTCGGATTCAATTATCACGAAGTGCCCCCAAACGCTGGCATGAAGGAGTTGTATCAAATGGCGAATAAAATCGCGTCGTTTGACCCTGACACGCAACAAGTGAGCGCAATCCCCTACGTAATTCTGTGGGATGAATTCCACGCGCAAAAGCAGGGACTGGATTTGATTAAAGCACTGACGACGCAAGTAACGGAGGCTCATACGATTTGGAAGCAAGGAAACTGTTTCCATTTCGACCCAACAAATCATATTCATATTTTCGCCAGCAACATGCCACTCGATAAGGCGATGCAACGCCGTTGTCGCTCCTTCATCACTGGCGCTTACAAGCGCAACGAGATGGAGAAAATTGCCGAGCTATTTCTGGCCCGTGAGGATGTTGCGCTTACGGAGGATGGCATGAACGCGTTACTTGACCGCGTTAAGCCATTCCCGGGGGATTTGGAGGAAGTAGTTGGACCTATCGTCAATCGCGCGAAGGCGAAAGACATTCGCAAACTGAAAGGCGACGACGTAACGGAATTGCTTAGGTCAAAGGGATTTTTCCCCAAGGGATTGCGGAGGGAAGACATTACGATCCTCAACACTATCGTAAAAGAGAAACACGTTACGGCAGATGTTCTCCGCTTCAAAGTACGCGACGAAAAGAAAAAGAGCACGCTTGACCGCGTTAACTGGCTCGCGAGCGAAGGAATGGTAGAACCTGTGCGCGGAGGATGGCAGCTTGCCAAAGGGGGGGCGGATTATATGGAAATGATTGCGACCAAGCAAAAAGCCGCGAAAGCCGCGCGCAAGTAATTAACAAAGGGCAAGGTTAGACGTTCCATCCGTCCCCTTTCCCGTCAATTTAACTAACTAACTAATTAACTGAGTATAAGTATATGACTACCTTGGAAATCAAAGCAAAGCTAGATGATCAATTCCGCGACACACAAACGGCTATTTTGCAATTGGCAGATTCTCCCGTTTCTCGTTCGCGTCTAATTCATTCAACAATTTCTTACTGGCAGGGTTACATAACCCGCGACAAGGAAATTGACGCCACAAACGACAAGGCGAAACAAAGTGTTTTCTGGAAATGGGCAAATCAAATGGAAACCCTTAACTAATCAATTTCGATGAAAAAGAAAACGACTCAAAAGAAGAAAGCGGCAAAAGCCGCGCAAGCGGAAACTATCGAGCCGCGTGAAACGCCAATTAACGCGCCAATTAGCTTTGCAATTATGCTAGTGGCAGGTGACGTGAAACACGCTCTGGAGATATATGATGGGCTTGTTGCAGCGGGAGTGAATCCGCAACGCATTGCGGCTAGCGTGCGACAAGTGAGCGACATGGCTAGCGTAGCGCGCGCATCATCGCCAGTAATGCAGCCTACGCGGGGAGCGAACGAAGCAGCCTTTAACGCGCGTTATGGGACGTTTAGGACGTTCACCCCGGCAAAGGAAATTGCGCTTGGTATCAACGGCCTCACGCGTGAGGAGCAGATAGGCAAGGTACTCGCTTTGCGCGATAGCGGCATGCTAACCAAGGACGTGAATAACGTTTATTGGCTCAACGGTCAAAATCTCAACAAGCTAGCAGGGGAGGGCGGAAATGGCGCTAGCAGTGCGGGCGATGCGCCTAGCGTGGACACTGAGGGACTAACAGAGATTGACCCTGAAGAGTGTGTGTAACCCATAATGGCTAAAGCCGCTAAAGCGTGACGTTCCATCCGTTTGCCTAGCCTCACTAATCAACTAACTAACTAATTCAATCATATGCCAAAAACACCGTATCAAGTACTGCTAGCAAAGCTGACAGAGATAATTGAGCAACCTAAATACAACGCTAACGGGGAATTGTCCCCCGTAGAAATGGCGTATTATATAGGCTATGCAGAAGGATGGATAAACGCGCAAGGCGGACTGTCAGCTTGTGGCCCTATGGCTGTATATGCGTTGTCTCATTTCCGCCTTACCCTTAGCGGACATGAAGCTTGGCCCCACCATACGCCAGCGTATCGGTGCGCACAGCAAGCGAAGAAAGGCTAGTATGCGAAACATCGCCCTCCATCTCGTGTGCATCATTCGCCGCCCTAGTCGCGCGGCTTTCTTCATCGCTGGCATTGGTCGCGAGCTTAAGCTTGCCATCTATTCCCACGCGCAACCTATCAACTCAATCATTCAACTCCTTAACAACTAACTAACTAACCTATTACCTATGAAACAAAAGCAGACTGACCTAATCAAACAATCCAACAAGGGAAACGAACGCCAACGCAAACACTGGCAAGGCAAGGGCGAGCAAGTAGACGCGTTTAGAGCGCAACAAGCGGAGAATAAGACACCAGTGGGGAGTATTGATTGTACGCCAACATGGGAAAGCGTCGTGCTGATACATGCGGTCGAATACGGAGAAAAAAGTTCGCTAGCGGCGAGGGATGAATTACTACTGATAGCAAGGCTAGCGGATGAACGCAACGCAATGGTGAATAAAGCCAAGCGTTATATTGAGCATAACCGCAAACATGACACGCGATATGCGCAAGCGTTCGCTGACGGTTGCCAAGCTGTAATCAGCGGAGAGTAATTAACTAACTAAGAGCCGCGCGCCTATGCTACAGCATAACTGCTAACTAGCTAGGTTGCGCGGCTTTTGTTTTGTACTAACATAGAGATAACTAACTAACTAGATAACATATAGCATAGATAACTATAACATGAGAACTAATAAGATAGTTAGTAACATAGGTGCCCTACGGTTTTTGGAAAATGCGGGGGGTGCCAAAAATTTTTTTGCCCGCACGGGGTGCATGTTTTAAACTTAAAATAAAAATCGAAAAGCAATTTTACAGAGTAATTCAATAAATTCAATAAATATAATATTTAATTTAATAAATTCGTTAAATTTTCACCAGTTATATACTTACTTAGTTCTTCTAGTTTAGGAAGGTTTTTCGTATTTCGGTAAATTCTCTAGTCCTTTATCAAATAATTCTACTATCCAATTGACTAAATTAAAATTAGGGTCACTATCATTGAGAGATAACTCAAATACATTATCCACGCGATTCTTTATATCTCTATAATTCTCTGTGTAGATAATTATTACTTCTCCGCCCGATCCATCTGGTAATATTGGATAAATATCAATGCAGCCGCCCGAATTGAAAGGTAGTTCAATATATTCTAATAAAGTTGTATTGTCCGCGTTTGTTTTATTACGTTGTCGGGTGGGTTTGTAACCGCGCGATTCTAAATCTTTAATAAGTTGTTCTGGAGTCATTGGCAAAAGTCTAAATTTTTTGAAGTTTGTTTATTTATTTGATCTCCGATTCTCAAAAAAAATTCGGGAGCGATTTGGCTGAAACCATTTTAATTATTTAATTAATTAATTACCAAAGTGGTTTGGCTTTATAGGCAAAATAGCCGCCGCCCGATTCAACTAGAAAAAATTGGGCGCAAGATAGCCCATAGCATTTGGGACACATAGATGCGTTATCTTCTCCGCCTGAGCCGCCATATCCTACAGTTGATCTATATTTAGGATATACAATGCCGCTATTACCGCATGTAGAACATTTCATTTTAGACCTTTTATCTACCTGTTGATTAGAAATAGAAAGAGTATGCGGAGAGTTTTTTCGTAAAGTATTTAAATTTTGTTCGTATTGTTTAGGTTTTATTTTATTTGTTTGTTTCATAATTCAAAAAAATCTCTTGGATTCGGGCGGGACAAGTGGGGTGGCGTGGGCGTTAGCATCTTCAATAGCCTTTTTTATCTGAAATAATCTATATTGTTTATTAATTTCTTCTATGCCTAAATCATGGGTGGATTTCCATTCAAAATCTAAATACTGGTTATATTTAGCGAAGTCATGTTCGATGGCCGCGCATTCGTCGTGGTAAGTTGTCCAGCGATACGTCACTACATTACTTATTACTACCATCATTAAAACCATAAACCACGCGCAGATTTTATTAAAAGTATTCATACCAGTAATTTCTATTTAGGATATTCTCTATTAGTGTTTGCTCGAACTAAATCCCCGGGATATGCGCGGCCATTATAAAATAAAGTAATTAATTCTTTTCTCTCGGGTTCCTTTGTATCTTCGTTTTTATATTCTGATATATATCGGTCCCAATCATGGCAAACATGTTTGATATTCTTGTAAGCTAATGGATGATTATAGTGTGGATGTAATATTACGTACGATATATCCAATTCATTTAAATCAACAAAGGAATCTCGTTGGGGACAATAGGCGTGTCGCCCATCCCAAAACAGCGCATGACAAATATAGTGCCCGCTTAATTTAGCCACCGACCCTAAAATCGCAGGTTTATCATTTAAATGGACAGTTCCTTGAAATACAATTTGAGCGCCACCCCATTTACATAGAGCTTTAGCAAAACTATGATATTTTAAATATTTGTCCCCATTATGCTCTCGCCATTCTAATTTACCAAAGTGATTACGTGGTTGTTGGGTGAAGTTCTCAGCGGCGGCTAATAGACAATCTGTTTTGAACTTTTGTTTATAATACTTAATCATACCGTCAATCCTTAAAATTCCTTTTCATCCAATTCAAAAAATAGTTTATAATCCTCTTTGCTTAAACTTTTATATAAATCAAACTTTCTTTTAAGTCTTTTCTTATAAAATTCAGTTTTCCATCGCCGATAAGCTTTCCGATTAAATAAATGGTAGGTGGTGCGAAGTAGGCGCGCGGCCCATTCTTTCCACCAATATAACAAATGTTTAGTTTCGGGGGATATCATAATAGTACCCTTTAATTAATTGAAGGTTATTCCAATTTTCTAGCATAACTAAGTATTGTTCTGTTATTGGTAATTTATCGTTGGGTTGAAAGTTTTTAAGACGATAGTATAACTCTCTAGACTTTCTATATCCTAAATAAGCCACACAAACAAAAAATTGTGCAGTTTTCTTATCCATCCACGCGGGCGGCGGGACGTATCCGGCTTTTAGCATCATAGTTAGATTAGTCATTAGTTTATCCTCTTCCTTGATTTACTTCATGTTCAGGAATACTCTTATCATGAATCTTATTACTTAACTCTTCAAACCCTAATAGAAATACTATTTCACTTAAAGGATGAGCTATAAGATTATGAAAACTCCAGCGGAAATGCTCGCGGGTAGCTGCGCGGATTTCACGACATTTTCCAAATAGTTTGCAATTTGTACATTTCATAGTTTCTTGATTTCTTCTATTACTGATAAAGGTAAGTGGTCATAACTTTTACACCAATAAATATCATAACTACTTCTGCATTTACTTTTTAAGAATCTTGAAACGGCTTCAATCGCTGCATTCCAACCCTTCTCGGCGGACTCTTTATCAATACTATTCCCGTTATGGTTTTCTACAAATAGGAATTCGTCTAGTTTATTCATATTCTTTTACTATTTCAAATCCGTTTTCTTGTTTGTAGTCGCGACGACTTTCTATAAATCGTTCGGCATCTTCTAATTTATCAAAACAATATCTAGCTAATCCTATGTATTGAATATCATGCCATAAAATCCATCCTTTGTATTGAGGATAGAACCAACCTTCTCTTAAAATTATTCGATATTTAGTTTTATTCATAATTAACTTGCTAAGTTAGCATTTAAATACTTAGGATCATTAGTTACTTCTTCTCCAAACCAATCGGGCGGCTCAAAATTAAGTGCTTCCGCGCGGCTAGCAAATTCAATTTCAGCAACAATCAATCCTTCATGCTTGCCGTGGAATACATCTACTTCAATTAGAAAAATGCTAGAATAAAATCCAGACCGACCATCACTCATAATTATCGGCTTACTTTTAAATTCGTATTTATAATAATATCTAGTTTTTTCAATTCGCGCGCCTTCAGTTTTAGGCCACAAAATATCATACATTTCTTTGCTTATTTCTTGTTCTATTTCTACTCTTTCTAATGGGTCTGTTCCACCTTTATAAGTAAGTTTGTATTTACCATCTTTATGAGTAAGTCTTGCGGATTTATCCGGGGTTACACATATATATCCTTGAGTTGCGCCAATTGAAGTTGGACGGCATTGTTCAAGTTTTGGTAATTCTTTAAGTAAGAATTTTCGTTCGATTTCTAGGTTATTATTCATATTTATCTTTTTACCCAATACCAAGTTGATGAATTGTAATTGTATTCTGGGCGGACTTCCAAATTAGGAGCTTTAATAGGTCCGTAAACAAAAGCATGACCATCCATGCTATTACCAGTATAGAACCTCCATATCCCTTTCGAGTGATAGTATTCAATAGGGTCTAATCCACCAAATCCTATATTGTTTGGCAACTGATTATTCTCAATCATCCATTTAATCCGTGCGGCTAATTCTTGTCGCCTTCTTTCTTCTACTTTTTCTTTACCGAAAGATGCCGCAACACACCAAATTGAGCCGTACAAATGTTGACTGATATTATCAATCTTATTAGCTCTTTTCTGATATTGTTGTTTTAAACCTAAAGCACTGCGTTTGTATTTTTCATTTCCTGTTTCGCAGTATTGTAAAGCGGCGGTTTGCGCGCGGTGCAAGTATCTATCTCTTTCTAAAACAAGATGATCTATATACTTTTGAGACATGGAATAACTTGAATGATATGGAGAGCCGTTGATTTCTTTAGTTTTCATTATTTAATTACAATGTTGAGATAAAAATTCTTGTGATTTAGTCATATTTTCTATTTTGATTTATCCCTTTTATGACAAGCTTCTGTATCTTTACAAAAAGCGAATCCCGCCATCGTACGGTTATTTATAAATTCGATTTCAACGTTATCCGCGCAGCAAAATCACAAGAGCCTATCCTTTTTGTTATTGATTTAAGTTTTGTTCGTTTGTTCATAATTTTAAAGTAACTCTTGGGGCTGGCCTCGAACCAGCAAGTGTCTTTCGACTCTTTCTTAACAGGAAAGTGCGTCTACCAATTTCGCCACCCAAGAATTTGAAAGTTAAATTGTTTATTGATGGTTTTTAAAAGCTGTCCAATACTGTTTCTTATATCTTAAAGCGATTAAGAATAGCCACAATTGAGTTTTATTGAATTTCAAACAAATCCAATATCCTCTTTTTCTAGTTTCTTCAAGTATTTGGAAATGCCAAAAAAGAAATCGTATGTTAATAAGATAGATTACGTCGCCCCAAGAAATCGGCGGATAAACGAAAGGAAAATGTATTTTCATAAATTATTCAGTCATTTAGTGTAAACTCTATATATGTCACTATTAATACTATTAGTTGTTTTACTTGGTTTATACCTTATCAATCACGCAATCCCAGTCACTCCAGAGTGGTTTAAGAAAGTTGTTGATATTGTTTTAGGCTTAGTTGCTTTGGTTCAATTACTTTACTTTGCTATTCCTTTAATTGGTGGATTGCTTCATAAGTAAGCAGCGCGGATTCATTCTCCGTGTATTTTGCTTATTTTATAAGCTAAGTTAATTGAATCTACTATAAATTTGGCTGTTTGTAAACTTCTAGCGAATCCCGCGTTAGTATCCAATCTGTCAACTATTTCATAGTGTTCATCTTCCCCGGGTGGGTGTAATTGCCTATAACATACTAAATCTCCATCTGTAAATGGAACTAAATGTTTTGGGATATTCATTTTTTTAATCTATATTCTGAGAATACATCGTCATCTATTTGTTCTCCATGTAATTTGAGAAAGTTCATTGCTTCGTTATATTCTGGATGGTTTTTATGGCCGCGCGGCTTCAAAAATATGTCATCTCGATAATGATACTCTAAAGATTTTAGATAATTTAAAAGAACGTTAATTACTGCTTCTTGAGCATACTCTAAACGTTTTATAGGATAACCTTTTCCATATCTATTTTCTAGTTTGGAAATTCGTTTTAACAATTGTTGTTTTAATTTAAAAAGTTTCATAATTTAGTAGCCGCATTCTTCATCGCCAGAGTATCCCCCGATTTGACAACAACAAGGAATACAATTGCAATTATGACAAAAATCTTCTTTCAACGTAGCTTGTAATTCTTTTCGATTTTTAACATGTTTATTAATTCGGGCGCATTTCTTAGAATTTTTCATGGCGGCGTGGCGATGCGCGGCAGAATGTCGGCGCTCTTGTTTAAATCCTTTCTTAATTCCAAGTTCAATTTGAATATTCTTTAATTCTTTCATCATTCCATTCAATTCAGAATCAACACATTCAAAATATAAAACATCAGACAAGCCTAATTCTTTTTTACGTTTTCTAATTTCTTTAACTAAACGTCGTTTACGTTGTAATTTAGCGTCTTTATAAGTATTGCTCATAAACTTAGTCTTCAAATATCAATCTATTGCTATCATAATCAATTCCAAACAAATCCTTATGCCTATATTCCATATGATCTATTTTATCTTTCTTTAAATAATCTTTCAGTTGACTCAAAACCCATATTTTCTTTTCGCCATGCCAAATTTCAATAGTATGGTCGGGCATTTCTATTGATTGTAACTCGGCGGCTGGAATTATTCCGGTAACAGTTGCAGTTTCCCAATTGCCATAAGGCGGGAGTAAATTTGTTATTACAAATAATACAAGAAACGACAATACGATTAAGGGAATAAATATTCCTTCCTCTTTTGCCGCAAGGGAAATCATTGCCGATACCCAAATTGAACTAATTAGTAAAACTAAAAAGTCATGTTGAATTAAGAGGTTGATTATAGTATTCATTGTTATTTTTTAATGTTGTTTTTTAAATTTGACGTTAAATCCCGCCAGCACTTCAGAAAGAGTTTGCCCAGTTTCTAAATCATAAGTTGCCATTTCGTAATCTTCATCTATGTAATCAACTGTTCTATTATATTTACTTTTGATAAACTCTGTAATTATTTTTCTAGCTTCCTCTACGCTAATATAACATCCTTGCCGTTCTGATCTATCGTTCATAGATTTATTCCCAATATTTTTGCCAATCTTCTGCGTGTAATTCTTTTAATTTATTAAAATAATCGGTCGTTTTAATTTTGCAATTCCAAATACCGCCAACATAAGCCCCGGATTTTTCGGTGCCTTTGCAAATTACCCCTTCTTTTAAATTATACTTATTATCTCTTACGTCTTGAATCAAGTCGTTGTTTAGATTTCCTACGTATATAATCTCAGGAACGGGAATTATCTCTTGAAATTCTTTTACATACTCTAAAGGGGAGATGAATTTGCGATTTTTATGTCCAACTAAAATATCAAAGAAAACTAAATCGTGTGGCTCATTTTCATGTCTGCCTGCGAATGAATGTTCTCCGAAAAATTCTCCATAGACTATTATTTCTCTTTCGTTCCTATAATCCTTCTCGGATTTAAAATATTTATCTAAGATTTTTGCATACTTATCTTGGAAGATTGCTACCATTTCTCCCCAAAATTCAGTATTAACATCTATTAATTGGGTCCGCGTGCCAAATAGATTAAATCCTTGTTTTTGTGTCCATTTAGCTCGGAAATTTGACCCATCGTATTTATTAAAAGCTACGCAATGTTTTCGCGGAGCTTTGCTGGAATTAGGTATTGAAGGATATTCTATCATTGTGATTTGGAATTTGTATTCTGATAAAATTTTTCATCGCCATATCCACAATTTAAATTTCGTAATTGTTCATTTAGTTTGTCTAAATTCTTTCTGCGTTTTTTCCAAGCTTTGTAAGCGCCCGACTGACAGGCTTGCACTAATTTATTATATTCAATTTCTCTTTGTTTCAAAAGTGAATTCAATAACTCTCTTTTTTCAGATAAAAATGTTGACATAAATTGTTTAAAAAGTGCGGCGCAAGGAACTCGAATCCTTTCCTAAAGTTTGGAAAACTCCCGTGCTAGCCATTAAACACCAGCACCGCGTAAATTAGTTAGTTGTAGTATTTAGCAAATATATTATGATTGTAAAGTATGCGATTCCATTCCATCTCTTGTCCCGCATCTTTTGCCAGAATGTGCATACCCAAACTTAAAATATGTTTGTTGGGAATAATCATGCTCCAATGTTTGATTTGATTTAAATAAGTTAAAGTATCGTCAATTGGATTTTCTGATTTATCTTTAAAATAATCTAATAGAATTAAGAAAGTGATTGCGCTACTTCTAGAAACTCCCGCGTGACAATGCACCAATAATGGTTCATCGTATTTAGTTTTTGCATAGTTTAAAATAGTTAAAATATGCCATTTACTACATAAAATCCAGCCGCCCGCTTGTGCTTCCCATTCCGTACAAGTTATGTCATGAAAACGATGCTGACATAAGGTTTTGGCCGCGCGGTGTTCAGGCCGGGTATTGCCGTGTTTTCCGCCGCCTCCCGACCAAATAGAAACAACATTCCATTTCTTCGGCTCTTTATTTACTAAATCAATGGCATCGGACTCACTTAAAATTTTTACTACTGAAAAGGGTAATTTGATATTGTTCATTTTCCTCGTCTTTTGATTTGCTTTCCTTCCTATATGATTCTACCAGTGTATCACTCAGATTAAGGAAGTCAACTTTTGATAAATTTATTCGGTGAATACAGAGAAAATCTCAGAAAAGTGTAAAGATTAACGAAACTTTGTTAATTTATTTCATTTTTTAAATAATGTCTACTCCAGCACTTGCCGCGAATTCAATCCTCTTAGGAACAGCAACTTTATCCACTGACGGGCAAAATCTTTTCTTGAATAGTTTAACTGCTTTATTGCCACCCGGTATTGTTTTACCTTATGCGGGAGCTACTGCTCCGACTGGTTGGCTACTTTCTTATGGTCAGACAGTAAGTAGAGTTACTTATTCTAGTTTATTTGGTATTATAGGAACAACTTTTGGGGCGGGGGATGGCGTTAGCACGTTCGTTTTACCTGATTTAAGAGGTAATATCCCGGCGGGTAAGGATAATATGGGTGGCGTTGCTGCTGGCCGTTTAACTACAACTTATATTGGAGGAACAACGTTAGGGGCATCAAATGGTGAAGAAAGTCATGTATTTGATATTAGTGAATTGCCTATTCATCATCATTCAGTTTCACCTATTGACGGTGGCACAGCTTCAGTAGCTTCTGGTGGCGATGCTGTTGTTGCTACTGCTAGTAGTAGTGTGGCTACCGGGGATACAGGAAGTAATAATCCTGTTAGTAAATTACAGCCAACAATTATTCTAAATTATATTATTAAATACTAACCTAAGTATTCCCAAAGTTCTAATAATTTAAGTAATGCTTGTTTATCTTGGTTGGGTTCAAAATATTGGATTTTCTTTCTGTTCTCCCACCATTTATCTAATTTAGATAATGCAATTTGAGTTTCTACAGAGTAATGTGAAATTTTTTTAGATTCTAATAAATTTTTATATAATTTCGCGAATATTTCAAAAGTATGGTAAATAATAAGTATTTTGTTAAGTTGGGTAGGTTCTATATGTTCTAAACTTTTAATCATATCGATATTCATAATGGAGTCAATAATTTACACAGTAAATAGTTAAAACAAAATTATATAATTAAATAATCAATAATATATGGCACAAAATAAAAATAAGCAGGATCGGTCCCCTAAAGTAGTTCAAAAGAATAAGATAGATTTTGAATTAAGAATCAAAGAACTGAATTGGACTGAAAATCAGAGAGCATTTTTAGATTTAGCACTTGATCCTCATACTCAAATTATGATTGTTAAGGGGTGCGCGGGCACTTCCAAAACAAGTATTTCTATTTTTACAATGTTACAGTTACTTAATCAAAAGAAAGTATCTGATTTAATATTAGTGCGCGGCAATGTTGAGAGCGCAGATTCTAAAATGGGTTATCTGCCCGGTAATAGCTCTGAGAAAATTCAACCTTTCATGATGCCTTTCTTGGATAAGTTAGATATGTTCTTATCTCCAGCCGAAATTAAAAAATTAGAAAGTGAAAATCGTTTGGTATGCCAGCCATTAGGGTTTCTGCGCGGCCTAGATTATCAAGTTAAAGCACTCTGTTTAGATGAAGCTCAAAATAGTTCAGTTAAAGAGATTTTGACTTTTTTAAGTAGAATTGGTAGATATTGCAAGACTTTCGTATGCGGCGATCCAGAACAAGCTGATATTAAGAATAGCGGATTCGATATTGTATATAATTTGTTTAACAATCAAGAGTCCCGCGATCAAGGCATCTATTGCTGGGAATTTACAGAGGAGGATGTTATGCGTTCCGATTTATGCAAGTTTATTACGAAGAAATTCCGTGAATTAAATAATCAAAATAATCATAATCAGAATGTAAGTCATTCAAAACATAATTATCCGCCGGGGAGAGGGTATCCAACATCTCTCGGGGAAATTGAAGAGTATTCTCCTTCTAAAAAGTAAGTATGGCTAATACTTTAGATTTTGAAGAAAGTTTGCCTGAGATAAATAGGATTATTTCTATTAATATTGGGAAGTGGAAGCTCCAAGGTGCAATTCCCAGTATTTCCAAAGAAGACATTGAGCAGGAATTAAGAATGAGATTATGGAATAAATGGCATTTATACGATCCAGATAAGGGACCACTACCTCAGTGGTTATCTACAGTTTGTAGTAATGCTATTAAAACTCATTTACGAAATCATTATTATAAATTTAGTTCTCCTTGCGCCGGGTGTCCTGCCAATCTAACGGGCGGGCAATGCAAATTATTTGGACAAACCGAATCGTTAAATTGCAAAATATACAAGAATTGGGTAGCCGAAAAAAAAACGCAGTGTGATATAAATCTCCCGGTAGCTTTAGATCATCATACCCAAGAAGTAAGTGAAAAGCCGTGGGATGAATCAAATATTTTTGAAGAGTTAGAGGAATTAAAAGATAAGTTAAGGGAAAAACTTAACTATAATGAATTTTATATTTTTAATGCAATTTACTTGGAAGACAAAACTGATCTTGAAATAATTAATGATTTAAAGTTTTCGAGCCGGGCGCAGGGAATGAGGGCAATTAAGCAATTAAAAGATATGATAGTTGATTTAGTTAAAAGCATACTAATTGAGGAAGAAATGATTTAATTTTAAAATATGAACGATGATTACTTTAAAATAGAAGATTTAAATGAGCTTTGGACTAAATTCCGGCGGACTTATAAATCAGACCCTACTCAGTTAGTGATTGGATCAAAAGAGTACGAAGATATTCAGGGATGGGCTTACGAGTATTACAATCCCAATCGAGGCGGAAGTTATGATAAAGAAAATGCTAGGCACAAGAAATATATTGAAGAATTACACACTAAACCTTTTGGGTTAGAGTTAGTCAAAGTAGATAAAGAATCTTATTTAGAATTAAAGTAATATGCCAGTGCAAAATGTAACTTATACAGAGGAAGAAAAAGCCAAGGTTTTAAATTTTTGGAATTCCAAGAAAGGGACTCCGCCGGGACTTAATGAAATTGTTACTTTTTTTACTGACGGAACAGAATCAGACCCTCGGAGTGCAACGGGTCATAAAGTTCGCCAAATTCTTTTGGATGCTAAGATTCGCGCCAAGACTAAAGAGTGGGAAAAAGTAGAGCCTGTTATTCTAAGTGATAGTGACAAGTTATTTATTAAAAACAATATTAAAGACCAACGGGTTATAGATATTGCCCGCGTTTTAAATCCTGATACTAAAGTTACTCCATTAGGGCGTGAAGTGCGCGCGATCAATGCTTATTTAAAAGAAATTGGAGAAGAAGTTGTGCGACGCGGGGACGAAACGCCAGTGGATGAAAAATATGAGCCGCCCAAAACTATTCATCAAATTCTTGCCAAAGTTAATTTATTTCTTAATGCGGGATTAAGTTTACAGAGTATGACGGCATATCAGAAGAGATGCTTAGAGAATACTATTAACTTTTTACATTCCCCGCGATTCATTCAAGAAATTAATAACTATGCTAGTGTTGAAAAACGGGTGGCTTTTGAATCAGAATTCGTGCGCGGGGTATTCGATAAACCTGATTTAATGCCCGAGGAAGTTTCTTTATATATTAACTGGTGCAATGATATTATTCAAGCTTCCGATTTAAAGAAACAGTTAGATAAGTTAAATGTGATGTTAGATAGAATTACCGATGACGAAGGTGGAAAAACGTCAATGGCTTTGGCTGAAACAATCGGAAAAGTTACAGGGCATCTTAACGAGGTACTTAAGCGCCAAGAAAGAATTTACGGCATTTTAAATACTGCACGATCTAAACGTACGGAAGATAAACAAAATAAGAATGCTAACCTTGCCCAACTCTACGAATTTTTCAGAGAAGAGGAAAATCGTAAGAAAATGCTCAAGCAAGCAGCACTGTTAAAAGAAAATAGAAAAACGGAAATTAAAAGACAAGACACGTTAAATGATACTATCTTATTGAGTTTAGGATTGACGACTGAAGAAGCTATTAGTTAATTATGGAGTATATCTGTAAACTATGCAATCAGAAAATCGAAAGTAATAAACACTTTTGGGAATTTCATAGTATTAAAATTGCCGATTACTTTGAACGACATGAGCCGCGCGAAACTTTAACGGGTCATCCAGTTGTATTCAAGAAAGATATTGAACAATATTTTGAGACACAATTTTTAGATTTAAATGATAGAAATGCTTGGGCTAAGAAAAATCCCGAGGCCGCGAAGGAATTGTTTATTGATTTACTAGTTAAACGTAAGTTGAAAAAGAATTGGAAGTATGCGCCGGGGGAAACACAATTACGGCTGGCTGGATTACCTAGCATTCTCTGGTTTGAAAAACAATTTAATTTATCTTTTAATGAAATTTGTAAGAAATTAGATTTCCAAATTAGATTCAATAATACGAAATTAGATATAGATTGGGCAGCCCCAATTGAAGTAATTATCGACACTCGTGAACAAAAAGAATTAAATTTAGATAAACATATTACTATTGTTAAGCATAAATTACACTATGGTGACTATGCTTTAGCTAATAATGAGAAAATTTCTATAGAACGTAAGAGTATTAGTGATTTCGCGGGCACAATGTCAGCGGGATACGAACGATTTCAGAAAGAATTACAGCGTGCGAAAAAGGATCATGGATATTTAGTTATTTTAGTAGAAAGTTCTTGGGCGGATTTCAAAAGTATCGAGTATCTTCCTCAGACTAAACATATACAATCAACTTTTGACCATCTTGCGAAGCGGGCGCGCGACCTATACGAACAATTTGATATTTTCCAAATAGTGTTTGTTGATGGCCGGAAATCGGCAGCTAAAACGGCTGAATTTATTTTAAAATTGGGAAAGAAAGTTAAAAAAACAGATTTACAATTATTAGTTAATAAGAAACTAATTTAATTTATGAGTTTTATAGAACCAGCCGAAAAAACACAATTCATTATAGATATTAATGAAGCAATTGGTGCTGTCAATGGAACTATAGACGAAGAACAATCTAAATATTATCTAGCCAAGTTCTTGGAAAATAACTTGGCTTATACAATGAAGTTGCTCACGGGTACTGCGGGCAAAGGTATCGAAATGTATCCGTTTCAAGAGATACTGCTTAAGATGTTATTCAATAAAGATAACGTTCTTTGTATAATGGGGCGCGGTGTAGGTAAGTCAACAGTTGCCGTTTGGTTTATTATTCTATATGCTTTACTTTACCCGGGGGCAAAGATTGGTATTCTAACTCCTACTTTCAGACGGTCGCGTGAAATGTTCAAAGGTATTCAAGATATAGCCAATATGAAAGGGGCGGAATTATTAAAAGCTTGCTTAAATAGTGAGCGACAAGCCCCTGATTTATGTTTCATGAAAATTGGAACTAGTGAAATTGTGGCTTTGCCTCTTGGAGCATCGGGCGATAAAATCCGTGGTTATCGTTTTAATGTTGTTATTCTTGACGAAGCGGGATTCGTTCCAGAGAAAATTATTACAAGTGTTATTATTCCTTTCTTATCTACTAACGTTGATCCTATCGAAAGACAAAAAACTAAGAAAAGAGAAGATGATTTGATTGCGCGCGGGCTAATGACTGAAGCCGACCGAATCGTTTTCAAGAACAATAAATTTTTAGCTTTTAGTTCTGCGACTTATCAATTTGAATATTTGTTTACTATGTATAAGAAGTATAAGGAAGCTATTTTAAACCCTTCCAAAGACCAAGATGCTTCTTATGGTATATTTCAAATGTCTTATGAAGCTGCTCCAGAGGGACTATTGAACACGGCGGCCACTGAAAATGCCAAAAACTCTCTATCTAAAGCTGAATTTACTAAAGAATATTGTGCTCAATTTCCCAGCGATTCAGATAGTTATTTTTCTATGAAGAAAATGGAAGAATGCACTGTACCAATGGGACAAGAACCTTGTTTGGAGTTAGTGGGAGAAAAGGGGGCCAAATATCTTTTGTCTATTGACCCTAACTCAATGAGTGATGCTAGCACGGCTGACCATTTTGGTATGGGTTTATTTAAATTAAATGAAAAAAATCAAACGGTTACTCTCGTCCATCAGTTTGCCGCCTGCGAATTGAATATAACTGATTATATCTGGTATTTACTTTACTTACTTACTGAGTTTAATCTTGTTTGTATTGTTATTGATAGAAGCGGGGCACAATTTATAAATATGTGCAATGATTCTCAAATATTTAAAGATCGTGGGATTATTCTTGAATTTTTTGATGCTGATTTTGATGTAGATGAAAAAGAATATATTAGAGAATTGAATCGAGCTAGACGGAGCTATAATTTAACAGCTAAGAAGATTTGTTATTCTCAATATTTTAATAATGACTGGAAACGGAGAGCTAATGAGCATCTTCAGTGGTCAATAGAATATAAGAAATTGTGGTTTGCTGCGATCCCCGGAGATGAGAAATCAGAAATACTTCAAAATTTAACTATTCCCAATTTTGATAAATTGAAAATTCACTCTGGGGAAGAAAATGGCGACGATAGTGCTTCTAGACGTATTGATTTTATTGAACATCAACAGTTTTTAATGAAAGATGTAAAAAGTCAGTGTAGTTTGATCGAATTACAAGTATCAAGTCAAGGCACTCATACGTTTGAATTACCTAGTAATATTAGACGTATACGTGGCGAAGGTCAAATTCGACGGGATTGTTACACCAATCTTTATTTAGGTAATTATATGGCAAAGCGTTATTTTGACATGATGAGTACTAGTGACAAATTTAATTACAATACTTCATTCGTTCCATTTATTGTTGGGGATGGCAAAATGATTAAATATTAACAATAAAGTGTAAATTATTAAATCTATGGCCCGTTCAAAGAAAAAAACAATCTCTCCTCTTGAAACTTCGATTATCAAGCCAAATAACAATTATCAATTTGAACCTGTAAGTATAGGTCATGATAAATTAAGTGCAGCTAACTATGGCTGGGATGACTCTTTATATCCTATTAGAGAAGATACTGATTTACATACTCCATTCAGAGATTATCTTAGATTTAATAATTTATTAGAGTTTCGTATCCCGTATCAAGAATTTGGTCGCTATCTCTATATGCGCGAGCCAATTCGTTTGTGCCAAGTTGCATGGCGGGAAGTTCCCGTGTTCTATCAAACCGTTGAAACAATGACTGATTTGAGTAGCACAGATATTAAATTATACAAAGGATCGGACAAGGGTAAAAAATTCTTCCAATCTTGGTTTGATGTTATTAATTTGAATAATTTCAAAGAACAATTTTTTAGAGAGACGTACCGTTCTGGGAATATGTTTGTTTATAGATATGATGGATCGATCAAATCTAATAAATTGAATAAATTTATGTTTGGCCGCGACAAAGAAGCAAATGCTGCTAAAAGCATTGATATTCCAGTAAGATATGTCGTGCTTAATCCTGCTTTCGTATCTCTTTTTAATGGGTTAGATTTAAACAATGTCCCTGTATATTATTGGATGGTGGATACTGCTACTCGCGACCAATTACGTAGACTCCAGCAGGAAGGACATGATTTAGACTTAAGTGAAGAAACCAAACAGATTTTAACAAATAATGTTTCTGAGACAAAATTAGATTCAGAGAAGCTGTATCCTTTATTTTATCGTAAACAAGATTACGAACCGTTTGCATTACCAATGGGTTATCCCGTATTGGATAATATAAACATGAAATTAGAGTTCAAGAAGTGTGATATGATTGTTGCTAAAACGGTTGAATCTGTAATGACTGTAGTAAAACATGGTGTGCCTGACAAAGATGGTCAGATGCATGTCAACCCATTAGTGGCGCAAGCATTGCAAAAAATGTTTTTAACTAAACAAACCGGGCGGACAATTGTAACCACCACTGATACTACTATTGATTTTGTTATCCCTGATTTGCAAAAGGTTCTTGGCCCAGAAAAATATGAAAAAATCGATCAAGAAATTAATGATGGATTAATGAATATTTTCTTTGGCGAACAAAAATTCGCTAATATTATGGTTAAGTTGAGGGTTTTCGTTCAGAAGTTAGAGCATGCTCAAAGTATCTTTTTAAATGAATTTTTAATTCCTGAAATGAAAAGGGTGGGTAAATTAGCGGGATATAAACCAGAAGATATTCCTGTACCTAAGTTTGCTCCCATCAGAGTAGACGATACGGCTAATGCTGATCGAATTATGGCGAATTTATTACAATTAGGCGTGCTAACCCCGAAAGATGGTAAAGATGCAATCGAGAGCGGATTACTACCCGAATGGGAAGATTTACTTCTTAATCAAAAAGATTACAAAGCCGCGCGAGATAAAGGTTTATTCGTTCCATTAATTGGAGGAAACGATCCTACTCAAGAGCCTCCCGGACAAGGTGGCAGACCGTCAGGATCAAAAGGCCCAAAGAAAACAAGTAAGCCGGGATTCAAAGGGTCGTCTGCTTCAGAGTATCAATATGATGTTATTAAGTTCAGAAAAAATGTTTTATTGGCTTCAGCAGTAACAGATAAAATAACTGAAGATTTTAAAGTTAAGTATAATAAAACTAAATTAACTAAAAAAGATAAAGAGCAAATTAAAGTTATCGCTAATCATTTAACGTCTAATGAAGCTCCCGACAAGTGGAAAGAAAATATTGCTACTTATTTAGAAACTTTACCAGAGCCTAACCTAGCTAATATTGCTGAAATTGTAGAAATCAAAGAATATCAAAAAATAGACGATGATTTAAGCGCCGCTTTGTTAATGTGGTCCAAGAGAGAATAAAGTTATGTCTGACAACCTTTTTTTAATTGCAACAAAACAAATTCGCAACAACGATTTAAGTGGATATGTTTTAGGTATTTTCCAGAATAATTTTACTGGATTGCTTGGTAGTTATTATCAAACTAGTGGGTACTTTGGTGGGTATATAGTTTATTCAAGTGGCGGTAATCAAACAATATACGGGACAAAATCATTTTTTACTAGTCCTAATGTTCCATATTCCGGGTCAACAGGCTCGGCTCCATCTCAGCAATTTGTTATCGATCAAATTTCTGGGGTTCAGTCCCAAATTACAACTCTAAATGCTTATACAACTGCCTCCGCCCATTTAACAGGTACGGAAAGATTTCTAGGGTATAAATATTTTGATCAAGTAGTTATCAATTCTGGACAAATCACGGGCCAACTCACTGTTCCTACTCCAACTAGTTCGGGGGATGCAGTACCTTTAATTTACTTACAAAATACTATTTCTAATCTATTAAATGGTAATTTATTAACTAGCACAGGTAATCAAACTGCTAGTGGTATAATTTCATTTTTTAATGGAGGCACAATATATGCACCAATTGCTACTACTCCAAGCGGAGTCGTGCCCTTAACTCAATTGAATACTACTGGTAGTAATATATTAGCTTTATTGTCAGCTACAGGGTCTAATTTACAAGCACAAATTAACGCTTTAAATCTGGCGGCTTTTGCCAGTGTAACAGGATTTGCTGGAGTATTAACATTTAATGCACAGTCAGGAAATATTTTTTCTCAAGGTAGAGGCACGGTAACATGTACTCAAAATGGCAATATTTTTAATGTTAGCGGGCATACCTTAGATGGTTATACAGGATCATTTTTAGGGTCTATACAAATAAATAGTGGTATATCTAGCCAATTTATAGGTTATGGATATAATTATAATGCAATTCCTCATGTTTTTCCTCAGTTAATAAATAATTCTGGCGACCCATTACTAGAATATTATGTGTCCGGGCGCTCTACAAGTGGATTTAATATTGTTTTTTCAAATACAGTTGGGACAAGTGGGTATTCATTAAGTTATTTTGGATTCACTGGTACGGGTAGTATTATAAATGTAGTGCAGGGGCCACAAGGGGCACCAAGTTTAATTCCTATCACTCCAATTACTTTAAATACTTATTTTAGAACAGGACTAACTGGGGCAGCATTATGGGAATGGCAGCTACCTCAAGATTTTGTTCTTACAGGTATTAATTTAGGTTGTCGTGTAACAGGGAGTGGCGCATGGTATAGCGGATCAATTTATACAGTTGATACTAATAATAATCAAACAAACTTCACGGGATTATATTTAAATTCTGGACAATATTTCTCGACAATAAATTGTTCTAATAATTTCTTTTTTGCTCAATCTCCGGGGAGTATTGGAATTGATATTTTGAGTTTATCTTCTGGAATGAGTAAAATTTCTATTGGGCTATTTGGTTATGGAGTATAAATTTATCCATTTAGGACTATTTATTGCATTATTTTTATTTCTTTGGTTTGAAACAAATGGACCTTTGTTATGGTTAAAATTATTAAGATTAGATAAATTTTTACCTTATTATACTGAATATAAAAATATTGTTGACGGGGGAGGGAAAATAGGATATTTAACTTTTTTATCTAATATAGATAAATCGTTTTTAATTCAATTATTAAGCTGTTCGGTTTGCCTGTCGGTGTGGATATCATTATTCATATCATTTATATCAGATAGTTTACGTTATTTTCCTGTAATTAATATTACTGGGTTAGTAGTTTATTTTCTGATTAAAATTTTGCAAAGTAAAGCGAATAAGGTGTAAAGTAAGATATGAATAAGGTATTTATATTTGTTATTTTGAGTTTCAGTCTATTATTAAATGGCTGTGAATCTTTGCAAGTTAGATATAATAAGCAGGTGAGCCGCGCGGCTTTTGCTGTAAATGACTCTATTAAAGTAAAACGTTTTGATTTGGCTGATAATTATTCAAAAAATTTACTTACATTAGTTACCCCTTTAAAAGACAATGAAAAAATTAAAATTAAAGGAATTAATAAAACTTTAGGTGGTGGCACAGCACAAAAAACTAAAGAAGTTATTATTCTTCCAGCGGGCTCAGACAAACAAGAAGTTATTGTGCAAGATTCTGAAGAATATCAGGATTTACTCAAAAATAATCAAGATTTACAAAAACAGGTGGCGGGAGAGCACAATACTTTGATAGCTTTCCAAAACCAGACTAATAAAATATTAATAGAACAAACCGCCGCTTTACAAAAAGCGAATAGTAGGGGCTGGTTTTATAAATTTTTTGGGTGGGTAAAAATTGCGACTGGGGTAGGAGTGCTGGGATCGATAATCATTCTTGGAATTGTTGCCTTTTGTATTCCGGGTGGGCTTCCATTAGTATTAAATATTTTATCTTTATTATGGGGGTTGGTTTTCAAAATTATTAATTTAGGCATCAGTGAAATAAATGTTATTATCGTAGCAATTAAAAATCATTTTAAATAAGTATGGGTACTAAACAGAATATAATAGATAAATCCAATCGCAGTGTTTGGAAAAGTAAAAAAGCAATGTTAGCGTTAATTACTTTAGCTAATTCTATAGTAGTTTTTATACTTGGCTTGCTTGCTATTTTACATACTCCCGAAGCTGCCTCGGCTATTGTTAATTTGTGTAGTGCTGAAATACAATTTATTGCTGGGGTTATGAGTGCCACGGTCCTTGGTATTTCAGTACTTGACTATAAAACAGTTACTTCTTTGGAAAATATTTCTAAATCAGAAACTATTCATAACGTAACTGAATATATCGAAAAAACACTTAGGCCCAAAAATGTCGATACAGGAGAAATAGAATAATTTTTATGCGTTGGTATATTAGTTTATATAATAAATTTTTCCCTACAAAGGTTAATCCACCCGTTTTTACAAGTGTTCAGAAAACTGCTCCTACTGTTATCACAATTCCGGTGGAGTCGTCAGAATCGCCCCCAGTTGTCAGCACTAAATATTCTCTTAGGTTCGATCAATTTATACCATTTATTATAGAGGCTGAGACTGTTTATAAAAAGGGACATTATGGAGATGACCAATTTGTTTTAACTGAACATGACCCTGATGATTCAGGCGGGACTACTCGTTACGGAATTGATAAATCTAGTCATAAAAATATTGATGTTGAACATTTAACTTTGGAGCAAGCTAAAGATATATATTTTACTGAATGGAAATCTGCTAATATAGAAGAACAATACACTTATCCATTAGGGGAATGTGTATTTGATTGCAATGTGAATGCTGGAGCTAGTCGTACAGCAAAAATTTTGGCGGTAACAGGAAAAGATGTGAATCAATTTTTAAAAGAACGAGAAAATTTCTATCGTCGATTAGCTAATTCTGTTCCTAAAAATCAGAAATATCTCAAAGGGTGGATAAATCGTATAACAAATCTGAAAACGTATCTTAAATTAAATTAACCATGTACGTTACAGGAACTCAATATACTTACGAGAATCGGATACATCAATTGATCCGCACTACAGGAGATTTTTATACATTCTGCATAGAAGGGTCTGGATATTTAAGTCAAGTTAACTTAATTCATTTAAATAAATGGAATAGAGAGTTAGAGCACGTTTATTACGAATTAACTAAAATCGCTCATCCTGTTCCATTCCTAATTACCGGCGGCTCAGGTATTTCTCCATCGTCATCCTTCTTTATTTTACAGAATGGTGGTTATTTCAATTTGGTAAATGGAGGTAAACTAACTTTGATGAACCAAATTAGTTCTAGTAATAATATTATTACAGAAAATCTAAATATTTTAATAACTGAAAATGGAGACGCAATTATTCAAGAATAAAATTTTAAAAGTGTAAATAGTTAATAATTATGTCAAATCAAAAATTTTCAGATTTTACGAACGCTTCTAGTTTATCAGACTCCGATATTATAGTGGGATTACAAGGTGGAGCGAATATACAAACTTTAATATCTGTAATTCGATCCACTTTAGGGATACCTGTAGCTACAGTAATTCCTTATGCTGGCCCATCCGCCCCTACAGGATGGTTATTATGTGACGGTTCTATTGTTAGCAGAACAACTTATAGCGCATTGTTTGCGATTGTTGGAGAAACTTTTGGGGCTGGAGATGGTTCTACCACTTTCGTTTTACCTAACTTGATTGATTATGTTCCTGCCGGTGTAGGTGGAACACTTGGCTCAACAATAGGTGTAACAGTTGGAGCGTTAACTGTGACTTTAACTGAAAATCAATTAGCTAGTCATACTCACCATTATTCTAGCCCTGATGCCATTGTCACGGTGGCGGCAGGAGCAGACCAAGCGGTAGTATCTGCCATTTTGGGAGCAGATACTATTGCTACGGGGGGCAACTTATCTCATGAAAACGTTCAACCTACAATACTATTGAATTATATTATTAAAATTTAATTTTTATGTCCGATCAAAATCTAACTCAATTAAATGATATAATTTCTGTTCAAAATGCAGATTTATTATATGTAGTAAGACCATCTTCAGGAACGTCAGGGGATGCTAAAATTAATGTAGGTAATTTTAATTTGTTTGCTCAATCTGGAGTTTCTGGAGCTAGCGGAGTTTTACAGAATCAAATTGATAATATTAATAATGCTGCGACAGGTTACATGCCTATGAATTTAGGGGTAACTTTACAAACTGGTACGGGTTATATTTTTGGCTTAAATGACCATAATTCTATGGTACAATTAAGCGGTTCTTCGCCTATCACAGCAATTATTCCTAGCCATACAAATACAGCTTTTCCCGTTGGGACACAAATTTTTGCCACGCAATCGTCAAATGGTGCGGTGACAATTTCGGGCGCATCTGGAGTTACCATCAATTCGCTTCCGGGGACATTTAATTTAATTAGTAGATACTCGTCGGTTTCTTTATCTCAACTAGCAATTGATTCTTGGTTAGTTGCAGGTATTCCGTTAGATACTCAAAATTTAGGGCCAATTACTGCAACTACTATTCGTGGGCAATCATTAAATTTAACAGGTAATGCGGGCACACAAATATATGTACAATATAGCGGAGATGCAAATAAATATTATGCATTAAGTTTAGATAGTGCGGGTAGAGTAATTCATAATAGCGTTTCTGATAGTATTTCGGTTCATCAATTTCAAACTAATGGAACTGTTGGATTAGCAGTATTTCCGGGTAATGTTCAAGCTTTTGGTTCTCAAGCACATTTTTCGTTCAATGACATTCCTCGAACTGACACAGCAAGATTTGACGTATCTTTTGCGTGTGGCTTACATGAAGCGGGGGGGTTTCCCAGAGTGGGAATGGGGGTTTTTGACAATGTAAGCTTGATGGCTACAACAATGTTATGGGAAACAAGTGGAACTAAGTCATTTGTTCCATTATATGCTACGCCCGGCAATACTTTAAATGTAATTACAGGGGCAAATTCAAAGGGTGGAACTTTTCTATTGTCAAATGGCTCTGCGACAATTACCAATACTGGAATAACTAATAATTCCATCATATCTTGCTCTTTGAAAAGTGGAGGAGGAACTCCGGGACTTTATTCTCCGTTAACTGTGTTGCGTCCTTCTGTTGGATTTTTAGCTAGTGGAGCGGCTGGCGATAACAGTCTTTATAATTATATTGTTTTAGAACTGGCATCAAATTATTAATATGCCAATGGGTTTTGGAATATCTGCCGTTAGAAGCGTTCTCCATCCTACCGCATGGAGAAGTAAATTTATAGCCAACGGAGATTCAATGGTGTCTGGACTTGATGGAGTAGGTACTTTGTCAGCATTTCCAACTACATTACAAACTTTATTACCTGATAGTGCTAATGCCATTTATAATGTAGCTGAAGGGGGAAGAACCGTACAGCACACATTAGATGATTTTTCAACAGATGTCGCTCCACTTCTTCCAATATCTACAGGGCAACCGGCAATTTTTCTATTATATATTGGAAACAATGACTTTGACACTACAGATGCTCTAACAATTTATAATGTTACAAAAACTATTTGGGCGCAAGCTAGAGCTGGTGGAGCAAAAGTTATTTGTATCCCTAATTTACCTAATGCTTCTCGTGCGCCGGGAACGGATTATGATAATCATAGATTGGATTACAATGACTTGTTATTTGATAGTATAGATTCGGTTGATTTAATAATAAATCCAATGGAATATTTTGGGACAGTTCCAAATAATACCATGAATTGGGGAGCGGCAGCGGGGGCCGGGGCGGGCCATTTTACCGATTTGGGAGCGCAAACATTTGGCAAAATTATTTATGAAAGAGTAAATGCAGCCAGTATTCTAGCATAAATTTTAAAATAATAAGTGTAAATATATTATATGCCTATTTCAGAAAAATTTAAATATAAATCTCTATTTGAGTCAACTGCTCAAGTTGTTTCCCCAAATAATATAGAAAAAAATTTAGCTGAAGCATCTTTAGATTCTTTAAAACCTATTTTACCAAGCGATATTAATATCAAGGATAATCCTGATTTGTTATATATTGTAGCTAATGGGGCAGTGGCTAATTTAGCTAATAAAAATTCTGATGTAGTATTAGGTAGCGATGTAGTTAAGATCGCCCCGTTAGCTACTAATAAGTATATTACTATTGAGCATAAAAGAAATAATGGTGCAGTGGGAGCGATATTAGGTTCGGGATTTTCTAAATATGGTTCTAATGAAATTATTTCTAGTCTCGAAGCACAAAATTTGAATACACCATTTAATTGGGTGGTTAGTGGATTTATTTGGGAGGTTTTGAACCCCGGATTAGTTAATTACTTGATAGAATGTAGCGAAGCAACTTCTAAAAATGCTTTTGCTGCCAGTTTATCTTGGGAGTTATTTTTTACGGATTACCAATTATTAGTTGGTAGTACAGATATTTCACAAGGAGAAATAATTTCTGATCCTATCCGAATTTCTAAATTATCTCAATATTTAAAATCTAATGGCGGAGATGGAACAATCAAAGAAACTAAAGAGCCTATTTATAGATTAATCGTCGGGGATATGTTACCCGGTGGGTTTTCTATTACAAATTCTCCAGCGGCAAGCGTAAAGGGAATTCTGCCCATTTTAGATAATGAGCCTACCGATGCGGAAGAGTTAGTTGTATTACAAGAAAATCAAAGTTCTGAGCAATCTAATGTAAGAGAAACGATTGTTATTGCTCCTCAAACTAACAAAACAGATGAAATAACTAATGTTATAGATCAACAAAATAACATTTCTGTAGCCAATATTGAAGAAAAAAGTAATAAATTAGAAAAAATTATTGAAAAATCGACTATTTCAGAAAAAAAATGTGTAAATAACAATACAGATTTAAATAATCAAAATAATAAGAAAAGAAATATCTATATGGTAAAATTTAAAAATATCAAAGACATCACCGCCTCCAAGTTTGAATCTTGCGGGTTAGCAAGCGATCAGGCAGCCTTAGTTGCGGATGAGCTAAATGAATTTATGGATAAGTTCGCGCAGGACTTAGACAAGAAAAATCAAGAAGTTGTTGCTAAGGAAGATGAAATTAAAAATATTAAAGCATCTTTAGATAAAGCTACTAAGTCAGTTGAAGAGATTCAGTCGAAATTAGAAGCTTCTGAACAGGCTCGTGCGGCTGAAAAAGAAAAAAATGATCTTACAGTTCGTTTAAATGATTTAAATACCCGTTTTGAATTAAGTGAAAAAGGCGTTCAAGCAATCGCTAAACAGATTAAGGGCTTAGATGAAGCTAAATATACTGAATGGCTCGAATTTGCTGAATCTACTTTTGCAGCCAAAAAAGACGATGACAACGATGCGGCCTCCGAAGATGATAGCGACGAAGATGACGCTATGGACGCCAAAAATAAGAAAAAGAAAGCTGCTAAAGCTTCTGAAAATACAGAAGATGAAGATTTCGATTTCAATTCTATTATAGCTAAGAAAAATCAGAAAGTAATTAATACTTCAGCTAAAGAACGCAATCTCCAAGAAGAAATCAATGATGCCTTCAAGGGCTGGGAGAAAGAGCTATCACTAGCTTCTAACGAATAATTTAACCAAAATATAAATCAAATAATAAGAAAGAAATAAGAATATGGCAAATGTAATGGATTTAAAAAAGTTTCGTCAGTTCAATGCACATGATGTAGTTGAACTATATTCAACCAATGAAGCTGCTCTGACTAAGGGCTCTATTGTTGAATTCGTATCTGCGGCTCCTGATACCCAAAATGGTTTCGGCCCCGGATTCGCTGGTGTTCCTAACTATGCATGGTCGGCTGACTATGAAGTAAAATGGAAAGTAAAAGCTGCCGTATCTGGCTCTACTAAAGTTGCTGGTATGCTTCTAAAAGAAGTTGTTCAGTATATTTTCGATCCTTGGCAGGTAGATGCCCGTTTCGTTGCAGAGGAAAAGTTAGCTGAAAAGCAAGTTATTCCTTCTGGTCGTGCTGTTCCTTATGTAACTCGCGGTTTCTTTGAAATCACTGGTTATGATACCTCCGCCGGTTATCCCGGTCCCGGTTCTGGAGCTTATGTTTCTAATAGTGGCGCAGGTCTTATCGCTGTTGGCAACCAAAGTACTACAATTGACACTGCTACTTATGGTGGTTTTGCTCGTCCTCGGATTGGCACTTTCATGACTTCTAGCGGATCGAATGGTGCTTCACTTATCAAGCTAGATATTCGGTAATCTATAATAAATTTAACACAAAAAATTAGCAATTAAGTTAGAAAAATAAATAATATGAAGAAAAGAAAATCAATCGAAAGAACGCCACGCCGGGTAGAGCTTATGCAGCTAATGGCTAGCGAAAATCCGCAAGTTGCATATCAAGCTCAGGTTGCGTTTGCCGCGTTTCTTGGGCCTATGGTTCAGCGTTTGCTAGATCAGCAAGGCACAGTCAACGCGATTTATGATGACGTTCTAATTCCAAAAGGTGCGCCACAAACTGTTCCTGTCGATCCTTATCAGACTTATAAAGAAGGCGAATTCCGTGTATGGTCAGTAACTAAGGGTGGTAACTTACATACCCAAAGCACTGAAGGTCTAACTGAATATCCTTTCGTATTTTACTCGCTAGATAGCGCCGTATCCTTTGATAAGGATTATGCGGAGTTTGCTCGTCTAGACTTAATGACTAATGATATTCATCGTGTTGTTCAAGAATTTCTTGCGAAACAAGAACGTAACGGTTGGGCTCCTATTCTCGCGGCTCTAGCGGCTGGCGCGACTAGCAATCCTAATGGTTTAAATAACACTATTGGAGCAACTACGGCTGGTATTTTCCAGATTGACGATTTTAATAACTTAATGCTTCGTCATTCGAGAATTTATGAGTCTTTTGCAGGTGGTAATGTTGCTGGTGACTATGGAATGACTGATATGTTCCTATCTCCAGAGCGTATGGCTGATGTTCGCTCATTTGCTTACCAACCTATGAATACTCGTGCGGGTTCTGTCGCCGGAACTAGCGGAGCAACTGCTCTTGGTCTTCCCGATTCAGTTCGTGAGCGTCTTTTTGACGGCGCGGGCGCTATGGAAATCTATGGCATTCAATTACATCAACTTAAAGAGTTGGGTACTGGAAACCGTAAGTTAAATACTATCTTTAATACTTACTACAGCGGAACTCCTTCTTATACTGTAGCTACCCAAGATTTAGTCTTAGGTATGGACTTAGGTACTCAATCTTGCAAACGGCCAGTTCGCATTGATAAAAATGGTGGACAATTACTTGTCAAGCCTGATGATCAATGGGTTAGCCGCGCAGAGAAAATTGGCTGGTTCATGAAGCTAGTTGAATCTCGTGTGGTAGTTGATAATAGATTTATAACTGCGTGCATAGTTTAAGTCTAAACTAAAAAATAAAAAAGCAAGAAGCCGCTAGAAATAGCGGTTTTTTGTTATATATACTTAAGATAGTCGTCAAATGTAGGTAAGTTACTATAGTCAAATAGTGCAGGTTTTTTTTGTTTATATTTATCAACAGCTTCTATTACAGATATTTGTTTCCATTTTCTATCGAGTTTAGGAATAGGTAACATTTGCATATAATTAAAAACTATTGCTGATTTATAACCGTTTATTCCCCAGCGTTCGCATATATCACTAGATGTAGTGGGTAGAAATGATTGTTTGCCTACTTGATATGAGAATTTTTGATCAATAAAGTTGGCTACCCATTCTAGCATTTTATGACTCGATGATACCCAAACCATTGAAACTCTACCGTCATTAATTTTAGAAATACATCCATCTCCATCGGTATAACCTGCTAAAAAAGCAAAAAGTAATTCATCTTTATAGATATTAGGTGGCCCTATTCTTAGCGTTTTATTTGGCACTATATTAAAATTGATTTCCAAATCTTCCAGCCATTTTTGAGCACTATTAATAGCAATATGAACGCTTTCACATATATTATTAGATGATGGGGATTGATGTTTTTTCTTAATCATTACATGATTACTTTGCACTGTATCTAAAAATAATTGTAAATGATTTTTATCGTTTACGGAAAGTCCACAGGCAAATCTTGCCCGATTGCCTCCATACCTGCCTACAGAACCGTCTGCACACATAAATCCAGCCCAATAGGAGTTAATTAAATTAGGGGTTTCCCAAAAATTTTCATTGTGACAACGTGTTTCGCAATTTCTAAAGTTATTTTTTAGACCTAATCCTTTTGCTCTTTGCTTAATTGCTGAAATTGTTCGATTGGGTAGGAATTGTTGCATTTTCAAATAAGAAATCTTATTAGTATTAAGTTGTAAAATACTATCTTCCTCTACAGACCAGTAATTTATTGTTCGTTTAGTTTGTGACATAATTATTATCGCTTTATTATTATATTTACACTTTTTAAATTTTATTCTTCATAATTATATGATTTTAAAAATAAAAGTGTAAAGGATAGAAACAATAACAAATATAAAATATGCCAAAAACTGCAAAAAATAAAACACAACCCGCCGAAATTAAACCAGTCGTTAGACAAACGATGGATGAAATTTGGGGGATTAGAACTTCCAAATATAAGCAAAAAGATGAAGCTTCTTATAAAGCTTTTCTTTCAGAAATGAATAACACAGATATTCGATTTCATTGTGCTGAATTAAACCTTCCTTTTTACGAGGACAACCGTTCTTTTAATATAGAGTGCTTGCTCAAAGCTTTTAATAAACATCAATTTGAGCAAAAAGTATATCCAACCGCACAGTAATATGAGAAGTAAATTATCAAAATACAAAACAACCACGGGGAAAATATGGGATGGAGAAACTGAGTTATCCGCATTGGATGGATTTGCTAGTTATACAGTAGCGAGTCTTGATGAATACAAATCACAATTAGCTAACATGAATGCTTTAGATTTGCAGAAACATGCTACAGATGTAGGAGAAATTCCGCGCGATAATAGAGAATCTTTAATTAATAATTTACTTAAAAAGTTCCAAGAAAGAAAGTAAGAAAGATTATATTAGTGTAAATTAAGGTAATAAAACTTTTAATTTATACTAATGACTGGTTATAATATAACTAATATATATCGGGGCGGAGATTACTCGCTAATTTGGCAAGCATTGGACGATAATGGTAATCCGATTAATTTATCGGGGTATACTTTTAGTTCCACGGTTAAGGAAAAATATTCCTCTATTACTGGAATCGAATCATTTATTATTAATTTGTTAACTGGACAATCAGGAATTTTCAGTATTTATTTGAATAATTTACAAACATCTGGTTTGGCGGTTGGCACTTATCCTTACACTATACAAGCTCAAACTACAGGAAGTTTTATCAACTTAATGGGCGGATATATCAATGTGAACCCTACAACTATTATTTAATTATGCATCTTATTGATTTAGCTTCTAATATATGGTACAATGATCTTTTAGAATCGGATGATACTTCTGTCGCTAAAATTTTAACTTGGCTAATGGCACATCTAGGCGATTTAAATACTAGGCTATCTACCAAAATTCAAATACTAGGAAATGATTGTTCCCCTGAATTAACTGATGCTCAAGCTATTATTTTTGGTATAATATATCTTTACAATTATTATCTGAGACAAGTAAAAATTCATGGCGCGGCAGGAGCATTCTCAGTATTGGAAGTTACCGAAGGAGATTCCACGGTTAGAATGGTTAATCGTAATGAAGTCGCTAAAGTATTTAGAGGATTAGCGTCGGATACATTATCTGATTTAAATAAATTGGCGCTCCAATACCGTCAAAATAGTTCTCTGCCAGCTTCCTTAAACAACCCATACTTTATTCCATATTGGTCATTTTTATATACTAAAACGGTTGATCCTAGTTTACCAGATACCTCTGCCCCAATTAGCTATAGTTAATTATGCCTAGCTTGCTTCCAGATTCTATTAAAAATGCTGCTTCGCAATTAATTGATGATTTGCACGATACTCATAAACGTCCAATAATTATTGTAGATGAAGTAGCAAATGCTACAGTTGTTGATCCAGATAGTTTTAATCCGTTAGCAGATACCCATAATACCACAGTTACTTACACCGCCAATCAAACTACCATAAATGCTCGAATTAAATATTTAGATAAGGCGGATTCAGAAACAGAACTTATCTTTTTCGGGCACGGGGACAGTAAGGCTGTATCTACCGCTTTAAGACAAGATTATGGGATAGTTAGAATCAAAGTAGAAAAACAATATACTAATTTGGTTAAAAGCTCAACAAAAATAATCGTGGACGGAAAAGATTGTCAATTATTAATGAATTATAATCCAATTAGTTTATTTAATACAAATTTTGTTACTTTTTATCTTTCGCGTCAACTTTAGTCATGTTAACATCTGAAGATTATATAATTCACAAAAATAAGGCAGGCATTTATATGATTAAATGTCTAACCAATAATAAGATTTATATAGGTGGTACTAAGCTATTTTCCTTAAGAAGAGGCGTGCATTTTAGTTCTTTGAAAAGAAACAAACATCATAATCGTTATTTGCAAGATGATTTCATCAAATTCGGAGAGAATAATTTTATATTTGACATTATTAGCGTAGAGCATCGCGATAATTTATCCAAGGCGGAGCAATATTGGATCGATTTTTATTCTAGTTGTGATCCAGCGTTAGGTTATAATATAAGGTCCACAGCAGGTCATTATCCAAATGAGTATGATCGACAAATATTGAGTTCAAATGCCATCAAAAGAATGGGGCGCAAATTTTCTATACTTACTCCCGCTGGAGAACTTGTTGAAGACCGTGGCCTTAAACGATTTTGTGAAAAAAATAAATTGGATAGATGGGGCATTTTTCAGGTACTGGATGGTCAAATTAAACAGTTCAAAGGCTGGAGGCTCCCAACGACAAAACTTGATCCTGAATTTTTCGATGATTATCAATTTATTTCTCCCGACGGTAAATTATTAAAAGTCAAAAAAAATGAATTAAAGGAATTTTGCCGATCTAAAAGGTTTCATTCTCGCGATTATATAGGATTATTAGAAGTTTGGGTAAAGAAAACAAACTATAATAACGGCTGGACTCGTTACGATAATCCAAATCATGCAATATTTGAAAACCAAAAGGGAGAAATTGTATATGTGGGTCGGGGAGTTTATATGTCTTATTTCGCCAAACTAAATAATATTGCGGTTCATGGGTTAAAAAATCTGATATATGGGCGTATCAAAAAGCATAAGGGTTGGTCCTTCAAAGGTTGGTTGAACGCTATGGATACAAATAAATTAGAAAAATACTAATATGGCTTATAAAGTTACAATTAATTCTAAACAAATCAGAGAGAAAATTGAAAATGCTACTTTCAAGAAAGCGCAACCTATTGCCCAAAAACGTGCAGAAGAAGTTGTAAAAAAGAAAAAAGAAGAATTTTTACAAGAATTTATAGAGCATGAAATTACTCAAGAAATACTAGCAGGGCCAGAAGCTAATTACGGGGTAAGCGGACAGAATGGTAATCTATTTAGTTTTATTGGTTTCGATGCGGGGTCTAAGCCTGTACAAGATTTATATAAGTATTTTGAAAAAACTATTTTTTTAAGTAAAACCTTTAATTACGATAAAACTAGTAAAACATTTAAGTTTAAAATGGCATATCCGACTATTGATGATATTAAAGATGTTACTGATTTAGGAAATTATGTTAGTGATGATAATGGATGGGGAGAAGGAAGAAGCTGGGCTATTAGCATTGAACGAGGCATACCGGGACTAGATCGTTACAAATTTAGCAAAGACCCTAAAATATTATACGGAAAAAATTCCAATTCCGAGAGCAGATCGGGTACTGGATTACAACGTCCAAATGCAATACATCCCGGGGCGGCATACAAGGCTAGAAAATATGTCTCTGAATTATTAAAAATTTTAAATAAAAAATAAAATGATTACTAGTCCAATCAATGACTTATATTACTCTTTTGGGCTGTTTATCGACCATCAGATAGCACAGAAAGGCCATGCTTTCCAAAATGTTAGCTCTTTATTTTACAAGGTAAATGACCCTGAATTGCCGGGTTTTTCAGTATATGCCGCCCCGTTTAAGCAGCCTATTAGTGACTTTTCAATATCGGGAGCACAAATTCCTACAGGAGTTTACGTTAATGGTAATTTTTGTAATAAAGGGCAAAGTGGATTAATTTTTGATTATTTAAATAATAGAGCTATTTTCAGTGGGGGTAACAATAATTTGATTGTTTCTGGTAATTACTCGATCAAAGATTTCAATGTTTATTTAACTACTACTACAGATGAAGAATTGATTTATGAAACTGCTTTCCAAATTCAGGCTAGCTATGCTAAACCGCTTAGCGGATTATCTAAGTATGATTTAACTGTACCGGGCATTTTTATAACAAATAGTAATTTCACTAACGAATCTTACTCTTTAGGCGGACTTATTGAAAGCACAATAAATATCCATTGTATAATTTTATCTAATAGCAAGGATCAGTTAGATGCGGTAGGGTGTTTGCTTGCTGACGAAAAATATAGTTCTTTTCCTATTATGGGATCGGGATTTATACCGTATAATTATTATGGTGATTATCGGACGGCTTTGGGGAACTATAATTATCTGAATTACGTTAGCCAATTTTCTAATAATTTGGCCTACATTGCGGATGCTGATTTTTACAAATTAAGTAATCGAGATTTTAGTAATCGATATCCTGATTTGCGCGCGGCTTTTGCTGATTTTCAGATAAAATATGTTAGATTTCCTAATCACAGAGTCACTTAAACATAAATAAAATAGAAAAAATAAGCTAAAATAACATTTTTAAAATCGATTTAGTGTAAATAAAGATACTAATTAAGATTTTAATCAATTCACAGAAAGAATAAACTAATATGCCATTTACACGTATCATTACTCAGCAGCAAGCCGTTTTCTGCTCAACTGGACCAAGCGCAACGGGATACATGCTATCCTCGGGCGGTCTAAGCGGAGTCAATTCTGTTGCTCAGTTACATCGTATTCAAAGCGCCAATAACAGTGCTAATATTAATCGTACTCCTATTTTCCAGTATGGACAATTAGCAGAGTTAGATCGTATTATTCTTACTGCACCTACTGTCACTTTAAACTTAGATTATATCGTAGCTAATACCTACAATGCCAACACTCTTGGGTTTACTACTGATGGTACGGCAGGTATGTTATCTGGCATCCTAAATAAAACTCAGGACGAAAAGAATTACTTTATTGAAACTGTCCGTCAAGGATCAGATGCTATTGGTAATCTTGATCCAGATTCCACTAAAGCAGTGAAAGCTATTGGTAACGGATTCATTAGCAATTTCCAAGCTCGGGGTTCTGTAGGTAACTTCGCCACCGAAGCTGTAACTATTGAAGGTTTAAACTTTGCTTCTTATACTGGTACTACCAGTGGACTTAGCCCAGCAATTATCCCATCGGGCGGTCAACGCGTTAGTTTCCCGAATCAATTCATTCTTCCTGCTGCTACTTCTGGTCAAGCTGGAGCAGTTGCCGCGATTCGTCCCGGCGATATTACTCTCAGTTTTGCTGATCCAGTATTCGGCCCTAAAGTTTCTGATTTAAAAATTCAAAGTTATGACTTAAGCGTTCCAGTTTCTCGTCAGCCACTTAGCAAACTCGGTTCTACTTTCCCGTTCTCTCGTGAAATTAACTTCCCTGTTACAGTGACTCTTAGTATTGAAGCCGAAGTTGGTGATTTAGTTAGCGGTGATTTGAGTTCATTGTTCTGCAATGATACTAATAATAATATTACAATTAATCTAGCTAAACCTGCTTGTGGTGGCTCTGGTCCAATTGCCGTTCAATATCAAGTGCTGGGGGCTAAACTTGAAAGTCAAAACTTTCAGTCTGCTCTTGGACAAAACGAAAGAGTTAGTTTGCAATATGTAACAACGATTGGTGGACCAACTGATGCAGTTCATAACGTATTTATTTCAGGAAATCTCGTATAGAAAATCACATAAATAAAAATAAATCACCCAATTCGCAAGTTTTGGGTTTTTTATTGTACTTTTTTACATAGTTTATAATTTTAAAAGTGTAAAGATTAATAGGTAAAGGTATTTAAAATAGGTATATGGATAACAACGAAGAGATTCTCTTTCAAATTCAACGGGTTTTTGCGGCCACAGGTCGTAACGTTTTAAATATTTTAGAAGACCTTAAATCTAATCATGACAATAACTTCAATAAATTATATGCTAACTTACCGACCGAACTTCATACCGCTGTTGACCTCGCCAATTATTTTGATGAGAACAGAGCAGCATGGGTTAGGAAAAGAATTTTAGATGTAATTATGCAGTCAAAAAGAGATTTGGAAAATATAATAAATGAATAAATTAAGTAAAGAATAAATAATTATATAATTAATAATATATAGAAATATTCAAATAATTATGATACAATACAAAGGAATTAGAAATATGAAACAATTAAACGAGAAACAACTATTTGATCTAATTGGAGAAAGATTAGGAATGCAGTCCACGCGGCGCGCGGTGGAATTGTACAATTTACCAAAATACACCGTGTCCTACTTTAAGAGTTATGAATTTGCACAAATTTTTCATTCGTGGGATGAAAATAAACAAAAAAATTTCTTACGTAGTCTTGCTGGGGGGTATGCTAGAGATATCAATCGTTACATCAGCAATTTAAAATAATTAATATTATGAAACAAATTTTTAGTTATACATTAAAATATCCGACAAAAGAAAAAGTCACCAAAATACAGGAAGACGGTAGCGAATTAACCACCTTACAAGAAATAGAAAAAGAGATTAAAGTCATCATCAAAGAGCCATCGCGCAAAGAAATCGAAGCGGCTAAAAATGTTTACCAAGAAACGTGGGCAGATGCAGTGCGCCGTGGGATTCTAACTCGGGCTATTATAGATAAAACTTACGATAATAGTGATGGTTTTTTATCCGAATTAGAAAAAAAAGATTTACAAGAATCTATCGAGAAAATTAATGAAATCCGCGAAGAATATACAAAATTCAAAGATATCAAAGAGGAAGACCTAACTGCTGAACAAAAAGAACAAATTGAAAAGTTATCTTCTGAATTTAGTTCCACTCAAGATAAATTTAATGAATTAGAAAGACGATCTGAGATATTGTATCGTAATTCGGCAGAAACAATTGCCGCCGATAAGCAAATTACTTATAATACCTTGTTTTTAAGTTACATCGAAAAAGATGGCAAGATAGAGCCAGTTGTCCCCGGAGATACTATTCAAGTTCGGTTAGAGAAATTTGATGCGATTATTGAAAATCAATCGACCGAAGAAGCAAAAACTCGCGCGGCTTTATATAATACTATTTTATATCGTAATGGTAAATATATTAATTATTTAGCTAATGGACAAATTGTCCCATCGCAATTGGAAGAATTGAATAAACAGGTGGATGAAGGAAAAATTGTTTTATAATTAGCAATAGATAAAATTAAAATACTTTTGACTACTACTGGACACCAAACAATCATTCAAACTTAAAAAAACATTCGGAGAAATCGTTGCCGGTTTCTCTATATATAAGTTTTTAGATAAAGATGTTTATATCAAACATTTGGGGCCGTTGGACGATTTTCTAATTGCTTACCGTTACGAGGCAGCTTATAATAGATTTGTTTCGCGGGGGATTTTTACGGAAGCAGAGAAATTAGACTACCTACTTAAAAATAATTTGTGGGATCAAAAAAAAGAAAAGCAAATTAAAAATGCACAGGACACATTAGTTGTTCTATATGAAAATAAACGTAAGGTTTTTTCTTTTAATGATATTAATTCTTACAAAGACCAAATCAAAGCGGAAGAAGAATTTTTACTTAAAACTTTACAAGAAAAGGGAGAAAAGCTTGGAGAGACAGTGGAAAGTTTAGCGCACCGTGAAGCAGATTCTTTTATAGTTACTAATTATATTTTCCAAGATAAGGAATGTAAAACTTTATTATATTCTGATGAAGAATTTGGTGCATTAACAGTTGGAGAAATCGAATCGGTTTTTGATTTATACAAACAATTTCAAGATGATTTGTCAGATTCTAATATTAAGAAAATCTCTATCCATTCCTTATTTACTAATTTATATTTTTTATCAGAAAGTCCAACCGATTTGTTTGGGCAATGTTTGGCCCTTTTGACCCACTATCAAATAAAATTAGTCACATGGGGAGGATATTTTAAATCAATTTTTCAGTCGGCAACCGTGCCCGCCCAAATTCAAGATAATCCAGAAGGTATTGAGGAATGGTATCACGGGCGCGCGAACATACAAGCCATTCTTGATAAAGCTGAAAATCAGCATGGAGTGGTTAGTATTGGTGGAATATCTAATAAAGAATTGGATTTCTATGGATTGCAAGACCCGGTTAGCAAGAATTACTCTGAGAAAGCAGGAAATACACAGGTTGACTCAATCGAAGAAGCTATTCGCGCAGGAGTTTTACGTTAACTTGTTGAAAAGTGTAAATAATAGATAAACTAACTATTAACTTTTTAGGAATAAGGAATGCCCCAAGATATTGAAATTTTAGCAGGAGTAAAGCTAGACCCACAAAGTCTATCGGCTACAGAAGCGCGGCTTAAAACTTTACTTCAAGATAGAAGCTTAAATCTTAAAATTAATTCTAACTTTGCGTTAGGCCAGATAACTTCTTCTGTTCGGGAATTCGATAAAAGTTTAGCGTCCGCGCAAGCTCGTATTTTGGCATTCACAGCAGGTACAACTGTATTATACGGATTAGTTAGAGCAGCAAAAGAAGTTAGTTCAGCTTTCATTGATACTGAGCAAAGACTTAAAAGTATTCAGGTATTACTTTCTCCAACGATTGCTCAATTTCAAAATTTTACGGGGGCTCTATTTGCTATCAGCAGAGATACTGGTAAATCATTTGGGGAAGTGTCTGATGCAGCAAATGAATTAGCTAGACAGGGTTTAAAAATACAAGAAGTATTAAGTAGAACTAGTGATGCTTTAAAATTGTCTCGTCAATCTGGTTTATCTGCCGCTGAATCAGTTACAGCATTAACTTCGGCAATTAATACATTTAATAAAGAAGCGTTAACATCCACTGATATTCTGAATAAGTTGGCAAATGTTGATGCTAACTTTGCGGTATCTTCTAAAGATTTAGTACAAGCCATTAGTCGTTCAGGCGCGGCTGCTCAAGACGCAGGGGTTAGTTTTAATAAATTACTTGCTTTTACTACGTCATTGCAACAAACGACGGCGCGGGGCGGAGCAGTAATTGGCAATGCTTTAAAATCTATTTTTACACGAGTAGAGCGTTCTTCTACTTTAGATGCATTAGAACAATTTAATGTACAAACCAGAGATTTACAAGGTAACATACTAAGCGCGGATAAAGTTCTTCAAAATCTAGCTAATACTTATAAAACGCTGGCACGTAGCGAGCAAGTTGCAATTTCAGAGCGAGTTGCGGGTATTCAACAGATTAACCAATTAAAAGCATTATTAGGAGATTTAGCGCATGCCAATTCAGTTTATAGTAGATCGTTAGCTACCGCAGGAGAGAATACAAATGCGGCCATTGAGAGAAATAAACTATTAAATCAAACATTAGCTACTCAATTAAATGCGCTAAAAAGTAATGCGACTGAATTTAGTTCAATTGCTGGCAAATTAGTATTTCAGCCTGTTATCAAAAATCTAGCCACTGCTGCTGGTAGTAGTTTTGCATTAGGTGGATTGACCCAGAAAGAAGATGAAAGTAAGAGCGCGGGCCAAAAAATTGGTGAGGGAGTTTTAAGGGGAATTGGTCAGGCTTTATCTGGCCCGGGTTTAATTGTAGGGGTATCTCTATTAGCTAACATTTTAAAAGGATTGGGCCAATATACTGGTGGCGTTCTTACTAGTTATGCCTCTCTAACTAACTCAACTAAACAACAAGCAGTTTTACAAGGCGCAATTAATCAAATTCTAGCCACTGGAAATAGTTCTTATATAAGACGGTTGGCGGCAGCTAAAAGTATCAAAGAAGAAGAAGAAGCTATTAAAAGCATAATGCTACAAATTAATGGATTATCCTTGCAAAGAGATACTAGATTATACGCGGCAACTAAAAATCTTGCATCCGCTAAAAATAGTTTAGATGTTAATACTGGTTCTTTTAATGTGCGTGCAGCGGGGGGATATTTGCCAGTAGCAGAAGAACAAAGAGATATTCAGCGTGGAGTAGGCGGGGCAAGTGCAGGCGCGCGGCCTAAAATCATTCCTAACTTTAATTTTGGGGGTGGACGGCGTGGCACTGTAGTCGCTAATACTGATGAATATATAGTACCTAATTATGCGGGCGGAGATGGTAGTGCTATATTTAATCAGCAAATGGCAAAAAATTATGGATTACCCCCGGGGGCTCAGAAAATCCATGCGGCAGGCGGATTAATTCCAAACTATTTCAATAAATATTCTAAAAGCGAATTAGGTTATTCCGGCGCTTTAATTGATAAAAGTTATCGTTATATTTATGATGATAATGGAAATGTTGATTTAGCTAAACGTTTAGCCGCGCGGAAAAGAGGATTTGAATTACTAACTGACGAAGATGCTCAATTCGTACAATCAAATTCAGAAATACTTAAAGGACATTCTTTAAAAGTAATTGATCCAACCGAATCTTTTAGAGACGATTTTAAAGGTAGTCATTTTAATGTTTTGGCCGCGAAACCGTTTATTGGAGATAAATTACAGGAAGCTCAATTATCCAAATTCTTGCCCAAATCGGCGGACTTAAAAGGATTCTTAAAACAAAATAGAACGACCGGCAAAAACCAAGGAAGATTACTTGATTTAATAAGAAAACAATTTGGAAATAACTTCTTTATTAAAGGAAAAGAGGGCGCGCAGGGCGATAGTGTTTACGATAGTCGCGTCGCTCCTTATTATCTTAATGAAATTCTAGCTAAAAAAGATGATTTCTATTTGCAAAAAGGTATTGAGAATATATCTAATAGAGAATTTAGAGTTACAGCCGCCGGGGTTGGGAATCGTTCAAGACTCGTGGGCGGGGCATTGTTGCGCTCACAAACGGGCGATGACGGAATTGCTCGGTTGAATCATGAGTTTATCGGCGGGGCCGTCAAAAAAGATAAGTTATTTAGCCGCGAAGGTTTTGAAAATATCTTAAGTAGATATATTGCAAATAAACAAGGGTTAAGAGCATTCAATTCATTGCCTGCCAATATTCGGGCGGGCGGAGTCGCGGGGTTGGATGTTTTAGAAACTGGTAATACTGGTATTAAGAAATTCGGGCAAGCAGCCGCCGAATTACTTGGTTTAGGAAGATATATCAAAGGGGGCGGAGTTGCTGAATTCAATTTCAGTCAAGGGGAAGAAACTGCTAATAAGCATGGCGGTCAGCCCGGCTCCAGTGGTAGTTTTGCGCGGCCTGAGATTCTAACCGCCGCCGCACAAGCTTTAATTGATAATAACGGAGGATTTGCTAAAGGATATGTTCCAAGTGGGAAAGAAAAAATAGAATATGTTCAGCGTAATAAAGTTGGAACTAATTCTAGTGGATATTACTTAGTTAAAACTAATAAAAGACTCTTCCAAGTTCAAGCTGAAACTGCTAGTGAAGCTAGAAAAGCAGCCAAGGCAGATATAGAACATCGACCTTTAAACTTAGCTTCTGGTTATACCCCAAACTACAATAACCTATCTCATAGTTTACTAAAATCAGGTGCCAGTGTTGGTTCAAAAGCTAAATTACTTGCTGAGTTATTAGGTGGTTCATTAGGTAGTGCGGTAAATCGCGAACATTCCGCCGGGATTCCTTATAGTCAAATCAAAATAGAGAAGTCCGCCGAGTTAATTGATTCATTAAATCCTCAAGGATTGGCGGTAACTAATACGCGGGACGAACCCGGCGGAATTAATCAAGGTATTAGCCGCGCGAAAAGACAAGGATTAAATCCTAAAACTTATGGGGTAGCAGATGGATTAATTCCTAACTATGCTGACCCGGGATTCACAGCGGGGCAATTAGGAACTTTTGGAAGTGAAGGTGGAGAAAATCTAGTTAGAAAAGTTATTTTAGGTTATATTAAGAATGCTAAAATTAGTGAACAAGATTTAGCATTGCCTAAAGACCAATTAAAACAAACGCTTAAAAATACTATAATTCATGCTCTGAATTTGGACCCTAGAACAATTACAGCCTCTCAGGGGGTTGGATTGGAGAAAATTGCTGATTTACAAATTAGACAAAATAGAGGTTCATTAAAACAAGGTTATTATACTCAATTAGATAATGAAACTAAAGCAAGATTAGCGGCGGAGCGCGCAGCAAAGCAGGCGGAAACAGCACAACATCTATTAGATCAATTTGCTAATAGTGCTGCGCAAAAAGATGGATTGTTTCGCGGGGGTAGTAGAATTAATAAGTTGCAGTCCGGTTTGTTTGGATCATCAACATTCAAAGATTTAGATGAGGAACACCAATTTAACTTAAAGTCGAGAACAAATGATATTTCAATATCCCTAGCCGATAGACGTAGACAAAGGGCGGCAGGGTTAGGTATTGGAGCCTCTTTAGCACTTCCTATTTTAGCTAATACATTGACTTCTTTAGCTCCACAAAGTAGCGTAGGCGCGCGGAAGTTTAATGCAGTTGGAGAGGGATTGGGGGCTGGATTAAGTACAGCTTCAGTATTAGGTTTTAGTCCGGTTGGACTAGCAGCAGGTGGGGCAATTGGTTCATTAACTGCATTTGTTGGAATTGTTAATGCTAGTCGCAAATCATTAGAAGATTATTCTAAAGAAATCGAAGATACTAAGGGCAGATTTGAACAGAATAGAAATAATGTTGGAGGAGCAATTCAAGCCCAAGAACAGCTTAAAGATATTATTGAAGCGGGCGGATCAAAATCAGAAATCAGTCGCGTATCCAACCAGATTCAAGATTTAATTAAGAATATTGACGATCCTAAAATTAGAAATAGATTTATTGGCGCGAGTACGGCAGATCAAAAAAGTGACATTTTACAAGATTTAGCTGCCCAGCAAATTAAAGCAACTTCTCAAAAAGGTTTACAGGGTATTCTGGAAGAAGTATTTACTAAAAATAGGAACTTATTAAGTCAAGACAAACGCAATGTTTTATTAACTAATGAACAACGGAATGATGTTGGGGGATTTATTTCTAACGCGTTACCTCTTAGTTTAGATGAAAACAAAAGAAAGAAACAACTCGCTGGATTACAAGATTTATCTGCCAGCGGAGATGTTAGTTTGGGCGGACTACAAAAAGTTTTAGGTAAATTAAATATTGATAATCAATCACTTGATAAATTCAAGAAATTAGCTTCAGTGGAACAAGAAGCTATTATCAAAAATGTTATTGGCCGGGCTCAATCAGCGGCGGCAATTGAAAAAGAAACTCAAAGCTTAAAAACTTATACATCTTCTTTATTATCAATTCAGCGAACTTTAGATAGATTAACCCAAGCTACTTCATTTAGATTAGGAGTGGCTGACATTAAAACGCAGGGTGCGCGGACACAAGCTATCACAGGCGCTCAACAATCATTAAGTTCAATTGGAGAGTTTCTATCTCCAGAATCCAGAAATCGCCAAGAAAATAGAATCAAACAATTTGAATTAGAAAATGATAGAATAAATAATATTAATAAAATTAGCGTCGATTTCGCTGATAGTATTAAAGATTTACCCGAGATTGTTCAAAAAGCGTTTAAAGTTTTTGAATCGGATCAACCAGCAGAGGGAGGTGGTATATTTGGACGTTCAGAGAAATTCAAAGGAAGAACGAATCAAATTATTCTTAAATCTTTGAGCGCAGGGGATAATCCATCGGATATTGCTAATACTATTGTAGCTAATTTAGGTAAATATATCAAAGAATTGGGTGGCCCAGACAGTAAAGAAAATGGAAAAGTAGCTCAAAGCATACAAGATGTTGTCAATAATAAGATTACGATTCCTATCCAGTTGGAGCAAGAACGGGCGGCTCAACGTAAGGCTTTACAAGACAATACAAATAGATTAAATGAATTAAATATTTCTTTAAATAAAAAAACTAACTTTCTCGGTGGCGGTAACTTTGAAAACACTGCTAATTTAGATTTTAGTAAAATTGGAGCAGGATTAGGTCAAGGGCGCGCGATTAGAAACGTCTTAACAAATCCTTTCGATAGTAGATTATATAAAAGTCGAGATAATTCTTTTGATGATTTCTTCCGTGGGCGTCCGATAGATACTGATGCAGAAACGGCGCGGCGCTCTAGAGTATATTCCACTTTAGGATCAGGCCGGTTACAGGCATTCCAAGCTGGATTATTTGATGGCAATCCGCAATTAATTAATGAAACTCGTGGAATTGTTTCTAAAGCTGAACAATCTACAATTCAAACAAAGCTTAATCAATTAATTAAGTCCGGGCGCAATACTGGCGATTTAGGATTAGTCGATCAATTAAGAAGTTTTTCTCCTGATAAAGTCAAAGAAATAGCTGACTTACGTGCGCTAAAACAAGTTCCTTTGGACGATAAAACTCGGCAAGGACTCGAAGAAAGATTAGAGAAAGTTAATAGTTTATTGAGTAAATCAAATTTACCTTCAGATTTAAAGGGTCAGTTACAAGGAACTCGTCGAGGTCTAGAAAATGAACTCGGGCCAGATGGTGTATTCAAAGAACTAAATTCTCAATTAACCAATCTCTCTCAGAGTTTTAATGAAGGAGTTAAGGGCGATTTCAAGCAATTAATTGACTCTTCGGAAGAGGCGGCGAAAGCTCTCTCTGATTTATCCTCCGTTGCCAAATTACTCAAACAAGGAGACAAAGAGCAATCCTTAAGTGATAAAATTGTTGATTTGAATAGTCAAAAAGCTCAATACGAGAAACGCAAACAAGGATTATTAGAAAAAGATACCTTAGATCAAAATTCAATTGATAAAATCAATGCTAATGGCCCAAGTAGAAGCGTATTTGGTAGAAAATTAGATATTGGGAAAACTGCTTCCGCCCTACAAATATCTCCTAAATTAGTTGAACAATTTACCGATTTAGGGGAAAAATATAGAACGCAAGAAAACTATAAACCGGCAGATTTCTTATCTGAATTATCTTCAACTATTCCAGACAGAGATATTAGAAATAAATTAACTACCCAGCAATATTTAGCATCTTCCTTGGAGGGTCGATTCCATTTGAATGGGTTTTCACCGGATTTATCTAAAGCTAGTGATAATCAGAGACTGATAGCTAAAAAGCAAGCCGGTCAACTCAATAAGCAAATAGATAATTTACATGGTCCTGAGCATGGAACAATTACAGATTCCGTTAAAGAATTAGAAAGTAAAATCCAAAAAATACAGGACGAATTGAATTCGTTGGGAACTAATTCATCTGGATTATTGCCAACTTACAGTAAGGGATTATTAAATTCATTACATAAGGAAAAACAAGATATTTTCCGGGGGGTTGGCGGGGCAATTCCTAGCGACAAACCCTATTTAACTAATGTAACTGGTATTGGCCCAGCGGTAGTAAATACTGGTGAATCTATTGTAAAAAACTTTGCGGGAACGGGTAAGGATGCCGTATTAAATCGAAAGATGAAACAAGCTTTTGGTATTAATAGCTACGCGGATGGAGAAATCCCTAATATTGACGTAGGAAAAATCCCAGAAAAAGCTTTAAGATATGGCGAAGAATTAGTTTTTAAAGACGATTTTGATAAAATTATCAAAGCTTATAAAACTCAAGGCATATCTGGAATTAAGAAATGTTTAAATCAAGATAAAGAAATTTCTGATAAATTAATTGCCAATAAAGCTGATGGAGAAATCCCTGATCCATTTAAATTACCCAAATCGTTTTATCAATATAAATCACCAAATATTGCTAATTTATATCCTACAACTTTGGGGGAAAAATATCAGAAAAAATTTGATCAATTAGTAGATATTTCAAAATTACCTCACCCTGCAATAAATAGCGATTCATATTCTTTGCCTCCTTCTTCTAATATTTTTCAGCCAAAACCTAATTATGTTCCTACTTTGCCACAAATTCCTAGTGGCGTTAGCGATTACTTCAAAAAAACTATTGATACTTTTCAAAATAATAAAAATAATAAAAGAAATTTTGATGTAGGGCAATCTATTTTTGGTAATAATACCACCTTGCAAAGAAATAGAATATTTGCTTCTCAATTCCAAGGAGGAGCAGGTTATGAAGATTTAGATATCAAGGATCAAATTAATAGAAGGCCTAGCTTGTTATCCACTGGAAGTTTGAAAAATGTTTCAATTCAGGGATCAGGTGGATTAGATCGTATTCCGTTACGTGCTAGAAATGCTGACGAAAATGAAGATTTTTATAGAAGAAACCGTAGAGGAAACGATAAGCGATATAATGATACAATTCAATCAGGTAGTTTTGCAGGTAATAATGCCGACAAATTAAGTCAAGCTGCTGATAAATTAATAGCCTTTGCAGAGTCTCAGGCTAAAAAAGCTGGAGATAAAAATCAGGGAGAAGCGATTACCGTTGACCAAAAAATTAATGTTCAAATTAATGGCACGATTAATGTGAATAATGATAAAATTAAATCCATTGTTGATGAAGAAATAGCCAAAGCCAATGAAAATATAAAGGCGCGCGTAGCTGCACTAGAGGAAGCTAGTAAGAAAGGCGAACCTGTTAAAGCTTTGCCACCTAAAGCACCTAATAATCAGGGTGGAGATTCAGGAGAATAGATTTAAGTAATATCCTTAACCCATTCAAATTCTTGAGGATTCGGCCAAGTTTGAATCAAATCAAGTAGTTCTTGTTTAGATTTGATTTTTGGAATATCACGGGCGCGGATTCCGTTTGGTAGGAAATCAGATTTGTTATCGTTATTATTTTTGGATAAAGGTTGTAGATTTCTATAGTTAAATGCTAATTTTTGACATATTGGAATAGATAAATCATAAAATCCTATTGGTACAATGTGATCAATTTCCCAAGTTTGCCCGTGGTTTCTCCAAGTCATACTTTCTTTGAATTGAGATTGGATATGATTTTTACAATATTCGGTATTACATCCCAATAACTCTATTGTTTTATTAGACTTGGAATTGAATTTTAGTCCATTTCGTATTCTAGTTCTCAAAACCAATTCTAAATGAAATTCGGGGACTAATTTGTTGCTATGATAAAACTTTTTGAGACTCTCCCTTCTTTTTTCTTTATCTATTGGTTTATTCTTGCTTTTTTCTAATTGAATTCTTACTTTTTCAGGATTATTTTTACGATAAAGTTTATCACTTATAGAAATGCAAGATTTGCATTTATACTTTCTTGATTTGTAAAAATTGTCTAAAGATAGAATCATATCACAAGTAAAACATTCCATAAATCCATCAGGACAGCATTTGGGTTTTCTTTTGGTTGTTTGTCCGTTATTAACTCTGACACAATTAGAACATTTACTATGAAAACCGTCTTTCCTTTTGGGATTTTTCCAAAAATGTTCAGTAGATAATACCTGCTTACATTGATTGCATCTTTTCAAGCCGCAAGGAAGTTTCTCGTAATGTCTTACCGATAGTCCGGTGGAGATTCTTTTTTCTTTGGATATCACGCTAAGACATTCTTTACAAATAGTATCATAAACTTTACCGTGCTTTCTATTATGGAAGTAAAAGCTATCCAACGATAATTCCTGAACACAATGTTTACAAATCCTACTCATTTTCCCTAACTAACCTTTCTAAAGCAATAACTACTAATTCAGTTTCAGTATAACCTAGTTTTGACGCTAATTTTTCAAGATGATTAGTAAGAGTGTCGGGCAAAAAGTAGTTTTTACGGCGTTTGGGTGTT